>Ga0070665_100000590_pt1 | contig 50563 bp, 51 predicted proteins | sample KBSS13metaG_FD_65862 | JGI IMG/M metagenome (GOLD analysis project Ga0070665, IMG submission 65862) | Switchgrass rhizosphere microbial communities from Kellogg Biological Station, Michigan, USA - KBS S1-3 metaG | ecosystem: Host-associated > Plants > Roots > Rhizosphere > Soil ...
GCAGGTAAGATGTGTCCGCCCTGACCTCGAGCCGAAGATCAGCTGAGCCCCTGGCCAGTCCTTAGCCCGAGAACAGGAGAGAAGGGGGCGTGGAACGCCGTGGAGATAAATTCCCCTTCACGCCATGCCCCCTTTTTCCTCTTGGTCAGTCGCCGCGCGGCTGGGCGTTGTGCCAGGCGATCACTGACTTGGTGACGTCGCGCATAATCTCCTGCGCGCTTCCGTCGGACTTGTTCGCAATCACCATGATCGCCATCGCATAGACGCTGCCATCGGGCGCGGTGAGCAATCCGATATCGTTCAACCCGGCAATCTTGCCCTGCAGTTCCTGGCCCGTGCCCGTCTTGTGGTTCCAGTCCCACCCCGGCCCGAGCGCCGCCTTCACCCGCATTCCACCGGTGCGGGTCTGGCCCATGATCGACAGCAACTTCTCGCTCGAGGCGGGCTTCAGAAGCTCGCCTTTCCTGAGCGCTGCCAGCGCGCTCGCGATCGCGTGCGGCGACGCGCCGTCATAGGGACTTGCGAGGTAGCGGTTGAACGCTGATTTGCGCGTGCTCATCGGCAGCGCGTTGCGCGCATCCCAGAACGCACTCCCGAGCGAGTAACTTTGCTTCCATGGAAGGCCGGCGGTTTTCGACTGGAGCGCCCGCTCGCCATTGTAGAAGCGGATCGTGCCGAGGCCTTTCCGGGCGATCATTGCGCGGACCGCGGGCGGTCCCCCGACCGAGCGCATGAGCTTGTCGTTGGCGGTATTGTCGCTCTCGGTGATTGCCTGGAACAGCAGCGAGCCGAGCGTCGTCGTGTAAGTGCCGCCGGCGAGAACCTTGTCGCGGATGGGCTGGTGGAACAACGTCAGGTCACTCGCGCCGAGCGTGACCGGTTGGTCGAGCCTGACCTTGCCACGATCGACAGCGTCCATGGCCGTGATCGCAACCCAAAGCTTCGAACAACTCTGCTGCGGGAAGAGCGAGTTGGCGTTCCAGTTGATCTCCCACCCGTCGCTGAGCGAAACGACCGCGATCCCGACCTTGCCGTCGAAGTTGCGGCCCAGGGTGGTCAGTTGCTGGCGAAGATCGACCGGAGCGGCGACGATGGGTTTGGGATGCGTGGGCTTGGCCCTGGCCTTGACCGGAGCAGGCGTCGCCTTTTGCGGGCTGGCTGCCGAAGCGCCCACCTGCGTCAGCGCGGCGCAAGCGAGCATCATTCCGATCTGCCGTCCTCGTGACGTCATGACGCCCTTCTTCTCCACAATCGCCCCTCGATTCCAATAAGTTAAGCAACGCCAGTTGAACGGTTGCTGTGCGGCCGACGCGCAGAATCGCATTCCCGATTCCGCTTGCCAAGCCCGTTCTTGAATTGGGCTAGCGGCCCTGACCGCCGAGTAGTGCGGCGGACTCGATTTCGTCGAGTGCGCGGTGAGCCGCGACATAGCGCCGCGCTTTGTTGGTCCAGTCGCTGGCACGCGAAGCGCCCGGCAGCCGCATTGTTTCCGCCAGCGCCTGGTCGACGTCGCCGGTGTTCAGGCGGGCGAGCGCTCGATTGTAACGCGCGTCGGCGTTCATGGCCGGGCGATCCGATTTGTGAACTTCGACCACCGATCCGAGCTCGCGCTTGAACCCCGCCCACCAACTTTCCTCCGGCCCGCCACGCCGAAGGTTCTCACCGATGGTTTCGTATTCGGAAGTTAGGTCGTTCAACCGAACGGGCTGACGTGACGCGGTGATGATGGTCGCGACCGCCGCCTGGTGCTGTGCTCCGAAACGGTCGGCCAGCAGCGGCTCCAGATAACCAAGCGCCACGCCGCGATCGATCGCGCGCCGTGCCGCAAAGGCGACGACCAACGCATCCGCTCGGCCGGCGAAGCTTTCAGTCCGCTGCGTCGCCGCCTCGACCTTGCCCACCCGCTGCTCGAGCGTGGAGATTTTGGCCGCGTCTTCCGGATCGTTCACGGACTGGGCCGGCCCTTGCGGCAGGGTCGGGTTCATGACCACCGGCTTGGGCGTCAGTGCGGCCTGGGGATCCACCTGAGGGTCACTCTGCGCCACGCCCAGGAACCGTGCCGCCGGCTGGTAATGGGCGAGGCCCCAGGTTGCCGCCGTCGCTCCGACGAGAAGCAACACCAGTCCGACCAGCAGGCGCGCCGTCCAGCTCATCCCGCTCCCCTGCGTGCCGCCATTCATTACGGCTGCGGCTTGTTGCACAGCTCAGCGGCGAGGGCCAGCATGGCGTCGTCGGTTGGCTCGTCCGCCGCCGCGACCGCCGCCCAGCCATCGCCCACGGCATCCGCTGCCGCATTGCTGATCGCGACAATAGTGATGTTGGATCGATCTTTCACAAGCTCACCAAAGCGGGATGCGGCACGAGGTGAGTGAGCCAACACGACGCAGTCGTTCAGATCACCCAACTCTGGGGCATCGACCCCTTTCGACCGGTAGACCACGATTGGCGTGATTTTCTGCCGGGCGTCGGGAGCATCCTTCCGGTCCTCGCCGCACAGGTGGATCAGTTTGAGTTCCGGCTCGATCGATCCCAGCAGCCGCTCAACGCCGTCATCGCCGGTTGCGGCCACGTCGAAGCCGGCGTCGCGCGCGGCCTCCGCCGTTGCGTCACCCACGGTGTAGGCTCGCAAGGCGCGCAGCTTCTGCAGATCGGGCCCGGCCTGTCGGACCGCATTGGCACTGGTCAGCAGGACTCCGTCGAACGCACCTTCCGGCATCGACCAGGTCACTGGCTCGATTTCGAATAGCGGCACCGACACCGCCTCGAGCCCACGCTTTCGCGCGCGTTTCACTGTTTCACTCGCGCCGGGTTCAGGGCGCAGGACGATAATGCGCCTCATTGGGCGTCGAACAGCCTCCGGATGGATTCCGGCGCCTTGGCCAGCATGTCGCGGGCGAGCTCGGCCGGAACCTTGCGATCGCCGCAATCGAAGACGGCCCGCTGCTCGACCATGTCCGCGCCGTCTTCGGAAAAGATCTGCGCCCGCATCCGAAGGTCGCCATCTTCCAGTACGCAGAAAGCCGCCACCGGGGAGGAACAGGTCGCATTCAACGCTCGCGTGAACGCGCGTTCGGCCATGACGCAATCATAGGTGATCGCGTTGCTGATCGACGACAGCACGCTCTGGGTTCTCGTATCGCCCGTGCGGCATTCGATGCCGATCACCGCCTGGCCCGGCGCCGGGAGAATGATTTCGGTCGGAATCGACGTGCCCGCGTCGATATCGAGCCGCTTCAATCCGGCCGCCGCGAGCAGTGTCGCGTCGATTTCACCTTCCTGGACCTTGCGCAGTCGGGTCTCGACGTTGCCGCGCAACGTCGCGATTTTCAGGTCAGGCCGCATCCGAAGCAGCTGCGCCTTGCGCCGCATCGACGAAGTACCGACGACCGCGCCTTCCTTCAGCGCTTCGATGGATTCTGCCCCAATCAATCGGTCACGGACATCGCCGCGCGGGCGAACCGCGGAGATGTGGATTTCGTCGGGCCGGTCGCTCTCGACGTCTTTCATTGAATGGACGCAGAAATCGACTTCACCGTTGAGCAAAGCTCGATCCAGTTCCTTGGTCCACAAGGCTTTGCCGCCAATTTCGGCCAGCGGACGGTCCTGAACCTTGTCGCCGGTCGTCGTGATCTCGACGATCTCGACATAACCGCCGGGCCAGCGCTGCGATGTCTCGATCGCGGCAGCCACTTTGCGCGCCTGCGCCAGCGCCAGTGCCGATCCACGAGTCCCGAGACGAAGTCCTGCCATGCCCCACCCCTAGCGCGTCTCCCGATGGTCAGGCAAAGGGCCGGTCGCGAAATGACTTTGATTCTGGGCCTTGAATCCTCCTGCGACGATAGTGCGGTGGCATTGGTGACGTCCGACCGGCGCGTCCTCGCGCAGGCGGTAGTCGGCCAAACTGCGGCGCATCAGCCCTATGGCGGCGTGGTTCCTGAGATCGCCGCGCGCGCCCACGTCGAGATCCTGCCCGATCTCATCACGCGCGTTCTAAGTGACGCCAGGCTGTCGGTCAGGGACGTCGACGCAATCGCCGCGACGGCTGGCCCGGGGCTGATTGGCGGCGTGATGGTCGCCTTGCTTGCAGGAAAGGGGCTGGCGTTGGCGGCACGCAAGCCTTTGGTCGCGGTCAATCACCTCGAAGGCCACGCGTTGTCGCCACGCCTCGTCGATCCCGATCTCGACTTTCCGTACCTGCTGCTGCTCGTCTCCGGTGGTCATTGCCAATTGCTCGAGGTGCGCGGGGTTGGCGATTACCGGCGCCTCGCGACCACCATGGACGATGCCGCGGGCGAGGCGTTCGACAAGGCGGCGAAGCTGCTCGGTCTCGGCTACCCAGGCGGTCCGGCAATCGAAGAGCTGGCAAAGTCGGGCGATCCCAAGGCCGTGCCGCTGCCCCGACCACTCGTTGGGTCGGGAGATCCCAATTTTTCCTTCGCCGGCCTCAAGAGCGCGGTTCAGCGCGCAGTTGTCTCGGGCGACTTCCGCCGCGAGGACATGGCCGCGAGCTTCCAGCAGGCGGTCGTCGATTGCCTGATCGACCGTACAGCCATCGCGCTCGGCAAGACCGACGCTCCGGCGCTGGTCGTCGCCGGCGGCGTCGCCGCCAACGGGGCCATCCGAAGCGCGCTCGCCGATCTGGCTGCCCGGAATGGCCGCTGCTTCAGCGTCCCACCGGGGTGGCTGTGCACCGACAACGCCGCAATGATCGCCTGGGCCGGCGCCGAGCGCTTCGCCGCCGGCCTGACCGACCTGCTCGATGCTCGGGCGCGCGCGCGCTGGCCGCTCGACCCTGAAGCGGACAAGGTTCGCGGCGCCGGAGTAAAAGCGTGAAGCTGGGCATAATTGGTGGCGGCGCCTGGGGCACCGCGCTCGCTCAGGTCGCTGCAACTGGCGGCAAGGAGACGCTGATCTGGGCGCTCGAGCCTGAGGTCGTGGACAGCGTGAACGCGTCCCGGGAGAACGCGAACTATCTGCCCGGCGTGCCACTCAGTTCGGCAATCCATGCCACTGGCGAAATCGCCGAACTTGATTCATGCGACGCGTGGCTCGTGGTCACGCCGGCGCAGCATACGCGCTCGGTGCTCGGGCAGGCGCGCGAGTGCTCACGGCCGTTGATCCTCTGTTCGAAAGGCATCGAGGAGCAAAGCGGGCTGCTTCTTCACGAGGTCGCGCGCGAGTGCTGCCCGGACGGGAAGATCGCAGTGCTTTCGGGGCCGACCTTCGCTCACGAAGTGGCGAAGGGCCTGCCCACCGCCGTCACCCTTGCCGCCGAGGACCTGAACCTTGCCGAGCGGCTGCGCGATCGTCTCGCCCAACCGGCTTTTCGCATTTATGTCTCGGACGATGTCGCCGGCGCGGAGATCGGCGGCGCAGTGAAGAACGTGCTCGCGATCGCTTGTGGGGTGGTCGAGGGTCGCGGCCTTGGCCAGAACGCGCGGGCAGCTCTGATCGGCCGCGGATTTGCGGAAATGACGCGGTTCGGGCTCGCTTTCGGCGCAAAACGGGAGACTCTGGCCGGTCTTTCGGGGCTCGGGGACCTCGTCTTGACTTGTTCGTCCACCAGCTCGCGCAATTATTCGTTGGGCAAGGGCCTCGGCGAAGGCCGCTCGGCATCAGAACTTCTCGCCGACCGCAAGACGGTGGCCGAGGGCGCTTTTACCGCGCCCGTCCTCGCGCGCCTCGCCAAAGAGAAGGGCATCGACATGCCCATTGTCGATGCAGTCGATGCCCTGATTGGCGGTCATGCGAGTGTCGATCAGGTCCTCGACGCGTTGCTCACGCGTCCACCACGGGCGGAAGGCCTTTAGAAATCGATCGCGATGCCCTTCTTCTCCCAGTCGCCGTAGCGGGTGGGGTCGAGCTTCCCGTCCTCGCCGGCTGGCGCGTCGGGCGCCGTCACTTCCTGGGGCTTCGGAACCGGCGGCGAGGGACTGAGATAGTCGGGAGGCGGAAGCCGCTTCGAGCGTTTCATGACGTCAAGATGCGCATGATGTACAACAATGCCAAGCGTTGAAGGCGTTGGCGCGCGCAAGGCAGCGCTACAGATGCTCGACGGCGTTCTTCGGCGTGGACAGACGCTTGACGCTGCGGCCGCTCACGAGCGCAAGCTCTCGCCCGCCGACCACGGCCTCGCCATCGCTATTGCCGGCGAGACGTTGCGGCGAATCCCCGATCTCGACGATTTGATCGATAGCGCCACCCGCAACCGCCTCGCCGATGACAGCAAGGCGCGGACGGTGCTCCGTCTGGCCCTAGCGCAGAAGATCGGGCTCGGAACGCCCGACCATGCCGTGGTCTCGACCGCGCTTCCGCTGGTCGATGGCGGACCGCGCAGGCTCGTTCATGGTGTCCTCGGCACGTTACTGCGCCGTGGACTTCCGCAAATCGAGGTACCGAGACTCCCCGTCGACGTCGAGCAGCGCTGGGACTCAGCCTGGGGCGAGCAGGTTGTCGAAGCTGCCCGCCGACAGATGGCAGTTCGGCCGGCGCTCGACCTGACCTTTGCCGATGATACCGAAGCGCAGGCCTACTCGACCACAAACGGCGGCACGTCGCTCGCGAGAAACAACGTCCGCCTCCCGAGCTCGTCGGTCTCCGGCCTTCCGGGCTTCGGTGAAGGGCGATGGTGGATACAGGACTTGGCGGCGTCGCTTCCCGCGCGGCTAGTTCCAGGTAACGCCAGGGACGTTCTCGACCTATGCGCCGCGCCCGGTGGCAAGACGATGCAGCTGGCCGCTGCTGGCCATCGCGTAACTTCGATCGACGCCTCGGGAAGTCGTCTCGAACGACTTCGCGAGAATCTCGAACGCACCCATCTCAAGGCCGAATTGGTCGAAGCCGATGCGCTGACCTGGACACCGAAACAGCAGTTCGACGCGATCCTGCTCGACGCTCCCTGCTCCGCAACCGGTACATTCCGGCGCCATCCGGAGGTGCTCTACCGCGCCCGGCCTCGAATCGTCGCCGAGAACGCCGAATTGCAGGCGCAATTGCTCGCTCGGGCGGCCGAGTGGCTCAAGCCCAATGGTGCACTGGTCTACGCAGTCTGCTCGCTAGAGCCCGGCGAAGGCGAGCAGGTTATCGGCAGCTTCATCGACAACCACTCCGGCTTCACCATCGCCCCGCCCCAACCAGGCGAACTGCCCGTCTTCGTGACGCCAACCAATGAAGGCTACGTTCGAATCCTTCCCGGCCTGCTCGAAGGCGACGGCGGCCTCGACGGCTTCTTCATCGCCCGCCTTGTCCGGCACGCCTAAACCCGTCTAATCGGTCCCATGGCCGGTCCGCTTATCGCTCCCTCGATCCTGTCCGCCGACTTCGCCAAGCTCGGCGAGGAAGCGCGTGCGATCGACGAGGCCGGCGCCGACTGGATCCACATTGATGTGATGGATGGCCATTTCGTGCCCAACCTCACGATCGGCCCGGGCGTGGTGAAGGCGATCCGCCCGCACACGCAAAAGCCGTTTGACGTTCACCTGATGATCTCGCCGGTCGACAATTTCCTCGACGCTTTTGCCGAGGCGGGGGCTGACCGCATCACCGTCCATCCCGAAGCTGGCCCTCACGTCCATCGCTCGGTCCAGCACATCAAGTCGCTCGGAAAGATGGCTGGCGTCTCGCTCAATCCCGCGACCCCGGCCAAAGCACTCGATTATCTGCTGGAAGATCTCGACCTCGTGCTCGTCATGAGCGTGAATCCGGGCTTCGGCGGGCAGAAGTTCATTTCCAGCCAGCTGCGGAAGATCGAAGCGATCGCGACCCGCGTGGCGAAGGAAAATCTCGCGACCCTGATTGAGGTCGACGGCGGCATCGATCCGGAGACGGCGCTGTTGGCCGTCGATGCGGGCGCGAACGTCCTGGTGGCCGGCACGGCGGTGTTCCGGGGCGGTCCCTCCGCCTACGCAGCGAACATCCGGGCGCTTCGGGGCAACGGATGAGCGAATCCGGCCCCGCGGCCGAGCAGGACGTCGTTCGCAAGCTCGCCCGCGGTTCCTTCTTTTCAAGGCTCAAGAGTGCGCGCCAGCCGCTGAAGCTCGTCGCCGTCCCCCGAGACCACGTCACCGGCGACCGGCAGCGCGGCGAGGCCTTGCTCGCGGGCCGCTTTGTCGCTGGAAGCGCGGCAATTCCGCTGGCTGACCTCGACTTCGCCGGCGTCGGCGCCGCCGATGCGCTCGCCGAGCAACTTCAGGGCTTCTCTTGGCTCCGCGACCTTTCCGCCGCCGCATCCCGTGAGAAGGGCGCCAAGCTCGCCGAAGCTTTGGTCGGCCGCTGGCTGCTCGCGCATGGTACGCGCGTCGACGACGCCTGGGCCCCGCATCTTTGGGGCGAGCGAATCCTATATTGGACGGCTTACGCGCCTTACATCCTGTCGAGCGCGGACGGCGGGTATCGCTCCGCTCTGCTGAACACGCTCGCTCGCGGAGCGCGCCATCTTGACGCCAATGCCGACAAGGCGCCGGCCGGGCTGAGACGCGTCACCGCCTGGTGCGGGGTCGTCTCCGCTGGCCTGCTCGTCCAGGGCGGCGTGCCTCGCGTCGCCCGCGGTGAAGCAGGACTGGCTCGAGCGCTTGCAACCGCCCAGTTCGACGATGGCGGCCTCATCAGCCGATCGCCGTACGAGCAGACCTTGCTGGTTGATCGACTGGGGCTCCTGCGTTCGGCTTATCTTGCCGCCAAGCAGACAATACCTGACGGGATCGAGGCCGCATCCGCCGCCGCGCTCGCTGCGCTTCACGGCATCGCCATGGGCGATTCCGCACTGTCGAGTTGGCAGGGCTGCGGGCCGGGCGAGGCCGCGCGCATCACCGCACTGGTCGAAGGTTGCGGGCTTCGTGCCCGCCCGCTGCGGCAGGCTCGCGGCTGGGGGTACCAGCGCATGTCGGCACTGGGCACGGTCGTCGTGCTCGACGCGGCGCCGCCGCCACCAGCGAAGATGGCCGCGCGAGGCTCGGCCTCCACGTTGGCGTTCGAACTGTCGGACGGGCCGCAGCGAATCGTCGTCAATTGCGGCGGGCCGGGCCCGCTTCCGACCGATCTTTCCGACGAGCTTGTTCAGGGCCTCGCGACGACCGCGGCGCACAGCACCCTCGTCCTTGCCGACACCAACTCGACCAACATCCTGGCCGACGGCGCGTTGGGCAAGGGCGTCGAGGACGTCACAATCGACCGCAGCGAAGACAATGACGCCAGCCGCATAGAAGCGAGCCACGACGGCTATCTCCGCGCCTTCGGCCTCACCCACAAGCGCAGCCTGATGCTCGGCAATGACGGCAAGGAGTTGCGCGGCGCCGACCAGTTGATCGCCAAAGGACGCAAGAAGATCCGCGAATCAGCGCCCTACGCAGTCCGCTTCCATCTCGCGCCGGCTATCGAAGTCACCACGACCGCCGACGGAATGGGCGCAATCCTGCGCTCGCGCGGCGTTCCCCCGTGGAATTTCCGCTGCCGCGGCGGCAGCCTGAATGTCGAAGAAAGTCTGTGGATCGATGGCCGCGGCCAGCCGCAGCGCACGTATCAATTGGTGATCGTCGGCGAGGTGTCCGCGCTGGGCGGAGAAATCGGCTGGCAGTTCCGCCGCACGAGCTGAAGAGGAATAGAATGACCGATATTGTCCCCGTACGCCGGGCGCTGATTTCCCTTTCGGACAAGGCTGGCTTGGAAGATCTGGCGGCGGGCCTCGCGCGGCACAATGTGGAGATCGTCTCCACCGGCGGAACGGCTGCGAAGCTGCGTGAAGGCGGTGCCAATGTAAGTGACATCAGCGATCTGACAGGTTTCCCCGAAATGATGGATGGACGGGTGAAGACGCTCCACCCGAAAGTGCACGGCGGGTTGCTCGGCGTTCGCGACAATCCGGAACATGCGGCGGCGATGGAGGAGCATGAGATCGGCGCGATCGATCTCGTCGTCGTCAATCTCTACCCGTTCCTCAACACCGTCCTGAGCGGCGCCGACCGTGACACGATCATCGAGAATATCGACATCGGCGGCCCGTCGATGGTGCGTTCGGCGGCCAAGAACCACGAGTTCGTGGCGATTGTTACCGACCCGGCCGATTATGCGACCCTGCTCGAGCAACTCGACGCGCATGGCGGGACCACGCTCGAATTCCGCAAGAAGCTCGCGGCCAAGGCATACGCCCTAACCGCGGCCTACGATTCGACCATTTCGCAATGGTTCGCCTTCGCCGACCAGGGTGAGCGCTGGCCGGAAACCTGGACTCGCGCGAGCACGCTGAAGATGCCACTGCGCTATGGCGAAAATCCGCACCAGCAGGCCGCGCTTTACCTCCCCGTTGGCCCTGCGGCGCGTGGTGTCGCGCAGGCTGAGCAGGTGCAGGGCAAGGAGCTCAGCTACAACAATCTCAATGACGCCAATGCGGCATTGGAGCTGGTTGCCGAGTTTCGTGAGGCTGACCCGACCATCGTGATCGTCAAACACGCCAACCCCTGCGGTGTTGCGACGCGCGGCAATCTGCTTGACGCCTGGAAAGAAGCGCTCGCCTGCGACAGCGTCTCGGCCTTCGGCGGAATCGTCGCCACCAATCGCGCACTCGATGCCGCAACTGCGGAAGCGATCACCGAGATTTTCACTGAAGTCGTCGTCGCGCCCGATGCGGATGAGGACGCCAAAGCGATCTTCGCGAAAAAGAAGAACCTCCGCCTGCTGCTGACGGGCGAGCTTCCCGACCCTAGGCGTGCCGGCCAGACGCTAGCGATCATCGCGGGCGGAATCCTCATCCAGGATCGTGACAACGCCATGATTGCAAGGGACGAGCTCAAAGTCGTCACCAGGCGCGCTCCGACCGAACGGGAAATCCGCGACTGTCTGTTCGCGTGGACTGTTGCCAAGCATGTAAAGTCGAACGCCATTGTCTACGCGAAGGATGGCGTGACCGCGGGCATTGGCGCCGGCCAGATGAATCGCCGCGACAGTGCTCGGATCGCGGCTGCCAAGGCGAAAGAGGCGGCCGAAACATACGGATGGCCGGAGCCACGCACGGTCGGGTCAGCAGTGGCTTCGGACGCCTTCTTCCCATTTGCCGATGGGTTGCTCGCCGCCGCTGAAGCCGGCGCTACCGCTGTCATCCAGCCCGGCGGATCGATCCGCGACGACGAAGTAATCGCCGCGGCTGACGAGGCTGGCCTCGCTATGGTCTTCACGGGAATGCGCCACTTCCGGCACTGACCTAAACGATGGAATCCTCGATCTGGTCGCGGGCTTCTGCGGCCTCTTCGGCTTCGCGAAGTTCCTTCACTTCGCTCTTGCGCAGCTTGAACAGCTCGCGGTCTTCGGGGCCGAAGCCCTTCATCCAGAGGATTGCGAAGAAGGCGACCATGATCGCGGGCACGCCGACAAACAGTTGCCAGCTCTGCGGCAGGAAATAGCGCACGCCGAAGCCCACAATGACGCCTGACGCGGTCGCCCAAACGAGCTCCCACCGCCAACCGCTCACCGGCTCCTTCAACTGTCGCTTGAGCAGCCATGACTTGGTGATCGAAGCGAACGCTAGCGAAATGCAAAGCGCAATCGCCGGCCCGGTCGCTTGCCACGAAGGCGGAAAGCCCTCCTTTCGCATGATCAGGATAAGGGCGGCTGCCAGCCCGGCCTCCATCGCCAGCATCGCCAGGCTGATCCCCATGTTCCGTTTGCGTGCGATGTAGATCAGCGCCGCTTCGCTGACGACGGCAGCGGCGGCGATCACCTCCGCTGCGAGCAGGAAGCTGACCATCGCCGTGCCGCCGGTGAACTGCGACCCGACGAGCGCCATGACCGCCCGGCCCGGGATACCGAGCGCAAGCGCGATGCCGAGCTGCGCGGCAATGATCCAATAGGTGACCTGGCGCACCTGCTTCGCGATCCCCGCGCGATCGTCGACCGCCAATTTCCGAACGATGGCGGGGCCCAGGACCGGCTCGAAGCTGGTCTTCAGCTTGGCGGGCAGCGTCGCAACCTGCTGCGCGGCGTAATAGATGCCGACGAAGGTCGCGGGCACGAATGCGCCAAGGACGGCAAGGTCGATGCGCCGCGATGCCCACTCGACGGTGTCGGCTGCGGCAAGCGGCGCATTGCGCACTGCCGTGGTCCATGCGGTCGGAAGATCCGGCTTCCACCCGTGCGGTATGCCGTAACATTTCAGCAGCGGGATCAGCGCGGCGATCAGCGCAGCTACCATCGACAGGACGTAGGCGATGATCAGCCCGTCGCCGCGCGTGACCATGATCGGAATGTAGGACAGCGCAAAGGCGGCGATGCTGATGACCCACGGCTGGACGATGGAGCGTGAGCGAACGGTCGCCCCAACGTCGTGGTGATAGGCCAATGCGGCAAGCGCGATGTCAGTCCAGGAAATGGCGAGGACGGTGATCGCGAGAAGCCGGTCGAGCCCGCCTACCGGGGTGGTCGGATACATCGCCTTGGGGAAGACGATCAGGATGGCCATGCCGATTGCAGAGCCAATTGCCGCAACCAGCAGCGCGTCGGCGACCACGCACGACTGCGGCTTCTTCGCGTTGGCGAGCAGCTGCGCCAACCCGCGCCTTAGCCCGAGCGCGGCAATCTGCGCCGCAAACTCGACCGTCAGGACGGCATAGGCGAAACGGCCGAGAGCAGCCGGTCCGTAAATCCGTCCGCCGATGAACAGGAACGGGACCATCCCGGCCAGCCGGATGACGAAGCCGAGGATGTTGAGCCTTCCGCCGCGCGCCAGTGTCGCCATGTCGGCGTCGGGCGCGGCGGCCTCGGCACTGTCGATGTCGGGTTGGGCGCCTCTGGCGTCGGTCAATGCGCCTCGCCCCAGTTCGCGCCCCAGCCGACCTCGACGTCGAGCGGCACATCGAGCTGCAGCGCGGGTTCCGCGGCCGTCGTCATCACTTTTTTGATGACGGTCGAGGCCGCTTCCTCTTTCCCTTCGGGCACCTCGAACACGAGCTCGTCGTGGACCTGCAGCAGCATCCGCACATCGCTCAGGCCCGCGTCGGCCAGCGCGTCGTCCATGCGCGCCATCGCCCGCTTGATCAGGTCGGCACTGCTGCCCTGGATTGGCGCGTTGATCGCCGCGCGCTCGGCGCCGGCGCGGATCGACGGGTTTGGCGAGCGGATGTTGGGCTCGAAATGCGTCTTCCGCCCGAACAAAGTCTCGGTAAACCCGCGCTCGCGAACGAAGCTCAGGGTACTGTGCGTGAACGCGCGAATACCCGGGAAGCGCTCGTAATAACGATCGATGATCGCCTTGCCCTCGTCCTTCGGCAGCCCAAGGCGCCCCGCAATGCCCCAAGCCGAGCTTCCGTAGAGGATGGCGAAGTTAATCGTCTTGGCCTGGTTTCGCGTGTCGCGATCGACCCGCCCGAACAATTCTTCGGCGGTCATGCTGTGGATATCGTGCCCCGCTCGGAACGCTTCCTTCAGCTGAGGCACGTCGGCCATATGGGCCGCGAGCCGAAGCTCGATCTGGCTATAGTCCGCCGAGAGCAGGACATGCCCCGGATCGGCAACGAAAGCATCGCGAATCTTGCGGCCGACCTCGGTCCGGATCGGAATGTTCTGCAGGTTCGGGTCGTTCGAGCTCAGCCGCCCGGTCTGCGCGCCGGTCAGCGAGAAGCTGGTGTGGACCCGTCCGGTTTCCTTGTTGATCACCGCCTGGAGCGCGTCGGTGTAGGTGCTCTTGAGCTTGGTCAGCTGGCGCCATTCCAGCACCAGGGTCGCGCAGGCGACGCCCTCGCTCGCAAGCCGCTCGAGCTCGGTCACGTCGGTCGAATATTGCCCGCTTTTGCCCTTGCGCCCGCCCTTGAGGCCGAGCCGGCCGTAAAGCACTTCACCGAGCTGCTGCGGGCTGCCGATCGTGAATGGCCCGCAGGCCGCCTCGTAAATCCGCTCCTCGAGCGACTGGATGTCCTTGCTGAATTCGGACGACAGCCGCGCCAGGTAATCGCGGTCGACCTTGATCCCGCGCTGCTCCATCCGCGCCAGCACCGGCACCAAGGGCTTGTCGACGCGCTCGTAGACCCGAGCGACATTCTCCTGCGCCAGCCGCGGCTTCAGCCGCTGCCACAACCTGAGCGTAATGTCGGCATCCTCACCGGCATATTCGGTCGCCGGTCCGAGCGGGACCTTGTCGAAGGTGATCTGCTTCTGCCCCGTGCCGCACAATTGCTTGTACGGGATGCACTCGTGGTCGAAATGCGTCTTCGCGAGGTCGTTCAGGCTGTGCCCGAAGCTCTTCCCGGCATCGAGGTCGAAGCTCATGACCATCGTGTCGTCGACCGGCGCGACGTCGATGCCGGCCTTGTCGAACATCACCCAATCATATTTGAAATTGTGCCCGACCTTCAGGATCGCCGGATCCTCGAGCAGCGGCTTCAGTTTTGCCAATACCGTCGCTTCCGAGAGCTGCTCCGGCGCTTCGGCGAACATGTCGATGCCGCTGTGCCCGACGGGGATGTAGCAGGCGCGGTTCGGCCCCAGCGCCAGGCTGACGCCCGCCAGCTTGGCGATGATGCAGTCGATATGGTCGGTCTCGGTGTCGACCGCGACGAAGCCCTGCGCGGTCGCCTCCGCGATCCAGCGATCGAGCGTCGCTTCGTCGGTCACCGTCTCATACTTCGACCGGTCGACTTCGATCTTCTCCGGCTCCGTCGGAGCCACCGCCGGCTTCCGATCCAGCGCCGCCATGACGTCATTCCGCACCGTCGCCCCGGTCTGCGTCGGCGTCCCTCCCATCAACCGCGCGAGCAATGTCTTGAACCCCTGATCGGTCAGGAATTCCGCCAGCGGCTCCTTCGGGATGTTCTTGAGCGCCAGGTCTTCGAGCGGCTCGGGCAATGGCTTGTCGCACACCAGTCGAACCAGCTCGCGCGACAGCCGCGCGTCACCCGCATAGTCGATCAGCGACTGCTTCAACTTCGGTTTGGTGATCTCGTGGGTGCTCGCCAGCACCGTTTCCAGGTCGCCATATTGCTGGATGAGCTGGCTCGCGGTCTTCGGGCCGATCCCCGGAACGCCCGGTACATTGTCGACGCTGTCACCCATCAGGGCGAGCACGTCGCCAACCTTCTCGGGCGGGACGCCAAACTTCTCCAGCACCTGCTCGCGCCCGATCCGCCGGTCGTTCATCGTGTCGAGCATGTCGATTCCGGCATCCTCGTCGATCAGCTGCATCAGATCCTTGTCGGAGCTGACGATGGTGACCTTCCAGCCGGCCGCCTTCGCCGCGGTGACGTAGCAAGCGATGATGTCGTCTGCCTCCAGCCCCTCTTCCTCGATGCAGGGGATAGAGAAAGCGCGCGTCGCGACGCGGATCAGCGGGAATTGCGGGACGAGGTCCTCGGGCGGCGGCGGCCGGTGCGCCTTGTACTGGTCGTACATCTCGTTGCGGTGCGTATGCTCGCTCGCATCGAGGATGACGGCCATGTGCGTCGGCCCGTCGGCCTTCGCCAGGCCGTCGGCCAGCTTCCACAGCATCGTCGTATAGCCGTAGACGGCTCCGGCGGGTTGGCCGTGCCGGTTAGTCAGCGGAGGCAGCCGGTGATAGGCGCGGAAAATGTAGCTCGATCCGTCGACCAGATAGAGGTGGTTGGGGGCGGAATTGGGCGTGGCAGCGTCTGGCATGGAGGGGGCGGTTTAGCAGGGTGGGAGCGGGATTAAACCCAACCCTAAGTTAGGGTCCGGAACGGTCGATTACGACCTTGCACCGCTCGCTGCGTTTGCAATTCGTCAACGAATGTCGCGTAGCCGACAAGACTGGCGTGGAGCGGTGGCTTTGGACGGAGCATCGCTCATGAGATTTTTTAAGGCTGGAACCGCTACGCGGACCCCCGAGGACGAGATGGCGTTCGCGCGCCTGACCGCTATCGCCAATCGCTTGAAGCCGCAGGATTCGACATTCATCGAGGTCGAACCCATTGCCGATGAGCCCTCGGCGGATACTGAACCGGATACGCTGCAATGACGAAGCGCGTTGCGCTTCATCGCTTGCGCACCATCTCCAGGCGCCGGACGGTACTCTTGCCGGACGACCGGCGAGAGGTGAGCGACGGCTCAGCCCAGGTCATTGAATGGCCCATCAAGGTCGTCGATGGCGCGGAGTGACTTTTTAGCTCTGCTTCCCCGGGATCCTGGCGATCCGCCGGTCCTCAAGCCAGATTTCAGTATTGTCTGGCCGCTGCATCGATTTGACGGCGAAGATCGCGTCTTCGTCGTCTGAAGCGTTCACGAACCTGTCGCCATGGATCTGGCCGTTCGAGTTGACGCTATAGACCCGGTATTTCGGCATTGTTGGCCTTCTTCCCTGCGCGGTTGCGACGCCGACTGGCGCATTTTCTGTCTCATTCCGGCACACCGACGCGGGAACTAACTTTGGATAGCTACAGGCGAATCGGGCTCGCCGATACCTCGGTGCTTACCAAACCTACCTTCCCTAAAGAGCGCTGGTCCCATCCGGCGCTCTTTTTTTTGGGCTTCAGAAGAATTGCCTGATTCCAGCGGAAAGCTGCCACCGTTGCGGCAACTGCACGCCATTAAGGTTCTGGTAGAGCGGAAGGCCAATTTCGATGCCGAGCTGCGGCCCGCGCTTCTCGCGCAGTGCTGGTTCCCAGTTCACGCCGAGTGCGCCCAGCACCATGTCGCCGCCGAAGTTGGCGGGGAAGTCCTGCGGCATGTCTTCCATGTGCATGCCGTCATATTCACCGTGAATTCGGCCCTGGTGCGTGTATTCGGTCCTGGCCGTCACGCCGACGTTCGGTCCGACGAGATAGCTGACCCAGGCGGTGGCGAGCGCCTTGTTGCCGAGCCGGTAGCCCGAGCTGTTCCGGTGCTCGGCGCGCAATCGGTAGCTGCCCTGCAGCCCCCAGCCGAGCCGGCCGTCCTGACCCTTGACCGTGGCCGACGGCTCGATGTCCCAGGTCCCGCTTCCCGTTTGCATGCAATATTGCATGAAGGCGCCGTCGTCCTTGAGGCCGGATTTGCCAGTCGGAACCCAGATTCCGAGCGTTGCGTGCGCGCTGACCCTGTTGCCCTTCGCCAACCGAATTGAGGCCGACGCCAGCGTGTCGCCCAGCCCGTGGCTAGTCATCTTGTCGGACATCGGGTCCATCGGATCCGTCCCGACCATCTTCATCCGATTCCACACATATTGCGGAGAGACGGCGACGGTTATGTTGTCGGTGATCCCGTACATCAGGTCGATCATGGCCATGTCCATGGTCATCGACGTCGCGCGCATCATGTAGCCGGCGTCCATCAGCTCTTCATCGCTAAGCTTATGGGTGCCGTGCCTGTTTGCCCCGCCCCAATGGAGATGCTGATAGCGAACGCCGACCATGAACTCGCCACGGGTGTGGAGATGGTCGTTCATCAACCCTATCGAAGGCAGGATCCGTCGAGCTTCGACGATGACGGAATCTTCGGGAGATCGCGCAGGCTGGATGGCCGTAGCGGCTGCGATCAGGAGGACAGGCAGAGACATCGCTCTCTTGTGACGCAGCACGGGGCGGTTTGACCAGAGTTCTGTCGACTACCCGACAACTCTTGGCCTTTCGCTGCTGTCTTCGAAGTCGCATACGAAAACCGCCGCCCGTTGCCGGGCGGCGGCTTCCTTCTCCAGTTGGTTTTAAAGTTTAGGCGAGCTCCAACTCACGCTCGGCCATTGCTCGCTCCGGAAGACCGGCGTCGGCCTCGACCGGGGCTGCCTGGCTCGCCGCGGCTTCGCGCTCGCGCTTGTCGAAGAAGGCGGCGCGCTTCAGGCGCTTCCTCAGCGACTGCGAGGGATTGTCCGCGCTCGGGCCACGATAGGCGCGCTCGACCCACGTTTCGCCTGCGCGGCGCTCGTCGCTGGCGGTCCTGGCCTCCTCGCCAGCGCGGTTCCAGGCAAAGGCCGAATCGTGTTCGGGGGTGCGGACGCGCGGTTCGTAGCCACCGACCGGATCGTGACGCGGAGCTGTCGCGCGCACTGGCTCGGCAGCGGCGACCGGCTCGGCCACAGCGATGGGCTCGGACTGCTCGTTCTCCCAGAGTTCCTCCTCGTCGGCGCGACGACGGCGGCGGCTGACTGCAAACGCGCCGGCACCCAGTGCGAGGATGGCCAGGGCGCCACCGCCCAGTTCCATCTTCGTCTGGTCGTTCATGCCGGCTGGCTTGGCCGCAGTCTGCGCCGGAGGAGGCGCGGACTTGGCCGACATGTCGACGATCGGCGCCGGCTTGGCCGACGGGGCAGCTGCAACCGGAGCCGCTGTGGCCGCCGCGGCAGGAGCGGCAGTGTGCGCGGCCGTCGACTGGGCCGCCGCATGTGTCGCGGTCTTCGCGGCTTGAGTCGCGTTCGTCGCGGCCTTCGTGGCTGTCCGCGCAGCCTTGCGCGCAGTCGTCGCCTTGGCAGCCGAACTGCTCGTGGCCGACGTCGAGGTCTCGGTCGAGGTCGGCGAAGCCGTGCTATCGGTGGAGGCCGGTTCGGCGGTGGTCGCGGCCGGGGCCGGCTCGGTCACCGTTGTTGGCGTCGCGTCGGCGGGCGCGGGCTGCGCTTCCTGGGCGATCGCGTTGGTTGAAGAAAGCGCCAAGACCGCGGCAATCGCGGCAGCGCTGGCTCGTGCATGAAGCATCTTGGTGGTCGTCATCATCATGACGAACCAATCTTTGAAAGCGCCTGTGGTTCGCTCGATTACGATGTGTCGCACCGTTGTTCCGACGAATCGAGTTTGGATTAAGTAACGGAACTATCTCAATAATATTGAGTTTGGTTCCATTCGTTTCGTCCTCGAAACTTAGCTAAACTGTTGCGTCGCCAACCATTTCTTCACTTCTCGCACCGCAAAATTGGGCCGGGAGCAGACTCACATGGCTACAGCAGTTCAACCGACCCCTGACCGCCGCCGGGCAAGCCGCCTGGCGCTTCGCCTGACCGCGACGATGCGCGATGGCAGCAAGAGCCGCGTCCAGGCACGAGTGATCGATATTTCGACCCACGGCTGCCGGATCGACTGCACATCCGCAGTCGCCGACGACAGCTGGGTCTGGCTCAGCATTGCCGGCCTCGAAAACCAATATTGCCGGGTGGCCTGGCATTGCCAGGAGTTCATCGGCCTGGAATTCGCCAAACCGCTTTCTGATGCCGTGTTCGATCGGTTGCTCGGCGACCATCAGGAGCTTCCGGACACGACGATCAACGATCTTCGGAAGATCGCCAGCCGGACGAACTGGCTGGCGCGTCAGGCTGGGGATAACGATATCGCGATCCTTGCGGATTTGTCGCGCAAATGTGCGGAGGACGCCTTCGTCGAAGGCCTCCGCCGCGGCTCAGCCAAGAAGAATTAAGCGGCTTCCTTCGTGTCGCCGCTGAGGATCGGACCGATCCCGCCGGCAGCTTCGATCTGCTCTGCGAGCGAGCCGCGCGGCAACTCGTTGTCGAGCGCCCAGGCCAGCACCGCTTCGAGCTGCTTGATCGTCGCGTCGTCGCACAGGCCGTTGAAAGCGAGCTTCACCACCGGCCGCATCGGCGAGCGCAGCTGGATCTTCAGACCCTCCGCCTCGACCAACCGCAAATACTCTTCCGGCGCCTCCTCCGCATCGAGCGCGAAGTCGTAAGCGGCGCTGAGGCCGTCATAGAGCGCCGAATTGGCACGGAGCTTGGCCTGGCGGGCCTCGTCGGCCTTGGCACGAACGTCGCTGAGTTTGTTCTTCAAGGGTCCCTCCAATGACGCTGGGGCGGGCTCTGCCGCTGTTTCCATGACTGGCGGCTCATCGGCTGCCTGCAGTATCCCTTCGGCAATCTCCGCTATTGGTGCGGGCGTTGGTTCCACTTCTGGAACTAGCGGCACATCAGTAGTGGCTGTCTCGTCGACGTGGTCTTCGGCGACTGGCGCTTCTTCGAGTGCCTGAGGCTCTTCGACGGGCCGAACCTCTTCCTCGGCCGGCGGTGCTCCGGCGGCGGGCCCCTCTGCACGCTGCTCTTCGGGCAGCTCGGAGGCACTTCCTTCTTCAACCTTGTAGCCGTGGCCATAGAAGCCGGTGAGGCCGACGAGGTTGTCAAACAGCTTCGAGAAGCCGGGCTTCGCCTTGCCCGGTTCGTCGAGCTCAAGCGCCACGTTTTCCATATCATCCGCAGGCGTAGGGGGCCCTTCAACTCCTGCGACAGGAGGTTCCTCGGCTACCAGCGCCTCAGGCTCAGGTTGCACGTCGGCCAGCGCTGCTTCTTCAACGAGGTCAGGAGCTTCGAGTTGCTCGGGGACGTGCTCTTCAGCAACGGGCTCTTCGATGATCTCGGGCGCGGATTCCTCGACGATCTCGGCCGCCGGCGCTTCTTCGGCCTTGGGCTTCTTTGTTGGCTTGGAAGACTTTGCCGGCGCCCCATCGACTGTCACCAAGGCATAGACATAATCAACCCACGCGCCGCCGGCGCTCAAAGGCAGCAAGGTCGCGGAGCAGCGCACAGGACCATCTGGGCCCTCATATTCGTCCTCGAAGGCGAGGAAGTCGCGGCTAATCGCGACAATCGGAAGCTTCTTGGCGACGCACGCCAGCACGGACGGGTTTGACGCATCGATGATCCGCTCAACCTTGTCCTCAAAGCGAAGTGCCTCGCCAAGATGCCGGATTTCGGCATCGTGGCCCCCACTGATCAGTTCGAGGAGGATTGAGTTGCCCCCCGCGTCGGAGATTTCGAGTGGGTCGAGGTCATGCAGAGGCGGGAATTCCTTGTCCCCGCGAATCGACAGCCAATAATTCAGGACGCTCGCATGCTTGCGGCGTTCGGCTGCGGAAATGGTCTTGAAAGCGTCGAGCAGAGTCTCCGCAGAAGGCTGTTCTGCCGCTTCCATGCCTTGCGCAGGCGCTCCCATATTCGACTCCGCTCCCCTGTTCAGAAGCGGGTTGTGCGCCCTTGAATCTTAGAAAAGCGTAACCGTGCGGTTTGCGCACCTTTCACCATGTTCGGATGAGCGCCCAGCGAGGCGCCCGCCTAGCCCAAACGGCAGTTACTGGGCGACCGTAGCCGATGCAGCCGAGGCGACCACGGTGCGCGTTCCCGATTGCGGTCGGGTGACGTGCGGATAGCCATGGATCCAAAAGCCCCCGTAGCCGAAGGTCAGCATCGGCGTGAATTCCGGACGGCGGGCCGTCGGATATGGCGGGCCATCCGTGTCGTCGAGCACGTAATAGACCTGGTTCTGACGAACCACGAGAACCGTTTCGGGACCGCCGACCTTATCCTTGCCCATGGTCAGGAAGAGATTGCGCGGCGAGAAACCGAGCGCGAGCAGTGCCTGCATCTTCACGATCGCGCGATCTTCATCATCGCCATAACCGTGAGCGAGCGTTTCCTGGGCGCTGGCCCAATAATCGTGTTGGCCCCATTCGGTCGCATCGGAGCGCCAGTGGATCACTTTCGGAACAGCGGCCTGGATGTAGTAGATTTGCTGATCGGCCATCAGCTCGCGTGCCCCCGCAATGAGGTGCTGCAGGGCCGGATCCTTTCGGTCATCGCGCCGCGCACGTTCCCAATTGTCGAGATAGCGTTCGGGCTTGATCGGGATCGTCATGGTGCCCGCGAAATTCGGGGGAGTCGCGTGACGGACGACGTAGATTGGACTGCTATCGGCGTCCGCGGCCTTGGCGACTTCTGAAAGAAGCATCAGGCACGCGGCAAGTCCGGCGCTTCCAAGCGCTGCACGAAGCAGCAATGGATGTGGCATTTGATCCCCCTTCCGCGGCGCGTCGCCGGATTCCCCAGGGGAACGGAACATTTAAACCGCCTTGGCGAAATGGGGTGTTTAATGGTTAATCCGTGACTAACGGCCAGCCGGTTCAGTCGTGCGGCGAAACGAGTCCTCGGCTTTACTTTGGTTAACCCGAACAGATGGTTTTGCTTCCGCCGAGGCAAAGAAAAAGGGCGTTCCCAGAATCGAGAACGCCCTTACTTTCAACGCGTGCTCTCGCGCGAAAAAGCGCTTTACTTGTTATCCGCGCTGTTGCCGTCAGCATCCGCTCCATTGCGAACCGCGTCGGCCTTCGTCTCGCCCGCATTGCGGACCGCGTCCGCTGCATTCTGGGCGGTGTCGTTGACGTTGTCGGCAGCATTGGCACCGGCAGCCTCGAGATTGTCCGCAGCATTTTCGGTGTTGGCTTCGATATTGTCCGCAGCATTTTCCTGCGGGCTCTGCTTGTTGCAGGCGGTGAGAGCGGCAAGCCCGAAAGCAACCGCGAGCGTGGTCGTGATTTTCATCGACTGTCCCCTATTGGTTTCTAAAACAGCCGAGCGAAAGCGCGTCACCGCCGTAACGGTTCCGTCATATCGAATTTCGGGCGGCAAAATTTAATGCTTCAACGATCTCACGGCATCGAGCGTCTTCGCCACGTGCTGACTGAAATCCAGGTCGTCATGAACCATTACGACCTTGCCGCTGCGATCGATGACGTACGACGTGCGCGTCGTGATTCCGGGGTGGGCAGCCCAGGCGACGTCGTAGGCCTTTTGAATAGCAGGCGTAGCGGTCGCGACCGGAAATGCGCTTCGACACTCCTTCGCCGAGAAATCATGCAGGGTCTTCAACTCGTCGGCGGACATTCCGATCACCTGCGCGCCCGCTTTCTTGAAATCGCCAATGGATTCGCTGAATGCATGCGCTTCGGCCGTGCAGCCGCTCGTGAAGGCCTTCGGGAAGAAATAGATCACCACTGGCCCCTTCTTCAGCTGCTGAGCCAAGTGGAGCTTGAACTCCTTGCCGCCCACCGCGCCGGTAGTCGTGAAGTCAGGCGCCTTCGTCCCGACCTTGAGAGCAGCGAGCGCGGGTGATGCAATCAGGCTGGTGGCAGCAATCGCGAACAGAATCTGGCGCATGACGATCTCCTCCGATGGGCGGTTCGTGCGCTGATTATCGCTCCGCGTTCAACAATGCGAGGGTCAGCTCGTCGCGCTCGCCATCGAAAAATGCCTCCAGACCCAGACCGAATGAGGCGTCGCCCGAAATCGCTTCGAACAGGGTGAGACAGGACCTGAGTTTCATCGCGTCGATCGAACCCAGGATCTGGTCGGCAGATTTAAGCCCCGCCCAGTGCATGAGCGCGCCAAGGCATTTCCGAAGATTCGTACCGAGCTGCGGATGATCGAGATAAGCGCGGGCCTCGTCGACTGAGCCGATACCGTAGAATTTTGAGGTGGGGCTGCGGCCAAGGGCGGCAAGCTGGGGGAAGATGTACCACATCCAGTGGCTCTGCTTGGATCCGGCGCGAAGCTCATCGAGGGCGATATTGAAGTATTCGTCCTGGGCATCGACAAATCGCTGCAGTTTGTAGGGATCGCTCATGCCGCCATCATGGATCGGGCGGCCGCGGCGGGGAAGCGGCTCGCGCCTATTGGTTGGGCGCGAGCAGCCCCGTCAGGACATAGAACAGGACCATCACTGGACCGGTCAGCAACGTCAGCGCGACGAAGCCAAGGCGGACAATGTTCGGATCAAAGCCGGTGTAGTCGGCAAGTCCGGCGGCGACGCCCATGACCTTGGCGTCGCGCCGGTTGATCAGGAAACGTTGGTTCATCGAGGTTTCCTTGGGTTGATATGACTTCAGGCGATCGGCAGCGACGTGGCGGCCGAAACGAGCAGAAGCGCGGAAACGAAGGCGCCGGCGAAAATCGTGGCGGTTTCGCGAGCAGAAGCAAAATTGGCAAACATTGGATCGTCCCTCTTTTTGTATCGGCGGACCCGACCATCGGGCCCGATGCACAATACACTGCAGGGACCGTGCCAATTGCAGATTATCGTTTATTTTCAACAAGGACATTCTTGAGGCAGTAAAAATACTGGTATCCTACACCGCCTGTTGGGAATTTTCACCGAGCGAAGGCGCTGCACGGACGGCAGGCTCTGTCCGGAATCGGACAGGCGCTACAAATGTAGTCCGGTAATGGTCAGCTGGACGTGGTATCGCCGCCGTCGGGGTGGAGCACCTGCGCGGTCATGTAACTGGAATCGTCGCACGCGAGGAAAAGAAAGCTCGGCGCTACCTCATTCGGCTGGCCGGGTCGGCCCATCGGCGTATCCTTGCCGAATTCCTTGATCTTTTCCGGCTTCTGGCCACCGAAGGGATTCAGCGGAGTCCAGATCGGCCCCGGCGCGACGGCGTTCACGCGGATTCCCTTCTCGACCAGGTTCAGCGCGAGCGAGCGGGTGAAGGCCGTGATCGCGCCCTTGGTCGAGCTGTAATCGAGCAGCGCTTTAGAGCCCGCGTACATCGTTTCCGACGTGCAGTTGATAATCGATGATCCCTCCTTGAGGTGAGGCGCCGCGGCCTGCGTCAGGAAGAACATACTGAAGATATTGGTCTGGAATGTCCGCTTGAGCTGATCCTCGGTGATGTCGCGGATGTCCTCATCGGGATGCTGCTCGCCGGCATTGTTGACGAGGACGTCGAGGCCGCCGAGGTCGCGAACCGTTTGTTCGACCGCTTTCTCGCAAAACTGCTTGTCACCGAGATCGCCGGCTATCGTAATCGCCTTGCGTCCTTCCGTTTCAACGATCTCCTTTGTCTTGGCGGCGTCATCATGCTCGCACAGGTAGACGATTGCGACGTCGGCGCCTTCGCGGGCGAACAGGGCGGCGACGGCCCGGCCGATGCCGCTATCGGCGCCGGTAATGAGAGCGACTTTGCCCTCGAGGCGGTCGGATCCTTTGAAGCGCGGCTCCCAGTCGGGCTTTGGCTCTAGCTGGCTCTCGTGACCCGGCAGCTGATCCTCTTGGATCATTGGCTCCATGACGTCAGACATACGCTCTACTCCTTCGGCATTCCGAACAAGCGGGCGCGGAGGAGGGTTCCTACGGTTCAGCCGCGCCGGGCGTGGTTCGACTGCGGCTCATCGCGCTGGATGTCCGCGCTCGGGTTGTTGCCCGAGCGGCAGCGAGCGACGAGGGTCGGGTAGTCGAAATTGCTGTTAGCCTCGAGCGCCGGAATCGTCGCGGCGGAACACTGGGCTTCGCTCGAATATTGGGTCTGGAGCGTGGTTACCGGAGTGCATGCGCTGCCGCCGTCGGCGCAGCCCAGAATTGCAATGACGAAATACCCCGGTCCCATTGTGCAAGTCCCTGATTACTTGCCCATTTAACCAGCCATTCCCGCAAGGGTTCCGCGACTCGCAAGCACTTTATTTGCGGCACGTGACGCCCGCCCCTACCTATAAAGCATGGCGACAGACGAGCAGACGAAGCCCAACGCCGGATTCAAGGCGCTGTGGCGATTCCTGCCGATGCTGTGGCCGCGCGGCGAAGCCGAGCTGAAGGCGCGCGTCGTCTTCGCGATGCTAATGGTGCTCGCTGGCAAGGCAGTCACCCTGGCCGGCCCGTATGCGTTGAAATTGGCAATCGATCGCATGAGCGCGCACGCAGCTTTCGCGGTCGTTGCGGGACTGGTCGCCGCCTACGCACTCGCCCGCTTCGGCGGCGTCCTGTCGGACAACCTCCGCAACGCAATCTTCGAAAAAGTCGGCCAGGACGCGGCGCGGCGGCTGTCGGCGAAAGTCTTCCGTCATGTCCATGATTTGTCGCTGCGTTTTCACCTGGAGCGGCGCACGGGGTCGCTAACCAAGGTGGTGGAGCGCGGGACGAAGAGCATCGACCTGATGCTCTATTTCCTGCTGTTCAACATCGGCCCGACGATCATCGAGCTGACGGCGATCTGTGTCATCTTCTTCGTCAAGTTCGGCATCGGCCTGGTCGCGGCGACGTTGGCAATCGTCGCTATCTACATCCTCTTCACGCGCAAGGTCAGCGACTGGCGGACGCATCTCCAGCGGCAGATGAACGATGTCGACAACAAGGCCATCGGCCGCGCCGTCGACAGCCTTCTGAATTACGAGACGGTCAAATATTTCGGGGCCGAGGACCGCGAGTCCGCACGCTACGAGGAAGCTGTCGGAGCCTTCGCCAAAGCTGCTGTCCGCAACGAAGTGAGCCTCGCGTGGCTCAACATCGGCCAGGCGCTGATCACCAATGCGATGATGGCTGGCGCCATGATCTTCACCGTCTGGGGCTGGAGCAAGGGTCGTTTCTCACCGGGCGACGTGGTGTGGATCAACGGCCTCCTGCTGCAGCTCTTCCGCCCACTCGATGCGCTCGGCTGGGTCTACCGTTCAATCCGCCAGGGCCTGATCGACATGGAAGCGATGTGGGACCTGCTCGATACGCCGGCCGAGGTGAACGACGTGCCCGACGCGCCCGCGCTGCACGTCACCAAGGGCGCGGTGCGGTTCGATGATGTGCACTTCGGCTACGAACCCGAACGGGAGATACTGAAGGGTCTCAACCTCGACATCGCAGCCGGCACGAGCTGCGCGATCGTCGGCCCGTCGGGCGCGGGCAAGTCGACCATCGCGCGGTTGCTCTACCGTTTCTACGACCCGACCGCGGGCCGCATCCTGATCGACGACCAAGACATCGCCGACGTCCAGCAGCGCTCGCTTCGCGCGGCTATCGGGATCGTCCCGCAAGACACGGTGCTGTTCAACGACACCATCGGCTACAACATCGCCTACGGACGCGGTGATGCTGAACAGACGGACGTCGAGGCGGCTGCCCGCGGTGCGGCGATCGACCGCTTCATCGACGTGCTGCCGGACAAATATGATTCGATGGTCGGAGAGCGCGGACTGAAGCTATCCGGCGGTGAAAAGCAGCGCGTTGCGATTGCGCGCACATTGCTCAAGAACCCGCCGATCCTGGTGCTCGACGAAGCGACCAGCGCGCTCGACAGCCGCACCGAGCAGGCGATCCAGGAAACGCTCGACCGAGTCGCCGAAACGCGCACGACGATCATGATCGCGCACCGTCTGTCGACCATCGTCAACGCAGATCAGATCGTCGTGCTTGACCAGGGCAAGGTCGCCGAGTGCGGAACGCACGAGGAGTTGCTCGACAGGAACGGCCTCTATGCTGACCTGTGGTATCGACAGGCGGCGGAGCGGCTTGCGGAAGAGACGGCCGAGGCCGCGGAGTAATTACGCGCGCCGCAATCCGCGCAGCACATTTCCTTCGGTCGAAAGATACAGCTTTCGGTAATCCACGCGCGGCGTGTCGGCGAAGATGAGGTAGTAATATTTCATCTGCTCCGACCACCAATAGCCGGGGCAATGATCGCTCTGGACTTTCGGGCTCACGGTGACGTCGGCGAGGTCGGCGTAACCGTAGCGCGCGCGATTCCAGCGCTTCATCGCGAGATAATGGTCGCGCACGATCTCGCGCCATTCCTCGCGGCCGTCGATGAGCCAGTGATTGAAGGCGGCGTCGGCTAACTCGGGCCGCAAATCGTTGGTCTTGCTGAGCGCACGCATGTCGGTTGAATCGATGCTTTCGGGCAGGACGCCGTAGCGCTGCTGGACCTTTGCCCAGGTTCGCGTGTGCGCGCGGCCGACCGCGGGATTGCCACCCTGCGCGAGGAGGCCACCGTAAAAGGAGCCGAGCTCGTCCTGTTCGGTATCGAGCGGTTTGCCGGTTTCGAAATCGACGTTAGCAAACCACAAATTGCCCCCGCGACGCAGCGGCTGGTGCTTGAGGATGGCGGCGGTGCAGATGCGGTACATGCGGAGGCAGTCGCGGTCGCCGAGCAGGTCCCAGCCGTCCCACAGATATTCGTAATAGCTGTCCGACGGCGGGCCGATCGTCGCGCGGCGGCTTTTCCATTCACCGGTCAAGCAATCAATGCTGTCGGCGAGCAGGCCGATCTTCGAGCGGCGTTCGAACATCGACACGAGCGCGCGCTTGGCCACGGCGCGGTAGCGGTCGTCGCCCGTTGCGCGGCTGAGGAATCCGAATTCGGGAATGAACGTGCCCGTTTCCGCGGGGTTGGTTTCGGGACCGCGCAATGCGCCCGTCCTGAGGTTGATGAAGCGGTGCGGGATGCCGATTGGCGACGCGTTGAAACTCGGCAGCAGGCGGTCGGCGAGATCGCGCGCCTTCGCGAGCAGCGCCCGGTCACCGCACGCGTGATAGGCGGACAACAATCCGCCAACCAAGCGGATCGAGGTTTCGAACACCGACACCTCGCCGTCGACGTCGAAATTGAGACTGGCTTTGACCCAATCGACGCCTTCGCGGAATTCGTCGTCGAGCCCCATGATCCACAGCGTGTCGAGAGCCTCGATCAAAGTCAGGCCGAGATGGTGGTTCTTGAGCGGGAAGCTTTCGTTGCCGCCCGACAGCGGCTTGATCTGGTCCTTGCCCCAGGCGTGCTCTCGATAGTTGCGCCACGCCCAGCGCATTTCGTTGCGCACGTCTTCACCGAGCTCCAGCCAGTTGTGCTGGCGCGGCGCGGGCGCCACGGCGGTGAAAGCGGTAGCGCCGGAGACGGCCAGCACCGCACGGCGAGTCAGGTGTGGGAATCCCATTGGCGGAGCTTGCCGCGAACACCGGCCCCGCGCTAGGCCTGTCGGGTCAGTGCGGCGCGCTCGGTCCGCAAGCGTCTTTGTTGAGTTTCATGCCCGCGCCACTCGATATCCTCAAACATACGTTCGGCTTCGACCATTTCCGCGGCGTCCAGGAGGAGGTCATCGGGCGAGTGCTGGCGGGCAGGCACACGCTTGCGGTGATGCCGACCGGTGCGGGCAAGTCGCTTTGCTACCAACTGGCGGCGCTAGTGCGTCACGGGACGGCACTGGTGATCTCCCCGCTGATCGCGCTGATGCACGACCAGATTCGCAGCGCGACTGCGATCGGTCTGCGCGCGGCGTCGCTGACCTCCGCCGATGCGGACCGGGAGCAGACGCTGCAGCGTTTCAAAGCGGGCGAGCTCGACGTGCTTTATGTCGCACCCGAACGCGCGACGGGCGAGAGCTTCCGGTGCCTGCTAAGTCGACAGAACCTGTCGCTGATCGCAATCGATGAAGCGCATTGTGTCAGCGAATGGGGTCATGATTTCCGACCCGATTATCGCCAGCTGAGAGGCCTCCTCGACGACAATGCTGACGTCCCTCGGCTGGCTCTCACAGCCACGGCTGACAAGCGCACTAGGGTGGACATTCTGACGCAGCTCGGCATACCCGACGATGGCCTGGTGATCGCCGGCTTCGACCGGCCGAACATCCGCTATCATGTTCGCCCGCGCGATGGCCTTCCGCAGCAGCTGAAAGGGCTGCTCGCCCAGCACGCGGGTTCGGGAATCGTTTACGTCCCCAGTCGCGACAAAGCGGAGCGAATTGCCGAGCAGATCACCGCTAATGGACGGCCTGCGGCCGCGTATCATGCCGGGCTCGAACCGCAGGTGCGGGCGCGCAACCAGGCCGCCTTCGTCGAGTCCGAAGAGATGGTCGTCGCCGCCACGGTCGCGTTCGGCATGGGCATCGACAAGCCAGACGTGCGCTTCGTCGCGCACGCGGGCATCCCGAAGTCGATCGAGGCCTATTACCAGGAAACGGGTCGCGCCGGGCGCGACGGGGATCCTGCGGAAGCATGGCTCTATTGGGGCGCCGAGGATTTCGCCCGCGCCCGCCAACGCATCGAAACTGAGGTCGAGCCCGAGCGCCGTGCTGGCGAGCGAGAAAGATTGAACGCACTCGCTGCCTTCGTGGAAACGCCGCACTGCCGCCGCGCCATCCTGTTGCGCCACTTTGGTGAGGAGCCGCCGGAGAAATGCGGCAATTGCGACAATTGCCTGGAGCCGCCGGCGACCGTCGATGTGACCGAAGTCGCGCGTAAATTGCTGTCGGGGGTGTTTCGGACCGGGATGCGGTTCGGGGTCGGCCATGTTGCAGACGTGCTTGCCGGCAATGCCACAGAAAAGATGCGCAATCTCGGCCACGACTCCCTGTCGGTTTTCGGAATTGCCGATGCAGAAGAGGTCGCGTTGATCCGGCCGGTCGCGAGAGCGCTGATCGCGCGCGATGCGTTGCGCGCCGACGCTTATGGCGGACTGAGTTTCGGACCGGGTGCGAAGCCGATCCTGAAGGGCGAGCAGGAGCTGACAATCACTGTACCGCCGAAGCGGAAGCGGACTGCGCGCAATCGGTTCGAAGGCCCCACTGATCCGCTGTTCGATTCGCTTCGCGAAACTCGCCGCCGGATCGCCGCGGAAGCAGGAGTTCCGCCTTACGTCATCTTCCACGATTCGACCCTTCGCGAGATCGCCGCGGCGAAGCCGGAGAACCTGCAGCAAATGGCGCAGGTTCAGGGCGTTGGTGCAGTCAAGCTGGAGCGCTACGGGCAGGCGATGCTGGACGCCCTTTCGACCAACGGCTGATATTCAGGCTTGCGTAACCGGCGACTCGGTTGAAGAGACCCAACGACCATTTCACTCTCGGGGACCATGATGATCCGCAACATCCTTCTTGCGACCGCAGCAATCGCGGTCGCCACGTCTGCCGATTCCGCTGCGGCACCGCGCAAGGCAAGCATGGCGAGTTCGGCCACGCTGTCCGCGTCGAATCCGTTCGCGAAACCCAGCACGCTGCCGTTCCAGACGCCGGACTTCTCGAAGATCAAGGACAGCGATTATTTGCCGGCGCTGAAGGCTGGCATGGCCGAGCAGAAGCGCGAGATGCTGGCGATCGCCAACAACCCCGCGGCGCCGACCTTCAACAACACGATTGTCGCGATGGAGCGCACGGGCCTGCTGCTCGAGCGCGCGAGCCTCGCATTCAATGCCGTCAATGGCGCCAACACGAACGACACGCTGCAGGCGACCGACACGGCAACTTCGCCTTTGTTCGCTGCGCACAGCGACTTCATCTACATGAATCCCAAGCTGTTCGCGCGGGTGAAGACGCTGCACGACACGCAGGCATCGCTCGGCCTCAATGCCGAACAGGCGAAGCTGCTCCAGGTTTATTACGACCAGTTCGTCCACGCCGGCGCCGAGCTTTCGCCCGCGGCGCAGAAAGAGCTTCGCGCCTACAACACGCGGCTGAGCTCGCTGCAGACGGCATTCACCCAGAAGCTGCTCGCCGCCGCCAAGGCCGGTGCGCTTCACGTCGATGACGCGACCGCGCTGAACGGGCTGTCGAAGGAGCAGGTCGCCGCCGCTGGTGAAGCTGCCAAGAGCCGCAAGGTCGGTGGTTATGTCCTGCCGCTGCAGAACACGACGCAGCAGCCAGCGCTGGAGTCGCTGACCGACCACGCCACGCGCGACGCGTTGTTCCAGGCGAGCCTCAACCGCGCCGAGCACGGCGATGCCAACGATACGCGCAACACGATCCGCGAAATCGCGTCGCTTCGCGCGAAGAAGGCGGCGCTGTTCGGTTATCCGACCTGGGCCGACTACACATTGTTCGATCAGATGGCGAAGGACCGCTCGACCGCGATCGGGTTCCTCGACCGTCTCGCCCCTGCGGTGTCCGCGAAGGAGAAGACCGAAGCTGCCGACATCCGCGCGCTGGCCGCATCGCAGGGCGCCAAGTTCACGCCGACCGCGGCCGACTGGAACTTCTACGCCGAGCAGATCCGCAAGCAGCGTTACGCGATCGATAGCGACCAGCTGAAGCAATATTTCCTGTTCGACAAGGTGCTCGAGGACGGCGTCTTCTATGCCGCGAACCAGCTATACGGGCTGACGTTCAAGGAGCGGAAGGACATCCCGACGTGGAACGCCGACATGCGCGTGTTCGACGTGACGGATGCCGACGGAAAGCCGCTCGCGATCTTCATGATCGACCCGTGGAAGCGCGACAACAAGTCGGGCGGCGCGTGGATGTCGAACCTGGTCCAGCAGTCGTACCTGCGCGGCACCAAGCCGGTCATCTTCAACGTCGAGAACTTCACCAAGCCCGCTCCGGGCCAGCCCGCTTTGATCAGCTGGGACGACGTGACGACGATGTTCCACGAGTTTGGCCACGGCCTGCACGGCATGTTTGCCTCGCAGACCTATCCGACATTGCAGGGTACCAACGTCGCCCGCGACTTCGTGGAGTTCCCGTCACAGTTCAACGAGAACTGGGCGCTCGATCCGAAGATCCTGCCGCACTACGCTGTCCATTATCAGACCGGCCAGACGATCCCGAACGAGCTGATCCAGAAAGTCTTGGCTGCCCGCACGTTCAACCAAGGCTATGAGGTCGGCGAAGTGCTCGAGGCCGCGCGCCTCGACCTCGACTGGCACTCGCTGGCAGCAACGGCTCCGCTGCAGGATGTCGACCAGTTCGAAATGCAGGCGCTTGCCGCCAGCGGCTACGACACCGCCGATGTTCCGCCGCGTTACCGGTCGAACTACTTCCTGCACATCTGGAGCAACGGCTATTCGGCGGGCTATTATGCCTATCCGTGGACCAAGATGCTCGCACAGGATTCGTTCGCCTGGTTCCAGCAGAATGGCGGACTGACGCGCGCCAACGGCCAGCGTTTCCGCAACATGGTGCTGTCGCGCGGCAACACGGAGGATCTCGCGGCAATGTATCGCGGGTTCACCGGCCACGATCCGAGCATCCAGCCGTACCTGGACTTCTACGGACTGACGGGTGGCGCAGGTGCCGCAACCACGGTCGCTCCGCCGCCGGCGGCCCCGGTTCCGGCGCCCCCGCCGCCTCCGGCGAACAAGACCGAACGGGGAAGGTAAGACCATGATCCGCCAGCTCGATGACCGAACCCTCGTTTGCGGTCAGATCCGCCCGGAGGAGGTCGCCGGGCTGGCGGAGCAAGGCGTCACGATGCTCGTCAACAATCGGCCCGATGGCGAGGACGCCGACCAGCCGCTTGCGGGTGACATCGAAGACGCGGCGGCTGCCGCCGGAATTTCCTACCGTCACGTTCCGATCCTGCGCGGCATCGGGCCCGCCGACGTCGATGCAATGCACGAAGCGATGCAGGGCGCCGGTGACGGCAAGATGCTCGCCTTCTGCCGGTCGGGAACTCGTTCCGCGCTGACGTGGGCGCTGGCGAAGAGCAAGGCTGGCGGAGACCGCGACGACATCGAAGCAACGGTCACGGGCGCGGGCTTCAACGTGGCGCCGATCGCTCACCTGCTTTAGCGTTCGTCCTTCGCGAGTAGCTCGCGCGCGAGCTCGAGGTCCTCGTCCAGCACCATCAGCCGGATCGGCATGAACGGGCCGCCGAAGAAGCCGTAGAAATTGCTGGTCTCGGCATCGAACAGGACGGCGTGAACGCCTTCATCCTCGAGATAGAGTCGCGCGAGATCGGCTTCGACGCGGGTGGTAAATTTGGTGAGTTCGACGAGCCCGCTCACCAGGGAAACACATCGCCGGCAGCGATCTCGCCGGCGCGTGGCGCCCGGCCCAGCATTTTGTTGCGATGAGGAAAGCGCCCGAACTTCTCGATGATATCGCGGTGCTTCTTGGCGTAGCCGACGTAACGTTGGTCCGCGAGCCCGCTGTACAGCAGCACGCCCCGGTTTTGGTCGTCGAGGTCCTCACTGTGCTCGAACGGCGTGTAGAAAAACGGCCGTTCTTCCTCGGGCACTTCTTCGTCGAAGCCCCTGTCGACAGCTCCCTTCGAAATGGCGAGGGCGAGCTCGTCGGTCGCGAATTGCTCGGCGTCACCGCGAAACATGTTGCGCGGGAATTGATCGAATAGAATCACCGCGGCCAACGCGGTCTCGGGATCAACGAGAAAGCTGTCGGCCGGTAACTGGCGTTGCTCCGTCCAGAGCTTCAAGAACTTCTCACGGATTCGATGGTCGAGTTCGGGGTTTGTTTTCCACCAATCGTCATAGGTGAGACCGAACCAGAATTTGAGAACGTCCGACCGCCAGTCAGGCGTCACGCGGCGGTGCCTCCGACGGTCAGCGCATCGATCAGCAAAGTCGGCTGGCCAACCCCGGCGGGGACGCTCTGCCCGCCCTTGCCGCAAATGCCGATCCCCTCATCAAGCGCGAAGTCGTTTCCGATCCCGCTGACCTTGGTGAGCACGGTCGGGCCGTCGCCGATCAGCGTCGCGCCCTTCACGGGCTCGGCGATCTTGCCGCCCCGGATCCGGTAGGCCTCGGTGCAATTGAATACGAACTTGCCGCTGGTGATGTCGACCTGGCCGCCGCCGAAGCTCTTGGCGAAAATGCCATCCTTCACCCGGCCGATCAGCTCGTTCGGATCGTCCTTGCCGGCGAGCATGAAGGTATTGGTCATGCGCGGCATTGGCGCGTGCGCGAAGCTTTCGCGGCGTCCGTTGCCCGTCGGCGTCATGCCCATCAGGCGGGCGTTCAGGCGGTCCTGCATGTAGCCTTTAAGGATGCCGTCCTCGATTAGCACGGTGCGGCTGGTCGGCGTGCCCTCGTCGTCGATGGTCAGCGATCCACGACGCAGGTCCATCGCGCCGTCATCGACGACCGTAACGCCCGGCGCTGCGACCCGCTCGCCGAGTCGCCCGGAAAACGCCGACGTGCCCTTGCGGTTGAAATCGCCTTCAAGACCGTGGCCGACCGCTTCGTGCAGCAGCACGCCGGCCCAACCCGATCCCATCACAACCGGCATCTCGCCGGCGGGTGCATCGACCGATTCCAGGTTTACCAACGCCTGCGCGAGCGCCATGTCGATGGCGCGCTGCCACTGCGCCTCCTCGAACAGGCCATCGTAGAGATAACGCCCGCCAAGCCCGAAATAGCCGGTCTCGCGGCGGCCATTTTGCTCGGCGACGATCGAAACGTTAAGGCGGACAAGCGGCCGAACGTCGGACGCGACGAAGCCGTCGGCTCTGACGATGTCGACAACGTTCCAGCTGGCGGCGAGGGTAACGCTGACCTGACTGACGCGCGGATCGCGCGCTCGGGCGGCGGCGTCGATGCGCTCGCAGAGCGCAACCTTGTCCGAAAAGGGGATCAGGCTCAGCGGATCGTCCGAGCCATACATTGACTGGTTGGTGCGTTGTGGAGCCGCGGCGGGCTCGCCCCTGCGCGCATCGAGCAGCTTCAGGGTCGCTGCAGCGCGCTCAATCGCGGCTTCGCTGATTTCGTTGGCGTGGGCAAACGCGGTCGTCTCGCCGGTGACGCCGCGAAGGCCGAAGCCCGAGCTCGTGTGATAATCGGCGGTTTTCAGCCGACCGTCATCGAAGCCGAATGCCTCGCTGGCGGCATATTGAAGGTAGAGTTCGCCATCATCGCAGCGGGTGAGATGCTTTGCCGCCAAGGCCCGCGCTGCTTCAGGATCGAGGTTGCGGTACAGGAACCGCCGAGGATCGGGCGCGGTCATGCTGCTTCGGTATCCGCAGGTCCCCCGGTGTAGATGAAGCGGCGGTCGCAATAACCGCACTCGGCAAAGCCAACGTCAGGGTCGATCCGGATGTAGATCCGTGGATGACCGAGGGCTGGCGATACCTCGCCCGACCCGTCGCAGGCGACGCGATGGCTGTTGACCTTGATCGTTTCGGGTGGCGGAGGCGCTGGCATGAGGCTGAGGTAGCAATGCGCCCGCCCGCATTCAATTGGACTCAGTTGTAGTCGATCGTGACGTCGAACGTGCCGGTATACGTGCCCGCGACCTGGTTGGCCGTGACGTGAAGCGTCCCGCCAACCGAAAAGTCGAACGTTTCATGGGCCACTACATTGCGGGTGTCGATGCCGTTCAGGTTCCATCCGTCGAGCGTCATCGTCTCGGTGCCTCCGACACGCGTCAGCGTGGCCGCTTTCTTGGGGAGACGGATGTGGACCACCGTCTTGCTCGGGCTCACGGCCTCGAACTGCGCCGCGTGCGGCAGTCCGCCTGCGAACAGGACACCGCCGGTCGTGGTGACATTGCCCGTGTTGGAATCGAGAACGGCCGTCCCTGCCGCCGTCACAGTCACGAACCCGAAGTCCATGTCGTAAAGCTTCGCGATCTGCGCGGGCAGGATCACCCGGGCGGTGCCCGTCGAATTCTTGTTCGGGAAAAACAGCTGTGGCGGCGCGGCCTGCGCCGTGGCCGGGGCAAGCAAGGCGAAGAACATCAGCAGGCGAAGGGGTACAAAACGCGTCATGACGCACCCGCGGATATAGGGTTAACGTCAAGGTCACCCTGATCATTAGGGTAAACAGCGCATTTACCCTCTTTGCTTGTCGGCCATGAACGGCGCTCCTATTCCCACTGCCGATGGACGAGCCCGCAATCCGGATTGAATCGCTGTGCAAAACCTACGCCGCCAAAGGAGTCGAGCCCAAGCGCGCGCTCGATGGTGTGTCATTCGACGTTCCGCGCGGACAGATTTTCGGGCTTCTGGGCCCCAACGGCGCGGGCAAATCGACACTGATCAACATCCTCGCCGGACTCGTCACCAAGACCAGCGGCGAGGTGACGATCTGGGGCTTCGACATCGACGAACACCCGCGCAATTCGAAGCGCTCGATCGGCATCGTTCCGCAGGAGATCATCTTCGATCCCTTTTTCACACCGCGTGAGACGCTGGAGATTCAGGCCGGGCTCTACGGCATTCCACCGGGCGATCGAATCAGTGACGAGCTCCTTGCCGCCATGCACCTGACCGACAAGGCGAACGCTTATTCGCGCACCCTGTCGGGCGGCATGAAGCGCAGGCTGCTGGTTGCCAAGGCGATGGTTCACTCACCGCCAATCCTCGTGCTCGACGAGCCGACCGCGGGCGTCGATGTCGAGCTCCGCCGCCAGCTGTGGGACTATGTCCGCAAGCTCCACGCGCAAGGCGTCACCATCGTCCTCACCACCCACTATCTCGAAGAAGCCGAAGAGCTGTGCGACCGCATCGCGATCATCAACCACGGCAAGGTGATCGCGAACGAACCGACCCGCGAGCTGGTATCGAAGGCGCAGGAGAAGGCCGTTGTCGTTACCTTCGATCGCGACATCACGCAGGTTCCAACCAACGCGTGCTTCGAGGACATTTCGCTGGTCGATGAGCGGACGCTCGAGATCACCTACCGCAAAGACAAGGTGAACGCGGGTGAAGTGCTTAGCGCACTGACTGCCGATGGCCATGGAATCGTCGATGTCTCGACGCGCGACCCAGACCTCGAAGACGTATTTCTTAGCCTGACTTCGGCGCAGGAAGCCGCGTGAGAATTCAGACGGATGTGATAATCGTGGGTTCCGGTGCTGCGGGACTCACCGCAGCGCTAAATCTAGCTGAAACGCACAAGGTCGCGGTGATCGCCAAGGGCGCGCTGGGCGATACGGCGTCGGCCCGGGCGCAAGGCGGTATCGCCGCTGTTCTTGAAGAGGGCGACAGCTTCGAAGCGCACGTCAACGACACGATGATCGCCGGCGCCGGCCTCAACAACCGCGAGGTGGTCGAGCATGTTGTCGAGCATGCACCGGCTGCGATAGCCCGCCTAATCGATCTCGGCGTGCCCTTCGCGTCCGAGAACGGCGCGCTCCATTTGACCCGCGAAGGGGGGCACAGTCATCGCCGCATCGTCCACGTCGCCGACGCCACCGGCTGGGCGATCAGCCAGGCGCTCGAAGCCGCTGCAGCCAAGCATCCCAACATCACGCTCGTGCCCGACATGGTCGCGATCGACCTCGTCACCGGACGCCATGCCGAGCAATTCTCGACCAGCGGTGCGGTGAACGGGCTCTACGCCTACAACCGGAAGTCCAAGCGGGTCGAAACGTTGACCAGCCGGGCGACAATCCTAGCCAGCGGTGGTGCAGGCCGCGCCTACCTCTATTCGACCGCCCCGCGCGGAGCGACCGGCGACGGAATCGCGATGGCGTGGCGGGCGGGCTGCCGGATCTCCAACATGGAGTTCATGCAGTTCCACCCGACCTGCCTCTACAATCTGGAGGTCAAGAACTTCCTGATCACCGAGGCGGTGCGTGGCGAGGGCGGCCAGTTGAAACTGCCGCCCGGCGTAAAAGGCGGCGGCAAGCGCTTCATGCCGCAGTTCGACGAGCGCGCCGAGCTCGCGCCGCGCGACATCGTCGCCCGCGCTATCGACCATGAGATCAAGCGCCTCGGTCTAGATTACGTCCACCTCGATATCTCGCACCGTGAGCCGGAGTTCGTGAAGGCTCACTTCCCGAACATCTACGAGAAGCTCCTCGGCCTCGGCATCGACATCACCAAAGAGCCGATCCCGGTCGTCCCGGCGCAGCACTACACGTGCGGCGGGGTGATGGTGGACCTAGACGGCCGCACCGATGCTCAGGGTCTCTACGCCGCCGGCGAGGTCACCCAGTCGGGCCTGCATGGTGCCAACCGTCTGGCGTCCAATAGTCTGCTCGAATGCCTTGTCTTCGGAGAGGCCGCAGCCAAGCACATCGTCGCCAACTTCGCCGAACTGCCCAAGGTGCCCGACATCCGCCCGTGGGATGAAAGCCGTGTCACCGACAGCGACGAAGAAGTCGTCATCGCCCAGACCTGGGGCGAAATCCGCCGCTTCATGTGGAACTATGTTGGCATAGTCCGCAGCACCAAGCGGCTGGAGCGAGCCAAGCACCGGATCGACATGCTTCGGCAGGAAGTGAAGGAATATTACGCCCACTTCCGGGTCACTCCGGACCTCATCGAGCTACGCAACCTGGTGGAGGTCGCGGACCTCATCATCCGATCGGCGCTGTCACGCCACGAAAGCCGCGGGCTGCACTACACGCTCGATTTCCCGGACCTTTTACCCGAGGCGATCGATACGGTTCTGGTTCCGTAGACTTCGCGATCCGCGAAGACTGCGCTCTGTAAGAATGTTCGCCAACATCCAGACCGCAAGCATTCCGACCGCGCCGGCCAAACCATCTGCAACGTAATGCCAGCCCAGCTGTACTGAGCCGACCCAAATCAGTACGAAATAGCCCAGGGCAACGGGCGCGGCCTTGGGCACCAATCGGCGAGCAACCAGGTAGATCCACAAGCTTATCGCAACATGGATCGACGGCACGGCCGAGATGCCGGCAACGATGCCGGGGCTGCTGTCGCTTCTCGACGCCCACATCAAATCGGATTCGGTGAGCGCAAACCACCCGCCACGGGCCCGGAGCATGGCATCGAGCGGTTGAAAGTCGCCGCCGCCGTAGAGGCGGTCGTAGAAAATTGGGCCGGCGGAAGAAAACAAAACTGCAGCTGCCGCTCCGAGCAGGAACCAGGCGAGGCTGTAAGCGATGAGGGCGCGCGACTTCGCTGGCGATGGCCGCGATAGAATCAGCGAGAAAAGCGCCAGCGTCTGCACCGGCATCCAGCAACCGTAGAGCCAGTCCATTGGCACAGTTGCCCAGCCCAGCGCCCGCTCGATCAGTACCCACGGGTCGGCTCCGAACAGCTGCCGCTCGGCCAATGCTAGGGGCCGGTCGAGCCAGAACGCGATTTCATTCGGGATTGCATATTTAAGCGGCAGGAAGGCGCTGGCCCCAACGCCCACCAGCAGCGTAACGAGAATAACGATAGGCCAAGGCACTGCGGTCGGCGGGAGCTTGAGGACGAGGCGTACCGCGATCGCTGCAACCAGGCCGAGGACGGCCAATGCCAGATAGGTCGGCAGATGCGGGAGGGGCGCTATCCCAAGCCGCCACAGCACGAACCACCAAGCGAGCTCGACGGCGGTAATAAAGGCCATCACCGTCACCCACGGCTTGTCCTGGCTTTGAGCGCGAGCAGGGATCGCCATGAATGAGGCGAGCGTTGAAATCAGCCGCTCGCTGGAACGGCAGTGAACGCACTCGCGACGTCGGGATCATGCGAGTCCGGCCAATCCTTGCGCCGCCCGAGCCGAGGATAGAGGAAGAGCATCGGCAGCTTCAACAGGAGCAGTTCGGAATGGATGAACGTATCGACCGCGCGCTCCCACCATTTGGGCTCGCGCTTGCTGTTCGCCCGGAGCCATCCGTCGTAAGGCTCCCAGTGGCTCGGCTCGTCCTGCTTAATGATCCTGAAGATCTTCATCAGGCCTGAGTCCTGTTGGACGATCGGATGCTTCAGCAGGACTTCCACCTGCTGGTATCCGCGCTTTTCGGTCAGCGAGATCACCCGGCACAGCTTCTCGAATAACTGGTCCTCGGCGATGACCTGATGCGTATCGAGACGGTCAATCGTCGAGCGGAACATGATCTCGACGAAGCGGTCGATGTGCCCGCACATTCGATCGACGAACAGCGGCATCTGACCGCGCTTCTCGAACCAGCGGCGGAACATCAGATAGTGCTTATATTCGTCGGCCCGGTGCTGCTCGATCGCGGCGATGAATTCATGATCGTCCGGGGAGCGAGCGCGAACCGCCTCGAGCACGCGGTCGAGGGCCGTGTACCCGCGGTGCTCGTTGTAAATGTAAATCGAGCCCAGCAGGTCGAGATATCGGCGACTAAACCAGGCTAGCATTCACTCGCTCCACATCCGGTCTTGCGACCTCAATGTCCGAAAACCCGTCCCGGTCCAATTTTTCCGTTAGAGCAAGCGGCGATAGAGGCTAATTGTTCCGATAGCGAAACAGCGGTGAGGAGATCAGCAAATGCCAGTTGAGATCAGGATTGCAGCGCTCGGGGCGGTGCTTCTCTTCATCTACATATTCACCGCGACCCGCTTCAAAACCCAGCAATACGGCCGCGAGTGGAACGTGGGTGCGCGCGACGAGTCGCTCCCGGCACCCAATCCCATCAGCGGCCGAACCATGCGAGCGCAGGCGAACTTCCTGGAAACATTTCCGATTGCGGTTGTCGCGCTGCTCGGTGTGGTGATCGCTGGGCGCACCAGCAACCTCACGGCGATTGGCGGCTGGATCTGGCTCGGAGCGCGAGTTGTCTACCTTCCGCTTTACGCAGCCGGGGTGCCTGTCATCCGCACGATCGTCTGGACGATCAGCATGGTCGGCATCGCGATGGTGCTGTGGCCGCTACTGTTCGGTTAGTCTTCGGACGGAACCGGACTCGTAGCCCGCGGGTAATGCTTCGGTGACCTCATCCCTGGATTCAGACCAGCCCGCACCCGCGGAGGGGGCGGGGGAAGGCTCGCCGGGCGCGCTTGCGCACTCGACCTATACCAATCCCGTCCTCGACTGCGATTTCCCCGATCCCGCGGTGATCCGCGCCCCAGACGGATTCTTCTATGCCTACGCGACCCAGTCGCTGCGCGACGATGGATGGATCAATATTCAGGTCGCGCGGTCGCCCGACCTCATCCAGTGGCACCACCTCGGCGATGCGCTGCCGGGAAAACCGTCATGGGCGCAGTCGACGCAAGACTTTTGGGCGCCCTACGTGCTGTTCGATGGCTCGAAATACTTCATGTATTATTCGGCGACGCACGATGCCTGTCACGACCCGCATCGCGGGCACTGTCTGGCTGTCGCCACATCGGATTCCCCGGCCGGTCCGTTCGTCGATATGGGCATGCCGCTGCTGCTCGGCGTCGGCTTCGAATATATCGATCCCATGGTGCTTGACGACCCGTCGAGCGGGAAGAGCTACCTGTACTGGGGCTCCGGCTTTCTGCCGATCAAGGTTCAGGAGCTTGGAGCGGACCGGATGTCCTTCGCCCCCGATAGCGCCCCGGTCGAAATCGTCTGGCCGAATCCGATCAGGGACACCTTCCCGCGATTGGTCGAGGCCGCGTGGGCCATCCGTCGCGACGATTTCTACTACCTCTTCTATTCGGGCGACAATTGCTGCGGGCCGGATGCCCATTACGGCGTTATGGTGGCCCGCTCTACGTCACCCACTGGCCCGTTCGAGACCCTCGAGGAGGCGCGCGGAGTCCCGCACAGCCTGATGCTGTTCAAGAGCGAGCGCTGGCTGGCGCCCGGCCACAATTCCATCGTCACCGATGCGGCTGGCGACACCTGGATCGTCTATCACGCCATCGATGTGAACAAGCCGCGCCAGAAGCAGGAGGATGAGATCAACAGCCGCCGGATCCTGCTGATCGACAAGATCCACTGGCGCGATGGCTGGCCGTTTGTCGGCACTCCGTCGGAAACGCCGCAGCCTGCCCCAATCGCCTGAACAACCGTTGCCTCGGAGAGTTATGCTCCCCGATGGATGGCGACGCTCTCTTTCCGACCTTCTTCATGACGGGCTTCGAATGCTCGACCTTCATTTGGAAGGATCGGCAGCGGAAGGACTATGTCGTCGCGACCGGGCACGACCGCCACCTGCGCCGGGATTATGAGGCGGTCATGGATCTCGGCGTCGGCGTGGTGCGCGAAGCGATCCGCTGGCCCGAAGTCGACAAGGGCGGGGGCCGGTTCGACTGGTCGAGCGTCAAGGCGGTCCAGGATGCCGCCACCGAGTGCAAGATCACGCCGATCTGGGATTTGTGCCACTATGGCCTGCCCGACGATTGCGACCCGTTTTCGGATGATTGCCGCAAGCGCTTCACCGATTATTGCCGCGGCGCCGCAGAATTCGTCACTGGCACCGCCGAACCGCCCTTCTTCTTCACGCCGATCAATGAGATCACCTTCTTCTCGGCGGCGGCCAGCGACCTCGAGTGGATGGCGCCGTTTGCCAAGGGCCGCGAGGACGAGCTGAAGCGCGCACTCGCGCACATGGCGATCGAGGGCGCGAAGGCGATCCGCGAGGTCTACCCCGGCGCGCGGATGGTCCACGTCGATCCTATCGTCCACGCGGTCCCGCCTCCCGATCGGCCGGACCTCGCCGACGAGGCACGGGACGAAGAGCATCGCAAGGCGTTCGAGGCGTGGGACATGTTGGCAGGAAGGGTTGCGCCCGAGCTGGGCGGCTCGCCCGAGATCCTCGATATCGTCGGGCTGAATGCCTATCACTACAGCCAGGTGCAGCTCGACGCCGACAAGAAGCGCGAAATCCTCGGCCCGCGCGATCCGCGCCGCAAACCCCTGAGCGAGCTGCTGCAATATGCCTGGGACCGGTACAAGCGACCGCTGATCATCGGCGAGACTAGTGGCTATCAGGATAATCGCGCCGAGTGGCTGCGGATGACGGTCGAGGAGTCGCTGAAGGCGATCAACGCCGGCGTCGATCTTCACGGCATCTGCCTTTACCCCTTTGTCGACGTTCCTGACTGGTGGTCGCAAAAGTGGGCGCAGATCGGCATCTATGACGTCGTCGACAAACAGCAGTTCGAACGTGTTCCGGTTGACCCATATATTGCTGAGCTTCGCCGTTGGCAGAAGACCCTTGACCAGCCCGAGAACGTCGAGCCCGACGGCTACGGGCATCAATGGGGCCGGGTGCAGCTGAGCGAAGTGCGTAAATATGCTGCGAAGTGGCGCGAGGCCGAAAGCCTACCCGCCTGACGCGACGGCTCGCGGCCGGGCAAATGTCCGCTCTCGCGTCATGATACCCCGTTGGCGTTCCAACTCTTCGCGAAGGGGCTCGTAGACGTGGCGTGATCCGTCCGACTGGATGCTCGAAAACAGCCCGACGTGGCAGTGCCGGCTGTTGTCCCAGCCGGGGTAAGCGGTGACCGGATAAATGCAGATGCCCTCGACACGCGTGCCGCGGCTCTGCGCCTCGCGGACCTCGTCGCAGACATAATGCAACCAGGCCGGCCGACCGGTCCCCTCGGCACCGGTCTCGGAAATCATCACCGGTTTGCCGTATCGTTCCGCCATCTCGACGAGCATGTCGGCGAGCGGCCGATATTCGTGATGGCCCATCGGGATCGTCGGGCCATCGAGATACCATTGATTGTGCGGGTAATAATTGAGGCCGACGACGTCCGCATATGAGGGGTTGCCGCCGAGCTCGGGCATCGCGAGTCCCGTGATCCAGTCATAGGCTTCGTACATGCCTCGCAGGTTCGCTTCGGCGGCGCGGACCGTCTTTCGCCGCTGGTCGTGTGGGGCGACGTGGATCAGCGGCTCGGCCCAGATGATCGTCGATTCCGGCCAGCGCTCTTTGATTGCCTTGGCCGAAGCGATCGCTGCCTTCACTAGCTGCCGCTTGAACCAGCCGCGCTCGTCCGGGCCGACGTGCGGGAAATAGCCGTCGTCGATCGCCCAGGACAGGAAGTTGATTTCATTCAGCGGGCAGACGGTGGGCGGACGCTTCGTGATCGTCTCGCGCAACTGGAGCGCTGCGACCGCGAAATCGGCGAAGCGATTGGGGAAGTCCTCACTGGCCTGGTCGATGTGGTCGGGCGAACCGTAGTGGAACAGGTCCCAGATGACCTGCAGCCCGACTTCCTCCGCTGCCTCAAGCATCGGCAGCCAGCTCGACCAGTCGTACTTGCCTGGCGCCGTCTCGATTCGGTGCCAGCGCAGTCCATCGCGCAGCGTCTGTAGGCCAAGCTCGCGGCATTGCCGGTAATCGTTGAGCGCATGCCGGTCGTGACCGGTCGCCCGAATAAGGTCGAGCCGGACGCCGTCGCGGCGCCGGTGCGACGAGCATTCGAAGCCAGCCATGAAAAAGCTGTCGAAGGGGGCGGTAACCGTCCTCATGGGCGCTAATAATGCATTAGCGCAAAAATCGAGCCGTTACTTCCGCCCCGTCACCAGCGGCGTGGATGGGGGCGGCGCGAAATCGAGGGGTGCAAGGGAAGCGCCTGGCGAGCCTCTAGTCACTTCGAGGTACAGCGACCTTCCGGCGGGGCTGTAGGTAATCACCTCAGTCAGGACGAAAGCGGCCACCATCGTCCCCATTCCCCAGTTCCAGGCCGGATGAACGCGGCCGCTGCGGCGGATGTCGGCAATCGCCCCGGCGATCGGGAACAACATGCAGACAGCGAAGGCGGCTTCCCACGCCCACGGCTGAAGCAGCGGCATCGGCAGCAGCCGGCCGAACGCCGGACCGAGAAGCAGCGACATGCCACAGAAATGCAGCCGGCGGTGCCATTCGGTGCGCTTGCGCAGCCGAACAGCGGCGATCGTCAGTCCGGCGAAGGCGAAGACCGTGACCGGATCGAAAACGAGGAACTGAAGCGGCCGGAAGAAGAACGGCACCGTTCCGTTTCGCACCATCACCGCTGTCACGAAGCACCCCATGAAAACCATCGGGATGATCCAGAAGGCAGCGATCCAGCCGAGACGGCGGTGAAGGTGCATCCTCCCCGTCGCGACGAAGATGTTCTGAAGGAGGTAGATCCCAACCCACCCCATGAAAAAGAAAGCGTGGAGGTGGACCCTGGGCGGTGCACCGAAGGTCGATCGGCCCATGAGATACTGGAATGAGAAGCCGCCTATGATGATCACCGTCATCAGGATCGCGGCGCGAAGGAAGAAACGCTCGTCGCCGGTCGCGGGTGCGAGCGGTCGTCCAGCTACAGTCGCCATTACAAAGCCCCCTTGGTTCCCCGCGCCTTCAATATCGCGCTTGGTGCGGGGAGCAAAGGCCGGCCGAATAATCGTTAACGAACTGATTTCCATCCGAACTTGCCCAATCGTCGCAACTGTGCGAGCAACCCACCCGCTCGGTCCTCTTATCTTCGCCTATGGGGAGGCCTGTATGTATCGAGCGTTCCAGCCAAAGCGGCTGATTACGCCCTAGCCGGCCACAGCCATGACGTATGCAGACCTGCTGACCCGGGTGGCGGCGGAACTCGCCCTGTTTGCCGGGGTCGGTTTCCTCGTATTCGCGGTCAACGACCTCCTGGTCGACCTCATCTTTTTCGCACGGACGCTGTGGCGCCGGCTGACGGTCTACAGCCGGCACCCGCGTGCCTACGCGAGCTATTTCATCTTCAAGAAGGACCCGGGATTTCTCGCGATCTTCGTGCCCGCCTGGGACGAGGCTTCTGTCATCGCCCCAATGCTGCGGGCGACGCTCGCTCGCATTGATTATGACGATTACCGAATCTTCGTTGGCTATTACCGCAACGATCCGGCCACCGCGGCGGCCATCTCCAGTGTCAAAGATGAGCGCATCGAGCCCGTTCTCGTCGACGTAGACGGGCCGACCACTAAGGCTGATTGTCTCAATCATCTCTACGACGCGCTCGTCGCCTATGAGCTCGCGGCTGACCGCTCGGCCAAGGCGGTTATTTTGCATGACGCCGAAGATGTGGTGCACCCGTACGAACTGCGCACGTTCGATGGCCTCATCGACCGCGCGGCGATCATTCAACTGCCGGTCTTGCCGCTTCCGGATCCGCACTCACCCTGGGTTTCCGGCCATTATTGCGACGAGTTCGCCGAGGCGCACATCAAGGAACTGGTCGTCCGTGAAGCAGTCGGCGCCGCGATCCCGCTTGCTGGCGTCGGCTGCGCAATCGCCCGCAAGCCACTCGACCAGCTCGCGGCCTTGCAGGACGGACGCCCGTTCGCCGGTGTGAGCCTCACCGAGGATTACGAGGTCGGCCTTCGCATCGGTGCGCTCGGTCTCAAGACCATGTTCGTTCGCATTCCGGCGGGACCCAACAAGCGCGGCGTGGTGTCGAGCCGAGGCCACTTCCCGGCGACGCTCGGAAGCGCGGTTCGCCAGAAGGCGCGGTGGCTCGGCGGCATAGCGCTATCGGGATGGGACCGTCTCGGCTGGAGCGGGGGGCTTGGTGAGCGTTGGATGCGAATGCGCGATCGGCGCGGTCCGATTGCGGCCATCCTGCTTGTCGCAGCCTACGCAGCCGCCTTCCTGTGGGCGCAGATCAGGGTTGCTGAAGGGCTCGGCGCGCCGGTTCACCTCGACTTCGATCCTTCATTGGTCAAGTTGCTGACGGTGAACGCCTGGCTGCTTGGCTGGCGAATCCTGATGCGCGCCGGCTTCACGACCGCCGCTTACGGCCCCGCCGAAGGCCTTCGATCCATTCCGCGTTTGATCGTCGGCAATGTCATTGCGATGTTGGCGGCCGCCCGTGCGCTGTCGCTGCACCTTGGTGGCGGTGCGACACGCTGGGACAAGACGCAGCACATCTTCCCGGCGGAGCTTCCTCGATGAGGCCTTCGCTCCGCTTCCTTGCGGTTGCGGTTGTCGGCTGGGTGGGGGTGAGAGCAGCATCGCTCGGAATGCTCCCTGGTACCGACATGTTCTCGGTAAAGCCGAGCATCGCCGCGACGTCGCCGATCATGGCGACGCAATTTCCGGAAATTCAGCCGATTGCGCCGGCACCCGAAGCTCCGCCGCCGTTCCAGCAAGCCGCGATGCCCTACGCAGGCTATCCGGTACAGATGATGGCTCCGCCGCGGCCAATCGTAGTGCCGATCGACTATGTCTATCGGGCTACTCCGCCGCCGGTTTCCAATCAGGCGGCGTGGAATCTCCCTGATCCGCGCAAGCAGCTTTATACGCCCTCGGATCGCGCGGATGACTGGCAGATTCCGCGTCTCGCGGCGCTGGGAGGACCAGCGCAGTCGCGTGTGACCGAACCGATGCAGAGTACGGCGCCGTCGGTGGTCGCGCACCGCCTCGATCGCATTCAACTCGCCATGTGGGCGATGCTGCGCCGACCGCAGGATGCCGCGGGAAGCCCGACCTCGCTGGCCAGCGGGGGGACACTTGGCGGAAGTCAGGCGGGCGCGAGACTGTTTTACAATTTCACTCCGGCGATCGCCGCTGTCTTACGGTCGAGCTCCGACGTTGGCCGACGCGGCGGTGAGGTTGCGCTGGGCGTTCGAGTCCGTCCCCTGCAGTCGATTCCCGTGTGGGTCACCGCTGAACGCCGGCAGCGGCTGGGAAAATTTGGCGACGGCCGCAACGACTTCGCACTCTTCGCGGAGACCGGGGTTTACGGCCAGCAGATGCCATGGGGCTTCACGCTCGACGGCTACGGGCAGGCCGGTGTCGTCGGGATCAGCAGCCGCGATCTCTTCGCCGATGGCGCGCTGGCGTTCACGCGGCCGGTCTATCGCCAGTTCTCGGCCGGCTTCGGCGTGTGGGGCGGGGTCCAGCCCGGGCTCTACAGAGTGGATGCCGGCCCGCGCGTCACCATGCAGGTCCGTCGTAACGTCCGGGTGCATTTCGACTACCGGCAGCGTCTAGCAGGCAACGCCCGTCCCGGCTCGGGCCCGGTCGTGACACTGGCAGGAGATTTCTAAAGCCGGATTCGTCCGTCGACCTTCTGGACCTTGTTGACGTCGACCATGCACAGCATCGCAATCCAGCGGCGCGAGCGCTCGGGCTCGAAGCCCAGCTTTACTGGTCCGCGGGTCGGCTCGGCATAAGTGCCGAACAGGCGGTCCCAGATCGGCATGTCGCCGAAGTTCCGGGCGTGAACATCGCGCTGGTGGTGGAGCATGTGCGCTTCGGGACGCTGGATGATCCAGCCGGTCCAGGCCGGAGTCCGCACGTCCCAGTGCTGGTAGAGCGCGACGACGAAGCCCCACAGGCCGGCCCAGGCGGCGGCGTGCGCGGTGCAATGCAACAGCCCGGCCGCGAGCAGTCCGGCAAGAACGCCCTGAACCAGTGAATCGACTGGGTGGAAGATCATCGCCGAACTGATGTCGACACGGGCGACGCCGTGATGGAGCTGATGCCCGGCCCGCCACAGCACGTCGAAATAATGCATGATCCGGTGCGCCCAGTAACCGAAGAACGTGGTCAGCATCCACACCGGAATCGCCGCCCAATTGCCCCATTTCTCGAGGTCGACGACCGACATCGGCGGCAGATACGGCACGATGAGGAGTGGCGCTCCGACATAGACGACAAGCGTCAGCGCGAATCCTGCAAGCCCGATCAATCGCCAGTAGCGGATTGCCGGCATATCGCGTCCCGACGGGACTATTGCTTCGAACGCCAGGAAAACAAGAAAGCTCGCCGGAATCGCGAGCAGCATCGCCGTATCGAAGTCCATCGCAAGGCCCCACTGCGATTGGTCGAGGCCAGTTCATTACTCTTGCGCGGGTCGCTTGGCCATCACCGCGGCCATCGAGGCGTCAGGAGCGCGCGACCATTTCCTCTTCGCACTCCGCGTCGACGATGCTGGTGGCTTTCGGTTTCGAAGCGCGGACCGAGGTGGGCATCTTGATTTCAGAGCTGGTCTCGCAATGCGCCAGGAACGCAGACATTACGCAGTCAACGCCCGCCTTTGTCACCGACCGACGATCCTTCTCAAAAAAGTCCCAGGGCGCTTGGGGGCCGGTGATGATCTCGTAGGACGGGAAATAGGTCACTCCGGGGAGATCGTCTTTGACCCGCTCTGCGGCGACGCGCAGTGCCGACTTGCTGTACGTCGTCGCGACTAACGCGTGTCCTCCAGTCGCCGTCGCAACCAGAGGTACCGGCGATACAGTGACGATGAAACGAACATCAGGGTTCAGTTCGCGTAGCTCTTCGATGAACGTCCGTAAGTCGTCAGCAACATCCTGGGCGGTGAAATTCACGAACTTGTAGCGATCAGGATCGAAAGTGCCTGCGATCGTCCCTGGGCAGGCGGGATACACGGCCCCGTCATTCGTCGACACCCAAGCTTCGGTCAGACCTAGCGTAAAAATGAAGACGTCGGCCTCGACGAACGCCTTCAACGTGCGCTCGAGGTGCTGCCGTGTCAGGGCGTCAAATTCACGATCACTCCTGGCCGGATATTTGAGCGCAGGACGAAACGGGTCGCGGATGACATCGCCACTCGGCCAGCGGTCTTCAGCGGGCATGAACTGCCCGCGTGCCCGACGCAGCAGCTGTAGTAATTGCCGCGTTGTATAGAGATTGCCGTAGGCAGCACTGAAGCGCTCGTAACCAAAAGCCTCCGGCGCGGCGGACGCGAACGCGGGATGGCGCGATTCCGTGCGGTGATAAGTGAGTCCCGCGCCCTCGAGATAAGGGACCAGGTTCGCGGCGAAACAGCTGCCCGCTGAAACAACTTTCTCTCCGATGCGAATCATCGGTTTTCCATCGATCATGGTCGCTGCGTCGAAATTCTCCGCAACCGATCGTGCCCAGAAACAGCGATCCGGAAGGTGCCGATAAGGATGATCGGTCATACTTGCGCCGTTCGTGCGGCGAGTTCGTCGCGAAAAAAGGCGCCCGCTGCATCGTTGGCGTGGGTCACGTCGTTGCGCGCGAACTGCTGCTTCAAATATCCGCCTTCATTCATCAGGGCGCGCGGATAAGGGATAAAGGTCGCTCCATTCATCACTGCCGCCTCCTCCAGCATGGTTTGAAGCAGTTTCCACAATTTGAGCTGCAGCGGGGACGGGCATAGCTCCACGGTCTCAATCGAATGACCCAATCCTTCGAGCCGCTTGATGAAGAACGGCTCGGTCGTCAGTCGTGACTGCAAATTCTCTTTCGGCGGTGGGGTGCCGAGAACCAAGGTCCGAACTCCCGCTGTACTGAGCTTATTGAGGATCGCTGGAAGCCTTGACGAATGTTCCTTGAAGACGTCGCGAAGCCGGGCCTCGGGGATGATTTCGACCCCTTTCCGCACGTCCCCTTCCTCGTCCGTTGCGCTAATGAAATCGAAGGGCGCTTCCTCGATCAGGAAATGGGCCAAGTGGTCGTTGCCGAGGAACGACAAGGCAACGATGAGTTCGCCCTCCTTGGCTTTTTGAACGAGAGCATCCCAATAGCCATCATCGCGCGGCCAGGGTCCGACCAGCCCCTGAAAGCCCGGCGCAATATCCACGAGTTCAGGTTGCGCGTCTGCCTTCGCGCCGGGAAGTCCGAGCGCATAGGCATGCGAGTGGCCCGCGATCAGGATTCCCGGTCCTTTCGTGGAGCGCGCTTGAGTATTTTCTGCCCGCGTCGGAGCGCCGTCTGCAACTGAGGTGTTTGACATCCAAATCAAGCAAGCGTTTTTGCTCTGTCAGGTCAAGCTGTTAGCAGAGCTGTCGAGGTCAAAACGGGCACCGTTGGCCCTCAGGCGCTTTGCGGCTAGTCCTTTGCGCCAGCCATGGACATCTACCTCCCGATCGCCGGCCAGTCGGTCAACGCTCTCTTCATGGT
>Ga0070665_100000594_pt1 | contig 50371 bp, 48 predicted proteins | sample KBSS13metaG_FD_65862 | JGI IMG/M metagenome (GOLD analysis project Ga0070665, IMG submission 65862) | Switchgrass rhizosphere microbial communities from Kellogg Biological Station, Michigan, USA - KBS S1-3 metaG | ecosystem: Host-associated > Plants > Roots > Rhizosphere > Soil ...
TCGTCGCGCGGGGTCTCGGTCACGTCCACGCCGGCGGCGGACTTGATCCATTGCCGTTCACTGTCGACCATCGAGATCAGCGCCACTGGCACGTTGAACATCGCCGCTGCCAGGCGGGTGATGCGGTCGAACCGCTCCTCCTTCTCGGTGTCGAGGATGCCGAGCTTGTGCAAGGTGGCGATGCGCTTTTCCTCGTCCGGGGGGCGCAGTGCTCGCACCCATTGCGAGGCCTGGCGCAGCAGCGCGGCGCGCATGCGGGCGCGGGCATATTGGGGGGAGAAGGGTTCGGCCAGTTTGTCGGTGAAGTGGCGGCCCTCGCCGCCGGCGGCGTCCTCGCCATGCCGTGTCACCAGCATGATCGGCAGGTCCGGATTGGCCGCGCGCAGCTCACGCGCGATCGCGGCCGTCTTCTCCCCGCCGTCATCCTCCAGCACGACCAGGCTCGGCGGGTCGTCATGCACCGCCTGGACGGCCTCGTGTGGCGCCACCACGGTCTCACGCAGATGATCGTCGACCAGGATCTTGCGCATCTTGTCGATGCGGTCGGGGTCCGCCATCGCCATCAGCACCTTGCCGGCGGCGACCGAGGAGGTGACGTTGGTATGGGCCGAGACATGCTCATGCACCGGCGGCCGCTCGGCCTCGCCCTGGAGCACGATCTCCATCCCCTCGGCGGCAGCGAAGATCTCCATGTCGCCGGCGGCGCCCCCGCCAGCTAAGCCATTGGCAGCCAAGCCCTTCAGCACGGCGTCGACCGCGGCGTCGTTGCGGGTCGGGTCGTGGTGGGTCAGCGCCAGCCGCTTCACCCCGGCATGGCGGGCGATGGTGACGGCATATTCGACCGTGCTGTGGCCCCAGCCGACCTTGGCGTCATATTCGCTCGCCACATATTGCGCGTCGTGGATGCAGAGATCGGCATCGCGCAGGAAGTCGGCGTGCTCGGAATCCTGGCCCTCGATCGGGCCGGGCCCGATCGCCAGCGCCCGTGAATGGGGTTCGTGGTCGCAGGAATAGACCATCGTCGCCCCATCGGCATGCAGGCGATAGCCCAGCGTCAGCGCCGGGTGGTTCAGATAGCGGGCCGTGACCGCGATGTCGCCGACGGTGAGCGAGCCCTCGATCAGGTCGTGATAGCGGATGGTGGCGCCCAGCTGGTCCAGCTCGACCGGGAAATATGTGTATTCCATCTGCCCGGCCAGCGTGTCCTGCAGGGATTCGCGCAGGCCCCGCGGAGCATAGATGTCCCACTCGTTGCCGGGCACGAACAGCGGGGCGAAGAAGGGCAGGCCCTGGATATGGTCCCAATGGGTGTGGCCGATCATGATATGGCCGGAGAGCTTTTTTCCGCTCTGCGCCATCTCGTCCATCAGCTCCCGCCCCAGTACGGCGGCGCCGGTGCCGATATCGAGGATGACCAGAGTTCCGCCGTCGGAACGGACGGCGACACAGGATGTGTTGCCCCCATAGCGCAAGGTCGACGGTCCGGGCGTGGCGATAGAGCCCCGCGTTCCGTAGAACGTCACCCGCATTATTCCTCCGAGCTTCTTCTTACTCTTCCGGATTAGACACTACTTCGGTACGCGGCCGCGAAAAAGATGGATTTGTAGATATGCTGAACGGGACAGGGCGGAACGGCCTGGCCTGCCCCCGAGGCCGACTGAGAGAACGCGAACAATTTTCCCGAATTTGCCGAAATAGGAATTCCGCAAACGATTGTGACCTGCAATATTGCTGGCAAAGGGAGATCGCCGGCTACCGATAAGAAAACGACCGGCACACTGCAGGACCAGTCAATGACCACAACGACCATCTCGTCGGGCCAGACCGTCAGCCGGGCGATCATCAATGCTAACAATACCGAAATCGTACTGGCGGGGGGCGTCAGCATCGATCCGCGCATCCGCGGCGGCAGCCTTCGGGTTGACGGCGGCACGGCGGTCTCGGCCGTCATAGCCTCCGGTTTCGCCGAGGTATCGGCGGGCGGGAAGATCGAGGGGCTGACGATGCGGAACGGCACGGTATCGGCCGTATCCGGCGGCGTGATCGCCGGAGCCACCGTGGGTGAATTCGGTCAGGTCGTCGCGGGCCAGGGCGGCAGAACAACAGACACGGTCTTGAGCGGTTTCGGAGCGCAAGAATGGGTAGAGGGTGGAACCGCCGTCAGCACGACGGTGGTGGGTATCGCCACGCTCTACGTCTCCGGCGGCAGCGCCGCGCATACCGTGATCTCCGATGGCGGCGAGGAATACCTCCAGTCCGGGACGGTCACCGACACAACCGTCATCAACGGCCTGCAGACGCTGGCGTTCGGCCGCGCCGTGCGCACGACGCTCGAGGGTTTTCACGCCAGTCAGGGTGTGTACGGCGACAGCGTTGCCAGCGGCACGACGGTCGGCAGCGGCGGGACACAAGTTGTCGATGGCGGGAAAACCTTCGGCACCGTCGTCCGCAGCGGGGGCACGGTGGTGCTCGCCAACGGCACCGCCAGCGGGATCACGGTGCGGCGCGGTGCTACCCTGATCCTGGAGGGCGGCACGGCCGAAGGCGTGACGCTGGAGAAAGGTGCGATCGAGATGGTCACCGTCGTCTCGTCGGGCGTCACCCTCTCCGGCACGAGCGTGCTGCCGCAGTTCAGCCAGACCGTGGAGAAGGGCGGCGTGACGGTCGACACGCATGTCAGTGGCGGAGAGCAGATCGTCTATGGCCGCACGACCAACACGATTCTTGGGCAGGGCATCGGCAGCAGCAGCTTCGCCACATATAGCGGGTCTCAAGAGATCATGTCCGGCGGCGTCGCCGTCGGGACCCAGGTCGGCCAGGACGGCTCTCAGACTGTCGAGTGGGGCGGCAGGGCGAGTTTGACCTCCGTCACCAGCGGCTCGCAGAGCATATTGGCCGGCGGCACTGCCGTGGCTACGGTTCTGTCCGGGACAAGCGCCGTCCAGGGCGTGTTGGGCACGGCCAGCGGCACCTTGGTCCGCGGCGGCGCCGCGGAATATGTCTACAGCACCGGCAGCGCGATCGGCACCCGGATCGGCAATAGCGGCTACCAGTATGTCAGTGGCGGCCTGGTCAGCGGCACCGTCGTGCAAAGCGGCGGACGGCAGGTCGTTGCCCGCAAGGGGACCGTCGTCGGCACGGTTGTAAAGAGCGGCGGGATCGCGGTGGTCAGCTCCGGCGCGGTCGTCAGCGGCCTCACCGTGTCGAGCGGGGGCGAGATCGCGCTCGACGGCGGAAGGCTGGTCGGTGCGACCTTGGCCAAAGGCGCGATCGTCGTCCGCGAAACTCTATCCAGCGGCTTGACTGCCCGCAATGTCGTCGTCTCGTCGGGCTTCCACCAGACCGTCCTGTCGGGTGCAAGCGCCGCGAACACCACCGTGCTCAGCGGCGGCAGCATCGTGTTCGGCGGCGGGCAGGTGACCGGGCTCACCGTCAGCAGCGGCGGATTTGAATCCATCGCGTCGGGCGTGACCGCCTCCGGCCTGACGGTCGGCGACGGTGTCGAGCTTGACATGTTTTCCAGCTGCACGGTGGAAAGCGTGACCGTCGACAGTGGGGGCCTCGAGCGCCTCGATAGTTACGGCAGCGCCGTGAATACGACCGTGGCCGGAACGCAGGAGATCGATTTTGGCGTCGCCTCCAACACCACCGTCGAAAGCGGCGGCACGCAGCTTGTCCGTGAGGGCGGCACGGTGATCGGCACGGTGGTGGAGAGCGGCGGGGCGCTTTCCGCCTTCGAGGGTGGCATCGTCTCCGGCGCCACGATCGAGAATGGCGGCATTTTGATCGCGGGCGCCGAGTCGTTCGACAGCGATACGTTAGACGGCGTCACGGTCAAGAGCGGCGGCGAGATCATCATCAGGGAGACCGTCCAGGGAGCGGACCTCAGTGGCGTCCACATCGAGAGCGGCGGGATAGAGGCGGTCGGGAGGGGCGGTGGTCTGGTTGTGTCGAAAGGCACCGTCCTGTCGAACATCCAGGTCCTGTCGGGCGGTGGGGTCGTCTGTTCCGGCGGCCGGTTCGTCGGGCTGCAGATCAGCAGTGGCGGTTACGAGACGGTCATGTCCGGTTCGGTGCTGAGAAACGTCACGGTCGGTAACGGTGTCACGCTGATCGCGTACTCTGGCGGTAGGGTCAGTGGCGTCCATGTCGAATCAGGCGGCGATATTGTTTTCTATGGCGGCGCGGTAACCGGATTGACGCTCGGCAGCGGCGCCGTCGAAACGCTCAGCAGCGGGGCCGCTTTCGATGGCGTGACCATTAGCAACGGCCTGACGGTGGAGGTCGGCGAGGGCGCCAGCCTCACTAACGCCACCGTGCAGAGCGGCGGCCAGATCATCTATGCCGGCGGCAATGTCTCCGGGCTGAGGCTTAACCAGGGTGCCCGCGTCGGAATCGAGACTTACGTCATCGTCTCATCCGGCGCCTCCAATTCCGGCTACATCCTCTATGGCGGCGGAAAGGAGACCGTGCAACGTGGCGGCCAGGTAACCAGGACGGTCGCCAGCGGCGGCTTTCTGGACGTAAGCGGCGGCATGGCGGCCGGTACCCAGATCCTTCATGGCGGCTCGGGAGCCGTATATGCGGGCGGCGTCGCTGTGAACACCGTCGTCGTCGGCGGCAGCATCTACCAGCCTTTATCCGCCTCGCCTTACATCGAGCATTCCCAGCTCGAGGTCGGCGACGGCGGGACGGCCAAGGGCGTGGCGGTCGCCGGGGGCGGGCGACTCCTGGTCTATGGCGGCGGTGTCGTCACCGATGTCTCGGTAAGGAAGAGCGGCACGATCATATTGGCCGGAGGGACCGTATCGGGGCTGACCCTAGGCTCCGGCGCAACTGAAGAACTCGCGGACGGGGCGGTGCTGAGCGGTGCGACGGTCGGCGCCGGCGTCACGCTCGTAGTCGACGGCCCCATCTCGCAGGGCAAGGCCGTCGATGTGACGGTTTCGAGCGGTGGCACCATTGTCGGCAACGGCGGATCGATCACCGACCTCAAGCTGAAATACGGCGCCACCGAAATTATCGGCTCATCCGGGTCCGCCGGTTATGTGACTGCCCTTCCGGGGGTGCACGTCACGGTGTCTTCCGGCGGAATCGTGGGCCGCTCGACGATTATCGGGGGCACCGAAACGGTCCTGTCCGGCGGTGTCGTCCAAGGCGTGGTCACGTTCGGCAAAGGCGGCCGGTTCGAGATCGCCGGGGCGCCGGTGGGATTGACCATGTCGCACTTCCACGACGGCAACCGGATCGACCTAACATCCTTCGCGCCGGGCGCGGCGGAAAAACTATCCTTCGTCGAAAACGCCGCCAAGACCAAAGGCATCTTGAAGATTACCGACGGTGCGCAGACCGCGTCGATCACGCTGTTCGGCCAATATGTCGCCGCCGGCTTCCATCTGGCGTCGGACGGGGCCGGTGGGACGGTGATCACTTATGCGTCATCGGCCAGCGTGGCCCCGGCGCTGGCCGGTCATCACTGACGCAAGCCGGGAAAGCCGTCCGCCTCGATAGGGCCGGCGGCTTTCCTCGTGGTCTTCGCTGCTGCAGTTACTGCCCTTTGACGAGCGCCGTCAGCTGGTCAGCACAGATGCCCCAGCCCTGGTGAAAACCCATTTTTTCGTGGGTCTCCCTGTCTTCCGCCGTCCAGTGGCGGACGCGGGCGGTGTAGCGGGTTTTGCCGTCCTCGTCTTCGAACGTCAGGATCACCGTCATGAACGGCTTGGGCGAGGGTACCCAGGCATCGGTGAAGGCGTCGGTGAAGACGAGCTTCTCGTTCGGCACCACCTCCAGATAGACGCCGCGATTGGGCATGTCCTGGCCGTCGGGGCTGCGCATCACGATCAGGTTGGCGCCGCCGGGGCGCACGTCCAGCTCGGCCTGCGGGGTCGTGTAGGGCAGGGGGGCGAACCACTGCTTCAGCATCTCCGGATCGGTCCAGGCGCGATAGAGCAGCGCGCGCGGGGCATCGATCAGGCGGGTGAGTACGAGCTCGTGTTCATGGGTGTCGGTCATTTGGGGTCTCCTTGGGTTTGGTTGGGTAAGGGTCAGGGGGTGTCGTTGGCGTGCTTCAGGGTGGCGATGTCACGCAGCCACAGCCCGCCCAGGGCGACGGCGCGCAGGTCGATGCCGGATAGCACGAAGACGGCGGTCATCGCGCAGCCGGCGAGATCGGAAAGCCGCCCAGGGTGGGCCAGGGGGCGGGTCAGAGGCGACGCGAAGGCCGCGCTGGTCAGTGTGATGTCCATGTCATGTCCTCCGGTTCATCGCTTGTGCCCAGAGGACGGATGGGAAATCGGTAAACCGACAGGGTGGACGAAAATTTTTGTAGGATGGGTGGGGCGGAGCGAAACCCATCAGAAAATTAAACACTACGATCACCAAGACAGCGCCGATTTCAGCGCCAGATGTCTTGGTGATCTTAGTGTTTAATAATTCTGAAGAATTTATCCGCAGACTACGCAGATAGAAATTCGTAATTTAGGCGCCCTGGGTCTTACTGCGCCCTGCCCGTCCTACGCGCTGGCGCTTTCGCGGATCAGGCGGTCGATATTCATGCGGATATGCGCCGCCTCGGCCGGGGTGTTGGCGAGGGCGATCGCCTGATCGAAGGCGCCATGGGCCTCATGCGCGCGGCCGAGCTGGAGCAGCAGGGCGCCGCGCGTGCCGTGGAAATAGAAATAGCCGCCGAGCCGGTCGGCCAGCGGCTCGATCATCGCCAGCGCCTCGGCAGGCCCCCGCACCTTGGACACCGCGACGGCGCGGTTCAGCGTGACGACAGGCGAGGGCTGCATCCGCTCAAGCGCGGCATAGAGCACATCGATATTGGCCCAGTCGGTATCCTCGGGCTTAGGCGCGCGGGAGTGGACTGCGGCGATGGCGGCCTGCACCTGATAGGGGCCGGGGCGCTGGCTGCGGATCGCCTTGTCGATCAGCGCCAGCCCCTCGGCGAGCAGCTTGCCATCCCACTTCGACCGGTCCTGGTCCTCCAGCAGGATGATCTCGCCGTTTTCGTCGAAGCGTGCGTCGGCGCGGGCGTGCTGCAGCAGCATCAGCGCGGTCAGGCCCATGATCTCGGGCTCGGTCTGGAACAAGCGCAGCAGCAGGCGCGCCAGCCTGATCGCCTCGCCGCAGAACTCGCCGCGCGCCGGGTTGTTGCCAGCGGAATAGCCGGCATTGAAGACGAGATAGATCATCGCCGCGACGGCGGCCAGACGCTCCGACCGCTCGACCGCGCTCGGCACGTCATAGGGGACATTGGACTGGGCGATGCGGGCCTTGGCCCTTGTGATGCGCTGCTCCATCGCCGCCTCGCCGACCAGGAAGGCCTTGGCGATCTGCGGCACGGTCAGCCCGCAGACGATGCGCAGTGCCAGCGCGATCTGCTGCGTATCGGGCAGGTCGGGCTGGCAGCAGATGAACAGCAGCCGCAGGATGTCGTCACGGTAATGCGACCCGTCCAGCCGCTCGGCCAGCGCCGCCTCGGTGTCCTCCAGGTCGGAGATCGCCTCTTCCGGCGGCAGCTCGGTCTGGCGGCTGCGCTTGCGCGTGTCGTCCAGCGCGGCATTGCGCCCGACCATGATCAGCCAGGCCTTCGGGTCGCGCGGCGGCCCGTTGACCGGCCAGGTCTTGAGCGCACGCAGGCACGCGTCCTGGAACGCCTCCTCGGCGGTGTCCAGGTCGCGGAAATAGCGCAGCAGCGCGCCCAGTGCCTGTGGCCGGGCCGCGGTCAGCGCCGCCTCGATCCAGGCCGGATCGCTCACGAGGCGGCCTGGTTGTGGCGGTCCGGCCGACGGTCAGGATTAAACAGCGCGACAGGGCGGATCTCATAGGCGCCTCCCGGATTGGCCGAGGCCAGCTCCCGCGCCACCGCCAGCGCGTCCTCCAGACCCTCGACGTCGATGAGATAGAAGCCGAGCAGCTGCTCCTTGGTCTCGGCGAACGGGCCGTCGATGACCAGCGGCGGGTCCTGGGTCTTGCGCAGCGTGGTGGCCGCCGTGGTCGGCAGCAGGCGCAGCGAGGCGCCCATCTTGCCGGCCCTGGTCAGCCGCTCGCCGACGACGGCGAGACGGTCCATGACCGCCTTGTCCTCCTCCGCGCTCCAGGACCAGACGACGTCTTCTTCGTGATAGCAGAGTATGGCGTACTGCATCGATAACTCCCCGGGTTTCCCATAGGACGAACGACTATGCCCGCCGCCGACAGGGTCGGGGAAAAATTTTTCGCTGCCTTTCCACTGTGCTCGAACGGATTTTGTGGCGTGAATCACAGCTTTGGGTATAATCGCCCGGTTCTGGACCTCAATTCGGAGAGATCGGCCTTGCGGCGCGCATCGTCCCTCATCGTGTTCTGCCTGGCGGTTGTGGGCGGCCTTTCGGCTGCGCCCCGGTCGCATGCGCAGCAGGGCATCAATCTCGTTCAGAATCCCGGTTTCGAGGACAGTACGGACCCTGGCTCGGGCAACGCCACCTCGACGCCGTTCTGGACCGTCAGTCCCGGTTTCGGAACCGATTTCGTTGACGCCGAGAGGGGGGGCACCAACGGTGCCAACACCGGCGGCTGGTATGCCGAATTTGCCGCGACCAGCCCGACCAGCGCCCAGTCGGGGACCCTGTCGCAGTCGATCGCGACGACGGCGGGCTCGTACTATACGGTCAGCTTCTTCCTCGCCAATTTCGGCGGCCCGCACGACACGTTCCTGGCGACCTTCGGCGGCCAGACCGTCCTGTCGCTGACCGATGCGCCGGCCTTCAGCTATACGAAATACACCATGGTGATCAAAGCCACCTCGGCCAACTCCGTGCTGGCCTTTACCGGCGAGCAGGACCCGTCCTCGTTCGGGCTCGACGATATATCGGTCGAGGCCGGTCCGGCTCCGGTGATGGGCGGCGGCCTGCTGTCGCTCGGCGCCGCCGCCTTCGGCTTCGTTGCCCGGCGCCTGCGGCGCGGCAGCCGGCCCGCCTAACCGCTACTCCGGCACCGCCTCCCCCGAACCGCCCATCTCTGCCGGGAAGTCCTTCAGCTTGGGCAGGCCGTCGCGCATCGGCAGCACCGTCTCGGCGTAATTGACGTGGACGGCGGGGACGAATTCCAATGTGGGAAGGGTCGCGGCAAAAACGTCGACCAGGCTCAACGGCGGATGGTCGGCCATCAGGTGGCCGCCGCATTTGGCGCAGTATTTGCGGAAGCTCATCTTCGTCTTGTTATAGGTGGCGACATGCTCGGCGCCGGCGGTGATCTTGACCGCGTCCGGCTTCCACAGGCTGAAGGCATTGACCGGGCCGCCCGACCACGAGCGGCAGGAACTGCAATGGCAATAGCCCATCGCCTCCGGCGCGCCGGTCACCTCGATCTCGACCGTGCCGCAGAAGCAGCGTCCGTGATGGGTCATGATGTCTCCTCCATCGTCAGGTGCGTTTGACGCTGCAGTGTAACGACGAAATGCGCGTCAGGATATTCCACGAAAGGCTTGCATTCGCACCCGCCGCGATTCAAGCTTATGAAATAATAAACAGATGAATCGGCAGGAACATGAAGGGGAATACCTACGCGGGTGGTATCCGCCAAGTTCTCGCCGCGATGGCCCTGACAGTGGCCATAGGGGTCACCCTGTCGGCCCAGGCGCAGAACCTGATCCCACCCAGCGAGGATCAGGGCGAAATTCCCGGTTTCGGCGGCACCGGCCTGGCCGGGCTCTATTACGACAACGGCAACAACTTTTCCTCCGCGGCTGGTTCGCAGGCGGAGGCGTCGTTCACGGCGAACAATCTATGCTTCCCCGATTGCCTGGGCAATTCGTTCACGGACAGCGCCGGCGGCCTCCAGCTCTTCACCAATGGGTCGGCGAGCAACTTCAACTTCTTCACCTCGGTCGAGCCGGTCCGCCTGACCTGGGACAATTCCGAGATCGTCATGGCGGGCTATATCGCCATCACCACGCCCGGAACCTACACCTTCACCGTCGGGTCCGACGACAACACTTTCCTGACCATCGGCGGCGTGCAGCAGCAGATACTGGGCGGCGGTCCCCAGACCTTCCAGGATACCTTTACCCAGGCCGGACTCTACAAGATCTCGGTGGACTTCCTCGAAATCAACGGCGCTAGCCGGCTGTCCTTCGTCGCGGACGACCCCAACGGCAACTGCATCATCGGCTGCTATAATGTCGACAACAACCTGAACCCGAACGACCTGTTCTATTCCGACGCCGACCTGTCCGGCGCCCCGGCCCCGACGATCGGCGGCGGCTGGGCGGCGATCGCGGTCGCCGGGCTGATGGGAATCGAAATGATGCGGCGGCGATCAGCCGTTAGGCGGGTCTAGCTGTGTTCGGAAAACGATGATCGAGTTCCAGCTCGATTTTTTCCCAGGTCGAACCAGATTTCAGGTCTTCTTCTAGGGTCGCCAGACGGCGCTCAAGTTCAGCATTCTGTGCTGGGGTCAGCTCGGCGGCTTCGCGGGGCGTAGTCGTCATATCTTGTTTCCCTCCCGATCCCACGCGCCCGCCGTCCCGGTGGCGCGCAGCAGCACCTTCTGCACTTTGCCGGTCGGGGTCTTGGGCAGTTCCTCCGCGCGGATTTCGAGATAGCGGGGAACCATGTAGGCGGGCAGGCGGGTCTTGAGGAAGGCCAGCAGGTCGGCTGGTTCGACGGTGCAGCCGGGCTTCAGCGCGGCGACGACCTTGAGCTCGTCCTCCGCATGCTCGGACGGCACGGCGACGGCAGCGGATTCAAGGATCGCGGGGTGGGCGTCGACCTCGACCTCGACCTCGAAGGACGAGATGTTCTCGCCGCGGCGGCGCAGGCAATCCTTGATCCGGTCGACGAAATAGAAATTGCCGTCTTCGTCGTACTGGAAGCCGTCGCCGGTATGCAGCCACTGGTTGCGCCACGCTTCGGCGGTGGCGGCCGGGTTCTGCCAATAGCCCAGGTTGAACTCCCAGGGATTGTCGGCGCGCAGCACCAGCTCGCCGGTCTTGCCGGGCGGTAACGGCTCGTCGTTCTCGTCGACGATACGCGCCTGGACGCCGGGCCGGGGCCGGCCGCAGCTCTGGTTGTTCACCAGGTTCCAGCCGTCGGCCGAGATCGGGCAGCTGACCTCGGTCATGTTGAACAGGGTGGTGACGTTGGGCACGTTGAAGCGGGCCTTGAACCCCTCCAGGTCCTTCGGCACCGGAATGATGATCAGCTTGCGCAAGCTATGGTCGCGGTCGGCGGGGGAGGGCGGCAGCGACAGCAGGAAATTGGGCATGGTCGACAGCAGGATGGAGAAGGTCGCCTTGTAATGGCGCACGTCGCTCCAGAAATTGCTGACCGAGAACTTACCGCGCACCGCCATGGTCGCGCCGGCGATGATGACGATGCCGAACATGTGCGACAGGCCGACATGGAACATCGGCAGGGTCATGTAGAAGATATCGTCCGGCGCACAGAGCTTGGCTGGCGGCGTCGCCGTGGCGTGGGCCTGGGCATAGGAATAGAGCACGCCCTTCGACGGGCCGGTCGTGCCCGAGGTATAGAAGATGGCCATCGGGTCGAAATATTCGACAGCAGGGGGCAGGGGGCTGTCGTCGGCATGCTGGAGGGCGGAAAAGGGCAGGTAGGTCCAGCGCGCCTGGCCGCAGCCGGTATCGCGTTCGCCGTCGTTGCGGATTTCCCCCGCGACGGGAGAGGGGGGAGTCCCGTCGCTATAGACGAACACCATCTCCAGGTTCGTCAGCTCCGATGCGATCTCCCGCCATGGCGTCAGATGTCCGTTCCAGATCACCGCCAGCTTGGCGCCGGAATTATTGGCCTGGTGGCGCAGCATCCCGGCCTTGTAGGCCTCGTTCACCGGCACCATCAGTGCGCCGACCTTGGACAGGCCCAACCAGACCAGCGCGTAATCGATGCTGCTCGGCAGCATCACCAGCACCCGGTCGCCCTTAACCACGCCATGGGCGGCGAACCCCCGCCCGATCCGGTTGGCGGCACGGTCGACCTCGTCATAGGTCATCACCCGGTCGCCCATCATCAGCAGCGGCTTGTCCGGGTGCCGCTTGGCGTGGTCCTCCAGCAGATAATGGTAAACGATGTGGCGAGATTTGGCGCTGACGGCAATGGCTTCATTTCTCATCTTGGCCGACCTCTTGTGCCGCTTCGGCGTACGAGAAGAATCCTTCAGTCCATCCATCGCGGTCTAAAACATTTTCGAATATTTCAAACCCGTCCGGCCAATCTCGAAAGCCGGGTTTATCGCGCAGCCGGGAAATGGCTGCTTTGGCGTTCTCTTCCGTCGAGTAGTCGCCGATATACTTCGACTCTTCCTCGCCATCGCGGTCGTAGATATGCCAGAGACTGTAAATCGTCGTCATAATAACGGACCGATTAATCCCGCACGAACTGCATGAACTCGATCACCACCCCATCCGGGTCGGCGCAGCAGAAGACATATTGCTGCGATCCGCCCATCTCGATCAGCCCCGGCTCGCTATAGACGTCATAGCCGCCGGCCTTCAGCGCATCGTGGAGCGCATGGGCGTCGCGCACCTTCAGGCAGATGCGGGCGATGCCGAGATGGGTGAGGTTTCGCGGGCCGGCCGATTTCGATACCGGGTCGGTCCACTCGATCAGGTCCAGTCGCGTCGACCAGGGATCGTCGCCCAGCACCAGGAAAGTGGCGCGGCCGTTGATGCGCGCCGGCAGGCGAAACAGCGGCCCCAGCCCGATATCGCCGAAGGTGCGGCCGCCGTCGGCCTTGCTGATATCGAGATACTCCTCGAAGCCGACGGTCTTGTAGAAGGCGAGCGAGCGGTCGAAGTCGCTGCAATTCACGTTGACGTGGAATATCTGCAGCGTGTTGCGTTTGGTTTCGGTCACTTAGTCTTCCCGCTCATTCCTCGTTGCCCCGGCATTTCACCCCCACCTAGCCTCCCCCATCAAGGGGGAGGGACATGAATGCGGGCTATGCCTTAAATTAAGCCCTCCCCCTCGATGGGGAGGGTTGGGTGGGGGTGAATGTTCCCGCCCGCACCGCTACTTCCCTTTAAACACCGCCGTCCGCTTTTCCTTGAAGCTCGCCACGCCCTCGGCCGCGTCCTCGCTCTCGAACAACCGCTGCTGCACCGGCCCGAATTCCAGCGCAGCGGACTCGTACCCGTACAGCACCGCCCGGCGAGCGTTCGAAACAGTAGCCTGCACCGCCAGCGGCGCCTGCGCCGCGATCTTCTCGCCCAATTCCAGGGCGCGGGTCAGCTGATGGCCGGGCTCGACCACCTCCTGCACCAGGCCGAGGCGGAGCGCTGTCGCGCTGTCGAACTCGTCGCCGGTCAGCAGATAGCGCATGGCGTTGCCCCATCCCGCCCGCTCGACGATGCGGATCGTGGCGCCGTGATTGGCGAAGATGCCACGCTTGACCTCGATCTGGCCGAAGCGGCAGTCGCTGGCGGCGATCACGATATCGGCGGCCAGCATCAGCTCGATGGTCACCGTAAAGCAGATGCCCTGCACCGCGGCCACCACCGGCTTGCTGCGCAGCGGCGGGAACAGGTCGAACGGATCGATATGGCCCGACGGCGTCAGGTGCTGCCCGGCCTTAAACCGCTCCTGCAGCTGGTCGAGCTGGATGCCGGCCGAGAAATGCGGGCCGAAGGCGTGCAGCACGCCGACCCGGATATCCGGGTCCTTTTCCAGCCGGTCATAGGCCTCGGCCAGCTCGCCGAACATCTTCTCGCTGATGCCGTTCAGCTTCGGCACCCGGTCCAGCCCGATCAGCAGGATGTGGCCGCGCTGCTCGACGACGATACGGCCGTTGGGGTCTTGCTGCTCGCTCATGGTCAGGCCGTCGGCACGGTGGTTTGGTTCAGCTCCGCCGCCGCCTTGGCGATCGCCGCGCGGTATTCGGCCGTCAGGCGGGCGCACAGATCGGCGGTCGACAGCACATCATGGATGCCGCCGACGCCCTGGCCGGCGGACCAGATGTCCTTCCAGACCTTGGCCTCGCCCTCCAGGCTGAGCGAGCTGTGGGCGCCGACCGACAGGTCGTTCGGATCGCGGCCGGCGGCCACGATCGAGGGGCGCAGGAAGTTGGCGTTCACGCCGCTGATCGCCGGGGTGTAGATGATGTCCGACGAATCGGTCTCGACGATCATCTGTTTGAATCCGTCCTGCGCCATCGCCTCGTGCGTGGCGATGAAGCGGGTGCCCATATAGGCGAAATCGGCGCCCATGGCGCGGGCAGCGGCCACGTCGCTGCCGTGGCTCATCACGCCCGACAGGATGATCGTGCCGGAGAAGAACTGGCGGATTTCCGAGACCATGGCGAAGGGGCTCAGCGAGCCGGCATGGCCGCCGGCGCCGGCTGCCACCGCGATCAGCCCGTCGACCCCGGCCTCCGCGGCCTTGCGGGCATGCTTCATGTTGATCACGTCGTGGAACACCAGCCCGCCATAAGAATGGGCGGCCTCCACCACCTCTCGCGCCGCGCCCAGCGAGGTGATGATCAGCGGCACCTTGTGCCTGATCGTGGTGGCGATATCGGCTTGCAGGCGGGAATTGGTCTTGTGGACGACCAGGTTGACGCCGAAGGGCGGGGGCTTGCGGCCGGTGGCCGATTGGTGCGCGTCCAGCCGCTGCTGGATCTCGCTCAGCCAGGCGTCATAGCCCTCGTTGGTGCGTTGGTTGAGGGCCGGAAAGGTCCCGACCATGCCACCCTTGCAGGTCTCGACGACGAGATCCGGGCCGGAGACGAGGAACATCGGCGCGGCGATGATCGGCGCCGACAGGGTTCCGGCGAATTGACTGGGGATGGGCACTGGGACTCCTGGAAACGAGGCGTCACCCCCGCTTTCGCGAGGATGACGAACGTTCGTTTTGTGCCCTGTCTATCAGGCCGCGACAAGCTCCTTGGACAGCTTCGCGTACTGATCCTCGACCCGCGTTCCCTTGAAGAAGTCCTTGTTCAGCGTGGTGTAGAACTGCGCCGGGAAGGCGAAGGTGAAGTCGCGGAAATCTTCCTCGGTGATGTGCTTGTGGCGCACCAGCTCCCAGGATTCGGAGAGGATGCCGGTCATATCGCTGACGTCCCAGTGGCCGGCGTCGGAGCTGAACATGGCGCGGATCTTGGATTTGCCGGGATTGAGCTTGGTGTTGAAGGCCCAGGCGATCGACGTGTCTTCCGCTTCGCAGCCGAAATAGAAGTTCGGGACGAAGTTCTTGACGATATCCATCTTCCGCTTGATCCCGCAGGCCGCCCACTCGTCGTAATAGGGCGGCTCGGGCTCCAGCTTGGCGAAGCTCTCGGCCAGGCCGGGCGCGTCGGGGGTGAACACCTTGTCCTGATATTGCGAGAACATATCCATCATCAGGCCGATATCGATGCGCGACGGGTCGAGATCGAAGATCGTCTCGGAGTTGCGCTTTTCCCAATGCTCGATCAGGTCGTTCAGCAGGGTGACGGCCCAGCCCACGCCGCCCTCCAGCATGCCGAAGGCGAGCTGAGGGAAGCGGTGAGTGACGCCGCCCAGGAACAGGCCCTTGCAGAACGCCTCCATCGAGGCGCCGAACGAGCCGATATGGTTGTACATGTAGCTTGAGCGCGACTGGCGCGAGTTCCAGCCCATGCCCGGCGAATGCGAGGCCGGCACGATCTTGAGCTCGACGCACTTGGCCCAGAACGGGTCGTAGTCATAGTCGCTGTCCAACCCCAGCACGTCGATACGGGAGCCGGCCCGGCTGCCCCAGTTTACCTGTGCGCCGCTGACATCCTTGGGCGGGGTCAGCGGGCGGTGGACGATGCCGTTGATCATGATCGCCTTGAAGCCAAGCACATTTACCGCGTACTCCAGCTCGCGGATCGCCTCTTCCGGCGTGTGCATCGGGATCTGCGCGACCGGGGTCATCCGGTCGGCATAGGGCTTGTAGGCCTCTGCATAGAACTTGTTCAGCGAACGGCAGGTCGCCCAGCGCAGCTCGGCATCGCCGATCGCGGTCGCGGTCAGCATGCGGCTGGGATACATGACGGCGAAATCGATGCCCATGTCGTCCAGTCGCTTGGCCATCAGGCCTGGGATCTGGGCGGTGGCGCGGTCGATCGTGTTGGCCGCCGGCAGGGTCCACCATGGCGGGCGCGACACGCCGGAATTCTTCTTCTCGTCCTCCGTCAGGCGCGACCAGGGGCGTAGCACGGTGTCGTCATAATCCATGCCGGCCGCGCCGCCCTCGACCTTCTTGGCCAGCTCGGCGCCGGCCAGCTCGCGGATCGAATCCACCAGGTACGGCTTCAGGATCGGCATCGTCTCGATATAGTGGCCGTCCGCGTCGACGACGGGATGGCCGAGGCCGGCGCGCACGTCGGACGCCTTCAGCGATGAGCTGGTCACAATACTTCTCCTGTCAGACTTATCTGGTTAGGCCGCGCGGTTCTCGGCGGCGGCCTGGATCGCGCCCTTGTCGGCGTGATAGCGGGCGCGGTGGGCGGCCTCGGTCACCTTGGGCATGATCGCCTCGATCTTGCGTGGGTCGACAATCACGTCGCCGGCACCGGCATGCTCCAGCATCTGCTGCAGGCGGTTGCGGATGCGGTCCAGCGCCCAGGCCAGCGGGTCGCCGTCGGCCACCGGGTCGATATGGAGCACGTGGTTGGTCTTCGCCCGCCAGCCGACATAGTGATAGTGCGGCTCTTCCTGGAAGCAGTCGAACCGCAGATGCTCCAGATACTGGCCATCCTGCAGCCCATAGACGTGCAGCGACACGCCGCAATCGTCCAACTCGGTGATCTTGCCGGTCTCGCCGCCCGATGACGCCATCAGGTTGAGGCGCGCGACCGCCGCGACCGCATCGTTCAGCACGCGATATTCCACGCCGATGCGGATCGTGCCGGCATCGAAATGCTCGGTGTTCGATTCCATCGCCGGGATCGGCATCTTGTCATAGCGGGTGATGTGGTCGGCCATCGTTTCCTCCCCTTTGGCGATGGCGCGCATCTTCGGTCCGCCTCCCCCCTATGACAAGTGCCGAATAGTGCAGTTTCCAATCTGGCGACGGCAACGCTGGGTGCTAAGGTCGGGGCATGATCACCAAGCATTTTCCGTTCTTCCTGGCCGCGGCGGAGGAGGAGAATTTCCAGCGCGCCGCCGCCCGGCTCAACATCGCCCAGTCCGCACTCTCCCGGCATATCAGCGCGTTGGAGGAGGATCTGGGCGGTGTCCGCCTGTTCGAGCGGCTGCCGCGCGGCGTCCGGCTGACCAACAGCGGGGAGCAATATCTGGCCGATGTGCGCCGGATATTGGAGAACGTCGACGAGGCGACGATCCGGGTCCAGCGGGTGGAGCGTGGCCAGACCGGCCATCTGCGCGTCGCGTTCACCGAGGCGGTGGCTGCCCAGCCGCTGTTGGCCGAGGCGCTGCGCCGATTCCAGTCCGGCTTTCCTGAGGTGCAGATCGACCTCATCGCCATGCGCTCCAAGAACCAGCGCGAGGATTTGCGCAAGGGGCGGATCGATGTCGGCTTCTTCTATGCCGAGACCGGCGACGAGGACGTGTTCGACTGGACGCCGGTCATGACCGACGATTTCCTGCTCGCCCTGCCGGAGGGGCACCGGCTGGCCGGCAAGGCGCGGATCACGCTGGAGGACCTCAGGGGCGAACCGCTGATCTTCCCATCGAAATGGCATGCGCCTTCGACCCATGAGCGATTGCTGGCGGCGTTCCGGGAGCGCGGGGTCGCGCCCAACATCGTGGCCGAAAATCCCTCCGCCGACATACTGAACTGCCTGGTCTCTGCCGGGATCGGGCTGGGCTTCCTGATCACCAGCCAGAAGGACCGGGCGCCCGCCACCGTGGTAGCACGGGAACTTGCCGATTTTTCGCTGCCGCTGCCACTGGTGCTGGCCTGGCTCAAGGACAATCGTTCCCCGATCATTCCCAATTTCGTCGCGGCGGCAAGGCGCATGGAATGAAGCCCGTCACCGGTAAATCACGGTAGGTGCCTTTTTTTCGACATCAAGCCTTTCTAATCCAGTAGGCGACGATGTTCGTAGTGAGGGTGAAACAGTGTTGCGTCGTGCGGCGCTGGATTTCGGCGGTCTGTCCGTTCACAGAGCTTGAACATCTCGCATGTTCCGGATTTTGCTGAGCAGGGGAGAGTCCTGATGATGAAAAGAACCGCTTTGATCCTGGGCGGCTTGGCGCTTGTGGTCGGCGTCGCGGCGATCCCGCAGAAAGCCGATGCCCGCGTGTTCGTCGGTGTCGGCATCGGCGTGCCGTATTACGGCTATGGCTACGGCTATGCGCCCTATTACTATCCGCCCGCGGTCGTCTATGCTCCGCCGCCCGTGGTCTATGCGCCGCAACCGGCGCCCGAGCCGGCGCCGAGCTACATCGCACCGCCGCAGCAGTTTTCGTATTACTGCGACAACCCGCAGGGGTATTATCCCAGTGTTCCGTCCTGCAGCACGCCCTGGCGGGAAGTGCCGCGTAAGTAAGGGGAATTATATGAAGACATATCAAACCATTACCGGCGTTGTCGCGGCGTCCCTGCTTTTGGGTGCCTGCGCGCATGAGCCCATGGGGCCGCGAGTCGCGGTGATGCCCGGCCAGGGCAAGCCGTTCGAGGTCTTCCAGCAGGATCAGGCGATGTGCCAGAACTATGCCAACCAGCAGGTTGGTGGCGAGGCCCGGGAAGCGAACAACCGGGCAGTCGGCGCCGCCGTCCTCGGCACGGTTCTGGGCGCCGGCCTTGGCGCGGCTGCCGGCGGCGGCTCGGGCGCCGCGATCGGCGCGGGCGCGGGCGCATTGGCCGGCACCGCTTATGGCGCCAACGGCTCGCAGTATGAGCAGGGCGGCATCCAGCGGCAGTACGACATCGCCTATTCGCAGTGCATGTACAGCCGCGGCAACCAGGTACCGGGTTATCAGGCCGCTCCGCGTGGCTACGCGCCTCCGGCCGGCCAGGGCTACGGCCCGCCGCCTCCCGGCTACTGAGGCCCGGTTATCAGGTCTATCGGGATTTCCGGTCCTATCGGTAGGACCGGAAAAACTCTCTGACGTCTTCGACGAACAGCGGCCCTTTTTCGAACGCCGCGAAATGTCCCCCGCTCGGCGCATCGTGCCGCTGGACCAGGTTGTAGCTGCGCCTGATCCAGCGGTCGGGTGCGGGCACCGCGATATCGGCGGGGAACAGCAGCATTGCCGTCGGAATATCGACGAAGCGCCCCTTGGGCAGCCTGCGCCCGCTGCCGTCCAGCAATGATGTGTAGAGCCACGCCGCGGCGTTCGAGCCGTTCAGCCAATAGAGCATGACATTGGCCAGCAGATGGTCGCGGTCGAAGGGCGGCGCCACATCGCGCCCCGGCACGCTCCAGCCGTGGAACTTCTCCAGGATCCAGGCCGCGCAGCCGACCGGCGAATCGGTCAGGCCGTAAGACAAGGTCTGCGGCTTGGTGCCGTTGATCTGGTGATAGGCGATCTCACCATCCCGCCGCGCGGCGTTGCGGCGCTGCCAGTCTTCCTCCTCCGCCGTCAGCGGATCGTCGTCCGGGATTTCCGGGTTGAAGCCGACGATATTGAGGTGGATGGCCTTCAGCCGTTCGGGATGGTCCAGCGCCAGCCATGAGGTGACGATTCCGCCCCAATCGCCGCCCTGCGCGACATAGCGGTCGCAGCCCAGAACGTCGAGCATCAGCCGCGACCACAGCGGTGCGATCTCGCGCGGCGCGATCGGCGCATCGGGCGGGTCGGAAAAGCCATAGCCGGGCAGGCTCGGCACCACGACGGTGAACCCGTCTTCGGCCTTGCCGCCGAACCGCTCGGGATGCGCCAGCGGCTCGATCACATCCAGGAACTCAACCACCGATCCAGGCCAGCCATGGGTCAGGATCAGCGGCAGCGGATCGGGTCCTGACCCGCGCTCCAGGATGAAATGGACCTGCTTGCCGTCGAGGGTCGCCTTGTAGTTCGGAAAGCGATTCAGCGCCGCCTCCGATGTCCGCCAGTCGTACTGGTTCAGCCAGTAATCGACCGTGTCCCGCATATAAGCGAGGCTGGCGCCGTAGGTCCAAGGGGCAGCCTTGGCCTCGATCGGCCAGCGGGTTTTGCTGAGGCGATCCTTGAGGTCGGTGAGGATCTCATCGGGGACGGAGATGCGGAAGGAGGTGGCTTTGATGTCTTTATACACGTCCGCCATCCTCCCTATTCGTCAAGCCCGGCCATGACGGCGTTGAAAAACTGGAGCTTTTACTCCGAAACCAGCTCGATCATCCGCTCCGTCGCGTCCGCATACTCGTTCAGTATGTCGTACATCACCTGCTTCACCGTCTGCTCTTCCTTCATGTCGCCGACGATCTGGCCGACCGGGCAGGTGAGGAATTCCTTGTTGCGGGCGCGCTCGATCCGCAGGCGCGGCTCGGTGTTGACCATGGTCTGCCAGGGCATCGGCGCGAATGGCGCCGCGCCGGGCTTCTCCCAGGCTTCGGTCAGCTTGCTCTTCAGCATGCGGGCCGGCTTGCCGGTGCGGCTGCGGCTCTGCACCGCCTGCTCGGCCTTGGCGCCATAGAGCAGCTCCTTCATCTCGGGCAGCAGGTCGCTCTGTGTGGTGCCGAGCCAGATCGAGCCGCACCAGATGCCTTCGCAGCCCAGCGCCAGCGCCGCCGCCATGTGCCGGCCGCGGCCGATGCCGCCGGCGCCCAGAACAGGGACCGGTGCGACGGCGTCGACTACCGAGGGCCATAGGATCATCGAGGTGATGGTGCCGGTATGGCCGCCGGCCTCCGACCCCTGCGCCACGATCAGGTCGACCCCGGCCTCGACCTGCGCCTTGGCATGCTCGACCTTGCCGACCAGCGAGCCGACCTTGATCCCCAGCCCGTGGCAGCGGTCGACCATCTCCTTGGGCGGGGTGCCCAGCGCGTTGACGACCAGCTTGATCGGGTGCTTCAGCGCCACTTCGAGGCACGCCAGGCTCTCCGCCTTGGTCATGGTGATGTGGGAGATTTCTTCCTGCAGCGTGTTGTCGCCGTCGGGCAGGCGCGGGATGCCGGCATCGTCCAGCACCTTGCGGATGAACTGCACCTGCTCCTGCGGCAGGTCCTCGGCCCGGATCTGGCGGCTGTGCGCGTCGGCATCGGCATTGTTGGGCATCAGCAGGTCGACGCCATAGGGCAGGCCGCCGATATGGTCGTCGATCCATTTGAGCTCGATCTCGAGCTGCTCGGCCGTGTAATAGCCGACGCCCAGCACCCCCAGCCCACCGGCCTTCGACACCTCGACCACCACGTCGCGGCAATGGGAAAAGGCGAAGATCGGCACGTCGATGCCGAACATTTCGCACACGCTTGTCTTCATCGATTCCGCCCCTGTTCGATTTGGCCCTGTTCGATCTGGCTGTTTGCCGAGGGCCGAATTCCTTGCGGTCTTGATATCCCTTTGAACCGGCTTTTTCCAGACGGTGGCCGGCCCCTGGGCGGATTGGCGCAAATGTAAACATTGCGCCCGCAATTCAGCCGCCATAGACTCCAATACGCGCGTAACATCGGGATTATCTGCATGCGGCGTAATGCTGTTTCTGTCGAAGATCGGCTGGCTCACCGGCACACGCTACGGCCGGTTGTCGAGCGCGGACCGACGGAGTTGCAGCAGCTGCAGAAGCGCACCAGCCACGACAAGCTGCTGGAGGCGGGGCGGCAATCTTTTGCCGAGCTGACCTATGCCGGCACGACCATCGATCACATCGTCGGCCGCGCCGCGGTCAACCGCAGCACCTTCTACCGCCATTTCGACAGCAAGTTCGCGTTGGCGCAGGACCTCTACAGCCATTTCTGGCCCAGCCTGTTCGCCGAATACGACCGGCTGACCGCATCCGACCCGGGCGAGGCGGAGATCGAGGCGTGGATCAACCACCTGCTCGGCTTCTACCGCGCCAACAAGCCGCTCTATATGACGTTGGGCCAGATTCCGCTGCTCGAGCCCGAGGGCGCCGAGTGGGAGGAGAAGGTCCGGCAGGAGCTGATCGTCCGGCTGGGCGAGAAGATCCCCGCCTTCCACCGCGCCGCGCTGGCGGCCGATGCCGATCCGCGCCTGCATGTGCGGGTCAAGATGTGGATGATCCAGTTCGAGCACGGAGTCTTCCGGCTCGCCTACGCCGATATCGGCGAGGCCGAGCACACCGCGCTGATGCACTTCACCGTCGCCGAGATGCGGCGGTTTATTGTGGAAGAGGCGAAGTAACTCCGTCATTGCGAGGAGCGTAGCGACGAAGCAATCCAGAGCCCCACCGATTGGTGTTGGGCTACCTGGATTGCTTCGCTGCGCTCGCAATGACGCAGTGGGTGCCTACTACTCCACCACCACTTGGCCATACATCCAGGGGAATTTCTTCGACTGGTAGGTCCAGGTGCCGGCCTTGTCGAACTTCACGGTTCCGGCGGCGCCAGGTTTGATTGGCCCGGTGGTCCAGCTGCCGTCCTGGGCGGTGGCGTCGTGTTCTTCCTTGCCCTTGTTGGTCCAGGTCACGGTGTCGCCGACATGGACGCGGATGCGCATCGGCAGGGTCGAGTATTCGTCCGGCACTTCGCGTACCTTGTCGACCAGGCCGCCGTCGCCGATCATCCCGCCCAGCGTTACCGCCGTCGCCTTGACGACGCGGCCGCCGAAGGTGCTGACGGTCGCCGGGGCCGGCGGGGCCGCGGCTTCCGGCATCTTGCCGCCCAGCGCGAAGGTCCACAGCACGTTGGTGGCGATCACCGAGACGTACTGCTTGCCGTCGATCTCATAGATCGAGGCCGGGCCGCTTTCATTGGCGCCGGTCTGGAACTTCCACACGATCTCGCCGGTCTTGGGGTCCAGCGCCTGCAGCTCGCCGGCCGGGTCGCCATGGAACAGCAGGCCGCCGGCGGTGGCGGTGAAGCCGGCGCCGTTCTGCATCTCGTATTCGGTGTTCTTCTGCCAGACGATCTTGTTCGTCCGGCTGTCGAACGCCGCCATGATGCCGGAGGTGTGGATGCCCGGCAGTCCGCCATTGCCGCCGACGAAGAAGCGCGGATCCTCGAAACGGTGCAGCCACAGCGGCCAGGCCGGCGAGCCGGCGACGAAGAAGTACTTGGTGCCCGGATCATAGGCCATCGGCGAGGACCGGGCGGTCAGCACCGGATACATCGCGTTCGGCGTATCGAAATCGATCGGCTGGAAATGGCAGAACGGCTTGAAGCCGGCTGGGATGTCCTTCGGATTGATGCAGTCCGGGCCCAGGCGGTCGGCGCCGACCGGGAAGGGCTGGGTCGGCGCGGTCAGCTGGCGCGGCGCCTGGGGCTGCGGCCGCTCCTCGACAGGATGGATCGGCTTGCCGGTGGCGCGGTCCAGCAGGAACAGATAGCCGTCGGTGCGCATCGCGGCGACCGCCTTGTGCGGCTTGCCGTTCACCTCCGCGTCATAGAGGACCAGCGGGGTGCCGATATCGTCCTCCCAGATGTCGTGATGGACGGTCTGGTAATGCCACTTGTACTTGCCGGTCTTCAGATCGACCGCGACCACCGAATCGGTGAACAGGTTGTCGCCGCCGCGCAGCTCCCCGCCCCATTGCGGGACCGGGTTGCCGGTGCCGAAGATCACCAGCCCCAGCTCCTTGTCGACCACCGGCGTGTTCCAGACACCGCCGCCGCCGCGCTTCCACTCGTCGTTCTTCGGCCAGCTCTCGCCGCCGACATCGTTCGGGCCGGGAATGGCATAGAAGGTCCAGACTTCGTTGCCGGTCTTGGCGTCCAGCGCCACGACGCGGCCGCGCACGCCGAAATCGCCGTTCGACAGGCCGGTGATGATCTTGCCGTCGGCATAGGTCGGGGCGCCGGAGACATACTGGCCGGTCAAGGTCAGCGCCGCCGCCGGGCTGTCGGCGCGGATCGGCATATTGTCGCCGATCAGGTGGCTCCACAGCTCGTTGCCGGTCTTGGCGTCCAGCGCGACGATATGGGCGTCGGCGGTGCCGTAGAACACCTTGCCCTCGGCGACGGTCGTGCCCTTGAACTGGAAGGACGGCGCGACCGCGGTCTGGTGCGCCCAGATCACGTCGCCGGTCTTGGGGTTCAGCGCATAGACGTGGCTGCCCGCCGTCACATACATCACGCCGTCGACCACCACCGGCGTGCCGCGGGAGACCTCGCCCTCGAACTTGTGGTTCCAGACGGCGCCCAGCTCCTTGATGTTGCCGGCATGGATCTGCTTCAGCGTCGAATAGCGCGAATTGCCCAGATCGCCCTCGACCATCGGCCAGCTCTTCTCGGCCGGCGCGGCCTGGAGGACCGCCGGGACGGTGAGGCATGTCGCGGCCAGCGCGGCGAACAAGAATCGAGATGTTTTGGCCATCGAATTTTTCCCCTTAGGTCGCCGATTGGCGGACATGGTTCGTGAATCGTGCGGCGAACCTAACGGCCGATCATCGGCGATGCAACAGAGTGTCGCCCCTTATATTCAGAATCATTCATACGATGGGGTAGGCTTAATCGCTTAACTGTTTCGGACGATGCCCACGCATTGCGCCGAGCCTATTGGGTTGGTAAGCGAGACCGATAAGGCCGTCACAGGGAAGTTCCATGAGTCCGGTAGACACCACAGCCAAGATCATCACGGCCGACCCTGAGGTCGCCGCCAAGTACCGCGCCGACGGTTGGTGGAGCGATGAGCGGCATGCCGACCGGATCCGCAAGCTGGCGGCCGAACGCCCGAACGATCCGGCCTATATCACCGAGACCGCGCGCTTCACCTGGAAGGACTACGACCAGGCGTCCGAGCGTGTCGCCGCCGCCCTGCTGGAACTGGGGCTCGTGCGCGGCGACCGGGTGGCCGTCGTGCTGCCGGACGGGCCCGCGGTGCATGCCGCCCTGGTCGGGGTGGAGAAGGCCGGGCTGGTCGCCGTCGGCATCGGCGCGCGTGCCGGCGACCGGGAGCTTTCGCACCTGCTGACCCGCACCGCCGCAAGGGCGCTGATCACCCATGAGGTCCAGCGCGGCCGTCCCGCTTCCGAGCTCAAAGCCGCGGTGGCGGAGCAGGGAGCGGTGCTGGAGCATCTGGTGCTGGTTCCCGATTTCGTCTCCGGCGACAAGCGGATCCTGGTCGACGGCAAGCCCTCGACCGCGACCGGGCCGGTGCCGCTCGACCTCGGCATCGGGCCGGACGAGCTGTTCCTGCTCAACTCTACCTCGGGCACTACCGGCCTGCCCAAATGCGTCATGCATACGCCCAACCGCTGGTACTATTTCCACAAGCGGGCGGCGATCTCCGGCCAGTTCAAGGACGACGAGATCTTCATGGGCGCGGTGCCTGCCCCGTTCGGGTTCGGCATGTGGACCGCGCATTTCTCGCCCACCATCATGGGCGTGCCGACCGTGGTGATGGAGAAGTTCGACCCCCATACCGCGCTCGACCTGATCGAGCGGGAGAAGGTGACGGTGCTCTGCTGCGTCTCCACCCAGTTCATCATGCTGCTGAACGCCCAGGCCGAACGTCCGCGTGACCTCTCGTCGCTCCGCTCGATGTTCACCGGCGGCGAGGCTGTGCCGTTCGAGCGCGCGGCCGAGTTCGAGGAGGTGACGGGCGCGGCGGTGCTGCAATTCTACGGCTCGAACGAGACCGGCCTGATGTCCGGCACCACTGCAAAGGACAGCCGCGAGCGCCGGCTGCGCACGGCGGGGCAGATCATCGCGGAAATGAACAACCGCCTGTTCGATCCCGATACCGGTGAGGACATCACCGGCAAGAGCACCGTCGGCCAGCCCGGCTGTATCGGCCCGGCGACGTGCCTGGGCTACTGGAACGACGAAGCCGGCAACAAGAAGCTCTACACGCCGGGCGGCTACATGCTGATGGGCGATATCGTGAATATCGATGCCGAGGGCTATCTCAGCGTCATCGGCCGCACCTCCGACTTCATCATCCGCGGCGGCAAGAATATCAGCGCCCCGGCCGTGGAGGAGGAAGTCGGCACCCACCCCGCCATCGCCCTGGTCGCCGCCGTCGCCGCGCCCGACAAGGTCTTCGGCGAGAAAGTCGCCGTCTATGTCGTCCCCCGCCAGGGCATGACCGTGACGCTGGAGTCGATCACCCAGCACCTCAACGCCCGCGGCGTGTCGAAGGAGTGGTTCCCCGAGCACCTGATCCTGGTCGACGAACTGCCGGTGTCATCCGGCGGCAAGACCGCGAAGGGCGACCTCAAGGCGGATATCAAGAAGCGGTTTGCCGATCAGGTTCGATGATCTTGTAGGATGGGTTTCGCTCCGCTCTACCCATCCTACGGCTCACGCATATCCAAACCGCGCGCGAAACTCTTCGGTCTGGCCGCTAACGAGCGCAATCTGCGCCTCTGTCAGCACCGATGCATATTTCCCGACGGCGCCATCCCCGACGTGGTTGGGGTGCCATTGCGTCGGCGGGTGGCATTGGAAGCCGAAAGGGCGGTCGTCGAAATAGCCGCTGGCTGTCAGATCGGCGATGAAGGCGGCGACGGTCTCAGATGAGAGCCTGTCTGACAGCAAGCGTAGCTCATCGCCGGTCAGTTCCCGGCCGAGATGGGCCGCGATCCGTTCGATGCCTTCGGTGCCCGCGGTGAAGCGATCCTCGTATCTCAGGATCAGCGGCCGGCATGCCGCGATCAGGCGCAGGATCGCGGCGCAGCTTTTCTCCACCATCTGCGCGGCGTCGTCGAAGCCGAAGCTGAAGCGTTGCATCAAGGATGCGACGCCATCGTGAGGGTGGCGGATGCTGAGGATCACCGGGGTCCCGGTCCGCGCCGCGACCAGGCGCATTGCCGCGTCCGGAATGTGCGTCTTCAGCACGATGACGTCCGCCCCGGCGGCCTCACGCTCGAGCCTGTCGTCGAGCATCTCGCCATAGATGGCGGCGACCTTCAGCGCCGGCGCCTTCAGCCGTTCGACTTCCGCGACCACGTTGAACAGCCAGGTCGAGCCGCTGCTGTAGAGGCCGGCGCAGATGATCAAGCCGTGTTGTGCCAATGTGTTCGGTCCCGCCGCGTCGGATATCGGACCATCAAGTATAGGGCGGGAACGCTTGCGATAAAGGGCGGTTGGCGGCTAGTTCAGCCCATTGGGATTGCCGGGCATCGTGCTGACGGCGCTGGCCTCAGCCTCGCCGTCGACGCTCCAATAGAGCGTGTCGCCCTTGCGTTCCACCGGGGAGCAGATGCTGGCGTCGCTGCCCTCCAGCAGGGTGCAGAAGTCGCCGCCACGCACTTCCCAGCTGCCGCCATAGTGTTTCCCCTCGGTCAGGCCGTGCAGCTTGCCGTCGGGGGCGTAATATTCGACGAAGCCGCCGGGCAGCATCGCGGTATGGTCGGACAGGGCGGCGACGATCTCAGGGCCCGATATCGGCGATGCGCCGGAGGGGAATTCGGTCCTGGCCATCGGCTCTCTGCCGGGCGCAGGGTAGCTCGCCGGTTCGGCCGCCATGACGAGCGGCGCCGGTCTGGCTTCCGGCAGGTCCGGCATCCCGGCCAGCGCCGGGCTCCAGCCGGGGAGCGTCAGAAGCGCCACGGATGCCGCCAAGGTAATGCATGCCCGGACAACATCCGTTCGTTGGGGAACGCGCCGTGCCGTGCCGTCGGTATCGGTTCCAGTCATCCGGCTCTCCGTCGATCGGTTGCCGCCGGCGTCCGTCTTCGGAGTGCCGGCTCCAACCGATATGGGTATTCAACCGCCGACGGGTAGCCTCACCTCCACCGTCAGGCCGCCGCCCGGGGTTTCCGACAGGGCCAGCTTGCCGCCATGGGCGCTGATCGTATCCGACGCGATCGACAGGCCGAGCCCGATGCCGCCGGTGTCGCGGGAGCGGGAGCCCTCGCAGCGATAGAATGGGCGCAGCACATTCTCGCGCTCGGATTCGGGAATTCCCGGCCCGTGATCGACGATGCGGATCACCGCCTCGTCATGGTCGCGGCCAAGGGTGAGTTCCGTCCGGCCGCCATAGCGCACGGCATTGTCGACGATATTGACGATCGCCCGCTTCAGCGCCCTGGGCCGCATCAGGACGGTCAGGCTGCCGGCGGCCGCAAGGCTCACCGGCTGGTCCATGTCGCGGGCGTCGGCGGTAATGGTTTCCATCAGCGCGGCGAGGTCGATCGGCCGGCTGGGTTCGTCGGCGCTTTCGTCGCGGGCGAAGGCCAGCGCGGCGCCGACCATCTCCTCCATCTCCTGCAGGTCGGAGAGCATCTTGGTCCTCTGCTCGCCCTCATCCATCATCTCGGCCCTCAGCCGCATGCGGGTCAGCGGCGTGCGCAGGTCGTGCGAGATCGCGGCCAGCATGCGGGTGCGGTCCATGACGAACTGGCGCAATCGCCGCTGCATGCGATTGAAGGCGGCCGCGGCATGCTTCACCTCGCGCGGGCCGTTTTCGGCGATCGGCGGGGCGTGGACGTCGGCGCCGAAGCGATCGGCCGCTTCGGACAGGCGGGAAAGCGGCTTGGTTGCCAGCGCCACCGACCAGATCGAGCCAATCATGCCCACCGCCATCACCGCGGCGATATAGGTGACGAAGGTCGGCGTGAAGAAGCGGTTGAGCGTCGGTCGTGTGTCGAGGGTCAGCCTGGTGCCGTCCGGCAGCACGCTCTCGGCCTGGATATGCTGAAGGAACCGCGGCTCGGCGAAGGCCGGCGGCCCGTGTTCCCCCATCTCGGGCAGGTGGATCAGGAAGTTAGGCGGCGGGCGCCGCCCATCGGGCGGATGGTTGCTGTCCGAAGCATGAATTTCCTCAGGCGGAGGGCCATCGGGGAGGGCGCCATTGGGCGGTGCACGATCGGGCGGCGGGCCATCCGACGGCTCTCCCGGCGGCGGCCCCTCCAGATGGCTGACGACCCGTGGCGGATCGCCGCTGATGTCGGGCGCGGATAGCGGGCGGTCCTCCATCCGGTGAGCCCGCATCAGCGGGCGCATCATCATCCTGCGATGCTCCGGCGATTCCGCCCGCAAGATCTGGGCGAAGCCGGCGACGCATTCCGCCGCCTGCCGCGACTGGGTTGCCTCCAGCGCCCGCATCCGATCGGCGTGATAGAGGCTGAGCGCCAGCGCCTGGGTGAGCAGGATACCGCCGACGACCAGGGCCACCAGCCAGTGCGACAGCCGGTCGGGGAGAATGCGCCCCAGCATGTGGCCACCTAGCATGACACCACCTCCGCCGCGAAGACATAGCCGCCGAAGCGGACGGTCTTGATGATCTCCGGCACGTCCGGCGCGCATTGCAGCTTGCGGCGCAGGCGGCTCACCTGCACGTCGATCGAGCGGTCGAACGGCGAGGCCTCGCGCCCCTTGGTCAGGTCCAGCAGCTGATCGCGGTTCAGCACCCGATGCGGCCGGCGCACCAGCGCCACCAGCAGGTCGTACTCGCCACCGGTCAGGTCCACCTCCTGGCCCTGCGGGCTGAGCAGCCGCCGGCGCTCGGGCTCGAGGATGAAGCCGGCGAAGCTCAGCCGATCCTCGGGCTCGGCCGGCGCCGCCCGGTCGGTACGGCGAAGCACGGCGGCGATGCGCGCCACCAGCTCGCGCGGGCTGAACGGCTTGGGCAGATAGTCGTCGGCCCCGCCCTCCAGCCCGACGATCCGGTCGGCCTCCTCGCCCAGCGCGGTCAGCATGATGATCGGGGTGACGACCTTCTCGGCGCGCAGCTTGCGGCACAGGGTCAGCCCGTCCTCGCCCGGCAGCATCAGGTCCAGCAGCAGCAGGTTGAAATTGCCGGCCGAAAGCGCTTCGCGCATCTCGGCGCCGTTGCGCGCCGTGGTGACGCGGAAGCCGCGGCCGGTGAGATAGCGTGCGACCAGGTCGCGGGTTTCGCGGTCGTCCTCGACGACCAGAAGATGGGGTGTCGTAGCCATGGCGTTTGTTCTAGCAAGGAGCCGGCAAAACCGCCGACTTCTTCGGTAACAGTTTGTAACAAGGCGGCCAAACGCTACAAACTGTAACGATCGGGCTCTTCGCCGAAATCACCTCGTAACGCACGGCATATCTATTCGCCCCGTCTTCAATTGACGGGGTGAGAAACGTGAACACCAAATACCTGCCCAGCCTCAGCCTTGCCGTGATGGCGACGATCGGTGCTGTGGGCGTCTTCGTCGTCGGCTTCGCCTACGGCTATGAAGCCGACCCGGACGGCGCGCCGCCCGGGCGGCCGAAGGCGGAGCATGCGGTGGCCGCCAGGGACCTGCCCGCGCCGCCGCTGCCGGGTACGATGATCGAGGCGCATCTCGCTTTCCTTAAGACCGCCCTCAAGGTGACCGACGCCCAGACCCAGGCCTGGAACGCCGTTGCCGACGTGCTGCGTGAGCAGGCCAAGCGGCGCGATGAGGAGATACTGGCACGGCGCAAGGCGCGGGAAGCGGCGGCCCAACCGCCCGATCTGCCGGCGGTTTTGCAGGATCGGCAGCGGATGGCCGTAGAAGAATCAGACGATCTGTCCAAGCTGCTGATCGCGCTCAAGCCTTTCTACGGAATGCTGAGTGCTGAACAGAAGGAAACTGCGGACCATCTGTTCCCGCCCGGCCATCCGGGTATGGGGCATGGCGGCCCGCCCTGCATAAGGGAGGCGGCCTTCCTTGGAGAGATAACGATGGGCCGCCGTGACACTGTCAGCCGTTCTTTCGCCACGAAGTGCGTTGAGGGTGTTTGACATGAGCAGACCGGCAAAGAACCCCGCGATGACGTTCGAGGACGCGATGACCGTCCACGTGCTGCGCGCCGAGGGATTCACCTACAGCGAGCTGAGCGTCCTGTTCGGCGACCATGCGAGCCGCCTCGTCCAGGTGCTGGACGGCACGCTCCACCCCGGCAGCTGGGAGGCGGCGATCGACAAGCTCTCGCGGAGCATCTACTGGCACCCGCGCATCGTCGCCCTGGTTCTCAGCTTCGGCGGCCCCCAGCCGCTGATCGCCGCGACCCGAGCCGCCAACCCGGCCTATCGCCGCCATCAGCAGCAGCTGAAACGCCTGCGCAAAATCAGCATCCCCTTTTGCCGCCGCGCACCCAGACTGGGTGGCGCATTCTGAATTGTAGGATGGGTAGAGCGTAGCGAAACCCATCATCCAACGCGGGTAACGATGGGTTTCGCTACGCTCTACCCATCCTACGTGGGGCTACGCCAGCCCCAGTCGCGCTGCGTCCAGCGGCAGGTCGAGGTCGAAGCCGGTCAGTTCGTAGCCTTTGCGGAAATCGTTCATGTGGCGGCGCATCCAGGTGCGGGCGCCGTCGCTGTCGCGGTCGGCGAGGCGCTCGTGGATGAAGCGGTGGGCGTCGAGTACACGGCGGTAGGTTTGCAGCCTGGGCAGGATGATGCGGCCCGCCGGGATGAACAGCTTGGTGATCGGCTCGTGCGACAGGATCAGCACCCGGTTGCCCGAGGCCTGGGCCAGGATCTCGTGGAATTCCCGGTCCAGCCCGACGAAATCGTCGATGTCGAAAATTTCCTTGGCCTCGATCAGCCGGATCGCCTCTTCCATCTCGGCGATATTGGCGGCCAGCCGCTTCAGGTCGGCGTCCGTGATGTTGCGCGCCGCGATCTCGGCCATCATCGGCTCGACCAATGACGATGCCTCCCACAGCTCGCGGAAGGTGATCGTCGCCAGGATCAGCGCCCGGCTGGCGGAGGAGGCGAGCTCCAGATAATGCGGAATCGCGATGCGCGGCCGCTTGGCGCCCTCGCGCTCGACCAGCCCTGACTGCTCCAGCAGGCGGATTCCCTCGCGCACGGTCGAGCGGTTCACCCCGAACTGCTCGGCCAGCAGCGTCTCGGCCGGCAGCGGATCGCCGACCTTCAAGGTGCCGGCGAAAATCTGCTTTTCGATGGCGTCATAGACCAGCCGATAGGCCGGGGCGCGTTCGAGCCTGGGGAAATCACGGGTCTGCATGGCTTGATAGCAGCACAGAGCGCGTGTACTGTCCAGAATTGTCCGACAAGCCGACAATTTTTACGGAAAGATGAGCGACCAGCCTTACGAAAACATCGCCGTCGAACGCCTTAGCGCCGCCGCGCGGATCACGCTGACTCGGGCCGAGAAGCTCAATCCGATCGACTGGGCGACGATCAAGGACCTGCGCCGCGCGATCGCGGAGCTGGAGGCGAGCGACTGCCTGGCGGTGATAATCACCGGCAGCGGGCGCAGCTTTTCGGCGGGCGGGGACCTGGAGGGCTATATCGCGCTCTATAAGAGCAAGCCGCGCTTCCAGGCCTTCCTGAACGACTTTTTCGACATGCTGGATGCGATCGAAAAGTCGGAGAAGATCTATATCGCCGCGATCAACGGAGTCTGCGTCGCCGGTGGGCTGGAGCTGCTGCTGGCCTGCGACCTCGTCATCGCCGCCGACACCGCCAAGATCGGCGACGGGCATCTGAATTTCGGCCAGCTCCCCGGCGCCGGCGGGTCGCAGCGTCTGCCGCATGCCATCGGCCTGCTGCGCGCCAAGCAGCTGATTCTCTCCGGCAAGCTGCTGACCGCCGCCGAGGCCGAGCGGATCGGGCTGGTGGGCGAGGTGGTGCCGGCCGCTGAGCTGCAGGACGCGGCGCTGCGCCTGATCGATGGGATGACTGAGAAGAGCCCGGTGGGCCTCAGGGGCGCCAAGCACCTCACCAACCTGACGCTCACAATGCCGATGACGGCCGGGCTCAAATACGAGATGGCCTATGTCCATCGCTATGCGACGGAAGAGCCGGATGCGACCGAGGGCCTGATCGCCTTCAAGGACAAGCGCAAGCCCGCCTTTGGCAAGCGCTAACGAGGAACACCCATGTTTGCTTTACGCGACCAATACTCCATCGCCGGGATCGGCTGGACTGAGTTCTCCAAGAAATCCGGGCGCACCGTGCGCAGCCTGGCGTCGGAGGCCTGCATCAAGGCGACCGCCGATGCGGGGCTGAAGATTTCCGACATCGACGGCATCGTCTCCTACAACTTCAACGACAGCGCCCCGGCCATCGCCGTGGCGACGGAGATCGGCGTGCCCCAGGCCGGCTATGCGGTCGATTTCCTGTCGGGCGGCAACGCGGCCAACCTGATCATCCTGTCGGCGGTGGCGGCGATCGAGGCGGGGCTGGCCAAGACCGTGCTGTGCTATCGCGCGATGAACGGCCGCTCCGGCTTCCGGCTCGGCGGCGGGCGCGACATGTCGGCCTATAACATCACCCAATACACCGCGCCCTTCGGCTGGATCACCTATCCCCAGGCCATGGCGATGTGGTGCCGCCGCCACATGATCGAATACGGCACGACGCCTGAGCAGCTGGGTGAGATCGCCGTCCAGTTCCGCAAGAACGCCGAACATAACGAACGCGCCATGCAGCGCGCGCCGATCACGATGGACGATTATTTCAACTCCCGCATGATCGTCGATCCGTTCCATATGCTGGACATCTGCCTGGAGACGGACGGCGCCTGCGCCGTGCTGGTCACCACGACCGAGCGGGCCAAGGACATGGCCCACAAGCCGATCCGCATCATGGGTGGCGCCTATGGCGGCGGCCCGGACCAGGGCGAAGACCTGTTCGACGCCATCCGCTGGCCCGACCACTCGCACAACTATGCCAAGTACATCGCCGACGATCTGTGGAAGAGCGCCGGGATCGGGCCGAAGGATATCGACCTTGCCCAGATCTACGACTGCTTCACCTACTCGATCATTATGCAGCTCGAGGGGCTGGGCTTCTGCAAGGATGGCGAGGGCGGTCCCTTCGTCCAGGGCGGGCGGATCGCGCCGACCGGCGAGCTGCCGCTCAACACCGCCGGCGGTCTGCTGTCGGAGGGTTATATCCACGGCCTTAACCATGTCGTCGAGGCGGTGCAGCAGCTGCGCGGCGATGCCGGCGTCCGCCAGGTGCCGGGGGTCGAAACCTGTCTCACAACCGCCGGGGCGATGACCTGCGGCAGCGCGCTCGTTCTGGGGAATTGATCATGAGTTATGAAAAGCCGCTGCCGGTCCTCGACCCGGAAAGCACCCCCTTCTGGGAAGCGACCCGCGAGCATAAGCTGAAGATCGTGAAGTGCGGCGATTGCGGCCAGGTCCGCTTCCCGCCGACCAGCTTCTGCCCGCATTGCAATTCGGCCAAGATCGAGTGGATCGAGGCGTCGGGCAAGGCCAAGGTTTTCAGCTGGATCGTCGTCCGCCACCCGGTGCCCAAGGACGTCTATGCGATGGATGTGCCCTATGTCGTCGCGCTGGTGACCCTGGAGGAGGGTGTGCGGATGCCGACCAACATCGTCGGCTGCGTGCCTGAAGAGGTCACCGCTTATATGCCGCTGAAGGTCCAGTTCCGCGACGTGACGCCGGAGATCACACTGCCGGTCTTCGCGCCGGACCGGTAGGCCGCAAGTGCAAACTCCCTTCGCCGCCTCGCCACTGCTGGCCCACGTCGCAGGCCTGTCGCGTACTGAGCTTGAAAAGCTGCAGCTCACCAAGCTGCGCCGCCAGCTCGACCGGCTCTACGCCCAGAGCCCCTATTACCGCGAGCGGATGGACAGCGCCGGCCTGAAGCCGGACAGCATTACCTCGCTCCAGATTTTCAAGGAGCGCTTCCCGACCTCGACCAAGGCCGATTTCCTGGCCGACCAGCTGGCCCATCCGCCGTTCGGCGCCCGTCTCGGCATCCCGCGGGAGCAGGTGGCGCTGGTCAACATGACCGGCGGCACGTCGGGGCAGGGGCAGGAGATTTACGGGCGCAGCCAGCGCGATATCCATATGCAGGGCTATCTGCACGCGCTGCCCTGGTTCCTGGCGGGCTTGAGGCCCGGCCACATGGCGATCAACTGCGTGCCGGCCGGCGGCATGACCACCGGCGGCTGGGGGCCGGGCGAGGGGTTGCGGATTATCGGCGCCACCGGCTTCCATGTCGGCGGGTCGCTGTCGACCGACGCCAAAATCGACCTGATGCTTAAGCTGGGCGGGGTCAATTTCATCTATGCCTCGACCAACTATCTCCACACGCTGACCGACGCGCTGCTGCGCCGGGACCTCAAGCCCCGCGAAGCTTTCCCGCACATGAAAGCGCTGTTCATCGCCGCCGAGGGTTATCCCATCGAGTGGGCGCAGAAGATCGAGGAACATTGGGGCTGCCACCTCGCCGAAGGCTATGGCAGCACGCAATGCGCCGGCTTTGCCGGCTCGACCTGCGACCAGGGCGTGGTGACCAAGGACGGCAGGCGGGGCCTCATCCATCTCTTCGAGTGGGAAACCCTGTTCGAGATCGTCGATCCCGAGACAATGGAGCCGACGCCATCCGGCGAGGTGGGTGAGATGGTTGTCACCAACCTGTCGGTCGAGGGCTCCCCGGTCGTGCGCTTCCGCACCGGCGACGCAGCGCGGTTCGTCGCGCATGGCGATACCGGCTCGGGCTGGGGCTGGAACGCGATCGAATGCGGCACGATCGGCCGGTTCGACGACATGATGAAGATCCGCGGCAACAATGTCTGGCCCTCGGCCATCGACGCCGCCGTCTTCGCCCATGCCGACGTCGCCGACTATGCCGGCCGTGTCTACACGACCGAGGACGGCAAGACCGAGATCGAGGTCAGGCTGGCCCTGGCCGACCAGGCGGCGATGACCTTCTCGCCCGAGCAGCGGCAGAGTCTGTTCCAGTCGGTGCGCACCGCGATCAAGGAGCGTAACAATATCTGGGTGACCCTGATCGAGGTCGAGCGCGCGGAGCTGCCCGAATTCGCCTACAAGGCCCGGCGTTGGAAGGACGAACGCCAGGCAGGATACCGGCTATGAGCGAACCCAAGACCGGCGACGACGCCATCCTCGCTAACATGCTGCGCGAGGTCGAAACCCTCTGCCGCAGCGAGGACGCGCTGCTCTGTGGCCAGTACGCCCATCTGCGTGACCGCATCCGCGCGCTGATCGAGCTCAGGGAATGCTTCCAGGTGAAGCCGAAGTGAGCCCCATCCACGAGCGGCAATTCAGCCTCGACGGCCAGGTCGCGGTCGTCACCGGCGCCTCCGGCGGCATCGGCTCGGCCGGCGCGCTGGCCCTTGCCGAGGCAGGTGCCGATGTCGCTCTCATCGGCCGCAATCGGGCCAAGCTGGATGCGGCGGCGGATGCCGTGAAGGCCGCCGGCCGCCGCGCCCTGGTGATCGAGGCCGAGGTGACGGACGAGGCGGCGGTCAACGCGGCAGCGGCCGAGGTCGAGGCCGGGCTCGGGCCGGCGGATATCCTCTTCAACAATGCCGGCATCACCTCGCCCCGGCTGCTGGCCGACCTGCCGCTCGACGAATGGCAGCGTGTCATCGACGTCAATCTCACCGGCGCCTATCTTTGCTGCCGCGCCTTCGCCCCGGCGATGCGGGCCAAGAAGCACGGGCGGATCATCAATATGGGATCGATCCTGTCGGGCCGCGGCATGGCGACCCGCACCGTCTATTCGGCCAGCAAGGCCGGCCTAGCCAATCTCGGCGCGGCACTGTGCTTCGAGCTTGGTCCGCATGGCATCACCGTCAACACGATCGGAGCCACGGTGATCGTCACCGACCTCAACCGTGAGCTGGTCCGCACCCAGCCCGAGCTCTACGGCGAGGTCGTCCGCCGCACCGCGCTCGGCCGGCTGGGCGAGATTTCCGACGTCACCGGCGTCCTCGTCTTCCTCGCCTCCCCGGCCGCCGGTTTCATCACCGGCCAGACCCTCTATGTCGATGGCGGTTACACCGCCGGCTGACCGGCGCTGACCACGCGCGGCCATTTGCGTTATGCCGCTGGAACGCTACGATATCGGCGTTCTAGACCGTATTCGCGGGACCGCCGGCGGAGTTGATTGGCGGGTTCAAGGGGTTATCCGATGGAGCTTCACGTCCATGTGGGCGTTCACAAGACAGCGACGACGTATCTGCAGGGGCTTGTCGCCAGGAACGGCCAGCGCCTCCACAATGCCGGCGTCGGAGCGATGCCGCTCACCCCGTTCCGGGCGTTCTTCACCCGTAATTTAATGACGTTTCCCGCCGGCCAGTACCGGATCGACGATCACCTCGACAGGTTTTTCGCCCAGGGCATTCCGTCGAGCATTCGCGGCCTGATCCTCTCCGACGAGAATTTGATTGGCCTGTGCAACGGCCTTATCGCCAATGGCAGGCCCTATCAGGCCGCCGGCAGGCGTCTGTCCCACCTGAAGGCGCTCCTCGATGGGCACCGGGTGACGATGTACATGTCGGTCCGGTCCTACGACCACTTCACAGCCTCGGCTTATTGCGAGGCGATGCGCCATACGCAGGAATTCGCGACCTTCAAGTCCTTCCGCGCCAAGCTCAACATCGAATCTGTGAGATGGCCGGCGATGATCGAGCGTTTCGCTGAGGCCTTGGAGCCGGCGGAGATCAAGCTGTGGCGTTTTGAGGATTTCCGGGACAACGGAGAGGCGGTGTTCCGTGACCTCGCCTTCGGCATCGAACCAGGCGATCATGGGGGCAACCCCAAGGCCGAGCGCCCGTCATTCTCCGAGCCGGCCGTCGCCGTGCTCGAAACGCTGGCGTCCCGCCTCGGCCCCAAGGTCGCGGCGGAAATGGTGAACGAAATCAGCCATCGCCTGCCGAAAGGGTCAGGCAAGGGCGAATACTCCGCCTTCGACCCGTGGAGCGCCGAGGACCACGCGTACATGGCCGCCCTCTACGACGAGGACTGCGCCGCCATACCCTCACATTATTGGCTGATCCCTCCCGGCGGGGTGGTGGCGAAGGACCGCGTCGCTGCGGCGTGAAGACGCCTCAGCTCGTCCCCCGGACGATCGACTGGCCGGTGTGAGAAATGCGGCTTAAGCCTTCGGTCAATGATTTGAAGTCGGTCTGCTTATAGCTATCGGCCAGCGTGACGCCCCTCTTGGCGAGCGGCGTCACCTCGTCGATCACCTTGGCCAGCGTCGCCTTGGTCTTGTTCAGATAGGCGCGGTCCTTCTGCACTTCGCCGTGGCCCGGGATCAGATAGGCAAAATCGTAGGCGGCGACACGGTCCAGCACCTGGATCCACGATGCGGGATTGGGCGCGGCGGCGGGCAGGGGCTCGACGAGGATATCGCCGGTGTACAGCACCTTCTCGGTCGGCGCCCAGACGACCACGCCGCCGTTGGTGTCGGCCTGTTCCAGATACAGCACCTCGACCGGCGTCTCGTCATCGGGAATGCTTAGCCGGTCGCTGAAGGTCAGGGTCGCCAGATAGGTCTTCATGTTCCGGTAGCGGTTGACGATATTCTTGCCGGCATCGACCAGCTGCTGCCAGCCGGCCCGGACCTCCGGCAGCAGGTCGGCGCGCTCCAGCTGCTGCTTGGCGAAGTCGATCTCGCCGGCGTAGTCGCGGCTGTAGGTCTTGAGATAGTCCATCGGCGTCCCGCCCATATCGTCGCTTGTGACGTCGGTGGAGATGATCGTCAGGTGCGGCCAGGCCTTCAGGAACGCCCCGGCACTGAAATTATGGTCGCCGTGATCATGCGTATAGATCAGGTACCTGACCGGCTTGCGGCTGATTTTGCGGATTTCCCGGACGATGCCCCGCCCGGCCGGCGCCCCGCCGGCATCGACCACCACCAGCCCCTTCGACTGCTCGATGACGACCGAATTGCCCTCATCGGTCTCGCCCGGGCGATGGATCAGATGGACGCGGGACGTGACGGTCTCGCTCTGCGGCGCGAAACCGTCGATATCGGCGCGGGCCGATGCGGAGCCGAGCAGGAGAAGGGCAGCGAGCGACGCTGCGCAGGTCGTTTTCACGGGACGGCTCCGGAGGGGAAATCGGGTGATCCGCCCTCCGGATAGTCTTCACTCCGCTGTTCAGCCCTTGGTCATCGACAAGCGGCGTACAGTGTTCGACGAACGGCGAACTCGCTGACCCCTCACCCGGCCAGTTCGGCCAGGAACGTCCTGTGGTCGAGCGGGCGTGAGAACATCGGGAAATTCTTGGCGACGGCGAAACGCTGCTCCTCTTCGCTCACCGTCGCTGTGCAGTCGGTCAGGGTCACCACCCGATAGCCCTTCTCATAGCCCGTGCGCATCGTCGATTCGATGCAGCAATTGGTCAGGAAGCCGCCGAGCGCGATATCGGTGATGCCGCGGCTGCGCAGGATGAAGTCGAGATTGGTGGTGGCGAAGCCGCACAGGCCGCGCTTGCCCTCGATCACGATGTCGGCCGGCTGCGGCGCCAGAGCATCCACGATCTCCGCACCCCAGCTGCCCTTGCGGAACGACCGGCTGTCGACCACGCCTTTCAGGATTCCGTACGGCTCGGGCGCCAGCTCATGATAGTCGTCGGAAAAGGCGATCGGCACGAAGACGACCTGGACCCCCATCTCGCGGGCCGCGGCGACTGTGGCGATGGTGTTGTCCAGCATGCCGGTGCTGTCCATCACCGGCTTCACCGCCGCATGCAGGGTTCCGCCCTCGGTAGTGAAATCATTCTGGTATTCGATCAGGACAAGCGCGGTGCTTTTCGGCTGCATGGGGACTCCTGGGTTAGGCCCCTTAGATAGGGCGTCCCCAGGATGACTTCAGCCCCATTATTTCAGCCCCGCGACCTGCGGCGGCGGGTCGGTCGGCTTGTGGGCGTCCGTGCCGCGCGCCGCGCCGATCTGCTGCGGCGTTACCTGGCCCTGACGGCCGCTCATCTGGCTGATCGTGTAGTTGGCGATGGCCGCCAGCTCCCGGTCGCTATAGCCGCCGGTGAAACTGTGCATGAAGACGAGCCCTTGGGCAGTTTCCATCTGCGAACCATGCGCCAGGACCTGCACCAGGTTGGTGCCGTTCACGTCGCCCGTCGTGTGCGCGCCGCCGAGCGCCGCCCAGGGCGATTGCCTGCCTTTGCCGTCCGGCAGATGGCAGCCGGCGCAGGCCTGGTTGTAGAGATGCGCGCCCGGGGAGGCGGATGACGCCACCGCCGCCTTGGGAACGCCCTGGACGGCCGGCGGCCCGTCAGGCTGGGCCGGGCGGTCGCGCAGATAGGCGACCATGGCCTTGATATCGTCCTGGGTGAGATAGCGCAGGCTGTACTGGATCACCTCCGCCATCGGGCCTGAGGCAGGCCCACGCCCTGGCGCCTGGCCGGTGGAGAGGTAGGAGACCAGCTGTTCGTCGCTCCAGTTGCCGAGGCCGGCCTCCTTGTCGCTGGACAGGTTATAGGCCAGCCAGCCTTCCTGAGTGGCGCCGGCGAAAGCCTTCGAATCCTTCAGCCCCTGCATAAAGTTGCGCGGCGTGTGGCATTCGCCGCAATGGCCCAGCGCTTCGACCAGATAGGCGCCGCGATTCCATGCCGCCGACTTGCTCCCGTCGGGCTCCAGCCGCGTGTCCGGGGCGTTGACCATGTTCCAGAGGGCAAGGCCCCAGCGCTGGTCATAGGGGAATTTCATCGTCGCAGCCGGCGTCGGCTCGGTCTCGACCGGCTTCAGGCTGAACAGATAGGCCTTGATCGCCAGAGCGTCCTCGCGGCTCATCTTGGTGTAGGACGCATAGGGCATCGCCGGGTAGAGATGCCGCCCGTCGCGGGCGACGCCCTTCTGCATCATGCGCAGCCAATCGTCGTCGCTATAGCCGCCGATGCCGGTCTTGGGATCGGGCGTGATGTTCGGGGAATGGATTGTGCCCATCGGCAGGGTGAAGGCGCGGCCGCCGGCATACATGTTGCCGCCCGGCACGGTATGGCAGCCGGCGCAATCGGCGGCGCGGGTCAGATACTCACCCTTGGCGACCAGGTCGCCGGCCAAAGCCGGCGCAGAGACTGGGGCCGATACGGCGCCCAGCGCAAGCGCGGCCAGCAGAAAGGTGCGGATCATCGCCGGCCTCACGATGCTTGCAACTGGCTGGCGAAGGGCAGGCGGCGGAGCCTGTGCCCGGTGGCGGCGAAGATCGCATTGCCCAGGGCCGGGGCGGCCGCCGCGGTCCCGGTCTCGCCGATGCCGCCCGGCTTCTCGTTGTTGCGGATCAGATGGACCTCGATCTTCGGGGCCTCGTTCATGCGCAAGGACCGATAGTCGTGGAAATTGCTCTGCTCCACCCGCCCGTTGGCCAAGGTGATCTCGTTATACATCGCGGTGCCCAGTCCCAAGATCATGCCGCCCTGGATCTGCGCCTCGACGGTGTCCGGATTGACCACCGAACCGCAATCGACGGCCACCACGACACGGCGGGGCAGTATCTCGCCTTGCGTCGTGACCTCGACCTCCAGCACCGTCGCGAGATAGCTCCCGAAGGCGAACTGCACCTGGACGCCCCGCCCATGCCCGGCGGGGAGCGGCTTGCCCCAATCGCCCTTCTCGGCGGCGAGGTTCAGCGCCGCCAGCGCGCGCGGATTGCTCTGCAGCAAGGCGCGGCGATAGGCGACGGGGTCCTGCTTTGCCGCTGCCGCCAGCTCGTCGACGAAGCTCTCGACCACGAAAATATTGTGGGTCGGCCCGACGCCGCGCCACCAGCCGGTGCCGACGCCGGGCGTTTCGCAGCGGACATATTCGGAATGCTCGGCCGGCACGTCGTAAGGCGTCTCGCCGATGGCGGCTTCGACTGTGTCGGGGTCGAGGCCGTTCTTCTCCAGCCCGTCCGGCGCCCAGCGTGCCATGACGGAGGAGGCGGTGGTGCGGTGGGTCCAGCCGACCAGCTTGCCGTTGGCGTCCAGCCCCGCCGCCACCCGGTCGTAATAATAGGGGCGGTAGTAATCGTGCTGGATGTCCTCTTCCCGCGTCCAGATCATCTTCAGCGGATAGGGCACCTGCTTGGCGAAACCGGCGGCGACCTCAACCATATCGATGTCCAGCCGCCGGCCGAAGGCGCTGCCGCAGATATGGTTGTTGACGGTGACGCTTTCCGGCTTAAGGCCCGTCACCTTGGCGACGATGTTGCGGGTGCGGACCGGCACCTGGGTTCCGGTCCACACGTCGGCCCCGTCCGGGCGCACATGGATCAGGCAGTTCACGGGCTCCATCGGCGCGTGCGACAGGAAGGGCAGCTCGTAGATCGCCGATATCTTGTTCGCCGCGCCGGCCACCGCGGCCTGGGCGTCGCCCTTCTTCCGCCCCTCGACGGGTTTGCCGTTCTGCGAGGCCTTGTCCAGTTCCGCCACGATCGACTTGCTGGTCTGGCCGGCATTGGCGCCGCTGTCCCACTTGACCGCTAGCCGCTCCAGCCCCTGCTTGGCCGCCCACATATGGTCGCCGACCACCGCGACCGCGCTGCCGTCCTCCAGCTTCAGCACCGCCTGCACGCCGGGGATCGCCCGCGCCGCCGCCTCGTTCATGGAGGCGACTTTGCCGCCTTTGACCGGGCAGATCGCCAGGGTGCCGATCTTCATGCCCGGCGCCTTGGCGTCGATACCATAGACCATTGTCCCGTTGATCTTGCCCGGCGTGTCCGGCCGCTTGGCTGGGGTGCCGATCAGCTTGAACTCTGAGGGCTGCTTGGTCGCCACCGTCTCGGGCACCGGCAGGGTCGCCGCGACGGTCACCAGCGCGCCATAGGGCAGGGTGCGGCCGGTCGGCTTGTGCAGCACCGCACCGTGCTGCGCCTGGCAGGTGGCGGGATCGACCTTCCACTGCTTGGCCGCCGCCGCGATCAGCATCGTCCGCGCCGCCGCGCCGGCCTCGCGCAGGCGCACCCAGTCGCCCCGGACAGAGGTCGAGCCGCCGGTCGCCTGCTCGCCCAGCAACGGATCGGCATATTTGGCCTCATCCGGCGGCGCGGCCTCCAGCTTCACCTGGTCGAGCCCGACCTCCAGCTCTTCGGCGATCAGCATCGCGGCGGCGGTGTGAATGCCCTGGCCGACCTCGGCATTGGGCATGATCAGCGTGATCGCGCCCGCCGGGTCGATCTTGATGAAGGCGTTGGGCATGAAACCCGTGGCCGGCTCGGCGCCGCGCGCCAGGCTGGGCAACCGCAGCCCCAGCATCAGGCCGCCGCCGGCGAGCACGGATGTCTTCAGGATGGCGCGGCGGGAAAGCTCGATATGTCCCATGGTTGCGGTCCCCTTACGCCGCGGCCGCGGCATGGATCGCCGCGCGGATGCGCACATAGGTGCCGCAGCGGCAGATATTGCCGGACATGGCGGCGTCGATATCGGCATCAGTCGGGTTGGGCGTCTGGCTGAGCAGCGCGGCCGCGGCCATGATCTGGCCCGACTGGCAATAGCCGCATTGCGGCACTTCCTTGTCTGCCCACGCATGCTGCACCTTGGCGCCGGCCGGCGTGTCGCCGACTGCCTCGATCGTCAGGATCTTTCCGTCACCGATCTCCCCCACCGGCAGCAGGCAGGACCGCACCGGCGCGCCGTCCAGATGCACGGTGCAGGCGCCGCACTGGGCGATGCCGCAGCCGAACTTGGTGCCGGTCATGCCCAGCACGTCGCGCAGCACCCAGAGCAGCGGCATATCGGCGGGAACATCGACCTGCTGTGTCTGACCGTTGATTGAAAGGCTGACCATGATGCCTCCTTGGGGCGTACCGCGGCGGGCGCATTCCACCGATTCATCAACCCGCCGCCCGTGCGCGGGTTCCGGTGGATGGACTCACACTGAAACCTAGTGGGATCGCTGACACCAGTATTGTCAATTACTGCATAATCCCTCACCAATCGCCGAAGGATGTCGGGGAGCGAACAGCGTTGAACGAAACGTTGAGGGTCAGGCTGCAATATGCTCTATCGGCGCTGATCGGCCTCGCTCTTGCCGCCGTCCTCTTCACACCCTCGGTCCTGCTCGGCACCGGCCCGTTCTGGGACGCGCCGAACTACCCCGACATGCTGCAGCACCTGTCGGCGGCGCGCTATTTCCTGCACGATTCCTGGCGTTTTCCGGTCTTCCTGACCAGGCTGATCATGCCGCCGGACGGCGTGTCGGTCGTGTTCCTCGACGTCAATCCGCTGCTCGCGTTCCTGGCCAAGGTGTGGTTCAAGCTGACCGGGTTCACCGTCAATTATTTCGGGCCGTGGATCGCGATCTGCTATGCGCTGCAGGGCGCGGCGTTCCTGTATCTCTGCCGTTCGCTGGGTCTGCGCGGGTGGGTGCCGGCGGTGGTCTGCGCGGTGATCGCGCTGTCGGTGCCCGAATTCCTCTACCGCTATTTCCACCTGAACCTGCTGGGCCAGTTCCTGATCACCGTCCAACTCGGCTTCTATTTCCGCGCCGTGCGCGGCGAGCGGTACAGGGCGATGTCCTGGTGGGCGCTGGCCTTGGCCCTCACGACCATCCTGATTCATTTCTACACCTTCGCGATGGTGGCCGGCATTTATGCCGCGTTGCTCGCCGAATACGCGTTCCGTGCGCGGGGCGAGATCAGGACCGTGCTCACCCATGGTGCGATCTTCGCCGTCGGCACGGCGGTGCTGCTGGTCGCCTCCGGCTATCTGCACGGGGCAGGCGGCTCGACCGGGTTCGGCTATTTCTCGATGAACATCCTGTCGCCCTTCGTGCCGCAGGATTCCGGCGTGCTGCCGTTCATGCACGACATGATCGACGGCACCGGCGGCCAGTATGAGGGCTTCAACTATCTGGGCCTCGGCATCCTGGCGCTGTTCGTGATCGCGCTAGCCCTCTACCGCCGGGACCTTAAGGCGCTGGCACTGCGCTATCGTTTCCTGTTGCTGACGATGCTGGCCTTCGCCGCCTTCGCCATCTCCTTCAACCCGATGATCGGCGACATCGCGCTGCTGCATCCGTTCGGCCATCCCGCGAGCACGGCGGCGACATCTTCGCCCGCACCGGTGCCAATTCCAGCAGGTGCTGCCAGCACCGGGCAGAAACTTCACGACCTGATCTTCTACCCGCTGCAGCAATTCCGCTCCTCCGGCCGCTTCTTCTGGCCGGTCGGCTATCTGATGGCCGCCTTCGGCATCGTCGGTGTGTGGCGCAGGATGCCCGGCCCGACGGGCCTCGCCATCCTCGCCATTGCGGCGCTGCTGCAATTCATCGACGCCGGCCCGCTTAGGCACGAAATGTCGGCGGCGATCCGCGCCCCGGCGGCGACCCCAGTCGGGGCCGACCCCTGGGTAAAACTGATCGCCGCCCACCGCGAGATCACCGTCCTGCCCAGCATGGACTGCGCCGACGCCCAATCCCCGCTGATCCCGCTCTTCGTCTTCTACGCCTCGGAAAGCATCACCCCGACCCACAGCGCCAAGCTCTCCCGCGGGCCGAAGGCCGATTGTCCGGCCGAGTTCCGGGGATTGAACGCGCGTCAGCAATCGCCAGATGAAATTGTGGTTCTGCTATCGCCTCCGATCCCGGAGGCAACCATCCAGGCCATGCCCGACGCCGCCCAACTCTGCCGCAAGTTCTCCCTCGGCTATGTCTGCTCCCGCAAATGGCCTGAGCTCGACGCCTCCGGCATCGGGCTTGGCCCGCGCGATCTGGGCCCGCTCGGGCCTATGCCGTACAACCCAGCCGAAGGCGCGGCGGGGCATCGGGTTCAAGGGAGGTAGAGCCGATGGCCGTGAATCCAGCGCATTTCTTCCCTTTCGTCTTCATCGGTGGCTGGCTGTTCGTCACCACATTGCTGGCTGTCCTCTCGGGCTGGTTTTCCCTGATGATGCGCTACCCGAACCGTCCGGAAACGCCGCTGCTAAAGCTCCGCTGGCAATCCGGCAGAATGGGGCTGGGGGTGCATATGAACGGGGTTTTGACGCTGAGCGCCTGTCCTTCCGGCCTTCGGGTGGGGATGTTTCGGATCTTCGGGGTTTTCTCTCGCGACTTCTTCGTGCCGTGGGAGGAAGTGTTCGTGGACCGAAGCGAATCCTCTTGGTTTTTAGGGCCGCAAGCCAGGATCACGTTCGGATCGACTGGCACCCTGACCGTAATGGCCACCGTCGCCGACCAGCTTGCGGCCGCGGCCGCTGAGCGTTGGCCTGAGATCGAGCCGCCGGTTGCCGAGACGCGGAAGGACGTCTTCCGGCGCTTTGCCCGGCTCTGGCTGATCGCGACGGCGTTTGCTGCAACGTTCTTTACGGTTATGCCGCGACTGGTCGCCCCCGAGCCAGCATTTCCGCCGATCTCGGTCGCGATCCTGTTCCCCGCGATGGTGTTCGGCTTCGGTTTCTTGCTCCAATACTGGAATCACACCCGGCATCTGCCTAAGGAGTGAACGAACGAAGCCCGGCAGGTTTCCCCGCCGGGCTTCTTCGCAAGGCCGTCACCCCTTCACGCACAGCACCTGCTTCAGCGTGTGGACGATCTCGACCAGGTCGCTCTGGGCTTCCATCACCTGGTCGATGTCCTTGTAGGCGCCGGGCGTTTCGTCGATGACGTGTTCGTCCTTGCGGCACTCCACGCCCTCGGTCGCCCTCACATGGTCTTCGACCGTGAAGACGCGCTTCGCCGCGGTCCGGCTCATCTTCCGTCCGGCTCCGTGGGAGCAGGAATGGAAGCTGTCCGGGTTGCCCTTGCCGCGCACGATGAAGCTGCGCGCGCCCATCGATCCCGGGATGATCCCCAGATCGCCTTCGCGGGCCCTGACCGCACCCTTCCGCGTCACAAGCACGTTCTCGCCGAAATGGTGTTCGCGCGTCACGTAGTTGTGGTGGCAGTTGATGACCTCCACCCGCTCCCGGAAGGGCGGCAGGTGGCGGTGCATCACGATCAGGACCCGGCGCAGCATCTCCGCCCGGTTGGCCAGCGCATAGGCCTGCGCCCACTCGACCGCGTAGACGTAATCGGCGAACCCCTCCGTGCCTTCCGGCAGATAGGCCAGGTTCTCGTCGGGCAGGTTCACCATCCAGCGCCGCATGTCCTGCTTTGCCAGCTCGATGAAATACTGCCCGATGCCGTTGCCGATCCCGCGCGAGCCGGAATGGAGCATGACCCACAGGTCGCCCGCCTCGTCGATGCAGAGCTCGATGAAGTGGTTGCCACCGCCCAACGTGCCGAACTGGGCCAGCACCCCGGTTTCGAACGGGTCCTTGCGGCCCGCCAGCAGCTTCGGATGCCGCTCGTGCAGCCACTTGGCGAACGGCGCCAGCATCGGCTCGATCGGCTTGCGGTTCCACTCGCCCGGCAGGTGCTTGGCGAAGCCGACCGGAACCGTGTGCTCGATCTCCGAACGCACCTGCTCCAGCGTCTCCGGCAGATGCTCTGCCCGCGCCCCGTCCAGCCGCACCGCGGCCATGCCGCAGCCGATATCGACCCCGACCGCGGCCGGAATGACCGCGCCCTTGGTGGCGATCACCGAGCCCACCGTCGCGCCCATGCCGAAATGCACGTCGGGCATCGCCGCCACATGGCGGTGGATGAAGGGCATCTGCGCGACATTGCGCAGCTGCTGCATCGCCGCCTCTTCCACCGGCACGCCCTTGGTCCAGGTCTTCAGCGGCGCGCCGCTGGTCTCATGAAAAACATATCCGGTCATTTTCGACCTCCATTTCTTGCTTAGTAAGGCTCCTCCGGCAGTCTGTCTCCAGACTGCCGGAGGGTTGCGCTATCCCCGGACGAAGTCGGCGATCACGGCGGGGGCCGCCGTGTCGAACCCGACCACGTCCAGCATGCCGGCATCGGCAGGATCCGCGATCGAGAAGCCGTTCGACACCATCCCGACCACCACCAGCTTCGCGGCAATGCCGGTCCGCTCGCGGTACTGCTTCAGTGCCTGCACCGGGTGGATGCTGCCGGCCCATGTCTCGCTGTCGGTGTAGACAACGAAGGCATCGACCTTCAGCCCCTTCTCCAGCGCATAGAGCATCGGCAGCGCGCAGTCGGTGCCGCCGAACGGCAGGCCCGACACCGCCTTCACGGCATCGTCCAGCCGCATCGACGGCGACAGCGGCAGGGGCGTCAGCCCGCCTGAAGCGAATCCCACGATGTGGGTGTTCGCCTCGGTCGCGGCGGTCATCAGCGCCATCGCTGCCGACCCCTCGCGGGGCGTCAGCGATGTACCGGCGATGCGGCCCATGCTCATGGAGCCCGACACGTCGAGCGCCAGCAGCATGCGCTTGCCCGTCGGCTCGACCGCCTTGAACGCGGTGTAGAACGCCGCGTTCAGCGCATCGATCACCGGCTGCACCGGCTCCCAGGTCAGCCCGCCCTTGTCCCCTCGGCCCTGGGCGTAAACCGCCAGGGCCATCAGGATCGCGAGCGGGTGCAGCCTGGCCTTGGCGATGCGGTCGGCATCGCCCAGCGCCGAGAGCACCAGCGGCAGGCTGTCGCCCAGCGGCTTCACCACGCCGACCGCGGTCAGCTTGGCAAGGCTGCGTACCAGCGCCGTCATAGGCATGCGCTCGAGCAGCGCCTCCCACACGGCGGGGTCGTTCAGCAGCGCCGTCGGCACTGCCTCACGCGGCAGGTCGTGCTGCCGGATCAGCGCCGCCGCCGTGGCCCCGTCCTCCGCCTTCGCCAGCGCGACGGAGGCGCAGACGATGGGCGGCAGGGCCTCGCCGGCGCTGTCGCGGACGATCCAGTCGAACAGGTCCTTGCGGGCCTGCTCGTCCGTCTCGGGGTGCGCCAGCCGCAGCAGGTCGCGGTGCGACCAGCCGTTCCGCTGCCGGTACTTGACCGACTGGAAGGCGACGTCCTCGACCGGCCGGTCGAGGTACCAGGCGCCTATCGCCCGGCGCAGCCCACGGCCCCAGCCACGCTGTCCCTGCACCGCCTCGGCGAACTGGAACAGATGCGTTCCGGTCCGCGCGACCTGGGGCAGGGCCGCGAACGCAGCCTGCTTGGTCGCCGGATCCTCCGCTGCGGCGGCCAGCGCCAGGGCGAAGATCGCCGGATCGTTCTTGGGCGCACGGCCGGACTTGCTGATCTCGACGATGCGCGCGACCGCCCGCGGCCCGTCCGCCGCGATCGTGCGCAGCACGGCCTCGGCGTTCTCGCGGGTCAGCGTCCGCTCGGCGGCGTAATAACTGCCGCCCTCGGAGCCGAGCACCAGGAACCGGTCTAGCCGGGTCCAGTCATCGACCGGGAAGGCAAAGCCGCCCGCGCTGTTCGGCACGGTGCCGGCAATGGGCTCGGACTGGGGAGTCCGGCGAAGAGCGAAGAACTTTGAGTAGAGAACCATAACCCACCTCCAAATACTGGTCCGGCGGGCATGGCGAGGGTGGACTACGGGTGTCGCACCCGCATGGTCCTTAAGGCCCCTGGCCTCCGATCCGCCGGAGGAAATTGTGTCGTGATGAAATTCATGTCCGAATCAGCCTTGCCTGACGCGATAGGACGCGCCGGGGGCGGTAAAGGGACATAGGGGACATAGGATGGATGCCGGCCAGAAGGACGGCGTCCTGATATTTCGTTCGCGCAGATGGCAGTCGCCATACGCCTGAATGCTAAGTCGTTTCATGCTCGTCCTCCTTTCCTCACTCCAGCGGCGGACATGGTCTTGCCCGACGATAAGCCCGATGCTCGACCGTGAGCTAAGGCGCCGTGTGGCGCCCGCAGGAGTTGAACCTGCCCCGTCGGGTTAAGATAACCGTCGAACTCCGGCCCGCCTTCGAACCGAATTCATGATGGCGCGGTCATGTAGCAGCGAGGAATGGTGTCCATTTAAGGACGAGCCACCGTGGTAGGGTAATCCTCGACATCCGGCCCGCGCCGGTATTCCTTGCGCGAACGGAGCGGACGTAGTTTGCCTGAAGGGTGTGGCCTCAACCCGAGCAAGGCGGGAGTTGAACCCGCGCCGTCGATAACCTTCAAACGCCGGCCCGCGCCGGTCGCATCAATCAAGCGGGCATGGGGACGTCGAAGCAGAAATTGCTCTACCAACTGAGCTACGGGCCCCCAGATGATGGACCCGACGGGGCTCGAACCCGCGACCGATAACGCTCCGGCTTCGGCCCGCCGAAACCTGTATCGGACATAAGCGGAGCTGCGTGCTATCACCTTAAGATAACGCAGCGCCTCCGGCCCGACGCGGCAGAAAATGCCGATGCCGTTGCATAGAGTCAACACAAAACTTTATGTTTCATTAAGTTTGTTGTAGAAAAGCCACATGGTGACCCCCGCACAGATCCGCGCCGCCCGCGGATTGCTGAAATGGACGCAAGCGAATCTGGCCCACAGAGCCGCGCTTTCGACCGTGACTCTGAACATGATCGAGAACGAATCCGTCGCCCCGCGCAACGGCACGTTGGACTCGATCCAACGCGCCCTTGAGCAGGGCGGCGTCGAGTTTCTGGATGAGCAGGGGCAGGGAGTTGGGGTGAGATTCAAGCGCGCGGCTTGAAAGGTAGGATGGGTAGAGCGTAGCGAAACCCATCGTTCAACGCGCTGGATGATGGGTTTCGCTACGCTCTACCCATCCTACGAAATCAGCGTGTGGCCTTCTTTCCGGCGCGCCGGATGCCGGCTTTGTCTAAAAGTGACCTCAGCTCTTCCAGCGCGTCGTCAGGAATGTCGTGTTTCGGCACGATATTGAACATGTTGTCGGTCAAGAACATCACCAGGACGTCCTTATTCTCGGTCCAAGCCCGATAGTGCCCCCACGGCTGAAGCCCACTCGCCAGC
>Ga0070665_100000596_pt1 | contig 50215 bp, 46 predicted proteins | sample KBSS13metaG_FD_65862 | JGI IMG/M metagenome (GOLD analysis project Ga0070665, IMG submission 65862) | Switchgrass rhizosphere microbial communities from Kellogg Biological Station, Michigan, USA - KBS S1-3 metaG | ecosystem: Host-associated > Plants > Roots > Rhizosphere > Soil ...
GCCCGACGATCAGCCCTTCCAGCCTGGCTCCATACCTACAATCACCACCGGCAACACTCGGCGATCGGCAAGGTCCCGCCCATCACACGGTTGACCAACCTCCCTGGGCAGTACACCTAGCAGCGGCTTCGATCACGCGGCATGTCGGCGCAAGCCGGGACTCGGACGCTTACGCACCATGGAGGCGTGTTTCTGCACTGGCCTCCGAACTCGTCGATTTTGCAGTTACGTCAGATTTATCTCCGGTTTTGGCGTCGCGGCGGCACCGTTTCACTGACTCAGTGTCACCCGCGAATGTATTCGTCCATACAGACAAACGCCTTATCTGCGCCCCGTCCTCCCGGGGTCTTGGGCGCAGGAGTGCACGTTTTCGTGGGCGTTGCTGTCGCAGTCGCCGGCGACACAGGCGGCTTCGGGTCCGCGACAGCCGAGGTCGGCATGAACACCGTGCCTGCCGCAATGGCCAGGGCACTGATGGCCAGGACCGGCCCCGCCTTACGCTTGAGGTTGACGATCATTATGTTCCCCTTGTTTACCTTGCTGCGGCCCCGGTTCGAAAGCTGCGAGAGCAATTGTCAGGGACCAACAAGCTGTTCGAGAATCCACGCCGGGCTAGATTTACGTGCCTACGAAGGAAGACTTTCCTGTCGGCACGGCAAGCCCCTGTGAAGAAGCGCGACGCCCCAAACTGCGAGAACATTGAGAGGTGGCTGCAAAACACCTGCAAGCATTTCAACGACCCGGTACTACACCCCCGTGGGGCTTTTGCAGTAATTAACAAGATTCCGCAACACGCCGAGACCTTGCCAAAGTAGCCCGGCGTTCTTGTCAATCTGCGTTGCATCTCGACAGCCGCCGCCGCCGCTGCTGCTGTCGCGAGGCGTTCTTGATTATCTAGCCCTCGCTCCTGTGTCCCTGGCTGCCGCTACCAGCGGTTTTGAGCACGTGGGCGCGTACCAGAATCCGGACGCTTAGGTGGCCTGGGCGTGTTTTTTGCACCGGCCCTCTAGGTTCGCCGTTTTACATACGCCTCAGAAGTCTGCGCCAAGGGTTTGCTCAATCGCGGAGGGGCGGCAGCCATAGCCCGACATGTAATACCAGGGGCCGGAGTGATGGGTGGGATCGTCATCGAAGGTCAGCGACTGACGAATTGGTTGCAGCTGGCCGCATGCCGAACACCTGATCGGTCGAGCGTCGTTGAGCACAAATTTGTTTCCGATAAACGTGTGGACGATCAGAGACTTCGAGTGGCCTGCGTCAACAAGGTCCGTGAATACGAAGTCATACATTGTAAGAGTCCGCCCGCACTGCTCGCACTCAAGCTTTTATAGATAGTACTGATCGCCACCTAGAACACCGCTCTTCAAGTCGAGAAGGCGTTCCATTTTCGCTATATCTTCGTCGTCTGACTTAGTCGACTTGGTCGGGTCTTCGAGATCGGCCTGAGACGGCCTCGCTTGCTCGAATTCTTCTTGGGAGATCGACCGCACGAAGTTGTAATCAGCCACAAGTATCCCTCCGAGTTCACGTTTGTCATCGCGCCGCCTACATCGTGCGCCGGTTTGCCCGATTGCGCAGAGGTTTCGTCGTCCAACGGTCGGCCAGCGCCGACAAGAGAACCGCCCTTCGGCCCTCGCGGAACGCGCATCGTGGCGACCGCCCGGGCTGAGCAACTTATCGGTGTGAGTGCCATGCCAGCTGTAATCGCGGTGCGGGGCCACAATCGAAAAGTGCTTGCGCACAGATTGATTGGTTATCGCCCTTCTGGGCGCGTGGTTGAGCGTGAATCGTTCATGTGAGTCCGTGTTGGAAGAGCGCCACTACTGACCGAACCTTGCTCCATTCGGCTTTCGTCTCCCGCAGAGTGAGCCATTCAACGCCCGGGCGGCCCGACATTGACATCCACTTTGACTAGCGATTATGCACTAAAGATTAACGGACTTCGTGCCGTCGGCGGTACCCGCCCCGGGTCGTCGACCTCCTTGACTGAGAACGCAACGCACGGAATACGTTGCGGCACAGGCAGATGTTGATGTTGTCTTGATCTGCGTCCACTGCCGCAGTAGTACCGCCGAGGATGCTGCCCACGACGAGATCTTCCGTGACGCGGCTGATGCCCAAGCGGCATAGACGGTCGCGCCGTCGGTGATAGCACCAGCTGATGCATGAAGCGCAGTGCAAGAGCGGGCTTCTGTCTGTGAGTCATCGCGAGATCGCATCCGCGAGTGCAGGTGCCAGCTGTTCGAGTTGGTCGATGACCGAGTCGAGGTCTCCGAAGGGAGACACCAGTACGTGGTCGGCTCCGGCATCAAGATGTTCGATGATGCGGGACGCCACTGTTTCGGGCGAACCAGCCACCCCCACAGCGGCGAGGAACCGCTCGGAAGCCGTGTCCAGGTCGTGATCAGTGAGCCCCGAGCGCAGTAGCGCGGCCCGAAAGTGCGGGATCTGGGCGCTGACCGCGAGCCGGTCGTGGTAAGCGGCCAGCGACTGCGCACTGGGGTTGACGAGCACGCTTTGTTCGGGGATCAGCAATGGCTCGACGCCCAATCGTTGCCGCGCCATCGCGGTGTGCTCAGGCGGCACGAAGTAGGGATGAGCTCCGTCGGTGAGTTCGGCCGCGAGGTCGAGCATCTTGGGTCCGACTGCGGCCATCACCGTGGGATACGGTGGCGCGGCGATCTTAGATCCGGTCGCCTCTGCCGCCATGCGGCGCAGGTAGTCGCGCATCCGCGAGAGAGGAGACCGATAGTCGCCGCCGACCTGGTCGGCTTGCATCCGATGTCCAATTCCAATGCCGTTGACGAACCGACCTGGATAGGCCTCGGCGAGTGTCGCCCCGGCAGCTTGGGCATCCTCGGGTGCGCGTGCCCAGACGTTGGCGATGCCACAGCCCATCGTGAGGCGTTGCGTGGCGGCCAGCCAGATAGCGAGATGGGCGTAAATGTCCTTGCCGCCCACCGTTTCACCGGTCCACACCGAACCGTAGGTCGGTATCGCATCAAGGCGTGCCAACGCGCGGCGTTCGGCCGCCGCGGTATTTGCCGTGTGCTCGGGACCGCCCAGCCACACGCCGACCGGGCCTAGCCGCTGACGAATCGCGTCGCTAATGCGAGGCGAACTCATTAGACGGTCGGAGCGGTGGCGCTTAGCGTCTGTGCAATCTTGTGCGTATCAACGAAATGGTCAAACCGCGTGACCAGGCCATCGCGGAGCTGGATGACATGGGCAAAGGGGAATCGCACTTCGTCACCGTGGGGACCCTTCATCGCCGCGTGGCCGACAACGGTGACGGTATCGCCGCCGTCGATGACTCTGTCGGGAATGAACTCCACCTTTTCGTAAACCGCGGGGATCTTGGCATAGACGTTGTTGACGACGTTGTCGCGTCCCACGGTTAGCCCTGCATACGGCAGGTACTCGAGATCGGGTTCGGCCCACTCGACGCCGGCGTCGAGAACCGCCGTTAGCGCCTCGAAGTCGCCGGCGAGCAGATCTGCATACATCTTTCTGACGGTGTCAGGATTGTTCATAACAGACTCCTATCTCCTACAGTGCAGCACGGACAGCCGGGATGCGGGATCACCTTAAGTGTGAGAGTTCGCGGATGAGCGCGGCTTTGGACTGCGCGCCGACTATTCGCTTTGTCATCTCCCCGTTGTGGAACAGCAACAGCGTGGGCACCGTCACCACGTCGTACCGTTGCGCCGGTTCAGGATCGCGGTCCACGTCGACCGCGGCGACAGTGAGTCTGTCGCCGAACTCTTGGGCGAGTTCGTTGAGGACTGGGGCGAGCATTTTGCAGGTTGCGCACCATTCGGCCCAAAAATCCACCAGCACAACGCTATCCGGCCGCTGAACCACGGCATCGAAGGATTCGGTCGTCACGGCGACGATGTCAGTTGATCCTTCAGTGAGCATGTTCTCCTCCTAGTTGGATGTGCGCTCAGCGGGCGCAAAGCCCTGTTCTTGCGAGGCGAGCCATCGTTCGGCGTCAAGCGCCGCCGCGCAGCCCGTGCCCGCGGCGGTGATCGCCTGTCGATAGCGGTGGTCCACTAAGTCGCCGGCAGCGAACACGCCGGGCACCGATGTCGCGGTGGAGCCGGCAGCGACTACGACATAGCCGTTGTCGTCGAGGTCCACTTGTCCGGCGATCGACTGGCTACGTGGCTCGTGGCCGATCGCGACGAACAGTCCGGCGATGTCCATTGCGGAGCAACGTCCGGTCTCGACGTCGCGAATGGTGATGCCGGTGACGCTGCTGTTGCCGTGCACTTCGACGACCTCGGTGTTGGCGAGGAACCGGATCTTCGGGTTGTTCTTGGCGCGTTCCAGCATGATCGTCGACGCCCGGAAGCTGGTGCGCCGATGCACTATCGTCACGCGGTCGGCGAACTTTGTCAGGAATGTGGCCTCCTCCATGGCGGAGTCGCCGCCGCCAACCACTGCGACGTGTTGGTTCTTGAAGAAGAACCCATCGCAGGTGGCGCATACGCTGACACCGCGGCCGATGAATGCTTGTTCGCCGGGGACGCGCAGATAGCGCGATGCGGCGCCCATGGCGAGGATGACCGAACGACAGTCGTAGTCGTGGTTGTCCGCTGTCACCGTGTTGACGCCGGCATCGAGCACGATGCCGTCGACGTCGACTGTCCGGATGTCGGCGCCGAACCGGATCGCTTGGTCGCGCATGTGCTTCATCAGCTCTGGGCCGGTGATTCCTGTCGGGAATCCGGGGAAATTTTCGACGTCGGTTGTCGTCATCAGAGCCCCGCCGAACTGCGAGCCTTCGAATATCACCGGCCGTAGTTCTGCCCGGGCCGCGTAGATGGCGGCGGTGTAGCCCGCGGGGCCTGAGCCGATGATAATCAAATCCGTTGAACTGTAAGTCATTTCACCTTTCGCGGCTGAATTGATGCCGATGTCGACAGCCGTTCCGTGGTTGATCCGCGGAGTCGGCGCACCTTTGCAGGACCGACATCAGCGGTGACTGCGCCATCCGCCGGATCTACGGAGCCCGACAACAACGTTCCCACTGTATCCAATAACGCCATAATCGTCTACGTAAATACCATATTTGGATACAATTGATGGTGGCCGGGCCTGCGCACCGAAACTGCCGCCCATCCGGTGCTCGTGAGTGCAAGTGTGAGCAGTCCAAGCTGAGGGAGGTGCGGTATGTCGGCGTACGACTACGTGATTGTCGGGGGTGGTTCGGCGGGCTGCGTGCTGGCATATCGCCTGTCGGAGAACCCGTCTGCTTCGGTTCTGTTGCTCGAGGCGGGCGGAGAGGACCGCGCGGACATGATCGACGATCCGACGCGCTGGCTGGAGACGATCGGCAGTCGAATCGACTGGGGCTACGAGACGGCCGACCAAGCCGATGCAGATGGCCGTCGGATACCGTGGCCGCGCGGCAAGGTTCTCGGCGGTTCAAGCTCGATGAACGCGATGGTCTTCATGCGCGGCCGTCGGTCTGATTTCGACAGTTGGGCGATGTCAGGGAACACCGGCTGGGACTACGACGCAATCCTGCCCGCCTTCCAGGCTATCGAGAGTTATCCCGCCGGCGATCCCGCCTATCGCGGACACGCAGGCCCGCTGTCGCTCACGGTTGCGGCGACGCCGAATCCGCATTCCGAGGCAGCGCTTGAAGCCGCCTTGTCGGTCGGTTATCCATTTGTCGAGGACCTCAACTCTGAGTCTGCGATCGGTGTCGGGTGGAATCAGCTCAGCATTACCGGGGGTGCGAGATGCAGTGCATCGTCGGCATTCCTGCGTCCTGTGCGTGATCGTCCCAATCTGACGGTGATCACCGAAGCGCGCGCCCAGCGTCTGGTGCTGGATGCGCACCGCCGGGTGAGCGCGGTGGAATACCTGCGCGGCGGACGGGCTGAGTCGGCCGGCGTGTTGGCCGAGGTGATTCTCGCCGCGGGGGCGATCGAGTCGCCGAAGCTGCTGCTTCTCTCGGGAATTGGTCCGGCTGACGCCCTCGCAAAGATCGGTATCAAGCCACTGGTCAGCCTGGATGGGGTGGGGGAGAACCTTCATGACCATCCGGGGGTCGCCATCACGTTCACCTCTCGCCGCTTGATTCCCGCTGGTCGCTATCAGGGCAGCGAGATCGGATTGTTCTGTGGCTCACCGGCCGATCCGACAGGGCCCGACCTGCAGTTCGGCATCCTCAATGCCGCGGTTCCCGGTGTCGCGCAGGCCGATCCGGGGCGGTCGTTCTCGTTCTATCCAAGTCTGCTCAAACCGCTCAGCCGCGGCAGGCTCACGTTGGGCTCACCGGACCCGGCGGGTCACCCGGTGATTGATCCCGCGTACCTGGCTGCACCCGAGGACATCACAGGTTTGGTGCGGGCCATCGGTATCTCGCGAGAGTTGGCGGCGGCCAACGGCTTACGGGACTGGGTCGATGCGGAGGTGGCGCCGGGACCTGATGTGGATACCGCTGAGGATCTGCGGAAATACGTTCGCGGCAATGTCAATACGTGGTTTCACCCGGTGGGCACGTGCAGGATGGGTGTGGACGATCTCGCGGTCGTCGATCCGCAGCTGCGGGTGATCGGTGTGGGCAATCTGCGCGTCGCTGACGCCGCCGTGATGCCGGAGGTCACGTCCGGCAACACCAATGCGCCGACGCTGATGATCGCTTGGCGGGCCGCCGATCTGATACAGGCCTCCGCGTAACGCGTGTCCAGCGGTGCCGGGTGCGCTGCTAACAACCCCAGCCGCACTTGGCCATCGCTATCGCGGCCGGAAGGGTGTAAGGAGCATGCCGCGCCGCAGCCATCAGAGTCTGTGCTGTGGCGGCCAGGTGGTCGACCATCAGATCGCGGGCCAGTTTACGGTCGCGTGCGATGGCAGCCTCCAGGATCGGACGATGCTCCGCCAGCCGGGCGGCGACAGATTCGTCATCGGGTTCGGCGGCCAGTGCGGCCCACTGATAGCGCTCGGCATGGTCGGACAGCACCTCGAGTTCGTGGATCATTCTCGGCCCCAACGCAACCCGAAAGCCGGCGTGAAAGCGACGGTGGGCGTCGCGGTCGCCCTTCTCGATCAGGTCCAGTTCTGCACCCAGTCGATCGAAGTCCGACGTTCGAAGCACCGGTACGGTCATCCAGGTCGCCAATGCTTCGCCCGTCAGGCGCATCGCATACAGATCATCCAGGTCGGACATCGACAGCGGACTGATGCGAACCGATCGATGGGGCCCGGTGTTGACGATGAGCCCCTCTCGTTCGAGCAGGCGCAGCGCGTCACGCAGCGGGGTACGCCCGACGCCCAATCGGCGACCCAACTCCGATTGGGTGAACTCCTCACCCGCGGGCAATTCACCTGTCAGGATGAGCTTGCGCAGATCGAGGTGTGCTTGCTCGCTGATGGCTTGCCTAGCCTCGCTGCTGTCCGCCTCTGCGCTGAGGTCTTTGCGTTGCCCGTCGCCGTTCACCTTGGCGGCCTTCGGTTTCGGCACGATCCAACCCCTTGTCCTGTCGACGACTCGCTCGCTAGCCGCCATCCCATCCGATAGCGGCGCCTGTATCCACATTACAGCACATCGTATACAAATGGTTCACGTGGTGGCGCGCCGTGGCTGGCTATCCAGGAATGTCAGGAGTTCGTGGACCACTCGTTCGAAGGCGTCTTCTTGGAGGTAGTGGCCGGCTTCGGCGATCTTGACGACAGTGGCGTTCGGAAACGATCTCAACCACATTCCTTCCAGGGTGTCCTCCCGGAACGAGACGTCCTTCATCGCCCACACAATCTTGACGGGATGACTTCGGAAGTGTTGGGCCAGGCCGTCTTCCAGGTATTGGCCGAAGGGTTGCCACGGGTCCGTCGGCCTGGTCGGGATCTCGCGCGGGAACTGCAACACGCCTGTGCGTGACGACCACGTCGGATGTGGTGCCAGGTAGGCCCGCTTGATTTGCGGTGTCATGCGGTGGGGCTGGGCCAGCCCTGCGCGAAACAGGAAACCGTGGTGAAAGAGGTTGAGCCCCTTGACCAACACCTCACCGACGACGGGAGCCCGAAACAGCCGCAACGCGAACGGTACCCGGAATTCGTTGACGAGGCTGTGTGCGGCGGTGTTCATGATGAACAATCCGGCGATGCGCTGCGGATGCCGAACCGCCCACGCCAGTCCGATCGGACCGCCCCAATCTTGGGGCACGACCGTGGCGTCGCGCAGATCCAGGGATTCGAGCAGCGCCTCCATGCGCCCGGCGTGTTTGGTCACGGCATAGACCCGCCGATCGGTCGGCTTATCAGAGCGCCCGAAACCAAGGCAGTCGGGCACGATCGCTCGGTAACCGGCGTCGGTCAGGGCGGGGATGAAGTTGCGATAGAGAAATCCCCATGTCGGATTGCCGTGCAGAAGCACGACCGGCCGCCCACCGCGCGGCCCGACGTCGACGTAGTGCATACGCCCGTCGGCCGTGTCGAACCAGTGCGGCTCGTACGGCCACAGACCACCGAAGGTCCAATCTTGATCTGCTGCCATCAGATCCATTCCTCGCCGATGGATTGCGGCAGCTGAGCATCGGAGTGCGCCAGCGCCAGTACTTCGTCAACCGACCACTGATCACTGGAGTGCTGGCCGTAGTGGACCCCCACGATCAATCCGTCACTGCGCACAAGAAAGTCGGCCGGTAGTCCCAATCGCCCCCCGCCCGGGTTCAGCGGCGGCAGCGGACGCTCGCGGCGAAGCACCCGCAGCGCGCTGCGCAGCACGCCGGTCACGATGGCTTTGCGTGCGGTGGGATGCCGCAGCGCGTCCTTGCTGCTTTCCACGCCGAATTCGCGGTACAGGATCTTGTCCGGATCGGGTATGACGTGAAACGGCAAGTCCGACTCGTGCTTTCGGAGATCGTCGCGCGCGGAATGAAAGACGATCACTTCTCGAATTCCGGCCGCGTCGGTCTCAGCCTTGCGGTTGATGAATGTTCGCAGATGCAGATTGCACACCGGGCATCCGGCGAACCGGCGAAACTGGATGTGGGTGAGTGCGGAGTCGGTTGGAACGGTCACCGGTTCCTCGGTCAGTGTCGGCCAGATGCGTGGCTTGAGTCGCTGGCCGATGGAAATCGGCCCCTCATGTGGTCGGTCGATCACAGCGGACCTCTCCTTCTTTTGTCAGATGTCGATTGCGGCGCCGGGGCCGTCCATCAGATGCGACGGTCGCGGCCAGACCAGTACTCGTCTCGAAGCGCCCGCTTGAGGACCTTGCCCGCCGGTGAGCGCGGAAGCTCGCGCATGATCACCTGTTTGGGCGCCTTGATGCTGCCAAGCCGCTGTTTGCACATGCCGATCAAATCAGCGGGATCCAGCTGCGCGCCCGAGGTAACCTCGACCACCGCGGTGACTTGCTCGCCCCACTTGTCGTGCGGAATGCCGATGACTGCACAATCTTTCACCGCAGGATGGGACCAGATGATCTGCTCGACTTCGCTCGGATAGACGTTGAACCCACCGCTGATTACGACGTCGCGTTTGCGGTCGACGATGTAGAGGTAGCCCTCGCCGTCGAGGTAGCCCACATCGCCCGTGGCGTGCCAGTCGTCGCGCGTGGTCGCCGCGGTATGGGCCGGATCGCCGCGGTAGGACTTCATCACAAGCGATGAGCGCACGACGATCTCGCCGCGGGTTCCGGCTTCGACGAGGTGTCCCGACTCGTCCATGATCGCGACGGTCGCCACGGTCGAGGGACGACCGCAGCTGGCCAGCCGCCCTTCAAGGCCGGGCTTCGTCAGTGCTTGTTCATGGTCGGCCGGCGAGAGGAAGCTGCAGATCATCGGAGCCTCCACCTGACCGTAGAATTGGGCCATCACCGGTCCGAAGATGCCGAGGGCCTCTTTGAGCTTGTGAACCGACATCGGGGCCGCGCCGTAAAGGAAGTAGCGAAGCGTGGAGGTGTCGGTCGCTCCGCACGAAGGATCTTCGAGCACGCTATAAATAGCGGTGGGCGGCAAGAACATTCGCGTGATGGCGTTCCGCGCGACGGAAGCGAGGATCTCGCCGGGATCAACGCCATCGTGAATCACGTTGGTCCCGCCCACGCTGAGGACGGGGAACACGAGCGCCCCGGCGGCATGAGTCAGCGGTGCAGCGACAAGATGTACCGGATTTGGTTCGGGCATATGGGTGTTGAGGCCGTGGATCATTGCCTCGAACGCGCGGTGCGGGACCTCCACCGCTTTTGGCTTACCGGTTGTTCCGCCTGTTCCAAAGAGCGCGGCCACTGCCTCGGGATCTGGCGGTGGCAGCGGTACCCGGGTGCCTGGCGGCGCCAACCACGTCTCGAAATTCGTCCAGCCCGAGGCCGCCGGCGGATCGAAGCAGACGCATTCGATGCCCGGAACTGCCTCGCGCACCTTGTCGGCGACATCGATTGAGGCCGCCGAATGCAGCAGCACGCGGGTATCGACGACGGAGAGCAGCTCGGCGATGTCGGCGGCGCTGGAGCGTGAGTTGACGGCCACCCAGGTTGCGCCTGAACGGATTACGCCGAGAATCGCGGGGAACACCAGGGGGTGGTTTGGGCCGAGTACCGCGACGGACGTGCCTTGCGAGCAGCCGTCGCGGTTCAGTGCTGCCGCGATTCGGTGCGAGAGTTCGAAGGCCTCGGCGTAGCTGATCCGGTCTTGGCCGTCACCGCCAACGAACGCGGTTCCGTTGCGGTTGATCAACACGCCGCGATCGAAGAACTCGATGAGGTGCACGTCTGATCCTCCTCGCTACGGCGCAACGCAGCGGTTGGTCTGATCGCCCAAGCCTTCGATGGCAGTGCTGAGCACCTGACCGGCGGTCAAGTAGCGCGGCGGACGGTGGAACGCTCCGACGCCTGCAGGTGTGCCGGTGGCGATCACATCACCCGGCACCAGGGTGATGATCGAGCTCAGGTAGGACACGATGTGAGCCACGCTGAACAACATGTCCTCGGTACACGCACGCTGCATGGTGTGCCCGTCGACGCTGCAGGTCATCTCCAGGCGCTGGGCATGATCGATCTCATCGGGGGTGACCAGGTACGGGCCGATTGGACTGGTCTGCTCGAATGTCTTGCCCTGCAAGAACTGTGAGGTGCGCACCTGCCAGTCCCGCATGCTGACGTCGTTGATGATCGTGTAACCGGCCACTGCGTCCAAGGCCTCTGGTTCCGTCACATGCCGAGCGACTCGGCCGATCACGACCCCGAGTTCGACCTCCCAGTCGACGCTGTCGGAGTTGGCGGGCAGCTCGATCGGGTCGTTCGCGCCGATCAGCGCTCTGCTGAACTTCGCGAAGATCGACGGATATTCCGGTTCTGGCAGGCCGATCTCGTCGAGGTGGCCACGATAGTTGGCGCCGACGCAGAAGATTTTCTCCGGCCGCAGGATCAGCGGCGCGAAGTCGGCGGTCTCGATGTCGATGGCCGAGGCTCCAGGCTGCTCGGCAGTTTTGCGCCACTCAGTTCCCGACTCCAACAGCGCACCGACATCGGCGAAGGGCAGCAGCTCGATTCGTGAGGCATCGACACGACCTGCTGAGGTGCCGCCGTTCACCCGCACCGTTGTCAGCCGCACTGTGTCTCCTTCGTGTCAGGCGAGTGATGTGAAGGGATCGCCCGCGATTCTCCGGAAGTGTATCCAAAAAGTGGATATTCGTATACAGTCGATTTCGTTGGTCCGCAGACAAGATCGGGGCGCTGGATGGCTATGAGAGTGGCGGTGGACATCGGTGGCACATTCACCGACGTCGTGGCATATGACGAAGAGCAGCAGTCGCTGCTGCTGGGCAAGGCTCTCAGCACGCCCGACGATTTGATCGCCGGAGTCTTCGACGGGGTCAAGGCCGCACGCGTCACCGAAGACCAATTGGCTCTTGCCATCCACGGAAGCACCGTGGTCGTCAACTCGTTGATCGAGCGCCGGGGCGCGCGCACCGCTCTGCTGACGACGCGGGGGTTTCGCGATGTATACGAGATCGGCCGGATCAACCGGCCCGACGCGTTCAACCTGTCGTTCACTAAACATCGTCCACTGATCGACCGGTCGATGATCTTCGAGGTCACCGAACGCATGTCTGCCGCCGGCACCGCGTTAAGAACATTGGACGAGGATGAAGTTCGCGCGACCGCGCGCCGGCTGCGCAGTCTCGGCGTCGAAGCGGTCGCCGTAGTGTTCCTACACGCCTACCGCAACAACGCTCACGAAACGCGCGTCGGCGACATCCTGCGCGACGAACTGCCGGGCGTATACATCAGCCTATCGCACGAACTATCCAGGGAATACCGGGAATTCGAGCGGACATCCACGGTGGCGGCCAACGCCTTTGTCGGCCCCATCGTGAGCGACTACCTCGGGCGCCTGGCCGACCGGCTGGGATCGACGGCCTCGCTGGCGGTGATGCAGTCTAACGGCGGTGTGTCCGACGTCGCCACCGCCAAGACCCAATGCGTGCAGATGCTCGAGTCCGGACCGGCGGGTGGAGTCGTCGGCACCATCGCGGTCTGTGAAGAATTGGGCTACCGGCAAGCGATCGCGTTCGACATGGGTGGCACGACTGCGAAGTCCGCCGTCATCCGCGATTTGACGATGCCATTGGCCAGCGACTACTTCCTCGGCGGCTACGCGACCGGACTGCCGATTCGGATACCGTGCATCGACATCGTCGAGGTCGGTACCGGGGGTGGAAGCATTGCCTGGGTCGACGACGCCGGCGGTATTCACGTCGGCCCGCGCAGCGCGGGCTCGACCCCCGGACCGGCCTGTTACGGACTTGGCGGCCACGACGCCACAATCACCGACGCTACGGTTGCCCTCGGGCATCTGTCGCCCGACGGGGAACTGTTCGGCGGACTTCGCCTCGACGGGGATAAGGCCGTCAAAGCGGTGGAAGCGGTCGGCGCGCGCATCGGCGTCGATGGCGTTGCGGCAGCGGCCGGGATCATCGCCATCGGGGCAGCCTCGATGGCCAATTCGGTCCGAGCGGTCACCACCGAACGGGGACTGGATCCGCGGGATTTCGCGCTGTTCGCCTACGGGGGCAACGGGCCACTGCACATTTCGCTGGTCGCCAGGGAGCTCGGGATCCGTGACGTGGTCATCCCGATGATGCCCGCTGTCTTTTCCGCAGTGGGCATGCTGATGGCCGACCTGCGGCGAGACATCGTCGAGACACACGTCAGAACCCTCGACGCCCCAGCACTGGCCGAAGTCGAAAGCTCCTTCGCCGCATTGGAGATGGAGTGCGAGAAATCTCTGCGCGCCAGCGAAGTCGATTTCGGCAACGTGCGCTTCGAGCGGTCGGCGGACATGCGCTACGTCGGCCAGGAGCACACAGTGACCGTCGCGCTTCCGCGTGAGATCGCCGGCCCCAGTGCGCACCACATCGTCAAAGAGCTCTTCGACGCGGCCCACGAACAGCGCTACGGACACAGCGCCCACGATCAGCCCGCCCAGGTGGTGAGCCTGCGGGTCTCAGCGGTAGGTGAGCTCGGAAAACCGCCGCTGCGCGAGATCGATTCCGGCGCTTCGGTTCCAGACCCGCAGGCCCGCATCGCCACCCGCATGGTGGTCTTTTCACCCGACGACGGCGCAGTTCCGACGCCGGTGTTCAACAGGGCGGCGCTGCTGTCCGGCAACGCGATCGACGGCCCTGCGGTCATCGAGGAGCCGACCGCCACGACCCTTGTCCGGCCGGGAGACCACGTGAGCGTGGACAGGCTGGGCAACCTCCTGCTGACGATTGGAGCATGAGCGATGGCCGCAGAGGCTGACAACCGCAGCCGGATCGTCGATCCGATCACAGCCGAAATCATCCGGGCTGGACTGGTTTCCATCACCGACGAGATGAAGACCAATCTGATGCGCACCGCCTACAACCTGATCATCTACGAGGCACAGGACTTTACGGTCGGCTTGTTCGACGCCCAAGGCAACACCATCTCCATCGGGCTGGGCCTGCCGATGTTCATCCGTGGTCTGTCCGACGCGATCAAGGCCAAACTCGAATTCTATGGGCCGGAGGGGATCGAGCCCGGCGACATACTGCTGACCAACGACGCGTACATCATGGGCAGCCACCTCAATCACATGATCTTCACGCTGCCCATTTTCCACGACGGCGAACTCGTCGCCTTTGCGTCGTCGATGGCGCACTGGCTCGACGTGGGCGGCGTCTTGGGTGGCACCACTACCGACATCTATTCAGAAGGCTTGCAGGTACCCATCGTCAAGATCTTCAAGCGCGGAGTGCAAGACGACGAGCTGACCCGGCTCATCGCCACCAACGTCCGATTCGAAGACCTCGCAATGGGCGACTTCCGGGCGCAGATCGCCGCTGTTCGCACCGGCGAGACCCGGATGCGCACCCTTCTGCAACGTTACGGCGCTGAGGTGATCAAGTGCTGTGTCGCCGACATGTTCGACCGCAGCGAGAAACTCGCCCGCGCGGCCGTGCAGCGCATTCCCGACGGACGTTACAGCGCCGAAGCTTTCATGGACGACGATGGCGTCACGGTCGGCACCCAGGTGCCGATACGGGTGACCGTCGAGGTGCACGGTGACACCATGAGCGTCGACTTGAGTGACATGAGTCCCCAGGTCGCCGGCTACTACAACTCAGGTGCGACCGCTGGCCGCTCGGCTGCGCAGGTGGCGTTCAAGTGCCTCACCTCGCCGGCCGACCATCCCATCAACGACGGCGCGCTTCGACCGCTGAAGATCCGGTTGCCGGCCGGCACGGTGGTCAGCGCGGTCAAACCGGCGGCCATGCGATGGTGGATGACATATCCGATGACGCTGGTCGACTGCATCTTCAAAGCGCTCGCGCCGGTGCTGCCCGATGTCAGCATCGCCGGCCACCACGCCGATCTGGGAATGACGTTGTCGCACGGCCTCGACGAGGACGGCCGCCTGTTCCAGTTCGTCGGTGGGCCGCAGGGCGGGGGCTGGGGAGCCACGTCAGCGGCCGACGGGCAGTCGGCGACCATCTGTGTCAACGACGGCGATACCCACAACGCCCCCGTCGAAGTGACAGAAGCGAAGTCGCCGTCGATCACGGTCGAGGAGTACGCGCTCGTCGAGGACTCGGGCGGGCCAGGGCGCTTCCGCGGTGGGCTGGGCACGCGAATGCGGGTGCGGGCCAACGTCGACATGCAGCTCAGTGCGTGGATTGAACGCACCTCGTGCGCGCCGTGGGGCCTGCAGAAGGGTCAGGAGGGGGCGGCCAACAGCATTCGAATCGAGCGCGCCGACGGCACCGCTGTCAGCTTCGCCAATGGCAAAGCTCAGGCGGTCCACCTTGCTGCCGGCGACAGTCACGTTGTGACGGTCGGTGGCGGCGGCGGATTCGGGTCGCCGCTGAAGCGCCCAGTCGACGAAGTGCTGTCCGACGTCCGCGCCGGCTACGTCTCGACCGCTTCAGCCCAGCGCGATTACGGCGTGGTGGTGATTGTCGGCCAAACGGGCGAACTGGTGGTGGATGAGGACGCCACGAAACATCTACGAAATGGAGGCAGCGCATGACGGCTCGCGCGATCGCGCAACTGGACAACGCTTTCACCCGTCAGCGCAACGCTTTTCGGGTCGCTGCGGCGCCCACCATCGAAGAGCGGCGCGAACACCTCGGGGCGCTGGCGGCGGCGATGTTGAGCAATCGCAAACGGATCCAGGATGCCCTGAGTGACGACTTCGGCGTGCACCCGACCCAACTCACCGATCTCACCGAGGTTCTCGGCGTCGCGGGCCAAGCACAGTATGTGATCGAGAACCTCGCGTTGTGGGCTGCACCCCAGGAGCGCTTCGTCGACCCCGCCACCTACGGGTCGGCGACGGCCACGATGCGCTACCAACCCAAAGGCGTTGTCGGCGTGCTGGCACCGTGGAACTTTCCGTTCCTACTGTCGCTGGGGCCACTTGTCGACATCTTGGCCGCGGGCAACCGGGCGATCATCAAACCGTCCGAGCTTGCCCCAGCGTCAGCCGAAGTGCTGGCCGAAGTCGTATCTGAGACCTTCGACGCCGACCGCGTGGCGGTGACCACGGGCGGGGTCGACGTGGCGCAGTACTTCAGCTCACTTCCGTGGGATCACCTGCTGTACACCGGAAATGCCGCTGTGGGCCGTCAAGTCGCGGTCGCCGCGGCTCAGAACCTGGTGCCGGTGACGCTGGAACTCGGCGGCAAGAATCCGGCGATCGTTCACGAGGACAGCATCGACATCGGCACCGTGTCACAGATCATCGGCAACAAAATGACCAAGAGCGGCCAGATCTGCATCAGCCCCGACTACTGCCTGGTGCCGCGCAGCGGCGTGGCGGAGTTTGTCGAACTGGCCCAGACGTGGGTGGCCGAGCGCATGCCCTACACCAGCACCACCGATTGCGCGGGCATGGTCAGTGCACGCCACCTGGACCGCATCGTCGCGATGCTCGACGAAGCGCGTCAGCACAACGTCGAAGTCATCTCCTTGGAACCGGGCGCCGACGTCAACACGCGCACCCGCCAGGTGCCACTGACACTTGTGATCGATCCGCCCGACGACTTGCAACTGATGACTGAAGAGATTTTCGGCCCCATCCTGCCGGTCAAGACCTACCAGTCTCTTGACGGCGCAATCGATTACATCAATTCCAAGGATCGGCCACTGGCCCTGTACATATTCGCCGCCGACGAGGGTGTCGCCGAACATGTGCTCGATACCACCAGTTCCGGCGGCGCGTGCGTGAACACCTGCGCGATTCAGGGGGTACTGCCCTCGCTGGGCTTCGGCGGCTCGGGCGCAAGCGGATTCGGCAGGCACCGCGGTGTCGAGGGATTCCGGGAATTCTCCATTGCCCGCGCAACCGTCATCCGCGGTCACGGCGACCTGATTGAAGCGTTCTTCCCACCGTATTCGGGATTGGCCCAGCAGGTCGTCTCCACCGTCTTCGGCGAGGCGTAGCCGCTCGCAGCCCCTGCCGGGACAACACAGCTTCATAGTCTGTATCCAAAGTAGACGGAATTGTAGACAGTTCGCGATTTACTGGATACGCTCAGTCTTACAGGTGGGGCAGAAGGAGAGAAGGTCGACGATGACCATGTCAAACCTCGTCGCCAAGCCGCTCGACGCGGTGGGGGGCTTCTTCGCCTTGACGTTGGACGTGCTCGTCACGATTCCCCGCAGGCCGTTCGCGTTTCGTGAATTGCTTTTGCAGACATGGTTTGTCGCGCGCGTGTCGATTCTGCCCACCGTGATGCTGTCCATTCCGTTCACCGTCCTGCTGGTCTTCACCTTCAACATCTTGCTGGTGGAATTCGGCGCGGCGGACTTCTCCGGCACGGGGGCCGCGATCGGAGCCGTGACCCAGATCGGCCCGATCGTGACAGTTCTCGTCGTCGCCGGCGCGGGGGCCACGGCCATGTGCGCGGACCTCGGAGCACGCACCATCCGCGAGGAACTTGACGCGTTGCGGGTGATGGGCGTCGATCCGGTCCAGGCGCTCGTCGTGCCACGGGTGTTGGCGGCCACCGTCGTTGCACTGCTGTTGTCGTCGGTGGTGGTGCTCGTCGGCCTGAGCGGCGCATTCGCTTTCTCGGTGTTCGTTCAGCACGTCACCCCCGGTGCGTTCATCGCGGGGATGACGCTGCTGACCGGAGTCGGAGCCGTGCTGGTGGGGCTGGTCAAAGCGACGTTGTTCGGGCTTGCCGCCGGCCTAATCGCCTGCTACAAGGGCATTTCGGTGGGTGGCGGCCCCGCCGGGGTCGGCAACGCCGTGAATGAAACCGTGGTCTACTCGTTTCTGGCGTTGTTCGTCATCAACGTGATCGCCACCGCGGTGGGCATCAAGGCGACGGCATGACCGTCAGCGTCGCGAGCCGGCCGCACCCGAAGCTGCGGGGGACAGTGTCGCGCTGGGTTGCCGGCTGGAACCGCATCGGCAGCCAAACACAGTTCTATTTCGAAGCGCTGCGGGCCATGACCGACGCGGTGGTGCGCTACCGGATCGAAACACTGCGGCTGATTGCTCAGATGAGCTTGGGCACTGGTGCTTTGGCTATCATCGGCGGCACCATCGTCATCGTCGGCTTTCTGACGATCTCGACCGGCGCATTGGTCGCCGTGCAAGGCTACAACCAGTTCGCCGACATCGGTGTGGAGGCGTTGACCGGATTCGCATCGGCGTACTTCAACGTTCGGCTGATCGCACCGCTCACCGCAGGGATCGGTATGGCCGCGACGATCGGTGCCGGCGCGACCGCGCAGTTGGGCGCCATGCGAATCAACGAAGAGATCGACGCCCTCGAGGTGATGGGCATCCGGTCGGTCTCATATCTGGCCTCCACCCGGGTGGTGTCGGGCGTCGTCGTCGTGATCCCGCTCTACTGCGTGGCGGTGTTGATGTCGTTTCTGGCCGCCCGGTTCGGCACCACAGCCATCTACGGGCAGTCCACCGGGGTCTATGACCACTATTTCAACACCTTCTTGAACCCGACCGACGTCATCTGGTCCTTCCTGCTCGCCGTCGTGATGGCGGTCGTAATCATGTTGGTGCACACCTATTACGGCTTCACCGCCGCCGGAGGTCCCGCCGGGGTCGGTGAAGCAGTGGGACGCGCCGTGCGCACATCGCTGATCAGCGCGTCGTTCTTCGTGGTCTTCGTCTCGCTGGCGATCTACGGCCAAACCGGCAACTTTCATCTGGCCGGGTAGCAGCCGTGGAGCCGAGCAATCGCACGAGCCGTGTCCGTCCCGCATGGTGGACGTTGATCCTGCTTGCCGTGCTCGCCGCGATAGTGGTGGTCTGTTCGGCCGCGTTCGCCGGAACCTTCCGCTCGGTCGTGCCCGTTTCATTGACAGCCGACCGCGCGGGTCTGGTGATGGACACCGGAGCCAGAGTCGAGATGCGAGGCATCGAGGTCGGGCGGGTAGCTGCGATCAACGCCGGGAATCCGGTAAGCCTGAAGCTGGAGATATTCCGCGATCAGGCTCGCTACATCCCGGCCAACGTGACCGCCACAATCAAGGCGACCACCGTGTTCGGCGCGAAATACGTCGACCTGGAAACGCCGGCGCACCCAAGCTCCAGACCAATTGCCGCCGGAGCGGTCCTGCACTCCTCCAATGTCAGCACGGAGGTGAACACAGTCTTCGAAAACCTCGTCGGCGTGCTCAAGCAGATCGACGTCGCCAAGCTCAACGCCACCTTGTCCGCGTTCGCCGAGGGTGTGCGCGGTCAGGGCACCCGCATCGGAGAGGCCATCACCGACGCGAATCACGTTCTCGCCGCGCTCAATCCGCGCATGGATACGGTGGCGCAGGACTGGCGGTCCTTCAAGGGCTTCAGTGACGCATACAGCGCGGCGGCCGGCGACATCTTGCGGACTCTGGACGCGGCTGCCACCGTCAGCAGCACCATCACCGAGCACGCCAGCGATTTGGACGCCCTGCTGCTCAACACCACCGGTTTGGCACAGTCAGGAATCGACCTGCTCGCACCGAACACCGAGAAGCTGGTCCACGGCATCAACGTCGTCGAACCCACCGCAGATCTGCTGATGAAGTACAACCCCGAGTACACCTGCCTTTTGGTGGGATCGAAGTGGTTCCTGGACAACGGTGGCTACGACATGCTGGGCGGAGCCAACGGCAAGTCGCTGGTCGTCGACGCCGCGTTCCTGCTCGGCGATGACCCCTACCGATACCCGGACAACCTTCCGATCATCGCCGCCAAGGGCGGACCAGGTGGCAAGCCGGGCTGCGGCTCGCTGCCCGACGTGACCAAGAACTTCCCTGTGCGGCAACTGATTACCAACACCGGGTGGGGCACCGGACTGGATATCCGGCCCAATCCCGGCATCGGCCATCCGTGGTGGGCCGATTACCTGCCGGCGACCCGCGCGGTGCCCGAACCGCCCAGCATCCGCGGGCAGGGACCGCCGTCGATCGGTCCGGTCCCGTACCCGGGCGCACCGCCCTACGGGGCCCCGCTGTACGGGCCCGACGGCGCACCGCTGTATCCCGGTCTGCCGGCCGCGCCTGTGCCCTCCGAGCCGGTGGGCCCGCCCGCACCGTAACTAGACAACTGTTCGAGGAGATCCGATGAGAGCGAGCCTGCCCGGGGTGATCTGGCGGCTGAGCGTGTTCGTGGCGGCCAGCTCGATGAGCGTGTTCGCCCTACTGATGGTGTTCGCGCAATGGCGCTTCCAGCACGAGACCGTCTACCGAGCCGAGTTCACCAACGTCGCCGGGCTCGCTCCCGGCAACTTCGTCCGCGTCGCCGGCGTCGAGGTGGGCAAGGTGAAGAGAATCACCATTCAGTCGGATTCCACTGTGATGGTGGAATTTTCCGCCGACGACTCGGTGGCACTCACTCAAGGTAGCCGTGCCGCGGTCCGGTGGGCCGACATGATCGGCGGCCGCTACCTGGCTTTGGAAGAGGGCGCCGGGGGAGTGGGCCGGCTCAGCGCCGGTCAGACCATCGGGCTCGAGCACACCGAACCGGCGCTGGACCTCGACACACTGATCGGCGGGTTCCGGCCGCTGTTTCGCGCGTTGGACCCCGATCAGGTCAACGCGCTGTCCGGGCAGCTGATCGCCGCGTTCCAAGGCCAAGGCGGCGCGATCAACTCGTTTCTCGCCCAAAGTGCCGCAGTGACCACAACGCTGGCGAACCGCGACGAACTCATCGGAGAGGTCATCCACAATCTCAACAACGTCTTGGGCTCGCTCAGCGACCAGAGCGCACAGTTCGGCAAGGCGATCGACTCGCTCTCCGGGCTGGTGAAGGGATTGGCCGCACGCAAGAACGACATCGCCGACTCCGTCGCTTCCACCAACGCCGCGGCAGGAAATGTCGCCGACCTACTCGCAACGGCCCGGCCGGCGCTAAAAAGCACTGTCCAACAAACCGATCGGGCTGCCGGCATTGTGGTGGCCGACCACGACTACTTCGATGACCTGCTCAACACCCTGCCGGACGCCTATCGCGTCCTCAACCGGCAAGGCATCTACGGCGACTACTTCAGTTTCTATCTATGTGACGCGGTGCTCAAGCTGAACGGCAAGGGGGGCCAACCCGTGTACGTCAAGGTGGCAGAGCAGACCAGCGGCCGGTGCACGCCGCGATGAAACCCTTCGCCGAACGCAATCGGGTCTTCGTCGGGACGGTAGGACTGACCGCGCTGAGCGCACTAGTGGTGGCAGCGCTGCAATACGACAAACTGCCGATCTTCAACCATGCCCACCAGTATTCGGCGTACTTCGCCGAAGCCGGCGGTCTGCGTTTGGGGGCCCCGGTGCAGGTTTCGGGCCTGGGTGTCGGTGAAGTGTCGTCCATCGAGTTGAGCGGAGCGCAGGTATTGGTGAAGTTCAACGTGGACGGCTCCATCCGACTCGGCGAGCGCACCGAAGCGGCGATCAAGACGAAAAGCCTGCTGGGCGCCAAGATTCTGGACATCACACCGCGCGGCGACGGGGAGCTGACATCGGCGATCCCGCGGGACAGAACCAAATCCCCCTACGAATTACCCGACGCACTAGGGGATTTGGCTAGCACCATCAACGGACTGGACACCGACCAAGTGTCGCAGTCGCTGGCCACTCTGGCCCAGACCTTCGCCGACACCCCACCGGACTTGCGCATCGCCGTCGAAGGCGTGGCCCGCTTCTCAGAGTCGCTGGACAAACGTGACGTCGAACTGCGCACCTTGCTGGCCGCTGCCAACAAGGCGACCGCGGTTCTCGCCGAACGCGCCGACCAGGTCGTCAGCCTCATCGGCGACACCAACGCGCTGCTACTGCAGCTGCGAAACCAAAGCGCCGCACTGGATCACATCGCAAACCGCATATCGACGCTATCAAAGCAACTTTCGGGCTTCGTCGCCGACAATCGAGCGCAGCTGAAGCCCGCGTTGGACAACCTCAACGGCGTTCTGACCATTCTCGACAGCCGCAAGCAGCAACTGCAGACATCGATCAAGCTGCTTGACAGTTACGCGTTGCGATTAGGCGAATCGGTGGCGTCGGGACCCTTCTTCAAAGCCTATTTGGCCAACCTGCTCCCAGGACAATTCCTGCAGCCCTTCATCGACGCGGCATTCTCCGACCTCGGTGTGGACCCCAGTGTGTTGCTGCCCTCCCAGCTGGCCGACCCGCCTATCGGTCAGCCCGGCACACCCGCGCTCCCCGTGCCGTTTCCGCGCACAGGTCAAGGTGGCGCGCCCGCAACCACGTTGCCCGACGCGATCACCGGCACCCCAGGCGATCCGCGCTACCCCTATCACGAGCCCCCGCCGGCTCCTCCACCAGGCGGACCGCCGCCCGGACCGCCCGCCGCTGCACCACCGCAGCTTGCCTCCGTGCCCGAGCCGACACCATCGCCGGTGTTCGTGCCGGCGCCCGGCGAAGCCAGCCAACCACCGGGGCCGAGTCAGTGATCAGCACACGATCGGCCAGAGTCGTGCTCGCCGTGACGTTGACCCTCACGCTGGCCGCCGGGGCCCTGCTGGTGTCGCAGTCGATGGGGAACTCCACCCTCAGAAGCCATTTCGTGGCGTACTTCGACAACAGCAGCGGCATTTTCGCAGGCGATGAGGTGCGCATACTAGGAGTGCCGGTCGGTGCCGTCGAGGCGATCGAGCCGCAACCCACGCGGGCGAAGATCACGTTTTGGGTTGACCGCGCCTATCGGGTGCCTGCCGATGCGAAGGCCGTCATCGTGGCTCCCCAGTTGGTGACCGCACGCGCCGTCCAGCTCACCCCCGCCTATGCCGGCGGCCCGACACTGCCTAACGGCGCCGTGATACCGCAGGACCGCACCGCGGTGCCGGTCGAGTGGGACGACTTGCGCGCTCAACTCGACAAGCTGACGGCGGCACTGCAGCCCACTGCACCCGGCGGGGTCAGCACGCTCGGCGCCGTGATCAACACCGCGGCAGACAATCTGCGCGGTCAGGGCGCGAGCATCCGCGACACGGTCATCAAGACAGCCCAAGCACTCTCGGCGCTCGCAGACCACAGTGGAGACATCTTCGGCACAGTCAAGAACCTGTCCATCCTGGCATCAGCGCTGCAGTCGAGCACGGAATCGATGGCGCTGTTGAACCGCAACATGGCCGCGGTGACCGCCCTGTTGGCCAACGATCCCGATGAAGTCGGTCAAGCCGTACAAGATCTTGACGCCGCGGTGGCCGATGTCGGCGGATTCGTTGCCGACAACCGTGCGGCGCTGGGCATAAGCTTTGACCGGCTGTCGTCGATTTCACAGGCGATCGCCGACAGCCTCGACGACGTCAAACAGGCATTGCACATCCTGCCGGATACCGCCGCGGGCCTGTCCAACTCGTACCAGCCTGCGCAGGCAGCGCTGACCGGCGCGTTGATGGTGAACAACTTCGCCAATCCCATCAGCTTCCTCTGCGGTGCCATCCAGGCGGCGTCGCGCCTCGGCGCCGCGCAGTCGGCGAAACTGTGCGTCCAATACCTGGCGCCGATCGTGAAGAACCGCCAGTACAACTTTCTTCCGGTCGGCTTCAACTTGTTCGCCGGCGCAGAGGCCCGCCCCAACGAGGTGACCTACAGCGAAGACTGGATGCGTCCCGACCATGTGCCAACACCGGAGCCCGCACAACCCGCCATCCCGTCGACGGTGACGACCGACCCGGCCGACGGGCTACCAGGCATGATGGTCGCTCCTGGAGGCGGCCGATGACCCGAAAGCCCCTGCGGCTCATGATCATCGGGTCTATCGCTGCCACCGTTGCCGCCGGCTGCGGATGGCACGGCCTGAACTCACTGCCCATGCCAGGCACACAGGGCAGCGCGCCCGGCGCGTACACAGTGCGCGCTCAGTTGCCCGACGTCACCACGATCCAGGAGAACTCACGGGTGCGAGTCGCCGATGTCAATGTCGGCACGGTGACAAAGATCGAGCGGCAGGGCTGGCATGCGCTGATCACGATGACAATCAACGGTGACGTGACGCTGCCCAGCAACGTCACCGTGAAGGTCGGCCAGACCAGCCTGTTCGGATCCACCCACGTCGAGCTGGACCCGCCCACCGATACCCCGGCCGCCGAACGGCTGCACAACGGGTCGATCATCCCGTTGTCCGCCGCCGGCAGCTACCCGACAACAGAGCAGACCCTCGCCGCGATGTCACTCCTTCTCAACGGCGGTGGCATCGGCCACATTCAGGACATCAGCAAAGCGTTGCGCACCGCATTCGCCGGGCGCGAACAGGACCTGCGCAGCCTCATCAGCCAGCTCGACGAGTTCATCGGACACGTCGACGACCAGACCGGCGACATCATCGCCGCTACCGAAAGCCTGAACGCGCTGGTCGGGCAGTTCAGTGAACAAAAACCGCTGCTGGACAACGCGTTACGGACCATACCCGACGCGCTGACCGTGCTCAAAGACCAGCGCAGCGCCCTCGCCGATGCGCTCGACCGGTTCGGCAAGTTCAGCGCTTTGACCGCCAACGTCGTGAACCAAACCAAAGACTCCCTCATACGCGAGCTCAAAGACATCGCCCCGGTGCTGGAATCACTGGCCAACGCGGGACCCGCCCTGACCCGCTCGCTCAGCCTGCTGAGCACCTTCCCTTGGCCCAAAGAGACGCTGACCAAATGGTTCCGCGGAGACTACGCAAACATGTCGCTGGTCATCGACCTGACATTGAGCCGCCTCGACTCGTCGTTTTTCACGGGCACCCGCTGGGAGGGCGATCTGACCGAACTCGAGCTGCAGTGGGGCCGCACCATCGGCCAGACCCCGAGCCCCTACACCGCCGGAAACCCGCTGATCATCCCCTACCGCACCGATCAGGGGCCATGACATGCACCTCGATCGCAGAATGAAAATCCAGCTCGCCATCTTCACCGCGGTCGCGTTGGTTGCCGGATCCGTCATGGTGGTCGGATACGTCCGGCTGCCCGCACTGCTGTTCGGCGTCGGCCGCTACACGGTGACCGTCGAGCTGCCCCGCGCGGCCGGGCTCTATCAGAACGCGAACGTCACTTACCGCGGCACCGAGGTCGGCCGGGTACGCGATGTGCATCTGAGCGCCGGCGGCGTCGAGGCAGTCCTGTCGCTGCGATCCGATATCCCCATCCCGTCCGATCTTGACGCACAGGTGCACAGCGTGTCATCGATCGGCGAACAGTACATCGCGCTGTCACCACGCAACGGCAACTCGCGCTTCCTGAAAAACGGCGACGTAATCGGCGGCGGACGCGCCACCGTACCGCCGGACATCAATTCTCTCGTCGAATCGATCAACCAAGGCCTGCAGGCGATCCCGCGAGACAACCTCAAGACCACGATCGACGAAAGTTACACCGCCGTCGGCGGACTGGGACCCGAGCTGTCCCGAATCGTCAACGGGTCTACTCAGTTGGCCATCGACGCCGATGAGCATCTGGATTCGATCACCTCACTGATCGACCAGTCGCAACCCGTGCTCGACTCTCAAGTCGACACCGCCGACGCCGTTCAACAGTGGGCCGCGCACCTTGCCGCCGTCAGCGGACAAGTTCAGCGCCGAAACGGTGCCGTCGCAGACTTGCTGACGCGCGGCGGGCCCGCCGCCGAGCAGGGCCGCCAACTCGTCGAAAGGCTGATGCCCACCCTTCCGGTCCTGCTGGCCAATATGATCAGCGTCGGTGAGGTTGCGATCGCCTACCAGCCCAACATCGAACAGCTGCTCGTCCTGGTACCTCAGATCATCTCGGAGTTTCAGGGTGCCATCGTCGCCAACCTCAATACCATGCAGGCGTACAAGGGCGCCTATATCGACTTCAACCTCAACGAGAACCTGCCCCCACCGTGCACGACTGGCTATCTGCCTGCCCAGCAACGACGTTCGCCGACCTTCGAGGATTACCCTGACGCCCCGGCGGGCGATCTGTACTGCCGCGTGCCCCAGGACTCGGCATTAGTGGCGGTCCGCGGCGCCCGCAACACACCGTGTGCGACTGTTCCCGGCAAGCGCGCCCCTACGGTGAAGATGTGTGAAAGCGACCAGCAGTACACACCACTCAACGACGGGACGAACTGGAAGGGAGACCCCAACGCGACGTTGTCTGGTCAGAACATCCCACAGACCGAACCAGCCAGCGCGCCAGCGCAACTGCCGTCGCCGGCCCCCACGCCGCAGGCGGTGACCATTGCGCGTTACGATCCTGCCACCGGCTCCTATATCGGGCCCGACGGCAAGGTGTACACCCAAGCCGACCTGTCGCAGAACGCCAAACAGCAGACGTGGCAGTCAATGCTGATGCCGCCAGCGGTTAACTGACACCGCTGGTCGCGTCAACGGGACGCGGCGGGCCCAATGAACGCGTCGAGTTCCGGATTGATGGCGCACGCGATCATCATCGTGTCGATGATGCCTTCCAGGCGTACGGCCCGGCCGTCACGGACGGTCCAAATCTGAGCGAAACGGGCACGATAGTCGCGGCCACTTGCCCGCGCCGTGGCAAACAGGTCGCCGACCGCGACCACCCGATCGTCGCCGTCGATGAGTTCGTCGACCTCGAGCCGCAGGCCGTCGATGTATTGGGAGAAGTCGGCGAAATACTTGGCGACGCCCTCCCGCCCGCGGTACTGACCGTCAGACCACGGCAGGGTCTCTTTCGACGTGATCCAGTCAATGTCGGGCGCGCACGCTTTCAGTACGGCATCGACATCGCCACGCCTGTAGGCGTCGTAGATTCCTCGAACCACCGCGAGTGCGTCAGGCATGGTTTGTCTCCTAGGGTTGGCTGACGGTCAAAGGATCTGCCGGGCAACGGAAGTCGACCAGACTCCCGCGCCCCACCAAGGAATTGTATCCAATATTACCGCGTTCGGATACACTTTTCGGATGGCTTCTCTGCGCGCGGCGCTCGCACTCACTCTGCAGGCCAGCGCTGTCCCGTACGGCTACACCCTTACGATCTGGAGCACGGGTGCGGTGCTGATCGCGGCACTGGGCGCTCCACCGGTCTCTGGCGTTATGTCGTTCACCGCCGGCGCAGTGTCGGCGTACTGGCTACTGAGCGCGTTGTCGGACAAGGACTTCGATCACGCTCCGCCGTCCCGGCAGGAGTACCGCAGTCTCGGAAGGCTTCACTGGCTGCCAATCACCTTCTCGATCGGACTCGCCGCGCTGTTTGCACGCGTGGCGCACTGGTGGGCGTGGCCGGTGACATCTTTTGCGGCCACCTCCATCTACGTTCTGGCCGCCAGTTCGCATTTGGCGTTGATCGGCCGAACGCGTGACGAGTCGAAGCGCTGAATTGGGCGCCGAGAGCGGCGCTTAATGTCCGGGCCGCCGCGCGGGGGAGCTCCGCGGCTATTGCCGCAATCGCCGGCAGCGACTAAGGTTCGGATATAGCAATAGTTTGTAAAACCGAAGTATTGATCGGAGTGGGCCGCCCACACCGACAGTCGTGAGATCACACAACCGCATCATGGAGGGTTCAGCCATGCCACATATGCAGCTGCTCGATTCCAGCCTCTACTATCAGGAATCAGGCCACGGCGCGCCGATCGTGCTGTTGCACGGCAATCCCGGGTCATCGCACCTGTGGCGCAACGTGATTCCCAGCCTCGGCCGCGGCCGCGTGTTGGCGCCGGACCTCATCGGGATGGGCCGCTCCGGCAAGCCCGAAGGCCTGGCATATAGCTTCGACGACCATGCACGCTATCTGGAGGCGTGGATCGATGCGCTGGAACTCGACGGAGTCATTCTGGTGGGCCACGACTGGGGCGGGGCCCTGGCCTTCGACTGGGCTGCCCGGCACCCGCACCGGGTAAGCGGAATAGCGTTTTTGGAGAGTGTCGTCAAACCCATGGCTTGGGAGGAGCTTTCGCCGCAGGCCCGTCAGCGTTGGGAGACCGTACGAACCCCGGGGGCGGGCGAGAAGATGGTGTTGGAAGACAACATGTTCCTGCTCGGGGCGTTCACCCGCGGTGGGGTGCTCAATGCTGTCAGCGACGCCGACATGCAGGCCTATCTCGAACCATTCCCGACCCCGCAGAGCCGCAAACCGATCCTCGCCTGGGCACGTCAACTCCCGCTGGGTGGTGAACCCCCGGAGATCGTCACCCGCATCGAGGCATACGACGCGTGGCTGGCGTCGAGCGCGGATGTTCCCAAACTGCTGATCACCTTCGAGGGATCGCCGTCGCTGTTGATCGACGAACGGATGGCCCAGTGGTGCGCTGCGAACATCGCCTCACTTGAGGTTGTGTCGGGCGGTCAGGCCGGACACCACGCCCCGGAGGACTGCCCGCACGAGATCGCCGCTGCAGTCGGAACCTGGGCGGACCGACTGGGGTTGCGCTAGTACGGCTTCAGCGCAGAACGGCGCCGCCATGCCGAGACGTCACTGCAGGCCGGTCGCTTCGATTGTCGGCGGCAGGGCGCCCAACGGTCGTGCGCCGGCGCTGGTTGCTGCCACCACCGCGCCGCATTGGATCAGCGTCCCATCGGGATGGTTGACGACCGGCTTGATGACAAAGGTCTCGTTGTCCTGAATTGTCCAGTCGGCCATGCGCCGATCGACAGTGCGGGGGAGTATCAGCGGTGGGTCGTCGCCGAGGCCGCGCCCGTTCATGACGAGATGGCAGCTGAACCCCGATCCAGCGGCGAGCTCTGAGCACGCCTTGACGAGTGTTTGCACCGTGAGGCCGGGCCGGCACAGCCGATGGCATTCGTCCAGCGCGGCAAGCTGCAACTCGACGGCCGAGGCTTCCATCGACGACAGCGGACGCAGCATTTTCATCATCGTGATCTGCCCGTGGTAGCCATTCCAATTGGCCTCCAGCTCAACGCGTATCGCGTCGCCCCGCTGGAAACCGACGGTGGGCGGCGCCCACGGCGCGGCAGGCCCGACGAATGGGTTGCCCAGTGCCCACTGCACCATCGTGGGCAACTCCGCGCCTTGGCGGGCCAGGTGGGCAAATATTGCGGCATAGGCCTCCGACTGCATTGCCCCAGGACGGATCAGCGCCGCCATCGCCTGTGCGGCTCCCTCGGCGATACCGACCGCACGGCGCAGTGCAGCAAGTTCCTCAGCACTTTTCGCGGCGCGCGCGTATTCCAGCAGCTGCGTCGCGTCGAGCAGCTGCGCGGCGGGGAACGCCTCAGCTATTCGCTGCACGCCGCGGTGTGCGATGAACCCGTCGGGGAATCGAGTGCCCGTCGATAGTCCGATGATTCCGATGCGTGCACCGTGAAGGCCGAGTTCCTGCATCCTGTCGATGACGACGGTGAAGTGATCGAACAACGCCGGACGTCGATCGTCGACCCACTCGACTGCCGCTGGTGAATTCCGTTCCTGCAACGTGACTGCCGTGACGCGCTCCTCAGCCGGGAACACCACCGAAACCAACGCGCCCAACGGACCAAGATTGGTCAGGTAGCGCACACTGGCCTGCAACTGGCCCCATAACCCGGTATTGGCGACGCCGACTATCACGTCGAGCCCCTCGCGTCGCATGAGGGACCGCACCCGCCCCCAGCGTGTGTCGCGTTCAGTCATGCTGAAACCAGCATGACTCTCGGACATGCGCGCCGCCTGCGCTTCTAGGGACCCGGAGGCGAGATGCGCTGCAGCGCGGCCATCGCGGCGGCGCCGTAGCGAGGATCCGGCCTGAGCGCGTTTTCGCGCACGCATGCCTCCACAAGTTTGATGGCGTGCTCGGCACCGTGCTCGTACGCGCGGCCCGCCAAGTCGTCCGCGTCGATGTCGAAACTCGCCGACCCGCCGGCGTCCTGGGCGTCGTCATCATGGGTGAACGCAAGCAGCAGGGCCAGGTGCACCTTCCACATCGCAGCGGCCGATGGCATGTGCAGATCCTCGGGAAGATGGGGTAATACGAGGCGAATCGCCGCGGGTGCGGTCACACCGTGCACCAGGGGAACCGGTGACACTTCGGGGTGCGCCACGTAGATGCCCGCGAACGACGAGGTCATGTCGCTGAGCAGCTCCTGGGCTCCTTGCGGGGGTGCCAGACTGGTTAATGCGGCTGAAAACCCGGGCGGCTGCTGGCCGTTGGCCAATCTCTCGAGTTGGCGACGGGCGAACCAGCGCTCGACACTCTGGCCAGGTGGTGGTGGTTCGGCGCCGGCATCGGCGGGCAGTCGGGGTAGTGCGGCGACCGCCTCGGCGAGGCTCATCGTTCCCGTCATGCGGACCACGCCGGGGACTTCGGTGAAGCGGCCGGCCCAAAATGCCAGTCCGCGTGCCAATTCCAGCAATTGGGCATTCGTCGGTTCGTCGTCATGAGCGATGCTGCGCACCGCATGTGCGGTGCGAATGAGCCCGTGGGTCAGGCTCGCGAGCAGCCCCGGCAGCAGACGCGGCCACCATTGCGCGAGCACCGATCGCCAATGCCTGTGTTGCAACTCGACGACGAACAACCGCTCCCAGTCGCCGAGACGGCTGCTTTGTCCGAGGGCTGCGCGCCAGGACGATTCGTCAAGGGGGTCAATAGGGTTGTGTGATGTCGGCGGGTCGTAATGCGACGAGTTGCGTTTGTACCGTTCGACCCACAAAGCCACCTCGTCGGTGAATCCCATGCAGGCCAGCGCCTCTGCCGCCATCGGTCCGTGGTTGGCCAGGTCTCCGCCATCGCCGCCACGTTCGAAGCCCAGGCCGGCCAGTCGGTCGAGCGCGTCACCCATTGCATCCACGTACTGGCTCACATTAATCTCCGTATATACAAACTATTTGGATATACGAACATGTATAGTCGCGCTGTGAACACACCGCAAGCAGACCGGTCCGCCGGGCGGGCGCGCAGACGTCGCCCGAACAAGGCGGAGATCGCTGAAGTCGTCGGCTACGTGCCACAGTTGTCCGCGTTCTTTCAACGGGCACGGGCAGACATGCCGCCGCGGTTACGGGAGAGCTTCGCCACCCACAGCCTTGGTCCGCGCCACGGAGCCGTCTTGATCCAGCTGTATGGTTCACGGCCGCTGAGTGTCACCGAACTGGCCGATCGTCTCGGCAACTCACTGCCAACGGTCAGTGAGTTGGTCGGTGAGCTGGAACGAGCCGCACTGGTACAGCGGCAGGTAGATCCGACGAACCGTCGCCGGACGCTCGTATCGCTGGCCGATGAACACTCAGAACAGATTGGCGAGTTCCTGGAATTGCGTGCTGCGCCGCTGCTTCGGGCGCTCGATCAGCTGACGGCGGAGCAGCGCGCCGGATTTGTCCGCGGTCTGCGGCTGTGGGTCGATGAGGCCGGGCTGGGCGAGAGCGCGCAGGACGCCGAGGCGTGCGCTCCGGTGCGGGGCCGATGAACGAATCCGCGGAGAATCCGACGCAGCCACCCGGATCCGCCACATGGCGTGGTCTGGGACGCGCTGTCATCGAGAAGTCGGGTGGTGTGGGCGGCATGTTGATCGCCGCGATTCCGACGGTCGTGTTCGTGGCGGTTAACTCGTTGGCCTCGCTGCGCCAAGCCATTTGGTGCGTCGGTGCTGCGGGTGTGCTGCTACTGAGCTGGCAGCTGATTAGTCGCCGCCCGCTGCGCCAGGCGGTGGGCGGGCTGGTCGTCGCCGCCCTCTGCGCGGCCGTCGCCGCCTACACCGGACAAGCGAAAGCCTTCTTCGTGATACCGCTACTCGTGCCGCTCGTGGCGGCGGTGGCCTGCGTCGTGTCGGTGGTGGCCGGCAGGCCGCTGACGGGGGTGCTGTTCAATCGTCTGGTCGGCGGCCCGCGGGCCTGGCGGCGAAACCGCCGCCTTCGTCGCGTCTACACCACGACAACGCTAGTGCTTGCAACCCTCAACGCGATCAGTTTCGGTTTGCAATGGGCGATGTATCAGACCAACCAAATACCCTGGCTCGCAGCGTTTCACATCTTGACTGGTCCGGTCAGACCAGTCGTCATCGTCCTCACCGTCATCGTGGCGCGCCGAACTGTCGCTGCGCCAGGACGGGCATTGACGTGCTGAATCGGCCGACACGAGTGTGCGCAACTCACGACTCGTCTGGCCTTGTCGTTTCATTCCCCGAAGAACGGAGGTCAGTGATGGCCGAGACGACCCAGCGGCATGTCGTGTGCGTGGGCGACAGTCTCACGCGCGCTCAGGTCAGCACGGATTACGTGAGCATGCTGCGTGCGAGAACGGACTTGCGGCGCTTCAGGTTCACCAACGCAGGGGTCAACGGCGATCTCGCCTTCAATGTGCGTGAACGCCTCGACGGTCTGCTCGACTTGCAGCCCGACGTGGTGACGGTGCTCATCGGGACCAATGACGCCAACGCCAGCCTGACGGAGAAGAACACACGCAAGTTCATGAAGATGAAGAAGCTTCCGACACGTCCAACGCTCGAGTGGTATCGGGCCAACTTGACCTCGATCGTCACGCGCCTCGCGCAAGAGACCGACGCCCGAGTCGCGTTGCTCTCGCTGCCCGTTCTCGGGGAGGAAATCGGCTCGCAGTCGGTGCGCCGCTCCACGATCTACAGCGCGGTGATCAAGGAGATTGCCCAGGCACACCAGGTCGCATACCTACCGCTGCATGAACGCCAAATCGAACATCTGCAGTCAATTGACCACCGGCCGGGTACTGTCTTCCGCGACGGCCGAGCGTTGTCCGCGACCGCCGCGATTCAGCACTTCGTGATGCGCCGGTCATTCGACAACATTTCGGACCGGCGCGGCCTGGAGCTGACGACGGATATGGTTCACCAAAACACCAGGGGCGCAACGATGATCGCTGAGCTGATTGCGGCATTCGTAGTAGACGACACGCAACGCCAGCAGTGACGAGGGCCGTACCGTACGTTCCATGCATCACTTGTTGATTCAGCTGATGAATCGGGCCAACTCCGTCGTCGGTGCCGCGTTACCCTTCCACGGCGGCTACACCGCATGCTGACCAGAGGCGCGCGGCCTCGACTTCGAGTCGGTTCGAGGCGTCGAATTCGATGAAGTCCTGCGCACCGAACCCCTTGGCGCCGGGTAACCTAATTTACCTTTGACCAGGACTTATACAGCGAAGATTAGCAAGCCAGGGCGACACGCCGAAGTTTTGTCAAAGTAGCCAGGCGAGTCTTGTCAATCTTCGTTGCATCTCGACAGCCGCCGCCGCCGCCCCCCGCCCCCACCTCATCACCACCACCACCACAACCACGCTCGCGTCGCGCAGTTTTCGAGCTGACCTTGCCGGGATGTCCGACGTCGGTGTCATTCTCTTCACAGCTAGCGCACAGACTGTATTTCGGGGTTGCCATAGCTTGTGCATAGGGTGATCATTGTCGGTGCATAGATTTGCTCACCTGTGGTGGAAGGGTCGGATGCCACACCGACACGAGGAGACCGGCATGGTTACCACCACATCATGGGCTCGAACACTTGCTTGTGGGTTCGCCGCGGCGGTCGCTGCGACGGGCCTCGCCATTACGACAGTCGGTCACCTCGCAGGGGCGAACGCCGAGCCGACCAAATCAGAGGCAGCAGCGTTGAGCTACAGGCAGTGCGTACAAAACGGGGGCGACCGCTCGTTCTGCTGCTATATGAACGGTGGGACATTCGAGGACAAGGTCACCGGTGTTGACAGCAACCTCAACCAAATTCACACCTACACATGCACCTTTGAAGGGATGTCGGTAGTCGATTCCTCAACGGCACCGCTGCATGTTGACCCTAACCGGCTCCCGCCCCCTAACAACGAAATACCCAGCGGCCCTGCACCGTCGACAGCGGTTCCCGCTGGGCCTCCCGATAGTCAGACAAACCATTATTAGCCGATGCTCCGTCAACCCAGACCCAACCGCTACCGTTGAAGTACGAACTCCGCGGTACCGACACAAGCGCGCTTCTACTGGCCCTTGCACGTCAACTCGGATGTGATTCCGCTCCATCACGACTGTCGAGATATTGGTCGAGGAACTCGACCGGCGGTGCTTCGATCGGTAGCAGGCAGTCCGTGCCGAGCATATTGATCACCGCGCCGCCGGATCAGGGGTGCAACCCACTCGGCAGCATGGCCGGCCAAGATCAGCGGGCGGTCACGATCGATCCAGTTGAACGTCGTGAACCACGCTCGGCACCGGACCTCAGCGGTTCGGTCGTGCCAAGCAGGTAGTTCCAGTACACGATCTTTCTGCCTCGGTCTTGGTACCCCAGCGTCTTCTCCGAGATGATGACCTCGAAGCCCGCGTTGACGATCACCGGCACGATCTCTCTCGCGTGATACGACTTCAATCCATCGTGGTCATAGAGCTTGTTTTTTTGTGGCACGGTCAGCCCGAATACGCCACCGGGGACAAGCTTGTCGCGGACCTGTCGCAGCAGCACTTGGGGATAGATGATGTACTCCATCACTCCGATCATCACTGCAGCATCGAACGATTGATCTTGGACGCGCCACGGCGATTCCAGGTCTTGCTGAATGACCTTCTTGTACGGCAACTTTCGCGCGCGGCGGACCATCGCGCCAACACCGTCGATGCCTGTTACGTCATACCCCTGTTCGAAGAACACCAGCGAGGAAAGCCCCGTGCCGCACCCGAGGTCGAGGACGTTCGCTCGTCTGGGGCCCAGCACATCGACGATCAGCCGCGGCACTTCCACATGCGCCGTGTAGTTCATGTCGTCGCGCAGATCGCAATCGTAGGTTTTCGCGAGATGCGAATATATTTGTTTGACCGATGTGAGACGCATTGACACCGAGATTAACGCGACCCGACCCGCCACACTTGGAACCAGGCCGTAGCCGTCGCCACCTGGTGCGCCCAAGCTGGGCCAACCGTTTCGTGGCATCCGATCCTCGGCGGTCTAGAGGCTCAAATCACCGACCGCAGTGGCGTGTCGTGCGCAATGCACCTACGCGACAGACAACTTCATCCGCAGCTTGACGCTGCCGGCCAACTCCACCTACGACCTCAAAACCGTTCCGGCCGTTCCGAACCACCTTCGCGGGGAATACTCTCGCCCTTCGTCGAGTAGTAGTGCGGAGGTGCCGCGTGAAGCTCGCGCCGGTGGCCCTTCGAACTGACTACGAAAGCCAAGGGGATGGATAAGTCCAGCGACATCGTGGGCGCCGATGCCACGGCCTTGGCAGAAGCAATCCGCGCTCGCCGGCTGTCATCGGTGGAGGTCGTGACGGCCCACCTAGAGCGAATCACAGCAGTGGATCCCGAGATCAACGCGACGGTGACGGTGTTGGCTGAGCCGGCTCTCGCCGCCGCGCGAGTCGCTGATGAAACGGTGCATGCAGGCGGCGAGTTGGGCGCCCTGCATGGCGTGCCGTTCACGGTCAAGGACGCACTCGACACGGCGGGCGTCGTCACGACTCGAGGTTCGTTGTTATTCCACGAGCACACGCCAACCGTGGATGCCGCCGTTGTCGCGCGGTTCCGTGCGGCCGGCGCCATATTGTTGGCGAAGACCAACCTGCCCGAATTCTCCTACTGGACCGAGACCGACAATCGGGTCGTTGGCCGGTCGGCCAATCCGTGGAACATCGACCACACGCCCGGGGGCTCGAGCGGCGGGGAATCCGCGGCAATCGCGGCGGGAATGTCGCCGATCGGGCTCGGCAGCGATGTCGCGATTTCCGTGCGGGGACCGGCCCACGACACTGGAATAGTTGCCCTCAAGGCCACGCGCGGGCGTATCCCAATCACCGGGCATTGGCCCCGTGTCCCTGCAAGGTATTGGCATGTTGGACCGATGGCGCGCAGCGTTCGCGACATCGCCACAGCGCTACAGATTCTGGCTGGCCCCGACGGCGCCGATGGTTACACACGCGATGTCGCGCTCGACCTCGACGACGTCAAGCGCCTCGCAGATATGCGCATCGGTTACCTCGTCGAACCGGGATTCGGGCCAATCGGCGACGACGTCGCCGCCGCAGTGCTGGCTGCTGCTGACGCGCTACGAGGCGTGGGGTGCACGGTCGAGCCGGCACCGTTGACGGAGCTGGAAGCGATCGACGGTGTCGCCCTAAGCGCTGTGCTCTACTCCGCCGAGGTCGTCCCATACTTCAAGAAGGTGGCAGAGGGACGCGAAGGTGAACTGCACCCCGTGACCGCCGCGATATTGGCGCGAGAGCAGCCGACACTGGCGGATTATATTGCGGCTCAACAGGAAACAGAGCGGTTAGCCGCCAAGCTGAGCGGATTCTTCGCCGACTACGACGCGCTATTGTGTCCAGTCGCCCCTATCCCGGCACCGCTGCACGCCCAGCGCAGTTTCACCGTCCGAGAAGGCGTCTCGGTAGCGGCGCAGGGGGTAATGCGCGCAACCGTGCCGTTTAATCTGACAGGTCTGCCCGCGATGACGATTCCTTTCGGCCTCAGTCATGACGGTCTGCCGATTGGGGTTCAAATCGTCACTCGCTGGTACGACGAGGCGACCCTTCTCCGCTTGGGCGCGGAATTAGAACGCGCCAAGGGTGACGGGTAGCCCAGGTGCCGCATCCGGCAGTCCGACCTGGGGAGCGCTCGCGCCGATGCCGAACATGAACCCCCGCAAGCCCATTCACGATCGAAGGAAGTTCACGAGTGATCACATTTGACCGCGCCGCGCTGGACCGTTACACCTCCGAAGACGCCGGGGGACCGGTGGTCATGCTCAACCTCCTGCGGTTCCGCCCCGGCGGTGAAGCGAAATACGCTGCGTATGCCGAACAGTTCGAGGCCGCCGGGATCAACGCCAAATATGGCCTCGAGGTTCTCTACGCCGGCCTCGGCAGCACGGCATTGGTGGCCGACGACGGGCAGGCCTGGGACATGGTGGTACTAGTGCGCTATCCCAGTCGGCAGCACTTCACCCAAATGATCAAGGACCCGGCCTACCAAGAGTTCGAGCATTTGCGTACCGAGGCGCTTGTCGAGTCGGTCCTGCAGGCCACGACTCCAGTCACCTGAGCTGCGTTAGTACATCTCACTCAACCTGCCAGCCGGCTGCGCTAGCCGGCCTGACGAGTTTGCGGCCAATAGTTTGGGCCAAGCGCTGACACCCCGGGCCGCAGCGCATGACTTCTGGACGCTGGCTCACTACGTCGAACTGTGAAGGCGTCCACATCACTTCCGGGCTGGTTCCAGGACCCCTACGGTCGACCGGCGCTGCGTGATCGGTAAATGTTCTTCGGAGCCGTCGTCACAGATGACCGACTGTCCGAATTGAACGAGATGGAGGTCTACCGGCGCTACAGTTTGAGGCGGAATTCACTTCGCGTGAGGTCGCTGCTACTTCAGTGCTTCCTGCTGCTCAACCGCACGGCGAGTGCCACACGTAAGGCCGGCGAGGCCATGAAAAGAGATGTGCAGTGGGCATAAGGGCGTCACGAACGGTTCGGCTGTCATTAGCAGCGGGTGCATTGTCGGCCGCATTTGCCTTGATCGGAGTGCCGATCGCAGTGGCACACGCAGATGACCTGACGTGCTCAGACGGCGAAGTGGCGTTGGATGGCACCTGCGCTCCGCCCACGGACAACTCGTCGGCTGCGCTGGGGCTTCCGCAAGGAAACGTCAGCGACGTGGTTTCGTCTCTCAACAACCCCAGCCTCTTCGAGCCCCCCTTCCAGCTCACCGAAGCAGAGGTGGCTTCGCCAGGGTTCAATGGCGGCGGCCACGAGGGTGGCGGGCACGGGCGTTAAGCCACGCGCTGCCCCAAGTGAGCCGCTTTCTCGTGCCGCCTGTTGGGTCCTGTAGTGCGCCGCTCGCTCGATATCGCTGAACTATAAAGTAGGCCAGCGCGATTGGAGTTCTGCGGTGTCCAATCCGGCCACGCGGGGGAGCCGGCGATAAAGCCGTCGCTCCTCTGCGCCACGATCCGCGGGCCCTTCGAGATCGCCCAATCGTCGCGCCATGCCGCCGAGCCGTTGCCGTGGGAATAGCACGCCGGGATGGACGTTCATAGTCCCCATGAGAAGCCTCAGCGAAACCGAACGCCAGGATTTCCTCGCCGACAGCCACGTCGCCGTCCTCTCCGTGGCCGCCGATGGCCGGCCGCCGGCCAGCGTCCCGATCTGGTACGACTACACCCCTGGAGGGAACATCCGGATCATGACTGGGGCGTCCAGCCGAAAGGCACGGCTGATCGAGCGCGCCGGAGCCGTGACGCTCGTGGTGCAACGCGAGGAGCCGCCGTATCAGTACGTCGTGGTTGAGGGCACCGTCGTCGAGACGACCAGACAGGTTCCGGCGGGACTGCAGGAAAGCATTGCGATCCGTTACCTCGGCGAGGACGGCGGTCGCGCTTTCGCGCGCAGCATGGAGGGTGTCGAAGAAGTGCTGTTCACCATCCGCCCAGACCGCTGGCTCACCGCCGACTTCACCGGCGATCTCTAGCCGACAAGCTCTACGGTGCCGGCGAAGTCTGGGTCACTTCAGTGCGCTGCCGTTGCGCCATTGATCCCACGGGATGGTCCAGTCGCCGTTCTGTGCAAGGGTCAGCGGTGGGCCGCCGGTGTTGCGGACTTCGACGACATCTCCGGGTATCGAGAAGTCATAGAACCATTTTGCGTTGTCGCCGTTGAGATTCAGGCAACCGTGGCTGGTGTCGGTGTTGCCCTGCGCCCACACGGTGGCGTCGAGCTGGTGCAGGTAGATGCCGTCGGTGCTGATGCGGGTCGCGTAATTGATGGTCTCGCGGTATCCGAGCCGGGAGTTCTTCGGCAGCCCGAAGGTGGAGGAGTCCATCACCACCGGATTGCCCTTGTCAAGAACGGTGTAGACGCCCGGTGGGGTCCAAAATGACAGGGTCCGCCCGTCTACTTGCTGCGTGCCGCCCATGCCCATCGAGGTCGGCATGGTGCGCACCAGGGTGCCGTTGCGGTAGACGCTGACCTGATGCGTGTGGTCGTCGGCGACGGAGACATGCGATTCACCGATGGTGAACTTCAAGTGTTCGTCCTGCTGCCCGAACACGCCTTGCGCCAAGGGGATTCCGTAGATCTTCGCATCGATGGTGACCGTGGTTCCCGGTGTGTAGTAGTGCTCGGGGCGCCAGTGCGCGTTCTGATCGTCGACCCAGTTCCAGGATCCCGCTACCGGCGGGGACGGGGTGACGACGAGCCGCCGCTCGGCTTCGGCCTTGTCGGTGATCGGCTCGTCGAAGTGGGCCACGATCACGACGCCGACACCGTAGGTGGCGCCATCGGCAAGCGGTGCCTCCGAGGTGGTCTGAAAGGACACCTTGGTTTGGTTGGGCGGGGTCAGTGTGGTGAATGAAACCGGTTGTGTCGCCGTCTTTCCGCCTGGCCCGCGGCTGGTGATGGTGAGCGTGTAGGTGCGCCCGTATCCGAGCGGGACGACGGGATGCCAGAACTTCGCGTCGGGGGTGAGAACCCCTTCGACGGGCTTGCCGCTGTCATTGACCATCGCCACGTCGGTCAGCGTGCCGGTTTGGGCGCTGACCGACACAGGAGCGACGGGGTCGACGTCGTGAGCTCCCGGTGCGGGTTCGATCTTGAGCGACGCCGGTTCGGCCGGGTTCGGGGGCGGGGCGCCCGCCGGGGCCGACTGATGTCCGCAGCCAGACAGCGCGAGGACTGCGGCCATGGCAAGGGGGGCCAACCGAGCAGGCACCGCCGTCCAGACGAACCGAAACAGATTGGGTTTCAGACTATTTAGCCCTTCTGGCGTGCGCGCGCTCATGTCCCATCCCGTCCCCCCGACCACCGTCCCGCGTCTGGTCGGTTAGGTACCCACCGGGCTGCCAGTCAAACCGACAGCGCCGCCGACTGTCCGGCTCCAGCTCGACGCGGCCGCTCGTGGATCGGCGTAGCGCTCGCTGCTGTCACCCGCGCACTGGACCTTTCCATTTGGTTTGCACACCGACATCATCAGCTTCCGGGGTATCAAGCATGCGGCTGGCCGCTGGTGTAGGTCGCTTGCATCAGGCTGCCGGCCAGCCCGCACAGGACCCACCCGACCAGGCAACGTGATCGCGGTGAGGAACACGGCTTTGCGGCCGAACCGGTCAGGGAGCTCGCCGATGATCCTGGTGGCCGCGATGCTCTGGTCCAGCGCGGCCGGCAGCATTCCCAGCAGCGGCCGAACTAAGACGACGTTGTCGCGCTGGGGGTGGGGCCGGGATCAGGCTGTGATGGTGGCCGGTCAGCGTGGCGGGGCCGCCGGCGGTGCTCCTTGATGCGTGAGTGCGGTGCGACCCGCGGCGGTCGCGAAGGGCCTTCGACGCATTACCGGCCCGGATTAGGCGGTAACCGGCAGATGCGGGCCCGCAGTTGGGCCCGGTACCGGCGCCGCCCCAATACGGTTCCGCCGCCTGTCGTTGCGATGAGCTCGTTGCCTCTCACTGGTCAGTACCGGTAGCAGAATCTTCGTCGAGAAGGGAACGGCATGGGACAGGTCGTGGCGAACGCTTCGATGTCGCTGGACGGCTATATCGCGAAAGACGACAACACAATCGGTCGACTCTTCGACTGGTTGCAGGATGGGGACGTTGAGATCGCCACGGTTGATCCCGCCATCACCTTCCACATGACGCCGGTCAGCGCCGAGCGCTGGAGGCAATGGACCGATGGACTGGGTGCACTCATCTGCGGGCGAAACCTGTTCGACTTCACCGGAGGATGGGGCGGCATGCACACCGTCGGCGTGCCGGTGGTCGTGGTGACCCACCAGGTGCCGACGGACTGGGTCGAGGCCCACCCGCATGCGCCGTTCCACTTCGTCACCGACGGCGTAGGGGCCGCGGTGGCGAAGGCGCAGGCGATCTCCGGACCCCGCACGGTGGCGGTGGCCGCGGGCACCATTGCCCGGCAGTGTTTGGAGTTCGGCCTGCTCGATGCGGTAGCCATCGACCTGGTGCCCGTGGTGATGGGACGGGGACGCCCGTTTTTCGGCGAGCTGTCGATGGGCGACGTTCCGCTGGGCGATCCGACCGTGTGCGTCCGGGGGAACCGCGTCACCCATCTCGTGTTCCCTGTGACCGAGAAGCCGAGCTGATAATGACGCCGCAGCTGTTGATCGTGTTGGGCACGGCCGCGGCCGAACGCGGCTACCGCGCGTCAGATCACCCTGGGCACCCGCAGCGACATTGCGGCGCGATAACGCCGGTCATCGGATGACTAACAGGTCGATTCAAGACGATGACGCCGGGTCGCAATACAGATCAAAGTAATCACGAAAGTAACTGCGCAGGAATGAGTGTGGCAGCGTGAGTCAGCGCACCAGGCAAGGGGGGCTCTCACAGTACCTGTATCACCAGGGCCTTCCAGATGTCGAAAACGACTGTCAACCTGGTTGAGTCGGCTCCCAGCTACACCGAGGAGAAGTAATGGATCTGGGTTTGCAGTGCGTGTAGCCCAATTGGTACCAACGCTTGCGGAGCTGTAACAAGGCTCGATAGAACAGGTGCGTGGTTTTGCGCGCCCCGCAGATCCCCGGAAGGCGTGCACTGCGGCCGCCCGAGAACCCGGCCCCGGCGCCCTGAACGAAAGCGCCGACAACACGTTATGGACACGCACTGCAGCTATACCCCAATCAGTTCAATCCAGCTGTCCCGAATGCCCGACGGTGAAGGCGCATTCTTCCACGACAGAAGGGACGGAGACCAATGACCGACACGCAATTCACCACTCACACACACCTTTTCGACCTGAGTGGAAAGTACGCACTGGTCACTGGCGGCACCAGGGGCATCGGGCGGATGATAGCGCGCGGCCTTGTGCAGGCAGGCGCTCGCGTCGTCATCAGCTCACGCAGTACAGACGCGTGCGCGGAGGCACAGCAGCAGCTGTCGAAATTCGGTGACGTCCAAGCGATCCCGGCCGACCTGTCCAATCACGAGGAGTGTCAACGCCTCGCGGACCTTGTCACGGTCGACTCGGAACGCCTGGACATCCTTGTCAACAACGCGGGAGCGATGTGGCGCGAGCCGCTAGCGACGTTCCCGGACGAAGCCTGGGACACAGTGGTCGACCTCAACCTCAAGTCGCCGTTCTGGCTGGTGCAGGCGCTGCTGCCCGCACTTCGCACGACGGGCACCGCCGATGATCCCGCGCGGATCATTAACATCGGCAGCATCGCCGCCATCCATGTCGCCCAGTCGCCCAACTACTCGTACGCCAGCAGCAAAGCGGCACTCCATCAACTCACCAGAGTGCTTGCCAGAGAACTGGGCCCACAGCACGTCACGGTGAACGCGGTAGCACCGGGAGTGTTCCCATCGCAGATGATGGCCGGCACACTCGACACGTTGGGAGACACGATCGCGGCGGCGGCACCTCTGCGCCGGCTCGGCCGCGACGACGACATGGCCGGTATCGCCGTGTTTCTCGCTAGTCGCGCCGGGTCCTACCTCACAGGAGCCATCATCCCGGTCGACGGCGGCATCGCGACGACCGCAACAGGTACGCCCTAAGCGTCGGCGCGAACTTTTGGCAGCGGTCAACGCCCCCTCGTGAACACTCCACGTCGGGTCTCATCGCAGTCGTCGAGGTACCCGCAGTACCTCCCTCGGACTGCGGGACGGGCTTACGGTGAGGGAGATGGCCACGATGGACCTACGCACCGACATCCGGGAGTTTCTCAGCTCGCGTCGCGCCCGCATCGCACCCGAGCAGGCTGGCCTGCCCGCTTACGGCGGCAATCGTCGGGTCAAAGGTCTACGTCGCGAAGAGGTCGCGCTACTTGCGGGGGTATCAGTCGACTACTACGTGCGCATGGAGCGCGGCAGCCTCGCCGGTGCCTCCGATGGCGTGCTGGATGCGTTGGCCTCTGCCTTGCAACTCGACGAGGCCGAGCGCGACCACCTATTCCACCTCGCGCGCCAATCCCGGGCGCCCAGCCGCCGACGCCGGCGCAGGCCTGCCGGGACGGTGCGCTCGACGCTGCAGCAGGTGCTCGACGCCATCTCCGATGCGCCGGCCTGGATCCGAAACGGCCGGTTTGACGTGCTCGCCATGAATCAACTCGCCCGCGCGCTGTATTCACCGGTGCTGGCCGACCCGCGAAGGCCCGCGAACACAGCGCGGTTCGTCTATCTAGCTCCCGAGGCGGCCAAAGATTTCTTTGTCGACTACGACCAAATTGCCAGTGACGCGGCCGCGAAGCTACGCATGGAAGCTGGTCGCAATCCCCACGACGAGCAGCTGATCGCCTTAGTCGGCGAATTGTCAACGTGCAGTGAGCTATTCCGGCAACGGTGGGCATCTCAGGACGTGCGGCTGCACCGGTCCGGACGCAAGCGGTTGCACCATCCGATCGTGGGCCAGCTCGACTTGGACGTCGAGTCTCTGGAACTGCCCGACGACCCCGGCCTGCACCTCATCATCTACACCGCCCCCGCGGGGACGCCGACCGCTGACGGTCTAGCGCTCCTGGCGTCGTGGGCGACCACCCAACAGAGGCTGGCGACCGAGCGTGACGCACCCGACGGATAGTCCAACGCCTTCAGCGGTACTAGTCAGCCGACCGTTCACCATTTACCGGTTATTCATTGACGAAATCGGCGGCATCGCGCAGAGTGCCCTTTCACGGGATTTCCGAGATGTGGTCGGTCAGCCAGTCCGCATATGACCGCGGCGGCCTGCCCAACAGCTCAGCCACGGTTGAAGTTTCATACCACAGGCCGGCCCGCACGGACTCGAAGTACATCAGTGTCGCGTCGACGATCTCTGGCGGAAGGCCCGACGCCACCAATTCCTGACGGGTTTCGTCGTCGGTCCCGTCCACAAACCTGATCGTCTTATCCACCGCGTACGAGATCTGGGCGGCGATCTCGGGCCCGATCATGGCCTGACCCGACAGTTCGTAGACCTTGCCGTCGTGGCCCGCCTCGGTCATGACTCGCGCCGCGACAGCGCCGACGTCGCTGGGATCGATCAGCACGACCGCGCGCCCGGCGTGCGGTTCGAGCAGGTGGCCTTTGTCCAGCACTGATGTCCATACGAATGGCAGGCTGGACATGAACCGCACCGGTCGCAGGATCGTCCACGTCGACCTCAACGCCCGCAACCGCCATTCGTTGGCGCCGTGCCCAGCCCACAGGTCGCCGTCGAACCGGCCCGCACCGAAGTTGGATAGATAAACGAGGTGTTCGACACGGGCCTGCTCGGCCGCCACAAACGCGTTGACCTCCATTTTCTCCGCATTGGGAAAGGGGAAGGGCGCCAACACGAAAGCCCTCTGCACGCCGACGAATGCCTGCGGCAGCGTCTGCGGTTGCGTCAGGTCACCGACCGCGACGTCGACGCCTGCTGGCGCCCTGGCCGGGTCCCGCACCAGCACCCGGACCCGCTGGCCAGCGTCAAGCAGGTGCTTGACGACTTCGCGGCCGATCGTTCCCGTCGCACCGATAACGAGGATCATGATGCCAGCCTCGTCAGAAATGCCTTGAGGGCGAAGGTGTTTCGGCGGACGTAGTCGTCGAACGTCTGGGCGGGCCTGCCGAGCACGTCGGCGACCGCGCCCGTGACGATGATCTCGCCGGCACGCACCCCCGCGTAGTGCCTCAGCACAAACTCACCGAATTCGGGTGGGTAGCCGTCAGCCAGGAACCGGGCCTGTGCCTCGGCCTCGGTGGTGTCAACGTATTGGACGTCGACTCCGGTCGCCGCCGACAACCGTTGCGTCATCTCGGCGTACGTCAACAGTCGGGGACCCGTCAGGTCGTACACCTTGCCTTCATGCCCGCCCGAGGTGAGGACAGCGACCCCTGTTGCGGCGATATCGGCCGGATCGATCGGCGCCTCCGACCCGTCGGCGGCAGGCACATAGACCGCAGCGCCCGTCGGGGTCGCGCGCAGAAACGTCGTATGCAGATTGGAGGCGAAGAACCCGGGCCGCAGCATCGTCCACGCCACGTCGGTGTTGCGTAGATACTCCTCACCGCGCCGGTGCATCGCGGCATGTGGTTCGCCTGCCATGTGATCCTGAAACGACTCCAGCGCAGAGACTTTCACGATATGGCCGATCCCGGCTCGGCGTGCAGCGTCGTAGGCGTTGATTTCCAGATTGGCGATGTCTTCGCCGTTGACCACCACGAACGCTTTCGCCGCGCCGGCGAACACGATGTCGAGAGACTCCGGTCGCTGCAGGTCGCCCTGCACAACCTCCACCGACGCGTCAAAGGCCGCTTTAGCCGGGTCGCGCACCAGTGCGCGCACCCTCTGTCCGGCGGCGACAAGCTGAGCGATCAGTTCTCTGCCGATCACTCCGGTCGCGCCGGTTACGACGATCAAGTCCGTCATCCGTTTCTCCTCTACTAGAGTGCGGCCGCAAGGCCGCCGTCAATACGGATGTCCTCACCGGTGATGTAGCTGGCGTCAGCGGACGCCAGGAATGCGATGGTCCGCGCTATCTCTTCCTCGAACCCCAACCGTCCGAGTGGAACACGCTGGGGCAGTAACACTTTGAACTGCTCCAGCTCGTCGGCGGACATGGCGAGCTTGATAAACGCGGCGTTGTCGACGGGCCCGGGACTCACCGAGTTAACCCGAATACCTCGAGCGGCCAGCTCGACCGCCAGAGCGCGGACCATCGCGCGCAGTGCTCCCTTGGTCGCGGTGTACACCGAAAAGTTCGGCGAGCCGACGTGACTGCCGACCGAGGCTGTAAAAACCACGGATCCGCCCGACTGGAGCAGCGGCAGGGTCTTCTGCAGGGTGAAGAACTGACCCTTGACGTTGACGGCGAAGTGCTCGTCGTAGGTTGCCTCGTCGACCGCTTCGATCGGCAGCATCCGGCCGCTTCCCGCGTTGAGCACCACGGCGTCGACCCTGCCGAAACGCGCGCGTAGCTCGTCGGCGACGAGGTCCGCGCTGCTGATCTTGCCCGAATCGGCTTGCAGCACAACCACCTCCGATGGCAGGAGTTCGCGAGCCGCGGCGAGCGTCTCCGGGTTGTTGCCTGTCACCAGCACTCGATACCCGCGTTTATGAAACTCCTGCGCTGTCGCCTGCCCGATGCCGGTGGTTCCGCCGGTCACCAGGGCGACCGGCTGTGACGATGTCATCAGAAGCTCTCCGTCCATTTGTGTAGTCCGCCCTACACAAATGTAGCGACCGTCACCCGGGCCATGTCAAGGAGTTCTGTAGTATCGACTAAAGAAAGGGGTTGCATGATGGCCAAACGGGGACGGCCGGCCGGTTTCGACCGGTCCGAAGCGCTTGACCGCGCGATGGAGATGTTTTGGGAACGCGGTTACGAGGGCACGACGCTCGAGGATCTGCAGGAATCGATGGGCAACATCAGCCCGACGAGCTTCTACCACGCCTTCGGTTCCAAGGAGGCCCTGTTCCGCCTGGTCGTCGAAAAGTATCGGCAGACCGTCGGCGGTCCGGCGCTGAATGCGCTCGACGAGTCACCCACGGTGCGCGAGGCCGTTCACGAGATGCTGCGCTTGACGGCCGAATCCTTCTGCCGTCCGGGCAAACCCCACGGGTGCATGCTGGTCCTCGGCGCCACCAATTGCTCGCCCGCCAACGCCGCTCCGCAGGAGTACCTACGTTCCATCCGTCAGCAGACTCCGACGGTGCTCAGGCGTCGACTCGCGCGAGCCGTGGCCGAAGGCGACCTGGCGGCGTCGGCCGACCTCACCTCGATCGCCGCGTTCTACGCCACGGTGCTGCACGGCATGGCGGTCCGAGCGGGCGACGGCGCGTCGAAGAAGGCGTTGATGGCCGCCGTCGACGGCGCGATGGCCGCGTGGCCCGCGCTCACCCACTGACCAACTTGGCGTCCCTTGGCAAATATTGCAGCATGCTGCGCGACCGGGTGATCGGATCGGGACTCGAGTTCAAGGATCGCGGCGCTCATGAGCTCAAGGGTGTGCCCTGCGAATGTCGCCTCTTCACCGCGGCTTCTTAAAAGGACAACCGGGTGCGCTGAGGCTTCGGAGTTGGGGACATGAAGCCGACCCCCCGTCACCGCTCACATTGGCGGAGCAACCGGTAGGAGATGACGCGACGGCAGCACAGTCGTCACCCTCGACCGTGGCGATGTTGTGATTACCGCCAAAAGCGTTGGCGCTGCTGCCGTCTCCGGCCACTGTCGCGGCGTTGTCGTTGCCGAAATTCGCGTTGGCCGTGCTGCCGTTGCCGGTGGTGGAGGCAGTGTTGCGGTCCCCGAAGTTGGCGCTGGCACTGCTGTTGTCGCCGATAGTCGTGGCGGTGTTGTTGTTCCCGTCGCCGGTGGTGGCACTGCTGCCGTTCCCGGTGGTTGTGGCGGTGTTGTCGTCGCCACCACTGCGTTCGCCCGACTGCTGTCGCCGGTCACCGTGGCGGCGTTGTCGTCGCCATCCGTCGCACGGAGCGCCCGCGAAGTGCGGGTGCGACAACTAGGCTGAGCGGGTCTGCAGCGCCGGGCGATCTCGCGTCGCGGTCGGTACCGCTGTCCACGTCGCCCGGCCGCAGTGCCGCCGACTCTGTCAGTGCCGCGACCGACGCCACAAGCCAAGATGAAGCCGTCTCTATCCCAGCACCGATTCTGGCACCATTGGGGAGATGGATGCGCGTTCGCAGCCGGGTCTCAATGATCCGTTCGAAGAGGCGATTGACGACGCGCTGAACTCCCTGCCGGCCGATCTCCGTGCGGCGATGAGTAACGTCGAGATCGTCGTCGAGGACGAGCCTCCCGACGGGCAGCCGCTGCTCGGCCTGTACCGCGGTATCCCGCTGCCGCGAAGGAGCACCACGTACAGCGGAGTGCTTCCCGACAAGATCAGCATCTTCGGCGGACCGATCACCCGACTCGCTGCCGGCGACATGGATCGTCTACGCCGCGAGGTCAGGCACGTCGTGCTCCACGAGATCGCCCATCACTTCGGGATCAGCGACGAGCGGTTGATCGAGCTCGATCGGTACTGACGAGGCGTCGATCGTGGACTCGACGAGCTCAGCCCATCGGCCAATTACCCGTGACTGGCCACGATGCGCCAACAGTATTCCCAGCCGCCGATGGTGCCGTTGTATTCCCTGGGATTGCCGCTGGCATCGGTGGCGGGCCAGCCGACACAGCACGTCAATAAGCCTGCACCACAGGCCAATTCGTCGCCGTATTGATAGTGCTACAGGCAGCGGCTAGTCGAACGCCAAAACTTGCGGTGACCCAGGCGCTGCTGCCGTCGCCGCGGCAGGCCCACGGCCGCTTCGTGAACATCGGCGGCGCTGCTGGCCGGATGACGCTCCCGGCGTATTCCAACTCCTCGCGAACTTTTCTTCAAGGCCGGGGGGAGGGCGGCGTCTCGGGCGACGATTTATGACGGGTCTGCTGCTTACGCGTAGCGAGGCAAGCGTGTAAACACTCACGTTTCGGGCAGCGGTCCGTGGTGGTCAGCCGTGTAGCCCGTACTTGATTGCGGTGTCCTGAGTGGGTGAAGCCCAGCTCAAACACCGTCACCGCGCCCATCGGTGAACTATGCGCAGCCCACATCTGATTCGAGACAAGATTTGATCTGCCGTTTCACTAGAAACGGGGCGACAGGCTTAACGAGGCGCGCGCTCGGTCGCGAATGTTGCCTCATCGAGTTCGACGGCCGCTGAGGACCGGTCCGGCCGCGGCCACTAGTGGGGGAGAGGCAGTCGAGCCGCCGCCCCAGAGACTTCCCGAAAAGTCGGCTCGCGCAGGACAATGTGCGGGTGACCGAGCCAAGCCCGGACAGCCGCCACGCTCCCAAGCGCGCACCCGCGCGTCTTGCTGACCTGATGCTGCTTGTGATCGTGCCAGGTCGCCGGGACGATGTCCGAGCCTTCACCGACACTGAGCGCCAGGCGGCTGCCGACTATGCGGCCGCCACGGTACAGCAGCTACCGACATAGCCGCGCTACCCGGGCAGATCGCGAGGGAGCGCCTTCTCGGAAGACAAGGCCCACCTGTGTGCGCGGCGGGATGCATAGGAGCCGTGCACCAGCAGGGGCTCGCGCAAGGTGTTCAGCGGACGTTGTCGATCGAGTTCTTCACGGTGTCATGCTTGGTCTTGAGGATGTTGCTTACCGCCGTGTACTGGCGGTTGTCGTTCTGCATCTGGCTTTGCAGCTGTAGGTATTGCAGGTTGAAGCTCATCTGCGTCTCCTGCATAGGGAGAGCCAATGCCACGTCCACCCGTCCGGAGTTCATGTGTGCCTCCGGCGGCGCGACGGAAGGCACGCCGGGGCTGGCAGAAGAATCTTGAGAGGCACCGATTGGTGTTGTCGTAATGCTGACTGTGTCAGCGGCCGCCGCCCCGGCAGTAGTCAATCCAATTCCGAACGCAACAGCCGTAGCTATCGCAGCCAGCAGCAGAAGATTCATCAATCCCGAAAGACGGTTCATGTTTTCCTTTCGTTGCTTACCGGCCGGTGGCGGGCGTGTCACGTAACAGGTTGCCGCGGACACCTTGGCAATTCCTTGGCGGATTTGCGGTGGGCAACCGCGATCGTCCGGAAGTAGCTGGCGGCCGATTAGTCCCGAGCTCGTTCTGCGGTAACACACTCCAATATGCCCGCTTAGTTGGGTCGCTCAATATCCTCGAACCACAGGTGAGAGACCACCGGACAGGGAGCAGCAGCGAGGTTATCGACGTCTGTATTCGGTTCTGGGGCAATGCCTCTCACGCCTACCGGTAAAGCTGAATATTCGACTCCGTCGTACTCACCGGTTTGGCCACTTCGAGTGGCTGAGGGAGCGTTCGGCAGACATACAGGACTGGATGGCGGGCGTCGTAGACTTGCTGGCGATGATCGGTTCGAGACGCAGAGCGTCATCATGGCATCTGATTCGGATGCCGTTTCTTGGTTGCGTCTTGGTGGTCGCTTCGTGTTCGACACACATTGTGTCCGAGGCCGCACGGGCTCTTCTGGTGCGTTCTTCAATACGAACGGGCGGATGCCGGTCAGACCTACGGCGTCTATGTGGCTGTCACCAGCGTGGACGCCGGCAACGTCAAATTCGACATCAAGGTCGACGACAAACCAAAGCCCTGATATGACACTGTCTCCGCCACCACGCGCCGAGGTCTACTTGGTGGAGAACCGCCTCAACCCGATCTCAACGCGAGCCGCGCTCGAACTCACCGATGACAATTTGCGCTGCACAGTTAAGGAGTACTCGAACTGGGTCGAGAAGGCCTTGGGGATTTCAGATCTCAGGTCTCGGCTTCAAGCAGGCGAGGCGGTCGCGGCGTTTGATTTCCGGCGTGATCAGCTGAAGATCAAGTGGCTCAAGCGGTTTCTGAATGCGGGGTTCTCCGTTAGTGATGGCAGTTCGCGCCGTTGGCTGGTGTCGCTCGTTTATCCCACGGGAATCTTGGCATTCGTGGAGGTGGTGGACGGCTGGGATGTCCA
>Ga0070665_100000597_pt1 | contig 50189 bp, 36 predicted proteins | sample KBSS13metaG_FD_65862 | JGI IMG/M metagenome (GOLD analysis project Ga0070665, IMG submission 65862) | Switchgrass rhizosphere microbial communities from Kellogg Biological Station, Michigan, USA - KBS S1-3 metaG | ecosystem: Host-associated > Plants > Roots > Rhizosphere > Soil ...
GGCGGCGGAGCTGAACAACATCTCCACCGACCTCGCCTCGCAATATGGCCGCGGCCGCGGTGCGCTGGGCGGGCAGCCGCTCACCGGCAACGAGATCGAGGCCCGGATGGGCACGGTCCGCAACCCGGACCAGCTGCGCGAGATGTGGACGAGCTGGAACGACAATGTCGGCTCGCCGATGCGTCCGCAATATCAGCGCATGACCGAGATCGCGAACCAGGGTGCCCGCGACCTCGGCTATGCCGATCTGGGTGCGATGTGGCGCTCCAAATATGACATGAGCCCGGACGAGTTCGCGGCGCTCACCGAGCGGCTCTGGAACGAGGTGAAGCCGCTTTACGAGGAGCTGCATTGCTTCACCCGCGCCGGCCTCAACCGCACCTATGGCGACCGCGTCCAGCCCGCCACCGGCCCGATCCGCGCCGACCTGCTGGGCAATCTCTGGGCGCAGGAATGGGGCAATGTCTATGACGTGGTCGCGCCGCGCTCCAACACCAGACCGGCCTATGATTTGACCCAACTGCTCACCCGCGCGAACTACACGCCGGAGCGGGTGATCCGCACCGCCGAGGGCTTCTTCACCTCTCTGGGCTTCGCGGCCTTGCCGCAGACCTTCTGGGAACGGTCGATGATCACCCAGCCGCGCGATCGGGAGGTGATCTGCCACGCCTCGGCCTGGGATGTCGACAATGTCGACGACCTGCGCATCAAGATGTGCACCCGCGTGAACGCCGACGATTTCGTCACCGCGCATCACGAGCTCGGCCATAATTTCTACCAGCGCGCCTACAACCGGCAGCCCTTCCTCTATCTCGACAGCGCCAATGACGGCTTCCACGAGGCGATCGGGGACACGATCGCACTTTCGGTCACGCCCGATTATCTGGTGCAGGTCGGTCTCCTTCAGCGGAGCCAGATGCCCAACGAGGATCAGGACCGTCAGCTGCTGCTCCGCCAGGCGCTCGACAAGATCGCCTTCCTGCCCTTCGGCCTGCTGATCGACCGCTATCGCTGGGGCATCTTCTCCGGCCAGATCGCGCCGGGCGAATATCAGGCGGCGTGGGACCGGATGCGGCTGCAATATCAGGGCATTGTCCCGCCGAGCCCGCGCACGGAGCGCAATTTCGACGCGGGCGCGAAATATCACGTCCCGGCGAGCGTGCCCTACACCCGCTACTTCCTCGCCCGCATCCTGCAGTTCCAGTTCTACAAGGCCGCCTGCGACATTGCCGGCTGGCGGGGGCCGCTGCACCGCTGCTCCTTCTACGGCAATCGCGAGGTCGGGCGCCGGCTGAACGCGATGCTGGCCATGGGCGCCTCGCGGCCCTGGCCGGACGCGCTGGAAGCTTTCACCGGCAGCCGCGAGATCAGCGCCGAGCCGATGGTCGAATATTTCCGACCCCTGCTCGGCTGGCTGCGCGAGCAGAACAGGGGCCGGCAGTGCGGCTGGTCGGCGCCGACGACGAGCTGACGCCCCAATGAGCGCCGCGGCGTTCGCCTTCCTCGCTCTGGCGGCCGCGCAGCCCGCGGCCGCCGGACCGTTCGACGCCGCCGCGCCGGAGAATCGCGAGGTCCTGCCCAGTTTCTCCTATGCGACGGTGGAGCCGGTGCTCGCCCAGATCGGCGCGCGCTTCGAGCGGGCGGGCAATGACGAGCGGCCGGCGCTGACCGTCACCTTCATCAACGGCCGCCGCGCCGCGATATTGTTCGGCTCCTGCCAGGCGACGTCCTGCCGGGCGATCTCGATCCAGGCGGTCTGGAACGCGCCGTCCGGCACCGCCGCGCAGCAACTCGCGGGCGCGGTTTCGGCCTTCAATCAGCGCTATGCCTTCTCGCGCGCGCTGATCGCCGCGGACGGCAGGCCTTCGCTGCAGCGCTATCTGACCGCCGATTACGGTTTCATCCGCGGCAATCTCGCGGTGAACCTGATCGTCTTTGCCGGCCAAATCGACCGCTTCGTTAGCGAGGTGCTGCAGACGTCTGGCACCACCGCGCCGCCACCGACCCAGCCGGTCACGACCGCGCCGCCTCCGGCCGAAAGCGACCGGGCCGCGCCGAGGCGCCGGCCGGGGTCGGAATAGCGGCAAGTCGCCCGCCTAGAGCTGGCCGATCAGATATTCCGCGCTGGAGACGCTGAACGCGCCGGGCTCCTCGACATTGAGTTCCTTCACCACGCCGTCGTCGACGATCGCCGACCAGCGCGAGCCGCGCTTGCCGAGGCCGAATTTCGAGCCGTCCATGGTGAGGCCCAGCGCCTCGGCGAAATCGCCATTGCCGTCGGCGAGCATGGTCACCTTGCCGTCGGCACCCGCGGATTTGGACCAGGCGGCGAGCACGAAGGCGTCGTTCACCGCGGTGCAGGCGACTTCGTCCACGCCTTTCGCCTTCAGCTCATCGATCCGCTCGACGAAGCCCGGCAGATGGCGGGCGGAGCAGGTCGGCGTGAAGGCGCCGGGAACGGAGAAGAGGGCGATCTTGCGGCCGGCGAAATAATCCTCCGTCTGCACCGGCTCGGGGCCGTCGGCCGTCGCCTTGATGAGGGTCGCGCTGGGAATGCGGTCGCCAACCTTGATCGTCATCGTCGAATCTCCTCGGAAGCTGGCCAGCGCCTTAGCAGGAGATCGGTGACAGTCACTAGTGACTGCCCCTTGGTGCGGGATTAGCGTCGCAAGGTCGAAGGCGAAAAGGATCGGGAGATCGTGCCCACCAGCCAGAAGGGATGCGCAGCACGTTTGCTCCTCGCGGTCCTGGTCTTTGCGCTGGGCGTCCTGGCCGTCCATTTCGCCATCCAGGCCCTCTATTTCGAGCCGCTCTGCCGATCGGCGGCCGAAGCGCGGGGGACGACGTTTATGTCCTATGCAAGCGGTGGCCGCTCATCGCCCGCGGGCTGCACCCTGGTCGGGTCATTCGTGCCGTTATCCGAACTGGGCTGGTTCCCGGGCCTCGCGCCGATCATCGACCTTGTCCTGAAGCTGGCGCTTCCGGCCCTGCTGGCCCTGGCATTGCTCCTCATGCTGTCGCGGCGCAAGGCAGAGTAGCCGCGGCGATACGGCACGCTTATAGGGGTGGCGATGGACGCAGCGTCTTTCCTGTCCGGCCAGTTCCTGCTCGCCATGCCCGGCATTGGCGATCCGCGCTTCGAGAAAGCGGTGATCGCGATGTGCGTGCATGACGAGGACGGCGCGCTCGGCATCGGTCTCGGCCGGATTGCCCCGCGGATCGGCTTTCACGATCTGCTGAGGCAGCTCGACATCGACCCGGGCGTCGCGCCCAACGCCGCCATTCACCAGGGCGGGCCGGTGGAGCCGACGCGCGGCTTCATCCTGCACACGCCGGATTGGGGCGGCAGCGACTCGGTCGATGTGGGCGGCCGCTGGGTGCTGAGCGCGACGCTGGACATATTGAAGGCGATCGCGGCGGGGAAGGGGCCTAGCCGTTGGGTAGCCGCCCTGGGCTATGCCGGCTGGCAGGGCGGCCAGCTCGAGCAGGAAATGCGCCGCCACGGCTGGTTCGTGACCCCGGGCGACGAGAGCCTGCTCTACGAGCATGCGGTGGACGAGCGCTGGGCCGCGGCCTTTTCCGGCGCCGGCGTCGACCCGCGTCTGCTGACCGCGGAGTTCGGCACGGCCTGAGCCCACCGAGGCCTTGATCCAGATTGTGGCGCGGAAGCCGCCCTGCACGGCCAAGTGTTTGGCTTATCAGAATTAACCCCGAAATTTCACATCTCGAAAACCTGCGCCGTGAGACCTTCGAGTCGATCCCGGGCATCTCGCTCTGGATCGAGTTGAGAGTGGGGGACACTATGATTGGACTGAAGAAAGGGCGCGCCGCCATCGTGGCGGGCGCCATGGTGATCTGCATGCCCGCGACGGCCCAGGCCCAGGCGGGATGCTGGAACCAGACCCAGGTCGCGGCCGCCAAGGTACGGGACCTGCAAAGCCGGCTGATGGTGGCGACGTTGCGCTGCTCGGCCATGGGCGTGAACGTGGCGGCCGCCTATAATCGCTTCCTTGCCGCCAATCGCGAGACCATCCGCGGCGCCAATGCGGTGCTGATGGGCCAGTTCCAGACGGTCCACGGCCGCCAGGCGCAGGTCCATTATGACCGCTTCGCCACGGCGCTCGCGAATATCTATGGCGACGACGCCACCAGCCGCGCGGTTTGCGCCGACACGGAGGTGCTGGCCGAAGAGGCCGCCGAGGCCCGGGGCGACATTGACGCGTTGATCGGCATCGCCGACCGGCTCGGCTTCGTCGCCGCTCTGCCCGGCGGGCAGTGCACGGTCAGCTTCGCGGGCCGTTGACGACGAGAGGGGCGGGCAGACCGGAAATCGGCCCGCCTCTCGACCTTCGTCACATCACATATAAAGATATCTTTATATTTGCATTTGCGGTCGGGCGCGGCTAGGGAGCGCGCGTCAGTGCCTCCCTCCGGATGCTCTGCGCAGTGTGCGCACTGCGTGGCTGAAGCTGACATGCGACCGCCCTTGCTGATGGCGGTTTTTCATTTTCAGGAGACCGTCCGTGGCCACCCAGGCTCAGTCCGACCTCAACGATTATGTCATCGCCGACATCTCCCTCGCCGGCTTCGGCCGCAAGGAGATCGAGATCGCCGAGACCGAAATGCCGGGCCTGATGGCCCTGCGCGCCGAATATGGCGCCGCCAAGCCGCTGAAGGGCGCGCGCATCACCGGCTCGCTGCACATGACGATCCAGACCGCGGTGCTGATCGAGACCCTGACCGCGCTCGGCGCCGAGGTCCGCTGGGCCTCGTGCAACATCTTCTCGACGCAGGACCATGCCGCGGCCGCGATCGCCGCGTCCGGCGTGCCGGTCTTCGCCGTGAAGGGCGAGACGCTCGAGGAATATTGGGACTATGTCGTCCGCATCTTCGACTGGGGCCAGGATGTTGTCTGCAACATGATCCTGGACGATGGCGGCGACGCCACCATGTTCGCGCTCTGGGGCGCGCGCGTCGAGGCCGGCGAGACTCTGTTCACCCCGACCAACGAGGAAGAGGAAATCTTCGCCGCGACGCTCACCCGGTTCCTGGCCGAGCGCCCTGGCTACCTCACCAGGACGGTCGAAACCATCAAGGGCGTCTCGGAGGAGACCACCACCGGCGTCCACCGCCTCTATGAGCTCGCCAAGAAGGGCAAGCTTCCCTTCCCGGCGATCAACGTCAACGACAGCGTCACCAAGTCGAAATTCGACAATCTCTATGGCTGCAAGGAGTCGCTGGTCGACGCCATTCGCCGCGCCACTGATGTCATGCTCGCCGGCAAGGTCGCCTGCGTCGCCGGCTTCGGCGATGTCGGCAAGGGCAGCGCCGCCTCGCTCCGCAATGGCGGCGCCCGCGTCCTCGTCACCGAGATCGACCCGATCTGCGCGCTGCAGGCGGCGATGGAGGGCTATGAAGTCGTGACCATGGAAGAGGCGGCCACCCGCGCCGACATCTTCGTGACCGCCACCGGCAACGCCGACGTACTCACCGTCGATCACATGCGCGCGATGAAGAACATGGCGATCGTCTGCAATATCGGCCACTTCGACAGCGAGATCCAGATCGGCGCTCTGCAGAACATGAAGTGGACCGAGATCAAGCCGCAGGTTGACGAGGTCGAGTTCGCGGACGGCAAGAAGATCATTGTCCTCTCCAAGGGCCGTCTCGTGAATCTTGGCAATGCCACCGGGCACCCCAGCTTCGTGATGAGCTCCAGCTTCACCAACCAGACGCTGGCCCAGATCGAGCTTTGGACCAAGTCCGAGCAATATGGGAATGACGTCTACGTCCTGCCCAAGCATCTCGACGAGAAGGTCGCGGCGCTTCACCTCGACAAGCTCGGCGTGAAGCTGACCACGCTCAGCCAGAAGCAGGCCGACTATATCGGCGTGCCGGTCGAGGGGCCGTTCAAGCCCGACCACTACCGCTACTGAGGATCAACCGATCCGGGCGCGCCGGGATAGGCACCGATTGCCGGTCCCAGCGCGTCCTTCAGCGGACCGAGCCACGGCTCGAAATTCTGCCAGCGGCCGAGCGCGGCCCGGCTGATCGGCCGGCGGACCTGCTCCGCGCTGGCCGTTCGCACCGCCCGCGCATTTTCGTGGAAGCGAAGGGAGCTCTCCTCGAAGGGCAGCTCCAGTCCGTTGAGCAGGCGGCGTATCTCCGCTTCGGGCTCGGCCACGAGCTGCTCGTGCACCACGCGATGCACCCGGCCACCGGCCAGGTCGTCGAAATGATCGAGCAGGTCGAGATAGTCCCGATAATAGAGACCGAGGTCGCGCAGCCCATAGGAGAAGGCCTGGCCGCGCGCGAAATACTGCTTGAAGTTTGACACGCAGCAATCGAGTGGATGACGCCGCGCGTCGATGATCCGGGCCTTGGGCAGGATCAGGCGGATGAAGCCGATATTGAGCCAGTTGTTCGGCAGCTTGTCGATATAGAAGGGGCGGTCGGTGTGCCGATAGAGCCGGCTGGCCTCGATACACTCCTGGCCCAGCGCCCGCAGCCGCGCCGGCCCGAGCCCCGTCAGCAGCTCCGGATAGCGCGCGCCTGGGTCCCGCCAGCTTTCCCCGAGCAATTTCTGGATCAGCATCGGCACGACCGGCAGCTCCGACGTCCCCTCGACCATGGAATGGGAGGCAAGGATCTGTTCGATCAGGGTCGAGCCGGCGCGGGGCAGGCCGAGGATGAAGATCGGGTCGGGCGCGTCGCAGCCCTGGCCCTCGCGCTCCGCCATGAACGCGGCGGTGAAGAGCACCTTGGTGCGGCCTATCTCCTCCTGGCTCGCCTCGGCGCTCCAGGGCAGTTGCGCCCGCCGCAGCCGATTGCCCTCGGCATAATGGGCGAAGGAGGCGGAATAGTCTCCGGCTTCCTCCAATGCGGTGCCGAGCGCGAAATGGAGCAGGAGCTTCTGCATGTCGTCGCGGGCGGCGCGCAGGGCCGACTCCATCGCCGGCAGGTCGCTCCCGTCCAGCGCTCCGGTCTTGACATTGGCGAGGCTCCAATAGGCCTCGCCCGCGCCTGGATCGCCGGCGATCGCGCGGCGATAGGCGGCGACGGACTCGACCGCTCGCCCGAGTGTCTTCAGCACATTGCCATAAGCGAGCCAGAGCGCGGCCCGGTCGGGGAAGGCGGGCAGCATGGCCTCCAGCAAGGCGGCCGCCTCGCCATAATGGCCGAGCTGGCCAAGCGTCGCCGCCTTGGCGAGCCTGGCGTCGAAATGATCGGGCTGCCGTGCGAGGATCGCATCGAGCGCCTCGATCGACTGGGCAATCTCGTTCTGTTGGACGAGGATCGTCGCCAGCCGCAGCCGTGCCTCGGCACAGCCCGGGGCGAGGCCGATCGCGCGGCGCACCAGCTTCTCGGCTTCGCCGGCGAGGCCAAGCGCGAGCGCGATCTCGCCGAGCATGAGAATGGCGGCGACATCGTCATCGCGGGCGTGAAGCCGCGGCCGGAGCAGACGCTCCGCCTCCTGGAAGCGGCCGGATGCAAGCGCCAGCCCCGCTTCGCGCAGCAAAGGGTCGTGCGCCGCCGAGTCGAGGGCGGCGGCGTCGGCCGCATCCGCCTCGGCCTCGCGCCCGAGCCGGCGCAGCGCCCGGCCCAGCAGGCGGTGGGCGCGCGCCTCGAAAGGCCTGCTCTGGAGGATTGCGCGCGCCTGGCCGGCCGCGGCGTCCGGGTCGCGCTCGAGCAGGGCCGCGCTTTCGCGCAGCGCCTGCTCGAGGCTGCCAGCTTCGTTCATCGCGTCATCCCTGCCGGCCCGCCGGGGCCGGCAGATCGGGCTTAGAAGCGGACGACCGCCCCCGCATAGAAGAATCGGCCGCGATTATTGTAGATCGCGCTTCCCCCGCCGGCGCCGGTCAGGCCGAGCGGCGGCAGCCGGTTGAAGGCATTGTCGAGGCCGAGGTAGAAGTTGAAGTCGCGGCTCGCGTCCCAGGCCAGGCGGAAGTCGTGATAGAAGACGCCCGGATAGAAGCGGCGCTCGGCGAAATCCGCATCCTCCGGATCGCGGCCCTGGACGCTGAAGAAATCCTCATAGGCGTTGACCACCATCTTGCCGATGTAGCGAAGCTCATAGCCGATCGTGAACGGCCCGCGCTGCAGCGCGAGGTTCAGGTTGAACGCATCCCGCGGATCGCCCAGCTCATAGAGCAGCCGGTCGGCCCGGCCCGGATCGACCGGGTTGAGGAAAGTGTCGTTCTGCAGGACCCGCGTATAGTTCAGGCGTGCGGTGATCCGGCCAAGGCCCTCGAAGTTGCGCCGGTAAGCCACTTCGAAGTCGATGCCGCGCACCCGCAGCTTCGCGTAATTGAGCGGGATGACCTGCAGGCTGTTGTTGAGGATCTGGCCCTCAACCTCGCCCTGTGACCCGCCGCCCGGCCCGGCGCGGTCGAACAGCGCGCAGAACTGGTTGTTGAGGTCCACCGCGTCGTAGCAGGCGTTGATGATCGACTGCGCCGAAGGCGAGGTGATCACGTCGTCGACGGTGATGTCGTAATAATCGGCCGAGAAGGAGAAGCCCGGCAGGAAGCGGGGCTGAGCCACGCCGCCGATCGTCCAGGAGGAAGAAGTTTCCTCCCGGAGGTCCGGATTGCCGCCCGACAGATAGGGCAGCGACTGGAGGAAGACGAAATCATAGGCCGCGGGCACGCCGTCCGCGCGGCAATTGGCCTCGCGGGTCGTCGAGCCGTTGCCGATGTTGCGCAGCGCGCATGGATCGGCGGGCGGCGGCGCAAAATTCTGGCCGAGCGGCGTGAACTGATCGACGAGATTCGGCGCACGGACAGCGCGCGAATAATTGCCGCGGAAGCGAAGGTCGCGAACCGGGGACCATTCGATGCCGGCATTGTAGGCGTAAACCGTGCCGGTCGACCCCTTATAGTCCGCGATGCGGCCGGCCGCGCTGACCGTCAGCTGCTGGAAGAAGGGCTGATCGGCGAGGATCGGCAGCCGGATCTCGCCGAAAATCTCCTTAACCGCGAAGGAAGGCGGATCGAACCGCGGAATCGCATTGTAGAAGGTGATGCCCGCCTGGCTGGCCTCGTCCAGGTCATAGAGCGCCGTCTCGCGCCGATATTCGGCGCCGATCGCGAAGCCGACCGGACCGCCCGGGAGGTTGAACCACTTGCTGGTGTCGCCCGACAGGAAGGCATTGGCCACGAACTGCGTGATCCGTCCGGTCGCGAACGAGTCCTGGAGCAGGTAGTTGCGCGCCTGGGGGGTGATATTGCCTTCGCCGAACAGGTTGATCGGCACGCAGGCGGCAACGTCGGCGGCAAGGGTCGACGCGGCATAAGCCGGGTTGGCCGCAGCCTCGAACGGGATGCGCGCCGCTGGATCGATCGTCGCCCGGCAGACGATGTTGCCGTTGGCGACCCCATTCTGCACCACGCCCTGGTCGACCGCATCGATCGCCAGCAGGAAGCGCTGGAGATTGATGTTGCCGAGGATCCGGGTGTCTTCCTTGAACCGGCCGTAATTGGCCGACACTTCATAGGTCCAGTCCTCGTTGAACGTGCCGCGGAAGCCGCCGACGAGGCGCATGGTCTCGCGGGTCGCATCTTCCTCGCGGTTCGACAGCTCGACGACGTTGCGGATGAAGGTGAAGGGCGTCACGTCGGCCGTGGTCACGCCATAATAGTCGCTGATGACCTGGCGGGCCTGCGGGTTGAGATAGGGGTTGTCGGTGAAGAACACTTCGCGCGGGGAGCCGGTCGTCCCGCCCGAGAAGAAGAACGGGCCGCTGGCATTGCCGAGCGAGTCCGTGCGCACATATTTCGCCTCGAGGAACGGCTCGAACGCCTCGCTCACCGTGAAGTGGGCGAGCAGGTTCACACTGTAGCGGTCCAGTCGCGGCGACAGACCGAACTGGGTACCCTCGCGGAAGGTGCTGCCATTGCCGCCCTGGTAGGAGGGGAGGGGCGAGAGGCCGATCGGGGTGCCGGTCTGCAGGACCAGGCTGCCGTCCCCCTGGAAAAGATAGGGGAGGTAGGACAGGTCGCCGTCCGGCCCGTTGATGCAGCAGGACAGGAAAGTGCCGCCATTGCTGTAGATGCCGCTGCGGATGTCCGTGAAGAACAGATTGTCGAAGGTGCCGTCGCTGCCGTTCGCCGCGGAGGGCGGATCGGTGTCCACGGTGATGAAGCCCTGAACGCGGTTCAGGTTCGGCCGGTTCTGCGCGTAGAAGTCATTCTGCCGGGCATATTCGAAGTTGATCGCAATATTGCCGCGGCCGTCCGCGAAATTGGTGCCGGCGAGGGCGCTGATATAATAGGAGCCGGCGTCGCCATAGGTGCTGATGCCGCCCTGGCCCCGGATCTGGATCCCGGAATAGTCGCGGCGCATGATGAAGTTCACGACGCCCGCAATGGCGTCGGAACCGTAAATGGCCGAGTTGCCGCCGGTGACGACGTCCACCCGCTCGATCAGGTCGGTCGGGATGGTATTGGTGTCGACCGAGGTGGCGGTGTTGAGAATGTCGCCGGCGACGTGGCGGCGGCCATTGACCAGGACAAGCGTGCGCTGCGTGCCGAGACCGCGCAGATCGAGCAGGTTGAGGCCCGCGGTGCCCAGAAAGCGGCTGGAGTTGGACTGGCTGAAGGTGCTGCGCAGGGCCGGCAGGTCGTTCAGCGTATCGCCGACCGAAGTGTTGCCGGTCTGGAAGAATTCGTCGCCCTGGATCGACGTGATCGGAACGGCCGCGTCCAGATTGGGGCGGCGGATGCGGGAGCCGGTGACGGTGACGTTGGCACCCTCGCCGGCTGCGGGCTCGGCCTGGGTGTCCGCCTGGGCCAGCTGATCGGGCGTGCAGGTGCCGGCAGCCTGCTGCTCGGCGGTGCACTGCTCGGTCGCCGTCTCCTGCGCGAAGGCAGGCGCGGCACCCGCAACCGACATTCCGACAAAGGCGATCGCACCGGCGGCGCTGGAACCCAACAAGCTGATCTTACGCATAATACCTCCTTGGCCCGCAGCACGGACGGGCGTTTACGGAGTAAGTCAGGCGCCGGTTTCTGGTTTCTTTCAACAACCTAGGTGTGACGTTCAGCCTTGCCAGGATGCGCTTCGTCGAAAATTGTCCGCCCTGTCGCGGAACTGCAACGGTTTCTCGCGCTGTCCCTCAGACCTCGAGAAGCGGCTTTGGCGGGGGCAAAGCGAATGGCTGGGCGCGGATCCAGCGTGAGGCGATCAATTTCTCGCCCGAGGTGACCGGCAGGCCCGCATGCTGGGCGAACGGGTCCGGGCGCCCGTCCTCACCGGCGTTGCAGAAGGCGAGGGCATCGCCCGGCTGGCCCTTGTAGCCAAGGCCGGTCTGCAAGAAGCGCGTCTCGCCGCCGGTATAATCCTGGTTGAGATAGACGAGGACCGTCAGGATCCGCTGATTGGGCTCACCCAGGATCGCGTCGCTGTGCGGTCTATATTCCTGGCCGGGCCGGTAGCGGAGCACCTGCAGCGGCTCGCCCTGCGCGGGCAGTGTCCCCGTCGCTGCGGCGATGCGCCGGTTCAGCGCGTGGATGGCCGGGCTCTCCTCCGCAAACGGAAAGGCCATGCCGTCCGACGTGCGGACCGGATTGCGCGTCAGCCGACCGCTCTGCGGGTCGATCACCATCGAGGGCGCCAGAGCGGGCGCGGCGCGGGCGATCAGGAAGGCGCATTCGGCGGCGCTGAACAGGCCGGGAAAGAGCATGGCGCGCGGCTGCGCGCTGAGCGGCTGCCCGCGGACGGGGCTGGCCGGGTCTCCAGCCGCCGACAGGTTCATTCCGCCGATCAGCGCGAGGTCCTCCCGGAAGGCCGGATCGCGCGCGGCGTGCCGGCCGAGGACGTCAAGCGCAGCCTGCCAGTCCGAGTCCCCGCCCGTGCCGTTGGCGAGGAAGGCCGCATGACAGGCGGCCGCGTCGCGATGGCCGAGCGCGGCGGCCTGGCCGAAGAGGGCGCGCGCGGCCGGGAGGTCGCGCCGGACATAATGGCCGGCGAGCCGCCAGGCGGCGAGGTGAAACAGGGCCTGGGGATCCGCGGCGGCACCGGGCGCGGTCAGCAGCCGATAGGCCTCGCTCACCCGCCCGCCGGCGGCGAGCGCCTCGACCCGGTCCGTGAGCGAAGGGCGATGTGCGGCCATGCCGCCTCCCTAGGCCAGTCCGGCGCCGGATGGAATCTCCTGGCGGAGGGGAGGGGATTCCGGAAGGCAGGGGTCGGCTCAACCGGCAGCGCATACAAAAAGGGCCGGGGAACAAGTCCCCGGCCCGAATTTTTGCGTTCCGTGCCGCTTAGAAGCGGGCGCGGATGCCGCCGTAGAAGTTGCGGCCGCGCACGTCGTAGATCGCGCTGCCGACGCCGGTCGCCGTCGTGCCGAGCGGCGGGGCGGTGTCGAGAACGTTGTCCACGCCGAAGTAGAACTGCAGGCTGTCGGCGAACCCGACATTGTTGCGGATGGTCCACTCGAAGCGCAGGTCGTGGTAGAAGACCTCCGGATACTTGGCCGGCGCGGTCGCATCGAGGTTGAACGGCGGGCAGAGCGTGTTGGCGCCCGAAACCGTGCAACCCGTCGGCAGCGCCTCGTAGTTCTCATAGGCACCGAAATACATCGGGCCGATGTAGCGCATACGATAGCCGAAGGTGAACTCGCGGTACGACAGGTCGACGTCCCAGCGGAACTCGTCGACCGGATCGCCCAGCTCGCCCAGGATCCGGTTCTCGAAGTTCGGCCGCGTCGGATCCTCGAAGTTGCTGATCTCGAGATTGTGGGTGTAGATCAGGTTCGTCGAGAGACGGACGTCCTCGGTGAGGTTCGTGCGGTAGTTGACGTTGAAGTCGATACCGCGACGGGTGCGCTTCGCGAAGTTCAGCGGAGCGCTGATCAGCGAGAAGGACAGGATGCGGCCCGGCTGCTCGGCATTCGGACCCGGACCAACGCCCGTGTAACGGATGCCGTTCTGGAACTGGTTGCACCAGATGTTCGGACGCGGATTGTCGTAGCAATTGTCGACGAGGGTCTGCACCGCGATGTTCGCAATGATGCCGTTCACCGTGATGTCGTAATAGTCGACGGTGAGCGACAGGCCCGGGATCCAGCGCGGCTGGATCACCGCACCGAAGGTCCAGGAGTCAGACGTCTCGACGGTCAGGTTCGGGTTCGAACCGCTGACGATGCCCAGGGACTGGGTCACGTCAGTCAGCGCCGCCAGCTGCGCGGCCGGGATGTCGGCCTGGCAGTTCGCGGTACGGATGCCGTTGGCGGTGATGCGCGACGGGTTGCACGGATCCTGGAAGCCGTTCGAGAAGTTCGGAACCAGCGGAGCCGCCGTTTCCGACACGTTCGGCGCACGGACCGCGCGGCTGTAATTGCCGCGGAACCGGAGGTCGCGGATCGGAGCCCAGTCGGCGCCGACATTGTACGACCAGACCGTGCCGACGTCGCCCTGATACTTCGCGACGCGGGCGGCGCCCGAGACGGTCAGCTCGTGGACGAAGGGCACTTCGCGGAGCAGCGGCAGCTGCAGCTCGGCGAACGCTTCCTTCACGACGAACCGGTTGTCCGGGAAGGCCGGGATGGAAACGCCGTTCGTGTAGCCGTCGGTGATGAACTGATCCTGGGCGTAGTGCGCTTCCTCACGGCGATATTCGGCGCCGATGGCGAAGCGGACCGGGCCACCCGGCAGCTCGAAGAGCTGGCTGAGGTCACCCGAGACGAAGCCCGAGAAGATCAGCTGCTTGATCTCGCCGGCCGCGGTGAAGGTACGGCCGAAATAGCCGACCGAGGCGCGGTTGTCCGGGCTGCCGAACGGATTGTAGGGAACGCAGGCCGCGATATCGGCCGCGAGACGCGACTGATAGTTGGCGAGCGTGGCGCCGCTGGAGGGGTACGGAGTCGCCGCGGCCGGATCGAACTGCGAACGGCAGCGGATCGTGTTGGTGGCCGGATCGAGGGCGGCGTCCATGGCGAGCACGAAGCGCTGGCGGTCGATGAAGCCGTTGGTCGTGATCGCTTCCTTGAACCGGCCCCAGTTTGCCGAGATCTCGTAGTTCCAGTCGTCGTTGAACGTGCCGCGGAAGCCGCTGACGAAGCGCATCGTCTGACGCTCGAAATGCTCGTCGCGCAGACCCACGTCGATCAGGTTGCGGGCCAGCACGAAGCGGTAGGTACCGTTGGCGATGGCGGCCGTGTCGGCGGGGCTGAGGTTGCCCGTGCCGCAGGCGGTCTGCAGGCTCGAGTTACAGCCGGAGAGCGTCAGTTCGTTGGCCAGCAGCGTCCGGTTGGCGGCGCCGAGGAACGGGTTGTCGAGGCGCGGACGCTCGCGGGGATCGCCGCCGAACGAGCCGCCCTGGATGAAGGACGGGCCGGCATTGTTACCCAGGGCGGTGACCTCGTTATACTTCGCTTCGAGGAACCACTCGAACGCCTCGGCGAACTGATAGCGCGCCAGCAGGTTGAAGTTGTACCGCTCGACATACGGCAGGACCGAGAGGGTCTCGCCTTCGCGGCCGGTCTGGCCGTTGCCGCCGGAGATGCCGCCGATGGCGCCCGCGCCGTAGCGCGAACCCGTCTGCGGAACCAGCTGACCGGCAGCATTGAAGATGTACGTGCAGTTATAGGGCGTGCCCAGGCTGTTCGGGCCACCGGCGCTCGGCGTCGTGCCCGTGCCGCAGCGCGGCGTGGTGGTGCGCTGGGCGATCGGGATCAGGCCGGCGAAGTGGATGCTGGCGCTGCGGATGTCGCGGACAAGCGCGGCATCGGGGATACCGTCGCTGCCACCGACCAAGCAGCCGGCCGGCGTGCCATTGGTGAAGCAGGCGGCGGTGTCGGTGTCGATGCCCGCGAGCGTGTTGTTCGTGCGGAACCACGGCACGTCGGAAGCGAAGAGGCGCTCCTGACGGGCATATTCGGCGTGCAGCGTGATGTTGCCGCGGCCGTCGGCGAAGTTCATGCCGTACATGGCCGAGACATACTGGTTGGCGGCGGCGCCTTCCTCGTTCATCGCCGCGTTGGCGCGGATCTGGAGGCCCTCATAGTCGCGGCGCAGAACGAAGTTCACGACGCCCGCAATGGCGTCCGAACCGTAAATGGCCGAGTTACCGCCCGTCACGATGTCGATGCGCTCGAGCAGGTCGTTCGGGATCGAGTTCACGTCCACCGACACCGCGTTGTTCAGGATGTCGCCCGGAACGTGGCGGCGGCCGTTGACCAGCGTCAGGGTGCGCTGCGTGCCGAGGCCGCGAAGATCGAGCAGGTTGAGGCCGGCGATGCCGATGCCGAGGCCCGGATTCTGCTGAGCGAAGGTGGAACGCAGCTGCGGGAGCTCGTTCAGCACTTCACCGATGTTGGTGTCGCCCTGCTGGAAGATCTGGTCGCCCGAGAGCGAGGTGATCGGCACGTTCGATTCGAGGTTCGGACGGCGGATGCGCGACCCGGTAACCTGAACGACCTGGCCATCGCCCTCCTGGGCGTTGTCCGCCTGGTCAGGAAGCGCGGCGGTATCGTCCGGCTGGGCGGCCGGCGTGTTCTGAGCGGCGGCAGGCGCGGCAAAGGCCAGCGACAGGCCAAAAAGCGCAGCGGAGCCCATCGCGCTCGTGCTGAGCAGTCCAAACTTCTTCATTATCTATTCTCCCCCAAAGAGAATCGCACCGGGGACACGACATGTGCCGGTAGACCACGCAGCCACAGCCGACTTACCCCTGCGTTTCAAGTGGATCGTGCGGACGTTCATCGAAAGTTCAGCCAGTGTAGCCGTTTTGCAACATGTGGTTTCGGGCCGGTAACGCCCCTGCTTCGCGCGCATTTCCGGCTGAAGCGCGAGGCGCTTCCACCTCAATCGATCAGGCTCTAGACAGGCGCCATGCCGGGCCCTCCGCTGCTTCTTCTGGTTCTCGTTGCCCTCGTCGCCGGCGCCTGGCTGGCGGCTGCCTTCTGGGCGACGCGCCGTGCGTGGCGCGCGGCTGGCGCCGCCGAGGCGCAAGTGGGAGAGAGCGAGCGGCTGGCCTCGTTGCTGGAAGCAGGGCCGGCCATGCCGATGATCGTCGCCCCGGACGGCACGATTGCCGGGTCGCAGCGGCTCGCGGGCGCGCTCGGCATCGCCGCCTTGCCCGCGCGCTGGCCGGAGCTGTTCGGCGCGGCGGCGCCTTTCGCGGCCAATGACGCCGCCGCGCTCGGCGGCCGGATTGTCGACGCGGCGGCGGGCGGCAGCTTCTCGCTGACTCTTCGCCCCGCCGGCTCGGCCCGCAGCTTCCGCGTCGACGGCGGCCCGGCACCGCTCGGCCATGGGGAGCGGGCGGTCGCGCTCTGGTTCATCGATGTGACCGAGGCGGAGGAGGCCTCGGCCGCGCTCGCCGGCCGGCTCGAGCGCCGCTCGGCCGCGCTCGAGGCCCTGTCCGGCCTGCTCGAGGCTGCACCCTTTCCAATGTGGCACCGCGGCCCGGACCTCAAACTGGCCATGGTCAATGGCGCCTATGTTCGTGCGGTGGAGGGCGGCGACAGCGCCGATGTGATCCGCGGCGGCGTCGAGCTGATCGACGATGCGGACGGGCTCGGCCCCGAGGCGGCGGCCGCGCGCGTCCGCGATGCGCAGGAGCCGGCGTCTCGCACCGTTCCCGCCACCGTCTCGGGTGAGCGCCGGATGATGCATGTGGTCGAGGTGCCGCTCGGGCCGAACGGCGTCGCCGGCTATGCGATCGATGTCGAGGACCAGGAGCAGGCGCGCGTCGACCTCAACCGCTTCGTCCAGGCGCAGCGCGACATGCTGGACCGGCTGTCCGCCGGCGTGGCGCAGTTCGGGCGCGACCGGAGCCTGATCTTCTTCAACCAGCCCTTCGCCCGGCTCTTCTCGCTGACTCCGGACTTCCTCGCCGACCATCCCGAGTTCGACCGCGTGATCGATGCCATGCGCGACGCGGGGAAGCTGCCAGAGGTGCGGGACTTCCCGGACTGGAAGGAAGAGCATCGCCTGTGGTTCACGTCCGGCCTTGCGGCGGAGGAAGAGGATTGGCTGCTGCCCGGGGGCAAGCATCTGCGCGTCGTTGCCCAGCCGCTGCCCGACGGTGGCCTGCTGACCATTTTCGAGGACCGGACCGAGCAGATCCAGCTCGCCTCCGCCCGCGACACCCTGCTGCGCGTGCGCACCGCGACTTTCGACAATCTGTTTGAGGCGGTGGGCGTGTTCGCCTCGGACGGGCGCCTCAATCTCTGGAACAACCGCTTCATCGAGCTTTGGGGGCTGGAGGAGGAACTGCTCGCCACCCATCCGCGGGTCGACGCGCTGACTCCCTTGCTGGCGCCGAAGCTGAAGCGCGCCAGCCATGCCGGCCTGGTCCGCGAGCTTGTCCGCAGTGCCACGATCGAGCGCAAGCAGCGCACCGGCCGGGTCTCCCTGGTCGACGGGCGGGAGTTCGAGTTCGCGGCGGTGCCGCTGCCCGACGGCAATGCGCTCTTCACCATGCTCGACATCACGGACAGCCGGAAGGTCGAGGCCGCCTTGCGGGAGCGGACCGACGCGCTGGAGGAGGCGGACCGGCTGAAGACGGCCTTTGTCTCCAACATGAGCTACGAGCTGCGCACGCCGCTTACCTCGATCGGCGGCTTCGCGGAGATGCTCGCCGAAGGCTATGGCGGGGCGTTGCCGCCGGTGGCCACCGACTATGTCACCGCGATCCTCGACAGCGTCGTCCGTCTCGGTGCCCTGATCGACAATGTGCTCGACCTCACCCAGAGCGAGACCGGCAGCCTGCTGCTCGCCGAGGATGAGGTCGACCTCGTCCTGCTCTGCACCGACATGGCCGCGGCGGTGGAGGAGACGGCGAGCCGCGCCGGCCTCGCCTTGGTCGCCGATATCGAGCCGGGGGTGGGCATCATCACCGGCGACCCGCGGCGCCTGGGCCAGGCGGTGGTCAACATCCTGAAAAACGCCATTTCCTACACGCCAGAGGGCGGGCGCGTGCTGCTGCGCGCGGAAGGGGACCGGGACGAGGCGCGGATCATCGTCTCCGACAATGGCGCCGGCATCGCTCCGGGCGACCAGGCGCGGGTGTTCGACCGGTTCAGCCGGACGGTCGAGGGGCGGGCAGGGGAGGAAGCCGCGGTCGGCCTTGGATTGCCGCTGGCCCGCCAGTTCATTGAGGCGCATGGCGGCGCCATCGAGCTGCAATCGGCGGTGGGGGAGGGGACGACGGTTACCATCCGCCTGCCGCGCACCGCGGAGCAGCGCGCGGATTGGCCCGAGGCCCAGGTCGCGGAATGATTCTGCTGCACGATGCGGAGGCGACCGAGCGGCTCGGCCGGGCGCTGGGCGCACACTTGCGCGAGGGCGACGCTGTGGCTTTGTTCGGTACGCTTGGTGCCGGCAAGACCACGTTCGCCAGGGGCGTGCTGCGCGGGCTCGGCTTCCAGGGCGACGTGGCGAGCCCGACCTTTCCCATCATCCAGGTCTATGACACCGCGCCGCCGCTCTGGCATGTCGATCTCTACCGGATCGAGCATGCGGGGGAGCTGGAGGAGCTGGGCCTCGACGATGCCCGCCTCGATGCCGCCTTGCTGATCGAATGGCCGGAGCGGCTGCCGCGCCTCTGGGCCGATACGCTGCGGCTCGGCTTTGACATCATGCCGGACGGCGCGCGCGCCTTGACAGCCGACGTGCCGCCCGCTTGGGGAGGCCGATGGCCGCCCCGATGATTCCGCCTGCGCATGCGCCGGATTTTCTCGCCGCGCTCGGATGGGAAGGGTGCGAGATCGCCCCGCTCGCCGGGGATGCGAGCTTTCGCCGCTATTTCAGGATCCTGCACGGCGCCCGCCGCGCCGTTTTGATGGATGCGCCGCCGCCGCATGAGGATCCGCGGCCGTTCATCGCCGTCGCCGAATGGCTGGGCGGGCACGGCCTCTCCGCGCCCGCCATATTGGGCCGGGATTTGCAGCATGGCCTGCTGCTGATCGACGATTTTGGTGACGACCGGCTGCGCGAGGCGCTGGACGAGGCGCCGGAGCGGGAGACGGAGCTGTATCAGGTCGCGACTGACCTGCTCGTCCACCTCCATGGCCAGCCGGCCATGCCGGGCCTCAAGCCCCATGGCCTCGCCGAATGGCTCTCCGAACTGCATCTGTTCACCAACTGGTATTGCCCGGCGGTCGGCATCGAGCCCGACATGGGCGCCTGGGAGGCGGCCTGGGCCGAGGTGCTGGAGCCCGTGAGCGCCGACGGGCTCAGCCCGGTGACCGTGCTGCGCGACTATCATGCCGAGAATATCATGCTCGTCTCCGGCCGCCCCGGCGTCGCCCATTTCGGCCTGCTCGATTTCCAGGACGCGGTCGCCGGCCACCCGGCTTATGACCTGGTCTCGGTGCTCGAGGATGCGCGCCGCGACGTGACCCCTTCCGTCGAGCGGGCGATGCTCGACCGTTATGTGAAGGCCACCGCGCAAGGCTCTGATTTCGAACGGGCCTATTGGGCGCTCGCGGCACAGCGCAACACCCGGATCCTCGGCGTCTTCACCCGCCTCTGGAAGCGCGACGACAAGCCCGGCTACCGCAAGTTCCAGCCGCGCATGTGGGGCCTGCTGGAGCGCGATCTGGCGCATGGCTCGCTGGCGCCGGTCCGCGCCTGGTTCGACGCAAATGTTCCCGCAACGGCGCGTGCCGCCCCCTGGTTTGAGGAGATCGCGGCATGAGCCGCTACAGGAAACCGCTCGCGCTTCGCCCGGAGCCTGAGGGGACGGTGCCGCAGACGGCGATGGTGATGGCCGCCGGGCTCGGCAAGCGCATGCGGCCGCTGACCGCGACCCGGCCCAAGCCGTTGGTCAGCGTCGCGGGCTGCAGCCTGATCGATCATTCCCTCGATCATCTCGTTGCAGCGGGCGTAAAGACCGCGGTTGTCAACGTTCACTATCTCGCCGCCCAGCTCGAAGCCCATCTCAAGAACCGCACGGGCGGCCCGGAAATCGTCATTTCCGACGAGCGCAAGCAATTGCTCGAAACGGGCGGCGGCGTGGTCAAGGCGCTGCCCCTGATCGAGGCGGATCCTTTCTTCGTCATCAATGCCGACAATGTCTGGGTGGACGGGCCGGTGGACACGCTCAGGCTGCTCGCCTCGCACTGGGACGGTGCGACCATGGACGCTTTGCTGCTCGTCGTCCCCCATGCCCGCGCCAATTGTCATCGCGGCCGCGGTGACTTCCACATGAACGCGGCGGGCACTCTGAAACGGCGCAAACCCAGCGGTGTGGCGCCCTTCGTTTACACAGGGATTCAATTGGTCTCGAAGCGCCTGTTCGAGGGCGAAATGCCGGAAGGACCCTTCTCGACCAACTTGCTCTGGGACCGGGCGATCGAGGCGGGGCGCTGCTTCGGCGCGGTCCATCAAGGCCTCTGGTTCGACATCGGCCAGCCCGAGAATATCGCGCTGACGGAGGCGATGCTGGAAGCGGCCTAGCCTCGACCGGCGGCAGCGCCTAACCTTAGGCCCGTGACGCCCAAGGTCTTCACTGTTCCGCCACACCGCGCCTTCGCGGACGCGCTCGCCGCGGGGCTGATCGCGCAGCACAAAGGTAGCGCGACCGCCTTGGCTCAGGGCATCGTGCTGGTGCCGAATAACCGCGCCGCGCGGGCGATCCAGGACGCTTTCGTGCGGCGCTCGGGCGGCGGGCTGCTGCTGCCCCGCCTGGTGCCGGTTGGCGACCCGGAGCTCGACGAGCGGATCGGAGGCATGCTGGAGCCGCTGGACGCCGAGCCGGTGCCACCCGCAATCGAGCCGGCGCGGCGGCTGATGCTGCTGGCACGCCTGGTCCAGCGGCACCGGGGCTGCGCTGCCGCCGAGGCGCTGCGCCTGGCGGGAGAGCTGGCCCGCACGCTAGACCAATTGCTGATCGAGGAGGCCGATCCGGCCCGCCTCCGGGGCTTCGCGCAGGACCTGCCCGATCTTTCCATTCACTGGCAGAAGTCGCTCGACCAGCTGCAGCTCATCCTCAGGGACTGGCCGGACGAGTTGCAACGGCTCGGCCGCATCGACCTCACCCGGCGGCGCAATCTTCTGCTTGACGCCGTGGCCACGCGCTGGCGGGCGCGGTCGCCTGAAGGCTTTGTCTGCGCCGCCGGCATCACCACCGCCGCGCCCGCCGTCGCGCGGCTGCTCGGCGTGACGGCGCGGCTGGAACAAGGCTCGGTGATCCTGCCCGGCCTCGATCTCGCCATGCCGCCCCGCGAATGGGACGCGTTGGGCCCGCACGAGCCAGACGAGGCGACGGGCCACCGGCGCCGCGCGCTCGAGACCCATCCACAATTTCATCTGAAGCTGCTGCTCGACCGGATGAGCGTCGGCCGCAGCGAGGTCGAGCCATGGCGCTGGGGCGGGGGCAGGGACGCCCCGGCCGCGCGCAGCCGCGCCATTGCCCACGCCATGGCGCCGCCGGTCTTCACGAGCAAATGGCAAGGTCTGAAGCCAGCCGAACGGCGCCTGACCGGGGTGCGCGCGCTTGAACTGACCGATCCGGCCGCGGAGGCGCAGGCGATCGCGCTGGCGCTGCGCGAGGCACTGGAGGAGCCGGGCCGGACCGCCGCTCTGGTGACGCCGGACCGCAACCTCGCCCGCCGCGTCTCCGCGCTCCTGCGCCGCTGGGGGATCGAGGCCGACGATTCGGCGGGCAAGCCGCTCTCGCAGACGCCGCCCGGCACCCTTTTGAGCGCCGCCGCGAGCGCCGCCGCGGAGCGCTTCGCGCCGGTGCCCTTGCTGGCCTTGCTCAAGCATCCCCTGGTCATGGCCGCGGGCGACCGGCTCGGCTGGCTGGACGGTGTGCGCCTCCTCGATCTGACGCTGCGCGGACCGCGCCCGCCCGCGGGGCTGGACGGGATCACTGCCCATCTCGAGACCGGCGACGACCGCAGTGCCGCGTTGCGCGCCGATGCGGCTTTCTGGTGGGCGGATGCGGTTCCCCTGCTGCGCCCGCTGGAGCAAGCCGCGGAGACGGCCGACAGCCTCGCCGACCTCCTTGCCGCCTTGCGCGCCGCTGTCACCGCTTTGGCCAGCGACTCCGCCTGGGCGCGGCCGGACGGACGGGCGGCGGCGCAGCTGCTGGCCGACCATGAGGCTGCGGCGGCCGAGGGGCCGGAGCGGGTGCAGGCGGCGGAGCTGCCCGCTCTGCTCGAGCCTCTTCTCTCCGCGCAGGCGGTGCGTCCGCCCTATGGCCAGCATCCACGCCTGTTCATCTGGGGCCTGCTGGAGGCGCGGCTGCAGCATGCGGACCTGCTCGTGCTGGGCGGCCTCAACGAGGGCACCTGGCCGGCGTTACCGGCGCCCGATCCCTGGCTGGCGCCGCGCCTCCGCGCCGAGCTGGGCCTGCCGTCGCTGGAGCGTCGCATCGGCCTTGCCGCGCACGATTTCGCTTCGGCTTTGGGGGCGCCGCGCGTCCTCGTCACCCGCGCCCGCCGCGACGCCCGCGCCCCGGCCATCGCCTCGCGCTTCTGGCTGCGGCTGGAGGCGATGACCGGCGGCCTCACCCGCTGGCCAGCGCTGGCGAAATGGGCGCAGGCGATCGACCGGCCGGACGGACACCGCCCCGCCGGTCGCCCCGCGCCGTCGCCCGACACCGCCGAGCGCCCGCGAACGATTTCGGTCACCGAAGTCGACCGGCTCAAGGCCGATCCCTACGCCTTCTACGCGCGCAAGATGCTGGCGCTGATGGCGCTGGATCCGGTCGATGCCGATCCCACCGCCGCCTGGCGCGGCAGCGCCGTCCACGCAGTGCTCGAAGCCTGGATGAAGGAGGATGCATGCGACCCGGCGAAGCTGCGCGCCCGCGCCGATGCATTGCTGGAGGCGCAGGATGCGCACCCGCTGATGCGCGCGCTCTGGCAGCCTTTGCTGAGCGAGGCGATCGACTTCATCGCCAATCAGGTCGAGGCCAATGCCGGGGAGGGGCGCCGGCCGCTGGACGCCGAGCGCTGGGGCGCGATCGAGATTGCGGGCGTGAAGCTCGGCGGCAAGTTCGACCGGATCGACCGCATGGCGGACGGCGGCCTCGCCATCGTCGACTACAAAACCGGGCAGCCGCCGCCCAAGAAAGCGGTGGGCGCGGGCTATTCGCTGCAGCTTGGCTTGCTCGGTCTGATCGCGGAGCAGGGCGGGTTCCAGGAGATCGAGGGCGCCGCCGCCTGTTTCGAATATTGGTCGCTGGCCCGGGCGCCCTCGGGGGAGCGGGCTGGCCAGCGCGGTTATGTCGCAAGCCCGATCGGCGGCCGGGGCGGGCTGGACGCGGCGGAGTTCACCGCACTTGCCGCCGCCCATTTCATGGCCGCGGCCGAGAGCTGGTTGACCGGCGCGGAGCCGTTCACCGCCAAGCTCCACCCTGAATATGCGCCCTATGGCGATTACGACCAGTTGATGCGACTCGACGAATGGTATGGCCGGGAAACCTGACGCCAATCAGCCTGTCAGTGAGGTGTAGATGCCGTAGGCGCTGGTGAGCATCAGAACGATGCCGACCATGATCAGCAGCGCGCGGGCTGGGATCTTTTTCGCCACGAAACCGCCGAGCGGCGCTGCGGCGAGTCCGCCGATCAGCAGGCCGATCATGGCAGGGGTGAACACCTCCATGCCGAGCTGAACGATGAAGGACGAGGAGATGGTAACCGCCAGAAAGAACTCGGCGGTATTGACCGTGCCGATGACTTTGCGCGGCTCGGCGCCCTGAACGAGCAGGTTCGACGTCACCACGGGACCCCAGCCGCCGCCGCCCGCCGCATCCAGGAATCCGCCGGCGAAGCCGAGCGGCGCGACGATCTTCGGCTGTCGCACCTGGTGGGCGTGGCGCAGCCCGCGCCAGAGCAGATAGAGGGCGATGCAGATCAGGTACGCGAGCACGAACGGCCGCGCCCGGTCAGCCGCCAAGGTTATGACATAGGTCCCGATAATGCCTCCGATGATGCCGGGGATCACGATCCGCCGGAACAGGTTCCAGTTCACATTCTTGTGGAGCACATGACTGATCCCGGAGGCGCCGGTCGTGAAGACCTCGACCGCATGCACACCGGCCGAAGCGAATTGCGGCGGCACCCCCATACTGATCAGCAGGGTGCTGGAGATCACGCCGAACGCCATGCCCAGCGCGCCGTCGACCAGTTGCGCGGCGAATCCGACCAGGATGAAGGGAAGGATGTCGGCGAAAGTCAGCTCAGGCAAACAGGATTCCCTCCGCGCCGGGGATAAGCGCCTGACTCTCCATAAAGATGCGCCGGCCCGGTGCAAATATCCGCCCGGCGCGCACCTTTCGCCGCACGCTTAGGGAAACGTAAACCTCCCGGGGCGGAAAACACCGTGCAACCGGGCAGTGGGGCGGCCCAACGGCAAGGAAGATCGCACGTGGAAACCATCTACTCGCTTTCCGGCGACGTGCCGCCGGTGGACGAAGCCTTCGGCGTCGATGATGCCGGGCTCTGGCCCGGCGCGCTCACCGTCGGCTCGATCCGCACCGTCTGCTCGATCCGCAAGCTCAGCGCCGGGGGCGCCATCGTCCAGGTGGACGGGCCGGTGACGGTCGGCGAGAAATTGGACCTGGAACTGATGACCGGCGAGCAGCTGGTCGGCACCATCGCCTGGCAGCATGGCACCGAGGTCGGCCTGCGCTTCGAAGCGCCGATCGACGTCTTCGCGGTGATCGCGCAGGATATCGTTTCCCAGCCCGGCGAGCGCCGCCGGATGCCGCGCGTGGAGCTGGTCGTCCAGGCCTTGCTGGAGACTGCGAACGGCACCGAATTGGTCACCACCCGCGATATTTCCCAGGGGGGCGCCAAGCTCGACGTGCCCTTTCAGCTGAAGGTCGAGGAGCGTGTGCTCGTGACGCTGGACGGCCTGCCGCCCCAGCCGGGCGTGGTGCGCTGGTCGACCGAGCATGTCGCCGGTATCGCTTTCCTGCCGGAGGTCCGCTGGCAGGAGCTGATGGTCTGGCTCAAGGAGCGCCGCAAGCAGAAGCGGCAGCTGCCGCTCGCCGCGCCCGAGCCCGCGGCGCCGCCGGTGCCCGAGCCGGAGGAAGAGGAAGTCGGGGTCCAGCTCAACCTGCCGGCTAGGGTGCGCGAGGGCACGCGCCGCTGGTCGATCGACGTCAACTCGATCACCACCCGCACGGTAAGCTTCGACAGCTTCGCGGCGATCGGCATGGGCTCATTGCTCTGGGTTGTGCTTCCGGGCCTGGAAGGCTGGCCGGCGCGGATCGTCGCCGCCGACGGCTACCGCTTCACCTGCGAGTTTACACAGCCGCTCCATCCGGCCGTGCTCGAACGGGTGCTGAAGCTGGCTAAGGAAGGCCGGGACTGAGTCCCGGACCGGGAGGAGGTCAGCTGCGCTCCTTGCGCGCCCGATTGGCGTAGAGCAGCGCCGCGACGAGGGCCGCCGAGCCGATCCCGATCGCCGCGCCGGTGATCAGGCGCTTGTTGCGGCTGCTGTTATTGGCCTTTTCGGCGTTCGCCTTGCTGGCCTTGCTCGCCTTGCTTGCGGAGATCGGGTGTTCGTCGTCGCTTTCGTCGTCGGCCATTACACTCACTCTTCTGTTGCCGGACCCCGGAGCTTAGCCGCTGGCGCTGGCTGATGCCAAGGGGCCGGATAGCAAAAGGGGGACGGCGGCCTGGGCCATCCGTCCCCCCTTCAGGAACCCAACGAAGCTAGCGCCGCCGGGGTCCACGCCCAAAGCTGGCGCGATCGGCGTTTCGCCCGCTGTCATTGTCGGTGATGCCGGTCGCCCGGCCACGGCGAGGACCGCGCCCGTTGCCGCCAGGATCGGCATTGCTGCCCGAGTCGCCGTCGGTCACGCCGGAGCGTCCGCAGCGACGGCCACGGCCGACGCCATCGGAATAACGGCCGGTGTCGCTGTCGGTGCAGCCCTGAGACGGGCGCCCGCAGCGGCGGCCGCGATTGACGCCATCGGCATAACGGCCGGAATCGCTGTCGGTGCAGCCCGAAGGCCGGCCGCAGCGGCGGCCGCGGCCGCCCGGATCTGAATTGGCGCCGCTGTCGCTGTCGCTGCAGCCCTGCGCTTCCGCGGGGCCGGCCAGGACTGTCAGCGCGGCACCGCCCGCGATCGCCCCGCCGGCGACGCGTCCCAGGAAGGAACGCCGGCTCAACTTGCGTGTGGGTTTCATTTTCTCTCCCCAAATTCGCGGAAAGCCCCCGACCCAGGCAGCCAGCAATGGCGTCGGACCCACGAAACGAGGGCACACTAGGGCGACGCCGTCATCTGTCAAGAAGTTGCAGCGGCGTCATGATTTCAAAGCAAAAAACGGGACGCGCCGACCCCTGTCGGATCGGCTAGGACAGAGAAATGGAGACGCAGGGATTCGCCTTGTTCGACACGGCCGTCGGCCGCTGCGCAATCGTCTGGAGCGCCGCGGGCGTGACCGGTGTGCAATTGCCTGAGGCGGATGACGAGATTGCCCGCCGCCGCCTGCTCCGGCGCTTCCCCGGCGCGGTCGCCGGGCCCCCAGCCGAAGCGGCAGCGGAAGCGATGGCGCGGATCGCCGCTTTCCTCGCCGGCGCTCCCGACGATTTCACCACGCTTAAACTGGACGAGCGGGCGGTCGGCGCCTTCGAGCGGGGCGTCTATCGCGAGACCCGCGCCGTCCCCGCGGGCGCGACCACCACTTATGGCGCTATCGCCACCGCGCTCGGCGATATCCGCCATTCGCGCCGTGTCGGCCAGGCGCTGGGCCGCAATCCCTGGCCGATCGTTATCCCCTGCCACCGGGTGACCGGCGCCGGCGGCTGGATGGGCGGCTTCTCCGCGCCGGGCGGACAGCGCACCAAGCTCAGGTTGCTGGAACTGGAAGGCGCTCTCGCCGCCGACTCGCTGCCGCTTTTCGCAGCCGCCCCGCCGACCCCTTGAAACTCTGCCTTAGTGTATTATATCACCAATACACACAGTGCAGGAGGCAAGGATGGACATCATTCGCAAGCTGGAGACGCGGGACTGGCTGGTCGCGATCGTTGGCTTCATCGCGGGCGCGATCATCTTTTAAGCAGCCGCATCAGGCGGCGTTCGCGTTGGGCTCGCTGCCGCGGGGCAGCGTGAAGCGGAAGGTGGCGCCGCCGCTCCGCGGCGTGTCGGCGCCGATCCTGCCGCCATGCGCCTCGATGATCGTGCGGCTGATCGACAGGCCCACGCCCATGCCGTCGGGCTTGCCGCTGACGAAGGGCGTGAACAAGACGTCGTCGTCCGCCGCGCCGACCCCGGGGCCGGTGTCGGACACCGAGACCTCGACGCTGCCGTCGCCGAGCACGCGTGAGCCGATCACGATCAGTTTCTCGTCGCAGCCGTCCATCGCTTCGATGGCGTTCTTGACCAGATTGATCAGCACCTGCTGGATCTGCACCGCGTCGACCCGCACCCATTTGGCGAAGCGGTCCAGCGCGAAGCGGATCTCGACCTGGTGGCGCTGCGCATGCGGCAGCATCAGCACGCAGGCGTCGGCGATCACGTCCTGCAGATCGTGGATTTCGGACTCGACCTGGCGCTTGGAGACGAAGCTGCGCAGCCGCCTGAGGATTTCACTCGCCCGCCGCGCTGCCGCACCGGCCAGCCCGAGGGCCCGGGCCGCCTCGCGCACCTTCTCGTCCTGATTGGGGCGCAACAGCCGCTCGGCGGTGTCGATATAGTTGGAAACCGAGGTTAAGGGCTGGCTCAGCTCATGGGCGAGCGTCGAGGCCATCGATCCCATCGCGCTGATCCGCGAGGCGTGGATCAGTTCGGCATGAATCTGCTTCAATTCCTCTTCGGTGCGCTTGCGCTCGGTGATGTCGCGATAGAAGACGGCGATGCCTTCGCCGGACGGAAAGGCGCGCACCTCCAGCCAGATCGGGTCGCGATAGGCGCGGATCGAGACCTGCTCCATCAGCGCCGGCACGCGGCTCTGCATGACAGCGAGCCAGAAGCCGCCGAGCGGGGTCTCTGGCGTATATTGCGGCCACACCTCCCAGGCGCTCTTGCCGATCATCTCGGCGGCCGGACGCCCGTCGAGGCGGAGCGCCTCGGCGTTCATTTCCTTCACGCGAAAGTCGGCATCGAGGAAGACATAGCCTTCGCTGATGTGCCGCAATATTTCAGTCGCCCGATCGTCCGAAGGCATGGCCCGCAAGAACCCGTTTCTTATCTTGGCGCTGACTATTCTGTATAAAGGTGGCGAACCGGTGAATACCGTTTTCTTTCCGTAGTCACCGGCGCCGGCTGCCGCGCCTTGCACAGGCCCCGGCCTTGGGCGACAGAGGGCCATGGGCCATCGTCTCAAGCCGCTGCAGCGCCTGGAGGGGGCGCAGGCGCTCGCCTCCAGCCCCGGCGGCCATGCCGCCCTTTCGGCCTCGGCGGGCACCGGCAAGACCCATGTCCTGACCGCGCGGGTGCTCCGCCTGCTGCTCGCCGGCGCCGACCCCGGCTCGATCCTTTGTCTCACCTTCACCAAGGCCGGCGCGGCGGAGATGGCCGGGCGCATTCATGCCCGGCTCGCGCGCTGGGTTCGGCTCAAGCAGAGCGACCTCGCCGCGGAGCTGATTGCGCTGGACGAGGATTTCGGGCCCGAGGCCTGCGAGGCCGCCCGCACCCTCTTCGCCCGCTTGCTCGATTCGACCGGCGGTGGCCTCCGCGTCCAGACCATCCACGCCTTTGCGCAAAGTCTGCTCGCCGGCTTTCCCTCCGAGGCCGGGCTGGTTCCGGGCTTCCGCCCGCTCGAAGGGCGCGAGGAGCAATTGCTCGCCCGGGCCACGCTCGCCGAAATGCTGGTCGAGGCCGAGCGCGGCGGCGATCTCGGCCTGATCCGCGACCTGCAGACGCTGAGCCTCAGACTCGGCGAGGGCGGGGCGGAGGCCTTCCTTCGCGCCTGCGGGCGGGCACCGGCCGGCATGAACGCTTTGGGCTCGCGGGCAGCGGTCGAGCCGCGCCTGCGCCAGCTGTTCGGCCTGCCGCTCGGCGATGTCGAGGAGGCGATCGCCCGCGAATGCGCCGATGAGGTGTTCGATGTCGCAACACTTCGACGGATTGGCGCGATGAACGCGCATTGGGCGACGAAGGGCGGGACCGATCGGGCGTCGATCTGCGAGCAATGGTTGGCCGCTGATCCAGTGGGGCGGGGCAAGCTTCTGCAGGATCTTCATCTGGTTTGGAGCAAGGCGGATGGCGAGCTCCGTAGCTTCGCCAAGGGTCAGGCGCCGCAGGACCCCGACTATCCTGCTCTCGCCGAGGCGGCTTTTGAAGCGTGTGGCCGTCTCATCCTGCTGCGCCGCATCGCCGCTTTGGTCACGCCGCTCGCAGCCGGGCTTCGCGCGGGCCAGACCTACGCGAGGGCTTATGACGTCGCTAAGCGCGCGGCGGGCGTCGTCGATTTCGACGATCTGATCCGCGAGGCACGAATCCTTCTGCTGACACCGGGCATGGGTGATTGGGTTCGCTACAAGCTGGACCAGCAAACCGATCACATCCTTGTCGACGAAGCCCAGGATACGAACAGCAATCAGTGGGACATCGTCCGGGCGCTGGCGTTTGAGTTTTTCGCGGGTGAGGGTGCGTCGAGAAACCCGCGGACCATCTTCACCGTGGGTGATTTCAAGCAGGCGATCTTCGGTTTTCAGGGCACCAATCCAGAGAGCTTCGATCATGCTCGTGCATGGTTTGCCAGAGAAGCCGAGGGTGCCGAACAGGACTTCCTCGACCTCTCAATGGATCGAAGCTTTCGGTCTTCGCCTCCCATTCTCAAGGTTGTCGATCAGGTCTTGGGGGAGCTCGGTCACAAGGCGCTAGGCCTGGGTCATCCGGCCAACCCGCACGAAAGCCACCATGCCGCCCGCGGCGGCGCGGTGACGCTCTGGCTGCCGCGCTCGGAGGAGACCGCCGAAGCCTCCGGTGAGGAGGGCTGGGTCAGCCCGGCCCGGCAGGAACTGGCCACCACCATCGCGAAGCAGATCAAGGGCTGGCTCGACAAGCCTTTCTGGCTCGAATGCCGCGGCCGGCCTTTGCGCCCCGAGGACATCCTCATCCTGCTGCGCAACCGCGGCGAGCTGGCCAGCCTGATCGTCGCCCGGCTGCACGCGCTGGACGTGCCCGTCGCCGGCGTCGACCGGCTCTCGCTCTCTGCGCCGCTCGCCGTGCAGGATCTGCTCGCCGCCGCCCGCTTCGCCGCCCAGCCGCTCGACGACCTCAACCTCGCCAGCCTGCTCGTCTCGCCGTTGCTCGGCTGGAGCCAGGACGAGCTTTACGACGCCGCCTTCGGCCGCAAAGGCGCGCTCTGGCCGCATCTCCGCGCCAACCAGCCGGAGGCGCGGCTGGCCGGCCTGCAGGCGATCCTGAACATGGCGGATTTCGCCCCGCCGCATCTCTTCTTCGAAACGATCCTGTCCGGGCCGCTCGACGGCCGCCGCAAATTGCTCGAGCGGCTGGGCGTCGAGGCGCGCGACCCGATCGAGGAATTGCTCTCCTCCGCGCTGGAGTTCGAGAGCAACGCCGCCGCCTCGCTCCAGGCCTTTCTGGACTGGTTCGCGCGCGGGGATGTCGAGATCGTTCGCGATCCCTCCGCGCCCATGGACGCGGTGCGGGTGATGACGGTGCACGGCGCCAAGGGCCTGCAATCACCGATCCTGATCCTGGCCGACGCCTGCGCCGATCCGGAACGCGCCGGCAATCCCGGCCTTCGCGTTGCCGAGTTGTCGCCGGGCGAGGGGGAGCCATCCTTCCCCGTCTTCCGCCCGAAGAAGGACGAACTGGCCGAGCCGCTGCGTAGTCAGATCGAGCGGCAGGACCGACTCGACCGCGAGGAGCATTGGCGGCTGCTCTACGTCGCTTTGACCCGGGCCGAGGAGCGCCTCTACATCGGCGGCGCGCTCGGCGCGCGCGACCGCAACGGCCCGCCCGAAGCGAGCTGGTACGCCACGGTCGACCGGGCGCTCGCCAATCTGGGCAGCGACTGGGAGGAGTCCCCGAACTGGGGCCGCTCGATCAGCTTTGGCACCGCCGAAGGGCCGCCTCGCGCCGCCCGCACGGCTGTCCGCCGCGACGCCGCACTTCCGGCCTGGCTGCATGCCCCGGCTCCGGCCGAGGAGCGCCCGCCGCGCCCGCTCGCGCCCTCGTCGCTCGGCGAGGACGATGTCGCCGATCCGCCGCCCGGCCCCGCCCAGCGCGCCGCGGCCGAGCGCGGCAAGTGGCTCCATGGCTTGTTCGAGCGCCTGCCCGCCGCCCCGCCCGGCGAGCGGCGAGCGCTGGCCCTCCACTGGCTGGAGCGCTCGGCCGGGATCGAGGACGCAGCCCTGCGCGAGGCCCTCGCGGACTCGGCCTGCAATGTCATCGCGGACCCGAATTTCTCGGCTTTGTTTGTGCCCGAGGCGCTGGCCGAGGCACCGATCGCCGCCGTGGTCGCGGGCGGCACAGTGGTGTCCGGCACGGTCGACCGGCTGCTCGTCACCGACGAACGGATCCTCGTCGCCGACTTCAAGACGGGGCGAAGCGCGCCGCCCAACCTCGACGCGATCCCGTCCGCCCATCTGCGCCAGATGGCCGCCTATCGCGCCGCGCTGCGCATCATCTTCCCGGCCCGCCCGGTCGAGGCGGCCTTGCTCTACACCGCGGCGCCCCGGCTCTTCGCGCTGCCGGATGCGCTGCTGGACATATATGCCCCGATGGGTGGTTGAGCAGCGGCACGCCGCATCCTACATCTGGGCCAATTCCTTCAGGAGACAGTCCATGGCCACAACTTCCGTCACCGATTCCTCCTTCCAGACCGACGTGCTCGCCGCCGACCGGCCCGTGCTGGTCGATTTCTGGGCGGAATGGTGCGGCCCGTGCCGGATGATCGCCCCCGCGCTCGAGGAATTGAGCAACGAGCTTGGCGAGCAGGTGAAGATCGTGAAGCTCAACATCGACGAGAATCCCGATGCGCCGGGCAAATATGGCGTTCGCGGCATTCCTACGATGATCCTGTTCAAGGACGGCCAGCCCGCCGCGACCAAGGTCGGCGCCGAGCCGAAGAGCCGGATCCAGGCTTGGCTGGAAAGCGCGCTGCAGACCCAGGCCGCCTGACCCGGGCCTGACGTCATGGGGGCGGGAATAGTCCGGATCGTCACCGACGAGTCCTTTGAACGGGAGGTGCTCGACTCCGGGCGGCTGATCCTCGTCGCCTTCGGCGCGTCCTGGTGCGGACCCTGCCAGTTGCTGAGTCCGGCGCTGCGCGCGCTCGCCGCGACGCACCGTGACCGGCTGACCGTCGCCAAGATGGATGGCGAGGACAATCCGAGGACCTCCGACCGCTACGGCGTCGAGACTTACCCGCTCTGCATCCTGTTTCGAAACGGCGAGGAAGTGGAGCGGCTCGACGGCTATATGCCGCTGCGGAAGATCGAGACCCTGCTGCGTCCGCATCTGGAGCCTGTTGCGTCCTGATTTTCCCCACGTTTCTTCGCTGACATAACTGGACCTTCACCGTCGGCGCCACTATGTGACGCCGCGATGGAATTCCTTATGATCCTCTCTGCGCTGCTGAGCGCGGTGACCGGCGCGTTCGCCGGCACCCGTCCGGCCGAGGCGCGGGTGCATCAGCCCGTCGCCACGCAGAGCGTGGCCGTGCCGGGTGCGCAGGCGACGGTGGCGCTGCCCGCCATCCGCCCGGTTCAGGCGATTCCGGAGCAGGCCGCAGAGGCGGCCGCTCCCGCGCCGGCGCCCGCAGCGCCGCTTCCCGCCGCACCGATCGGGACGGACCGCCTGCTCGAATAAGCCGCTTCCCGCGCGCTTCCCGGCCCGGTGCGGGCCTTGTTCCCAGTTTCCGTTTTTTGTCCCCGGCCCGGCGCCGGGCGCAGCGATATAGATCAGGATTCCCAGCATGCTCGGTGGATTTGCCAAAGCCATTTTCGGGTCGTCGAACGACCGTTACGTCAAGTCGCTCCGCAAGATCGTGGACAAGGTCAATGCTCGCGAGGCCGAGCTTGAGGTGATGACCGACGACGGCCTGCGCGAGCAGACCCAGATCTTCAAAGACCGGCTGGAGGCGGGCGAGACGCTCGACGACATCCTTCCCGAGGCCTTCGCCACTGTCCGCGAGGCGGCCAAGCGCACGCTCGGCCAGCGCCATTATGACGTGCAGCTGATCGGCGGCATTGTCCTTCACCGCGGCGAGATTGCCGAGATGCGGACCGGCGAGGGCAAGACCCTGGTCGCGACGCTCGCCGTCTATCTGAACGCATTGGAAGGGAAGGGCGTCCACGTCGTCACCGTCAACGACTATCTCGCCAAGCGTGACGCGGAGTGGATGGGCCAGATCTATCGCTTCCTCGGCCTGACCGTCGGCGTGATCGTCCCGAACCTGCCGGATCATGACCGCCGCGCCGCCTATTTTTGCGATATCACCTATGCGACGAACAACGAGCTCGGCTTCGACTATCTGCGCGACAATATGAAATATGAGCGCCAGCAGATGGTGCAGCGGCCCTTCAACTACGCGATCGTCGACGAAGTGGACTCGATCCTGATCGACGAGGCCCGCACGCCTTTGATCATCTCTGGCCCGACCGAGGACAAGTCCGAGCTGTACATGTTCCTCGACCGGATCGTGAAGGAGGTCCCGTCGGACGATTATGAATATGACGAGAAGGACAAGCGCGTCCTGCTCACCGAGGACGGCACCGAGCGGATGGAGCGGCTGCTCGAGGAGCAGGGCCTGCTGATCGGCTCGAATCTCTACGATTACGAGAACACGCAGGTCGTCCATCACCTGACCCAGGCGTTGCGCGCCAACATCGCCTACAAGCGCGACATCGATTATATCGTGAAGGACGACAAGGTCGTCATCATCGATCCGTTTACGGGCCGCATGATGGACGGCCGGCGCTGGTCCGAGGGCCTGCACCAGGCCGTGGAGGCCAAGGAAGGCGTCGAGATCGAGCCCGAGAACCAGACCCTCGCCTCGATCACCTTCCAGAACTATTTCCGCATGTACCCGAAGATCGGCGGCATGACCGGCACGGCCGCGACAGAGGCCGCCGAGTTTTACGACATCTACAAGATCAACGTCGTCTCTATTCCGACCAACCTGCCGGTCCGCCGCGCGGATGACGAGGACGAGTTCTACAAGAATATGGGCGACAAGTTCGCCGCCATCGTCAAGGCGATCGGAGAGAAGCAGGAGACCGGCCAGCCGATCCTGGTCGGCACCGTGTCGATCGAGAAATCGGAGATGCTCTCCGACTATCTCAAGAAGGCCAAGGTGAAGCACGAGGTGCTGAACGCCCGCTTCCACGAGAGCGAGGCGCATATCGTCGCGCAGGCGGGGCGCCTCCGGGCCGTCACCATCGCCACCAATATGGCCGGCCGCGGCACCGACATCCAGCTCGGCGGCAATGCCGAGTTCCGGATCGAGGACGAGCTGAAGGACATGGAGGCCGGCCCCAAGCGCGACGCCGCCGAGGAGCGGATCCGCCGCGAGGTCGCCGAGGAAAAGGAAAAGGTGAAGGAGGCCGGGGGCTTGTTCGTGCTCGGCACGGAGCGGCACGAAAGCCGCCGCATCGACAACCAGCTGCGCGGCCGCGCCGGCCGCCAGGGTGATCCCGGCCTGTCGCGCTTCTACCTTTCGCTCGACGACGATCTGCTGCGCATCTTCGGCTCGCAGACCATGTTCGCCCGCCTGCTCAACAAGAACCTGGAAGATGGCGAGGCGATCATCTCGCCCTGGATCTCAAAGGCGATCGAGACCGCGCAGAAGAAGGTCGAGGCGCGCAATTACGACATCCGCAAGCAGGTCGTCGAATATGACGACGTCATGAATGACCAGCGCAAGGTCATTTACGAGCAGCGCGCCGACATCATGGACGCCGCGACGGTGGGCGAGGTCGTCACCGACATGCGCGCCGAGACGGTGAATGCGATCGTCGGCGAGGCGATCCCGCCCAACTCCTATCCGGAGCAGTGGGACATCGAGAAGCTCAAGGATCGCACCGACCGCGTCTTCATGCTCCAGCCGCCCTATGATGACTGGGTGAAGGAGGAAGAGGTCGAGCCGGAAATGTTCGTCGAGCGCCTCCAGGCGCTGGTCGACAAGCAGATCGACGACAAGGTCGCCGAGGTCAATCCGGACGACTGGGTCTATTTCGAGAAGCAGATCCTGCTGCAGAGCCTCGACCATCACTGGAAGGAGCATCTCTCGATGCTCGATGCGCTCCGCCAGGTCGTCCACCTGCGCGCCTATGCGCAGAAGAAGCCGATCGACGAATATAAGCATGAGGCGTTCGCGATGTTCGAGCGGATGCTGGCGGTGATCCGCGAGGACGTGACCGGCGTGCTCGCCAAGGCGCAGATCGCGCCGCCGCAGGACCAGCAGCTGCCCGTGCTGCCGTCCTTCCTCACCACCCATATCGATCCATTTAGCGGCGACGACGACACTGCGGACATCGATTCCGGCACTGGCGCGATCCTCTCGCGCCTGCCGCCGCTGCAATCGCCACAGCCGGATTATCCCGCGCCGGACGGCGAGGTCACCGCGCCCGCCAGCCGCAATTCGCCTTGCCCCTGCGGGTCCGGCCGCAAGTACAAGCATTGCCACGGGGCAGGGGCGTAGCCTTGTTAGGGACAGGTATTCGTACCTGTCCCTATTCTTCCTGCCCTAAGCGACCGCCAGGCCTTCCTTCAGCATGGCGGCGCCGAGCCTGGCATTGCCTGCCTCGGCCAACCCGGCCTTGAGCGCCGGAAAAACCTCTTCCTCCTCCATCCGGATATGCTCCTCCAGCAAGGCGCGGAACGTCCGGATCTTGGCGAGCCAGTCGCCGCGCGCGGGATCGGTATTCTCCAGTTCGTAGAGGAAGGTCTTCACATAGCCGTGCTCGCTGTTGAGCGCATCGGCGTCATGGGCGTTGTTGAATTCCCGCAGCGCAGGATAGATGACATTCTCCTCCTGCAGGGCATGCTTGCCCAGAGCGGCCTTGAGCTTGCCGAGCAGGTGCGTGCGGGTGCGGGCCTGATCGTCGCCCGTCGCCTCGATCTGGTCGAACAAAGCCAGCACCATCTCATGCTCCCGGTGGAGGATCTCGTCCCAGTCGCCGGCCCGCGCCGCCAGTCCCTGGACGACCAGCTTGCGTCCGAAATTGGCCGCGATGCCGACCGCGGCACCCGCCACGGCGGCCAAGGCCAGAGTTCCGGCCTGACCGCCCCAGCCGAAGGCGGAGCCCTGCGAGCGAGCGGAATTCCCCCGGCTGGAGGCACGCGAACGGGTGTCAGTGGCCATGTCACTCTCCTTACATGTGTGCGCGGGCAACCGTTCGTGACCGGCCCGGTTCCTCCCAACCGCCTCGTTTCAAAGGCGCAATGGCGTGTTCGTCGCGCCGTTCGCGGTGTCCGTCGCCTCGGGTTTTCCCCGGGTCCCGCTTTTGCTACGCTGGCGCCAAAGGGGACAAAGCGTGAGCGACATCTTCATTTCCTATTCGCGCGACAATCAGGAGGCCGTGCGTCACCTGGCAGAGGCTGTGAAGGCTCTGGGATATGATGTTTGGTGGGATGATCAGCTGCCCCCGCATCTCGCTTATGGCGACGTGATCGCCCAGAAGGTGGGCGGGGCCAAGGCCGCGATCGTGGTCTGGTCGGCCAATGCCGCCGCCTCCGAATGGGTCCGCGCCGAGGCCGACATGGCGCGCAGCCAGAAGAAGCTCATCCAGACGACCATCGATGGCGCCGAGCCGCCCATGCCGTTCAACCAGCTTCATTATGTCTCGCTCGCCGACTGGCAGGGCCAGCCCGACCATCCCGGCTGGGCCAAGGTCCGCGAGAGCCTCGCCGCCTTGGCCGGCGATCCGTCCGGAGGCGCCGCCGCCGCGCCGCCCGCGCCCGCCGCGCCCACGCCCGAGGCGCCGACCGTGTCGCCGGCCGCCGCTGGCATCGCCGCCGGTGCGGCTGCCGGGGCCGCGGCCGTCGCCGCCGTCGCGCCGCCTCCCGTCGTTCCCGAACCTGTCCCGGCAGCGCCCGAGCCCGAGCCCGTGTCGGTTGCGCCTCCCGCGCCGGAGCCCGTGACCGCGCCGCCGCCCGCGCCGACTCCGCCCGCGCCCGTCGTGCCGCCCGTGCCCGCACCCACGCCGCCGCCCGCGGCGCCGGTGCCGCCGCCCGTTCCGGCCGCCGTGGCCGCGCCGCCGCCGCCGCCGCCCCCGCCGGCGCCCGGTGCCCCAACGCCGCGCGGCAAGGGCGGCAACAAGGTGCTGATCATCATCATCGTCCTCGCCGTCCTGATCCTCGGCACGGTCGGCGTGCTCGCCTGGCTGAAGAGCCGCGAAGGCCAGCCGCCGGCGGGCAATGACGTCAATGCGGTCGGCCCCGTCGAAAACAATACCGGCCCTGCGGCGGACGAGAATTTCAGCCAGGAGGCGGTGCTGCAGGGCGATGACGAGTTCGCCAATGTCCGTTCCGGACCGGCCGCCGACGCGCCGATCGTCGCGCGGATCAATGCCGGCGAGCCCTTCAACACCTATCAGCAGGACGGTGTCTGGTGGCGGGTGCGCATCAATGGCGGGCTGGTCGGCTATATCGAGCGCGCGCGGGTGAGGCTGCGCGATCCGGTGGGCGTGCCGCCGCTCGAGCAGCCGGCCGGCAACGACACCGCGCCGGCCCCGGGCAACGATGTCGCGCCGGTGCCGGGCAACCAGGTCGCGCCCGTGCCGCCGCCGACTAACCAGCAGACGCAGCAGCAACAGCAGCGTCCGCGTCCGCGCCCGCAGGACACCAGGCGCCCGCGGCCCGATCCGCGTCTCAACCGCGAGAATTCGGGTGTGATGTTCGATTATTGCAAGGGCGCCGGCGCGGGCACGCGGCAGTGCCGCGCGCTCGGCCTGAGCCGGTAGCGGAGGAAGGCTGACCGGCCGGCGGCCGGCGAGGGGAGGCGATGGTCGACGTCTTCATTTCCTATTCGCGCGCGAATCAGGACGTCGTCCGCCGTCTCGCCGAGGCCGTGAAGCGGGTCGGCTACACCGTCTGGTGGGACGACGAGCTGCCGCCGCACCGTTCGTACAGCGAAGTGATCACCGAGAAGATCGCCGTGGCCAAGGCCGCGATCGTGGTCTGGTCCGGCGGCTCGATCGGCTCCGAATGGGTGCGCGCCGAGGCCGATCTCGCGCGCAACCAGAAGAAACTGATCCAGACCGCGCTCGACGATTGCATGCCGCCCATGCCGTTCAACCAGATCCAGTTCGCCTCGCTGGCGGGCTGGGACGGCGAGGACGATCATCCGGGCTGGAACAAGGTGAAGGGCAGCCTCTCCGCGCTCTGCGGCGCCGGCACCGATATCCGCACCGCCTTTCCCATGCCGGACCGCGCGCCGCCGGCGGCGATGGCGACGGCGGCGACCTTGCCGCCACAGCCCGCCGCGCCGCAGCGCCGCTCCGGCCTCATGTTGGGCGTGGTCATCGGCGGTGCCCTGGCCGTGCTCGCGGTTGTGGGCGTGCTGGCGCTGAGCCGCGACCGGGATCCGCCCGTTACCAACCAGGCGGCCGCTCAGCCCGCCGCGAGCACGGCGCCCAGCCTGTCGAGAAGCGAGCCGGAGCCAGCCAAGCCCACAGCTCCTCCGCCGCAGGCCGCTGCCCAGGCGACGCCCGCCGTGGCAGCGCCCCAAGCAGCCCGGCCCCGACCGACGACAGTGCGGCAGCCGCTGCGCCCGCCCCAGACCCAGCCGCAGCGTCAGCAGCAGGCGGCCATGCCGATGCGCCCGCGCCGCTATTGCATGGGCCCTGGCCGCGGCACGCCGGAATGCCAGCAGATGCGCCGGCAGCGCATGGGCTATTGAGACCTGCGGGCGGGGCCTTGGCCAAGGTGACGTTAAGTTAAAATTTTCGGGTTAAGGCGGCGGCGATGGTCGACGTCTTCATCTCCTATGCGCGCGCCAATCGCGACACGGTCTGCCGCCTTGCCGAGGCGATCGGCCGGCTCGGCTATGTCGTCTGGTGGGACGAGGAACTGCCCGCTCACCTGTCTTACGGCGAAGTGATCACCCAGAAGATCGGCGAGGCCAAGGCGACTTTGGTGGTCTGGTCCGCGGAATCGGCGGCCTCCGAATGGGTGCGCGCCGAGGCCGATATGGCGCGCAACCAGAAATGCCTGATCCAGGCCTCGATCGACCAGTGCATGCCGCCCATGCCTTTCAACCAGATCCAGTTTGCCGCGATCGGCGATTGGACGGGCGCGGAGGATCATCCGGGCTGGCGCAAGGTCCGCGCGAGTCTCGCCGCGCTCTGTGGCCCGGCCCCGGCGGATACGGTTGCTCCGCTCGCCGCGCCCGTTACCGCGGCGCCCGTTATTGCCGTGCCTGCTCCGGCAGAGAATCTCGCCGAAGGCTGGGCGCTCGCGGCGCCCAAGCCGCCCGTGGTCCGGTCCGCGCCGAAGCGCAGCGCCAACCGCGTCGCTTTGGTCGCCATCGCCGGCTCAGCCATGGCCATCCTTACCGTGGGCGGCCTTGTGCTGCTGAAGGGGCCGCCCGCCGCCCAGGCCGGCTCCGCGTCGGCGGCGGCGCGTCCGGCGCCGGCTCCCGCGTCCGCTCAGAGCGCCGCCCCGATCCTCACCCCGCCGAAAAATGGCAGCGTCGACGTCCAGGTCGGCGCCGGCAGCGTGAGCGATGGTGTGGAGTCCGAGACGGCCGGCGACACGCTGGACGCCAGCGACGACTTCTAGGCGCCGCGCCCACGGGGATGCGGGTTCCGATCGGATCTCATACTGTGTGGAAAAGTGGCTCCCCGAGTTGGATTCGAACCAACGACCAAGTGATTAACAGTCACCTACTCTACCGCTGAGCTATCGGGGAACGCTCTTGAGGGCGCGCCTCTAGCACGGGCTTTTCGGATAACGCAACCCGCTTGGCGGCATTTCCAAAACTCTGATCGCCCTGAGTTCGTCGAAGGGCAGTCCTGCCCTTTTCGCAGCGACCTGGAAGGAAGGACCAGGCTGCGACAGGCTCAGCCCGAACGGCGTGGGGACGGTGGCAAATGATCGCCTAAACGGCGAACTGCTCCATCGTGATCCGCTCGTCCAGCGCATGCTCGGGATCGAAGAGCAGGGTCAGCACATCGGTCGGATCTATGCAGACCTCCACCGTCGCGACGTCGCGCACCTCGATCTGGTCGGCCACCGCGGAGACCGGCCTCTTCTCCGGATCGAGCACGCGGAAGGAGACCTTGAGATCGTCGGGGATCAATGCCCCGCGCCAGCGCCGCGGACGGAACGGGCTGATCGGGGTGAGCGCGAGCAGCTTCGAGTTGAGCGGCAGGATCGGCCCGGCGGCGGAGAGATTATAGGCGGTGGAGCCCGCCGGCGTCGCCACAAGCACGCCGTCGCAGACCAGCTCCGGCATCACCACCCGGCCGTTCAACATGATCTCGATCCGCGCCGTTTCGCGCGTTTCGCGGAGCAGGGAGACTTCGTTGATCGCATGATGGACGATCGTCTCGCCATCGTCGGTGATCGCCTTCATCTCCAGCGGCTTCACCGTGAAGCGCTTCGCCTTGTCGACCCGCTCCACCAGGCTGTCGAGGCGGAACTCGTTCATCAGGAAGCCGACCGTGCCCCGGTTCATCCCGAAGACCGGGCAGACCTGGCCGAGGCTGAGCCGCTCGCGCAAGATGTGGAGGAGATAGCCGTCGCCGCCCAGAGCGACGATCAGGTCCGCCTCCTCGACGTCCACGAACGTATAACGCTCGCGCAGATATTTCTCGGCCTCCTGCGCCGCGGGGGCATTGGAGGCGAACAACGCCATCTTGCGATCGGAGCCCGACATGGGCGCTAGCTAGGGGGGAGCATATGCCCCCGTCAATGTGCCAAGGCGGGATAGCGGCTCGCGGGCCATTGGCGTCCCCGTTCAGGCGCGTATAGCTGCGTCGATGGGGGCCCCTCTCTTCATTCTCTCCTTTCGTCACCGCGACGAGCTGACCCGGCTCGCCGAGGGCGCCGGCTGGCAGCCCATCGCGGCGCGGCGGGCGGACAATGCGGAAGCGCGTTTCATCGCGTCCGGCGCCTCGGTCGCCCTGGTCGATGCGCGCGGCTCGCTGGACGAGGGGCTGGGTGCGGTGCGCGCCATCGCCGACGCGGTCGAAGCCAATGCCGCCGCTTTGCTCGTTTTGGTCTCACGCAAGGACGCCAGGGCGCTGGACGCGTTCCACCAGCATGGCGCCACCCATTTCCTGGTCAGCCCCTTCACCGAGCCGCAATTGCTCCATGCTTTGCTCTTCGCCCGGCGCCATGCCGAGCGGGCAGGCGGCGACATCAGGCGGCGGGAGGAAGGGGAGGGCGCTTCCTGGCGCTGGCACCCCGGCTCGCGCAGCGTCGAGCTCAGTCCGGCGCTCGCCCGGCAGGCTGGTCTCGGCGAGGATGACGGGCGGCGGATCAGCCTGATGGAATTGTTCCGCAAGCTCGATCCGGACGGCCGCCGCGCCGCCCGCAACGCCGTCGACCGGCTGCTCGACACCGGCCAGGCCACCGCCTTCGCCCATCGCGGCGAGGCCGGGGAGGGGCGGATAGCCCATCATATGCAGGTGCAGGGCGGCGGCGGCATTGTCGGCCGGGCGGAGACGCTCGACATACCCGAGCGGCTGCCCGCCGGCCGCGACCCGCTGACCGGCCTGCGCGATGGGCGTGCCGCGCGGGCCTGGCTCGCCGAGCAATTGACAGCGGGGGAGGGGCCAATCGTCCTCCTGCTCTCCGTGAACCGCTATGACGCGATCAACGCCGCGTTCGGCCGGACGACGGGCGATGCGGTCCTGCAGGCCGCGGGCCGGCGGATCGAGCGCCATGTCGAGGCGGACGGGCGCCGCCGGCTGGTGGCGCGCATGGCCGGGGCGGAGTTCGCCGTCCTGCTCGGCGCGCCGGCGACCCTGGACGAAGGCAGTTTCCTCGCCGGCGAGCTGGTCGAGGCGATCGGCCGGCCCTTCGCCTCGGGCGACCATGTCATCACCTTGGGCGCCAAGGCGGGCGTGGCCTCCGCACAGGCCGGGGACGACCCTGCCGCCTTGCTGCGCCGCGCGAGCGCCGCCCTCGCGGAGGCACGCGATGTCGACAGCGCCCCGGTCCGCGTGCTCGCGGAAGGCGCCGAGACCGCCACCGCGCGCGGCGATCGGCTCGAGGTCGATTTGCGCCGCGCGCTCGACCAGGACGAGATCGGCATCCGCTACCAGCCCCAGGTCTCGGTCACGACCGGCGCGATCGTCGGCGTCGAGGCGCTCGCCCGCTGGAACCATCCCCAATATGGCGAGCTCGGCGCCAATACCTTGTTCGGCGTGGCGGAAGGCTCGGACTATCTCGTCCAGCTCTCCGACCACGTGCAGCGCAAGGCGATCGAGGAGGCCGCCGCCTGGCCCGAGCCGCTCCGAAGCCTGCGCCTCTCGGTCAACATCACCGCCGCCGACATGCTGCGCCCGGCCTTCGCCGCCTCTTTCCTCGCTTTGGTCAGGGACAGCGGCTTCGATCCCGCCCGGCTCACCGTAGAGGTCACCGAAGGCGGCCTGATCGACGATCTCGGCGCCGCGGCCGCCTTGCTCGCCGATCTGCGCGGCGGCGGCCTGCGCGTCGCCATCGACGATTTCGGCACCGGCTATTCGAACCTCGCTTACCTCAAGGCGCTGCCGCTCGATTATCTGAAGCTCGACAAACGCATCAGCCAGGACATTGCGGGCTCCACCCGCGACCGGATCGTGGTCCGCTCCGTGATCGACATGGCCCGCTCCCTTGGCCTCGACGTGGTGGCCGAGGGGGTGGAGACCGAGGAGCAATTGAGCCTGCTCGCCCAGGAAGGCTGCACGCTCTACCAGGGCTTCCTCTGCGCGCCGCCGATCAGCACGGACGCATTGATCTCCCTGCTGCAAGGTTGACCAGTCACGCCTTTAACCCATTGACTTTTCACGTCCGCGGGCGCGAAATCGCTTCGGGCTGCAAGACACTCTCGGGAGGAGTGCGATGAAGCCTGTCTGGACGACCACGCAGATCGTCGCGCAGCTCACCAATTGGGAAGCGCGCTGGAACAATCAGGCGCCGATCTCCTACACCTTCCTGACCCAGCCTTATGGCTATCTGGGCTCGTCCCCCAATTTCACCCAGTTCAGCGCGCTCCAGCGCGAAGCTCTGACCCGGCACATGCAGCTCATTTCCGACGTCGCCAATCTCAGCTTCGTCGAGGTGCCGGACAATGGGCTGCCGGGCGGCGCCGGCAACCGGCGCATCGGCTTCTACAACGTCAACCACAGCAACGTGCCCTATTGGGGCGTGGCCAAGGACTATGCGACCGAAAAGGAAGACGCGCCGCCTTATGGCGAGATTTACGGGGTCAATTCGGCGGTCAACCTCTGGCGCGCCAACGTGCAGGGCGGCTGGGCCATTGGCGAGTCCAACCCGCGCAAGCTGATGCACGAGCTGCTCCACACTTTGGGCCTCGATCATCCCGGCCCCTATAATGGCGACAGCGCCGACTATGAAAGCCAGGCCTTGTTCCAGCAGGACAGCCACCAGTTCACCGTCATGTCCTACTGGCTCGCCGAGGTGACCGGCGCCGACCATGTGGCGAACGGCGTCACCTGGTTCGCCTCGACGCCGCTGCTCTACGACGTCGCCTCGCTGCAATATCTCTACGGGGCCAACATGACGACGCGGACCGGGGCCACGGTCTACGGCTTCCACTCGACCGCGGGGCGCGAGGTGTTCGATCTGTCGCTCCATCCCAATTCGGTCTTCACCATCTGGGACGCGGGCGGCCGCGACACGCTCGACCTGTCGGGCTACGGCACGCCCTCGCGCATCGATCTCCACCAGGGAGCGTTCAGCGACACCGGCCAGATGACCCGCAACATCTCGATCGCCTTCGGCGCGAAGATCGAGAATGCGGTGGGCGGCTTCAGCAACGACATCATCATCGCGAACGAGCTGCAGAACCGGTTGACGGGCGGCGGGGGCGGCGACGTCTTCACCTTCACGGACAGGGACGCGCAGGCCGGCTGGCTGCGCGCCGACGGCAAGAAGACCCTGCCCGACATGATCGCCGATTTCGTCTCCGGGCAGGACCGGATCGACCTGTCCGCGATCGACGCCGTGCGCGGAACGGCGGCCAATGACGCGTTCAGCTGGATCGGGAGCGCGGCCTTCGCGCACACGGCTGGCCAGCTCCGCGCCGTCGCGAGCGGCGGCCATGTCCGGATCGAGGGCGATGTGGACGGCGACGGCATGGCCGATCTCGTCATCGTCGCCGCGGGGGCAACGATCCTGGCCGGCGATTTCGTCCTTTAGGTAAGGATCAGCGCGTGCCGAGTGGCACGGCGAGGGTCGCGGCGACCGACGCGACGGTCAGACGCGGCGTCACCGCCGTCGGCGCATCCGCGGCGTCGTTATAGATGAAGCCGAAGACCGGATTGGCGCGGATGCCGAGCGAGCCCTGCGGGCCGTACCAGACGCGGACGCTGCTCCAGTCGCCGCTCTCGGAGACGTCCACCGCCAGCGCGCGGCGCTCGATGCGGCCGGGGCCGGACCAATTGGCATGGTTCAGATAGACGGTGCGCGCGTCGACAATCTCGGCGACCACCGCGACATGGCCGATCGGCATGGCACGCGAGGGGCGAAGCACCATCACCGCGCCGACCTCGGGCTCGGCGCCCCGGCGGTAGCGGCCCTCGGCCTGGCCCCACCAGGTGCCGGCATTGCCGCGAATCTCGATCCCGGACTGGGCCCGCGCATAAGGCACGCACTGCAGCACGCCGGCGGTGGCCGGCGCCGCAGCGGCGGTGGCCAGGCCAATGGCCAGCAAGGTGCGAGCGATGAAGCGCGAAAGAGATGACGAAAAGAACATGAATCCCCCCGGACCGGATGTCGCCACCTTACCGGGGATCGCTGAAGCAAATAGCCAGCGCCCGGTCGGTGCGTCCCGGCCGGTGAACGGTTCATCCCGCAGAAAGCTTTATCGGCGGGGAGTCGTTAAACGTGCCCACGGTCGAAAGGGTTGCGCTTAAGAATCACCGCGGGTAGACCGCTTGCATATTGCAAGCGGATATGGAGAAGATCGACATGGCCAGGCTCGTGTTCGGGATGAACGTGTCGCTGGACGGCTATGTCGACCATCTCAAATTCGCGCCGGATCGCGTCCTCTTCCGCAATTTCATCAGGGAAGCCGAAGATCAGACGGGCAGCCTCTATGGCAGCAAGACCTACGCGCTCATGCGCTATTGGGAGAATGACGACCCTGCGTGGGACGCGGACAGGATTGCCTTCGCGGCGGCGTGGCGGCGGCAGCCCAAATGGGTGGCCTCGCGCTCGGCGCACCCGGTCGGCCCCAACGCCACTTTGCTCGAGGGCGATCTCGATGCCGCGGTCCGCCAGCTGAAAGCGGAGCATGACGGCGAGATCGAGGTCGCCGGCCCCGACCTGGCGGGGAGCCTCACCAGGCTCGACCTGATCGACGAATATCGCATCTACCTGCACCCGGTCGTGCTGGGCGAGGGCGCGCCTTATTTCACCGGGCCGCGCCCGCCGCTCCGTCTGGTCTCCAGCGACCGGATCGGCGAGGATGTGCTGCGGCTGCGCTACGTTCCCGTCTGACCCGGCTTCCTTGCCACGCTGTAAGGCGCAGATTAGCAACGGGCTCTGCCCGCCATTCCGGACAGCCTGAAACTGGTGTTCCGCGTCGATGATAGAAGCCAGCGTCGAGAGAAGATCATCCGCGACGGCCGCCGGCAGGTCCGGCGAGCGCATCGTGATGATCGGCCTCGACGCCATGGATCCCGGGCTCGCCCGGCGCTGGGCGGACTCGGGCGACCTGCCGGTGCTGGCCCGCTTGTTCGGCGAGGCGGCCGCCTGCCCGATCGACAATCCCTATGGTCTGTTCGTCGGCGCCCTGTGGGTGAACTTCGCCTCCGCGCTTGGCCCCGAGCGCCACGGCTTCCACTGCTGGAACGAGATCCCGGCGGACAGCTACGAGGTCCGGCTGCGCTCGCCCATGCCCGAGCGCTATGACAGCTTCTGGAAGCGGCTCGGTGATGCGGGCCTGCGCGTCGCCGCGATCGACGTGCCGCACAGCCGTGCGCCGGCCGCGCTGAACGGCATCGAGTTGGTGGAATGGGGCTGCCACGACCGTCATTTCGGCCTGCACAGCCAGCCGCAGGCGCTCGCCGGCGCGCTGGTCGAGGCACATGGCCTGCACCCGATCCTTGGCTTCGACGCCTATGAGGCGCGCGATTTCGCCGCTGACGACAAGACCTTTCGTGCGGCCTATTACCGGACCCCGGCGGAGGAGCGCGCGCTCACCGATGCGACCGTGGCCGGGGTGACGGCGAAAGGGGAACTGGTCGAAAGCCAGCTCGGGACCGAGGCTTGGGATTTCTTCCTCGCCGTCTTCGGCGAGGCGCATGCGATCGGCCATCAGCAATGGCATCTGCACGATCCGGCCCACCCCCGGTTCGACGCCGCCACCCGGGCTACGGTCGGCCGCGACCCGATCCTCGATGTCTATCGCGCCATCGACCGGGCGTTGGGCAGGATCATGGATGGGCTCGGTCCGGAAACTCTGCTGCTCGTCCACTTCAGCCACGGCATGGGCCCGCATCATGATGGCGACCATCTGCTGGGTGAAGTGCTCCGCCGCCTCGACCAGAGCCGGCCCGGCGCCTCGAAGCGGCCCAGGCGGCCCGTTTCGCGCATGGCGAACCTGCTTCGTGCGCTTGCGCGGCACCTGCATGTGCCGCTCGGCTGGCGCCTGCGCGCGGCGCGCACGCTGGGCCTCAACGCCGGCAGCGTGATCGCGGATCAGGCCTTCTTCCAGTCGCCGAACAATTCGGTGGTCGGCGGCGTCCGGCTCAATCTCGCCGGCCGCGAGCCGAATGGCGTGGTCCGGCCCGAAGCGGTGGAGGGGACGCTCGCCATGCTGGAAGAAGGCCTGCTCGCTTTGGTCAACGAGGCGACGGGCCGCCCGGCGGTGCTCAGCGTCACCCGCGCCGAGACCCATTATGCCCGCGCGCCCGGGGACCGGATGCCCGATTTGTTCATCGAATGGGACAGGAGCGCGCCCATCGAAACCGTCGCCTCGCCGCGGATCGGCCGGGTTCATATTCCCTACCGGCTCTGGCGCACCGGCGATCACAAGCCGGAAGGCTTGCTGCTCGCGCGCGGCGCGGGCTTCGCCGCCGGCAGCTTTTTGCCCGCGGTCGCGGTCGAGGATCTGGGGCCAAGCATCGCCGCCCGCCTCGGCGTCCCGCTCGACGATGTGGACGGCATTGTCTCGCCCTGGCTCGCGGGCGAGGCGGTCAGGCCAGGATCCGCGCCAGCCCTTTCGACAGCTGCAGCGCCCCGTTGAGCCGCCCGTCCGCATCCGGCCAGGCGCGCGAGATGACCAGCTTCGAGTCCGGCCGCAATTTCGCCGTGCCTTTCAGCCGCTCCACATAGGCCAGCAGCCCCGGCAGGTCCGGGAACTGATCGTTGTAGAAGGTGACGAGCGCGCCCTTGGGCCCGACGTCCAGCTTCGCGACCATCGCCTTGCGCGCGTTCATCTTGATCTCGATGACCTTGAGCAGGTTGGCGGTCTCGGGCGGCAGCTTGCCGAAGCGGTCGATCATCTCCGCGGCGAACGGATCGATCTCCTCGGCGGTCTCCAGCTCGTTCAGGCGGCGGTAGAGGCCCATGCGCAAATCGAGATCGGGGACATAATCGTCCGGAATGAGGATTGGCGCGTCGACCGTGATCTGCGGCGAGAACTGGTCCGCCCGCTTCTCCAAGCCGCCCGCCTTGGCCTCCAGAATCGCCTCCTCCAGCATCGACTGGTAAAGCTCGAAGCCGACCTCGCGGATATGGCCGGACTGCTCGTCGCCGAGCAGATTGCCGGCGCCGCGTATGTCAAGATCGTGGGTGGCCAGCTGGAAGCCGGCGCCGAGGCTGTCCAGCCCGGCCAGCACCTGCAGGCGCTTGTCCGCGGTCTCGGTCAGCAGCCGGTTCGCAGGCGTCGTGAAATAGGAATAAGCGCGGATCTTCGCCCGCCCGACGCGGCCGCGCAGCTGATAGAGCTGGGCGAGACCGAAGCGATCGGCACGGTGGACGATGAGCGTGTTGGCGCTCGGAATGTCCAGCCCGCTCTCCACGATCGTGGTCGAGACAAGCACCTCATATTTCCGGTCGTAGAAAGCGGACATCCGCTCCTCGACCTCGGTCGGCGCCATCTGCCCGTGGGCGACGACGTAGCGGACCTCCGGCACCTCGTTGCGGAGGAACTCCTCGATGTCCGGCAGATCGGCGATGCGCGGCACGACGAAGAAGCTCTGCCCGCCGCGATAATGTTCGCGCAGCAGGGCCTCGCGGACCACGACCGGGTCCCAGGGCATGACATAGGTGCGCACCGCGAGCCGGTCGACCGGCGGGGTCTGGATCACCGACAGCTCCCGCAGCCCCGACATCGCCATCTGCAAGGTGCGCGGGATCGGCGTCGCGGTCAGCGTCAGCACATGGACGTCGGTGCGCAAATTCTTCAGCCGCTCCTTGTGCGCGACGCCGAAGCGCTGCTCCTCGTCGACGATGACGAGGCCGAGCTTCTTGAATTCCACGGTCTTCGACAGCACCGCATGGGTGCCGATCACGATGTCGATCTTGCCGGCCTTGAGCCCTTCCCTGGTCGCGCCCGCTTCCTTCGGCGGCACCAGCCGCGAGAGGCGGCCAAGCTCGATCGGGAAACCCTGGAAGCGCTCCTTGAAATTCTGAAAATGCTGGCGGGCGAGCAAAGTGGTCGGCGCGACGATCGCGACCTGCAGTCCGGCCATGGCCGCGACGAAGGCCGCGCGCAGCGCCACCTCGGTCTTGCCGAACCCGACATCGCCGCAGACCAGCCGGTCCATCGGCTTGCCCGCCGCCAGATCGCCGATCACATCGTCGATCGCCCGATCCTGGTCCTCGGTCTCCTCATAAGGGAAGCGGTCGGCGAAGGCGGCATAGCCCGTGTCCGGCTCCGCTATCGCGCCGGGCCGCAGCGCCCGCTCGGCGGCGATGCGGATGAGGTCGCCGGCGATCTCGCGGATCCGCTCCTTCATCCGGCTCTTGCGCCGCTGCCAGGCCTCGCCCCCCAGCCGGTCCAGCGTCACGCCTTCCGTCTCGGCGCCGTAGCGGGAGAGAATGTCGATATTCTCGACCGGCACGTAGAGCTTGTCGCCGCCCGCATATTCGAGCGCGACGCAATCGTGCGGCGCCTTTTGCACCGGGATCTGGGTCAGCCCCTCATAGCGGCCGATGCCATGATCGGCGTGGACGACGAGGTCTCCGGGCGAGAGCGTGGCCAGTTCGGAGAGGAAGGCGTCGGCACCCTTCCTCTTCTTGCGCCGGCGGACCAGCCGGTCGCCGAGCATGTCCTGCTCGGTCAGCACCGCGACGTCGCGGCCGCTAAAGCCATGGTCGAGCTGGATGACAGCGAGAGCGACGCCCTGCGCGCCGAGCGCTTCCTGCCAGCTTTCCGCCTCGACGACCTTGGTCAGGCCGTGATCCTGGAGCAGGCCCTTCAGCCGCTCGCGCGAGCCGCCGGAATAAGAGGCGAGCACGACCTTCTTCTGGGCGCGGCGAAGCGCGGTGACATGCTCGACCACCGCCTCATAGACATTGACGCCCTGGGCACGTTCCGGCGCGAAATCGCGGGCCGGGTCCATGGCGAGGTCGATGACCGAGGCGCTGTCCGGCTCGTGAAAGGGGGTGAGCTGGTGAAGCGGGCGATCCGCGACGATCCCGTCCCATTCAGCGCGCGCGAGATAGAGCGTCTCCGGCGCCAGCGGCCGGTAGGAACCGGGGTCATTGGTCTGCGCGCGCGTGCGGTTTTCATAATAATCCGAGACCGCCTCGAACCGCGCTTCGAGCGCCCCGGTGTCATGGGCGTCGCGCAGGATCACATCCTCGTCGCCCAGATGATCGAACAGGGTGGACAGCCGTTCCTCGAACAGAGGCAGCCAGTGATCCACGCCCGCGATTCGTCGCCCGTCCGACACCGCCTGGTAGAGCGGGTCGCCGGTCGCCGTCGCGCCGAACAGCTCCCGGTAGGACGCGCGGAAGCGCCTCACGCTGTCTTCGTCGAGCAGGGTCTCGGAGGCGGGGAGGAGGGTGAAGCCCTCGATCCGGTCGACGGTTCGCTGCGTGCCCGGATCGAAGCGGCGCACGCTCTCGATCTCGTCGCCGAAGAAATCGAGGCGGAGGGCCTGCTCCTCGCCCGCGGGGAAGAGATCCACCAGCCCGCCGCGCACCGCGAACTCGCCCGGGTCGCGCACCGTCTC
>Ga0070665_100000598_pt1 | contig 50082 bp, 37 predicted proteins | sample KBSS13metaG_FD_65862 | JGI IMG/M metagenome (GOLD analysis project Ga0070665, IMG submission 65862) | Switchgrass rhizosphere microbial communities from Kellogg Biological Station, Michigan, USA - KBS S1-3 metaG | ecosystem: Host-associated > Plants > Roots > Rhizosphere > Soil ...
GTTTTGAACTCGCTGACGGTCGCCACAGCGCGGGTGACGACGCGACGCAGCTCGATCTTGTCTCGGCCCTTTTCAATTGCAATCACCAGCTCCGGCGGGCTGCCCTGTAGATCGGGCTTCGCTGCCGCTGGGGCAATAGCCGGCGCGACGGTGGCCTTTTTTGGCGCGGCCGATCGGGTTTGCGCGTTGGCGCTGGTCGCCGTGATCAACATCGTTGTCACGACTAAGATTGCGGGAAGTGAAATCGATCGCATGGCAAAGTCCTCCATGAAAATGCATTAGACGCGTTCGTTGAACGTTCTCTCTAACGTCAGAGAGTGCGAGGAATGGTCGGCTCCGCCACGTGGCTCGGCGGGAGCCTCGCCCTCTCGGTCCGCAGACCTGCTCGCCTTATGATGTCGCGATTCCTGTTACGCAGTCAACCTCTCAATATCTTCCTTCGTCAGGCCCAGTGACTCGGCGGTTGTCGTGATTTGCCCCCAGGTCATGTCGTCCAGGTCGATTCCGTCGCGCGTGCGCTGGGCTCGGTTGCGTTCTTCTGGTTCGCCTGGCATCAGGATTTCGCCGTCGGGCGTGGCCGTTTTGGCGCTTTTCACAAAGTCGATGTAACGCGTTACTTCGGCGCCAAAGGCGTCTGTGGGCTGGAACTTGCCGGGGTCGAGTGCCAGCATGAACATCGCTTGCTCCAACCGCGGCAGGCCGCTGGCGCTACAGCCGCCGCCGGTCAGGGCGCCAGCGAGCATTTCGACCATGATGCCCAGCCCAAACCCTTTATGGCCACCGAAGGGGAGAATCGAGCCCGGTGGGTCGCCGTAAAAAACTATTGGATCGTTCGTCGGCGCGCCGGTCGAATCGATGATGCAACCGTCCGGCACCTTTTGACCTTTGTTGAAGGCGACGCGGATTTTGCCCTCGGCAATCTGGCAGGTCGAGATGTCCAAGAGGAGTGGCGCCCGTCCTGGGACCGGCACGGCGATCGCAATTGGGTTGGCCGACAATCGGCGCTCAATCCCGCCGAGCGGCGCGACGAGAATCCCGCCGCCTGAAGTGTTGACGAAGACGAGCGCGATCAAGCCGGCGGCCGCGGCCTGCGCCGCCCAAGCGCCAACGCGGCCGACGTGACCACTATTGCGCAGCGCCACGGCCGAGATGCCGTGCGCCTTTGCCATTTCGATCGCCAGGTCGGTCGCGCGGCGGGCCATCACCTGGCCGTAGCCGAGCTGACCATCGAGGACCGCCAGGCAGGGCGCCGAGAGGACCGTGAGCGCTTCGGCGTTCGGCACGAGCTTCTTGTCGCGCACCCATTGAATGTACGACGAGATGCGAATCACGCCGTGCGAATCATGGCCGACCAGGTTTGCCTCGACCAGATGCTCGGCCACGGCCACGGCTTCGGCAGTATGCGAACCGGCCGCGGCGAAAATCGACGTGACCAACAGTTCGAGCTTTTCCTTTTGAAACTTCATGGGTGCTCTACAGGAAAGAAACTTGATGTGTGCTGCGGGCTTGCGATCGTCTCCCTCTCCCGGTGGGAGAGGGTTGGGGTGAGGGCTGGAAGTGAGTTGGGGTTTTCTAATTCGTATGGTCGAACCCGCTGCGCAGCCCTCATCCGGTTTGCTAACGCAAACCACCTTCTCCCCAGGGGAGAAGGGTTAAAGCAGACTGAACAATCGAAGCTCCACTTTCTACTATCTCCGTTCCACTCACTGTTCGCCGCAGGCGAACGGGCCCTCATCTGGTTTGCTTTCGCAAACCACCTTCTCCCCAGGGGAGAAGGGCTTCGTTTGGTCCGCTGATTTTGCAACAAAAAAGCCCGCTGGCCCCTGCGGTGGGGCCAACGGGCCTGAAGATATCAGACTTTTGTTCGTCACGCCTGACGTTGCTTGCGGCCGTCAGGACGGGCGAACTATTTCTGGCGACTGGCCTGGCGAGCTTGCGGACGGCGGGCCGTCTGCATCGGTTTCGGAGCAGGTTGCTGCTTGACCGGCATGCCAATCTCGGGCGCCGGAGCGGCGGTGGTGTTCGATGGCGTGATCTCGACGACCTTGCCACCGGCGACTTGCGGGTCGGCGTCTCGTTCGGTGATCTTGGCGGCGTTAGCTACCTTGCCGTCTTCCTTCCACCAGGTCCACTTGCCGCTTTCGACACCGGCGACATAGTCACCGCTGGCAGACTTTTGACCGTTCTCGTGCCACCAGGTCCAGCGACCAATCTGGTGTCCGGCGTCGAACTCGCCTTCGATGGCCTTTTGGCCATTCTCGAACCACCAGTTGAACTTGCCGACCGGCAGATCGTCGACGTATTCGCCTTCGCTCTCGACCTGGCCGTTCTTGTGGTAAGAGACGTACATGCCGTGGCGATGGTCCTTGCCTTCTTTTTCGACCTTGGTGGTGATGGCGCCGTTCCACCAGTCGTAATTGCACTTCAGCACTTCACGAGCGAACAGGTAAGTGCACTCGGTCTTGGTGGCGCCGTTCGGATAGGTTTCGACCTTCTTGGCCAGGCGGCGTCCGTTGTCGAAGACTTCGTTCCGGACGACGTCTTTGTTCGGACCCCACTCTTGCCACGTGCCGGTGATTTGACCGTTCGCGAAATCAATCTCGCGCATCTTTTCGCCACTCGGATAGTACCAGGTGCTCTTGCCGTCACGCTCGCCGTAGCTGAACGTGAACTCGCTGATCTTCTGGTCCTTGCTATCGTAGATCGTCCAGACACCGTTCAACTGGCCGTTCTCGAAGTTTGCCTCGGAGACGAACGGCGGTTGAAAGTGCTTGTACGGCGCCTGCGAGAGCATTTCGCTGGCCACGGTCAGGTGCCAACGAGTCCAGGCTCCGTGCCGTTCGCCGTAGCGATATTCGCCGCGACCTAGCACGCTTCCCTTTTCGTCGAACATGGTCCACAGGCCGTGGTTGACGTAGTTGCCATTCGTGTCTTGGGTCACGTGGCGTTCTACTTTGACGGCGCGGTTGGGATACCGCTCTTGAATCAATTCCGCCTGAACGCCTTTGGCGTCGGTGGCGATCGCCTGCGGGGCGGCGGCCGGCGCGGCGTCAGTGGCTGCGGAGTCAGTGGCTGCGGAGTCTGTCGCAGCAGCGTCTGTTGTTCCGGCGTCTGTTGCGACAGCGTCTGTGGCCACCGCGTCCTTCGCGACGGCGTTTTTCACGTCGCCAGCGTCGGCCGGAGCGGAAACTTCGACAGCCGGCGCCGTGTCATCCGTGTCTGAAATCGTGACATCCGCAAAGCATGGCCCGCCCAATGAGAGGAAGGCCGTGATCCGTAGGATCCAATCTTTGGTTGAGCGAGACATGACGCCAAACTCCTTGTGCAAGCATTCTGACCTGACGAACCGGCAGAACCGATCCGTGGCATAATTCCGGATCGGGCTTCGCAATCGGCCGGCTGAGAATTTGTGGATCGGTCGGAATAACCGGACAAATCGTTACAGTCAGACATTCCTGCCTGACCGCTGCAAGCATTGCTGGCGACAACGTCGAGCCTGTGATGCGCCAAGCACTTACGGTCTGTTCATCTCGCACGCGCGCCATGCGAACGCGAGCGCGGCGCGCAACCTCTGACCGCTAGCGGGTTTCGCTGGCGACTTTCCCGCTAGCTTCGCGCGCCTTAGATTATGGGTACGTGAGGTGGACATTGATGCGCGTTTGCGCACAGAACAACCAACGATCACGGCGCGCCGACTGCTGGCGTCCGTTTGCCATCCGGAAAGCGACGTTGCCATGAGATCTCTGCAAGGCCAACTGCTGGTGGCGTCGCCTGATCTGCTCGATCCGAACTTTCGCCAAACGGTCGTGCTGATAGTCCGCCATACCGAGGACGACGGCGCGCTGGGGCTGGTGCTCAATCGTCCCACGCGAACTTCCATTAAAGAACTGTGGGAACGGCTCGGCGAAAGTGAATGCAAAAGCGACGCGCAGCTCAGCCTGGGTGGTCCCTGCGAAGGGCCCTTGATGGCGCTGCACGCCGAGCGCGGACCGGATGACATTGAAGTCACCACGGGCGTCTTCTTCAGCTCGGACTCAGAGCGGTTGACGCAACTGTTGAGTCAGCCGCAGGAAGTCGCGCGGTTCTTCTTCGGCTACGCCGGCTGGGGGCCAGGCCAGATCGAAATGGAACTGGAAGAAGGCGCCTGGAGCACAGGCCCCGCCGGACCGAAGCACGTGTTTGCGACCGATCAGGAGCTGTGGCAACGAACCATCACCGAGGCGGCCGGCTGGGAAGTCTTGTCAGCCCTCAATATCCGCGACGTGCCGCCGAACCCGTCGGTGAACTAAGAAGGCTTTGAGGGGTTGAGGACTTGAGGCCTTGAGGTGAAATACCGGAGGATTTGTCCTTCGCATCCTCTTCCTCAAGTCCTCAATACCTCATCTCCTCAAGTCCTTCCTCCCACAAACGCGTCGATCCGGTCCAGTCCCGCTTCGAGATTCTTGAGGCTCGTAGCGAACGAGATTCGCGCGTAGCCTTCGGCCCCGAACGCGCTCCCCATCACGGTCGCCACGTTTTGCTGGCTGAGCAATTCGAGGCACCACTCGGAATCGTTGTTGACCTGCACGCCGTTGTACTTGCGGCCGAGATGCGCTTTGATATTGATGAAGGCGTAAAACGCGCCGCTCATCTGCGTGCAGCTCACGCCGGGGATTTTCGCCAGGCGATCACGGACGAATTCTCGCCGCTTGGCGAATTCGACCAGCATCTGCGAGACGCAGTCTTGCGGGCCGGTTAGCGCCGCCACCGCCGCGTACTGACTGATGCTCGTCGGGTTCGAAGTTTCCTGGCTTTGCAGATTGTCGATCGCCTTCGAGAATTTCGTCGGCGCCATGGTCCAGCCAATTCGCCAACCTGTCATTGCGTACGACTTGCTCACGCCGTTGACGAGCACGGTCACGTCTTGCAAACCGGGACGCACCGTCGGGAAACTGGCGAACTTATTGTCGCCGTAGACCAGGTGCTCGTAGATTTCGTCGGCGACGACGTTCAGGCCCTTTTCGAGCACTACGTCGGCCAGCAGGCCCAACTCCTCGCGCGAGTACATGCTGCCGGTCGGGTTCGATGGCGAGCAGATCAACAGCACTTTGCTCTTCGGCGAGATGGCGGCCTTCAATTGGGCGGGGCTGAGTTTGAAATCGTCCGCTTCCTGCGTCTCGACGATTTTCGGCACGCCGCCGGCCAGGCGAACTTGCTCGGCGTAGCTCACCCAATAGGGCGCCGGAATGATCACTTCGTCGCCAGGATTCAACAACGCGGTGAAGGCATTGTGCAGCGCGTGCTTGGCGCCGCAGGAGATGACGACTTGTTCCGGTTTGTATTCCAGCTTGTGCCGGTCCGAGTAAGACTTGGCGACCGCGGCTTTCAGCTCGGCGATGCCGCCGGCGGCCGTGTAGTGGGTTTGGCCCTTTTGCATGGCGGCAATTGCCGCGGCGCAGATGTGCTCGGGCGTGTTGAAGTCAGGCTCGCCCAGGCTGAAGTCGTAAACGGTTTTACCTTCCGCTTTCAACGCCCGCGCTTTGCCGGCCATGGCGATTGTGGCCGATGGTTCCAGCGCTTCGACCAACTTCGAGACTGCGAGTGACATGCGATTTCCTTTAGCGCGACCGGCTAAGCCGGACCACGTTGGTTTCGTTGGACCTGAGAGGCGCGGTTGTGCATACTAGCCCGAAGCGCCAGCGAGGGTTCTTCGGAGTGATCCCTCTCACTGGCACAGCGGGTTAGTGGGGATCGTCGTATCCAACACTTCCACGTGCCGCCTGATTTTCGACAATCATAATGGTCGCGAAGTTCGCTTAGAAGGCGCCCCCGCAAAGTGTGGCTGTGGCCCGCGAAATCAGCCCGGCGCCAGCGGGAGCAAGATCGTCACGCAGGCGCCCCCTGACGCCTGATTTTCGACCTCGACTCGGCCGCCGTGGCCGGTGACGATCCGCCAGCACTTGGAGAGACCCATTCCGACGCCGCGGCCGGCGGCGCGCCCTGCATAGAACGGGTCGAACAGATTGCGTCGGCCGGCGGTGTCGATGCCTGGGCCATTGTCGCGAACGGTGATCGCCAGGAGCTGGCTTGTCGTGACTCGCCCAACCGATACGCCGGCTCCCTCGGCCATCCCGGCCTTGTCGGCACGTGGTTGGCTTTCGTGCAGGTCCACGGCGACCACTACGGCGCCGCCATCGGGCGCGGCGTCGAGCGCGTTTTCGATCACGGCGCGGAGCGCGACTTGAATTTGCGTCGCGTCGGCCGAGATCGGCGGCAGCGGATCGGCGCTGATTGTGGATCGCAAGGCGACGTTGCGCTCCGTCGCCCGCTGCGCGAGTTCGGCGATCACGGCGTTGACCAGAGATGGCGCGTCGCAGGGCGCTGGCCGCGGTTGCGGCGGGCGAGCGAAGAGCATCAGGTCGGCGATCATTTCGTGCACGCGGCGGGCTTGCGTGTTGATCACGGCCAACTCGCGGCGGCGATCGGGGTCGGTTTCGTGTCGCAGGAATAATTGCGCCCTGCCGGAGATCACGGCCAGTGGGTTGTTGATTTCATGTCCTGCGCCAGCGGCGAATTCGCCGAGCGCGTGGAGTTTTTCTTCGAGCAGGCGCTCTGCGAAGTTGGCTTCCAGATCTTTGAGCCGGATCAATCGAGCGGCCGTCGCGGTGAATTGCCGTGACGCCAGCCCTGCCGGGACGAGCCAGCGATCGCCGGCCGCACGGGCTCGGTCTTGCTGCGGCGTGTCTTCACTGCTCGCGGGGGAACCAACTGTTGGCTTAGCGCCTGATTTCTTGGAGGTCTTGCGAATGGCCGACGGAGATGTTGCTGCCAGTGACGATCGTCCGAGGTCGTGGGGTAGAGCTTTGAAGAAGCTTTGATCTGTTCCGCTTGGCGGCAGCCACTCGTCCGCGTCGGCGAGCAACTCCGCAAGATATCGCGGACCGGCGCCCGCATCGGAACCGGAACTCGCCTGCTGAGCTCTCAGCACTGCTGCCGCGGCCAGTTTTGCGAATCCCCGAGTATTTTGCGTTGTTTCTTCATCCGAGGACGCCTCGGTATGCGCAAGCTCGTCGTGCAAGATGTCGCCGAGACGACTCGCCAGAAATGTGGCGAGCGCGACAATCGACGCCGGCTCCGAATCCGAGGAGCCCAGCGCGCGCGAGCGATGAAACGCTGTCCACAGCGCCAACGCGGGATCAAGCGACAGTGCTTCTGTCAGCGAGGCTTGCGTCGCGGACTTGGATTGTAGGTCGCCGACGGACTTCTGGGCTTCGCCACCCTGGGTGTCATCACAACAGAGTAGCGCGCATAGCAACGCAGACGCCGTTGGTTCTGAGAGAGGCAGCGCGCACGGCCGGCCTTCGATCATGATCGGCGGCAGTCGCGACATGGAGCACCGTCCTAGTGCTGCGAAGAACAATTTACGATCTTGTGTGCCACTCGCTTTGCCAGTGCTCGGCCGAACGAGCAACCTCGAAGCACTGGCGGAGCCAGTGGCACACGGATTTTAAGCCTTGCGCACGAGCAAAAAATTACGGACGGGGCATGCAGAGCAGTGCTCACCGGCGGCGGTTACCGTCAGCGGCCTACGACTCCGCATGCCCAATCCGTTGGGACGCAATGATCGAATTCTTTTTAACTGCTGCACTGCTGGACTAGCCAGCAGTGGCACACTTCCCAATTTGATCTTAGCCAGCTGACATCGTTTCAATATCCAGCAACTGGCACATCCGCTCGATCAACTGGTCGACTTCAAACGGTTTGTGAATGAAGTCATTGGCGCCGGCCGCGCGGAGGTCTTCGATCTTGTCTTCTTCGACCATGCCTGAGATGCAGATAATCCGCACATCGTCCATGGTGCTGTCTCCGCGGACGCGCTGGCAAACTTCTTTGCCGTTGATGTCCGGGAGCATGACGTCAAGCACGATCAGGTCAGGGCGATATTCCTTGACCATCATGCCGGCGTCGAAGCCGTTGTTGACGCTGCGGGTTTCGAAACGGGTGTCTCGGTGCAGGACGTCGGTGATCAGTTCGACCAACTCTTCGTCGTCATCGACGATCAGAATCTTACGCTTCCCGCTTTCGAGCGCGTCGGTTGGGATACCGTTATCGCGCATGAAGGCGAACAGTTTATCGCGTGGAATCCGGCGGAAGCGGCTCCCCGGCACGCGGAAGCCCTGTAGTTGTCCGGAGTCGAAACAGCGGATAATTGTCTGCTGGCTGACCTTACAGATTTTGGCGGCTTCACCCGTCGTGAATACGGTCTTCATACCTGCTAACCATCCCTCTCCCTAGCCAATGGTCAGGCTAGTCTCAACGGGACTCCAGCGCCAGAAGGGTCTTCGTTGACCCTAACGAACGTCTGCCGAGGGCCTCAATTGCCCTGCGGAGCGTTCATGGCGGCGAGAGTACCTAGTCCTCCGTGTGTCGCTAGTCCAGGAACTAGCCCTTAGCACGCGATATTCGTAAATCCTTTACGTCACTGCGCTTATGTATTCGGCAACTTCGTCCGCATCTGCCCGGATTGCCGAATTTGCCACCTGCGTGGATTATAGCCATCTTCCAGGGCGCGTCAATACAGATATTGTTGCAACAAACCTTTTGAAAATAATGAGTTACGCTGTTTCGATCAATCTGGGAAAAACTCCCCGATCGGGGTTGCGTCCCACGTCGTAAAGGTCCCCAGATACCCTGCGCGGGGGCTTATTGGTGAAGTCTGGCCATGGCCGGTCGAGCGCGACGAGGTCGCCCGGAGGGACCTTGGGAAGGTGACGCAAAGCGGCGGGAGCTCCCCACTGTCCATCGCGCGACAGGGGAGAGTAGTTCCATCGCGACCAGGTCATCTATATTGGCCGACGCGTTAGCGTCGATCACAAAAGGTGGACCATGACCAGGGCGAGGTCGGCTGGGGTGATTCCACTGATGCGGCTCGCTTGGGCGAGGCTGCCTGGTTGGACTCGGATTAGCTTCTCCCGCGCCTCGGCCCGCAGCTGCAGAATCGACGCATAGTTGAAATTCGCTGGGATCCGTTTCTCGGCCAGCCGTCGCTGCCGATCGATATCGACCTCCTGGCGAGCGACGTAGCCTGCGTACTTCACGTCGTGCGTGACCTGCTCGACGACGTCTTCGGCCACGCCAGCCAACTCGGGCAGCCGAGCAACCATGTCCGCCCATGTCGACTCGGTGCGCCGGAGGATTTTCGACAGCGGCTCCAAGCCATCGCGCGTCGTTTCGAGCAGCCCGGCGACGCGTTCGATCTCAGCTTGCTTGCGCTCAAAGCGGCGCCAGCGGTCGCTATCGATCAGCCCGACCTGTTGTGCCAGCGGTGTCAGCCGGCGGTCGGCGTTGTCGTGGCGCAGTAGCAGGCGGTACTCAGCGCGGCTGGTGAACATCCGGTACGGTTCGTCAACGCCGCGCGTCACCAAGTCGTCGACCAACACGCCGATGTACGCCTGATCTCGACCCGGCACGAGGGGCGCTTCGCCTTTGAGTTTCAGTGCGGCGCTCGCGCCAGCGATGAGTCCTTGCCCGGCCGCTTCTTCGTAGCCGGTGGTGCCATTGATCTGCCCGGCGAAGTACAGCCCGGCGACGCGCTTCGTTTCCAGGCTTGGCCAGAGCTGATCCGGCGGCGCGTAGTCGTATTCGACGGCGTAGCCATAGCGCATGATTTCGGCCCGTTCCAGACCTGGAATGTGCCGGAACATCTCGTCCTGCACGTCGCGCGGCAGACTGGTCGAAACGCCGTTGACGTAGACCTCGCGCGTGTTGCGCCCTTCTGGCTCGAGGAATAATTGATGTTGTGATTTATCTGCGAAGCGAACGATCTTGTCTTCGATCGACGGACAATATCGCGGCCCGCCGGAGCGAATCTGCCCGGTGTACATCGGCGCGCGCTGGAGGTTCGCGCGGATCAAGTCATGCACGCGCTCATTGGTGTACGTGATCCAGCAGGGCATTTGCTCCTGCGACAGCTTGTCTGTCAGAAACGAAAACGGCCGCGGGTCGTCATCACCGGGCTGGAGCTCGGTGCGGTCGTAATCGATCGTGCGACCGTTCAACCGCGGCGGCGTGCCGGTCTTGAAACGTTCGAGGCGAAAACCGAATCGATGGAGCGCGCCGCTGATGCCGGCCGTGGTCCCTTCGCCAGCGCGGCCGCCGGGGGTTTGCGCTTCGCCCGTGTGCATTAGCGCCTGCAAGAACGTGCCCGTCGTCAGCACGACCGCTTGCGCGCGATAAACCGCGCCGCCGCGAACGCTGACACCGGTGATGCGCTCGCCGCCGTCAGGCGTTGGCTCAGACAACAAGTCTTCGACGATCTCCTGCCGCAGCGAGAGGCCCGGCTGGTCTTCGATCAGGCGTTTGATTTCCTGCTGATACGCTTTTTTGTCAGCTTGTGCCCTGGGGCTGTGCATCGCCGGGCCCTTACGGCGATTGAGCAGCCGGAACTGGATGCCGGTGGCGTCGATTGCGCGCCCCATCAATCCGCCGAGCGCGTCCACCTCGCGAACGATCTGCCCCTTGGCCACGCCGCCGATGGCCGGGTTGCAACTCATCTGGCCGACGGTGTCGCAATTCGTGGTCAGCAGGGCCGTCTTAGCGCCCAACCGCGCAGCGGCAGCGGCCGCCTCGGTCCCGGCATGGCCGGCGCCGATCACCAGGACATCAAATTCATACTCGGCTTTGTGCATGCCTTGCATGATAGAACCGGCGGGGGAGTGGTCGCAAGCGGGGGCGATTCGCGTGGGTGGCTAAATTGCCGCGGCCAATTCACTTGATCTTTGAATTCCTCTGCGTCCTCCGCGTCCTCTGCGGTTCAATTTCTTCTTCTTTGTTAAGGGAGAAGAAAGTAACCGCGGAGGACGCAGAGAGCGCGGAGGAGGAAAAGGCCAAAGGACGAAAGTCGCGTCGCTAGCGCCAAGCTCACGCCAGCGGCTTGCCCAGCAGTTCGCGTTTTGTGAGGACATGAACCATGTGGCCGTCGAGGTGGCCGCTGTAGGTTTTCACCAGGTACTCGAGCGAGATCTCGCCGGTCTCGTTGTGCAGGCCGGTTCGCTCGAAGGCGCTGTCGTCCAGGCGGCGGAGGATTTCGTACGTCAGCCGGCGATTCTTGGCGAAGATCTCGCAGGCCAGCGCGGGGTCGAGTTCGGCGTAGGGCAGCGTCTTCGCAAACGCCGTCTCGTTGTAGCCGATCAACGTCGGTCGATCTTCGGCGATCACGCGCTTCATCCGGTCCGACGCGATCAGATCGCTATCCATCAGATGCATAATGATCTGCTGAATGCTCCACGTGCCGGGGATCGGGAAGGCGTTCAATTCGGCGGTGGTCAGTCCGCGAATCGCCGCAGCCGGCGTGTCGGCCCCGGCCAGGTATTGCTCGATAAGTTGGCGGTCCATAGGAGGAAGGCTTGGGGCTTGGGGTTTGAGGACGACGGAAGACGACGGAAGACGACGGAAGACGACGAAGAACCCGCGGCTAGCGCCTTGCGGCTCACGAAGACGAAGTGCCTGCGGGTCGCGCCGTTGGCTGACAAGATACAGGACGCGCTCGGCAGGTTCGCGCTTTAGCGGCCGCGTTTTTTGCCCTTGGGCGTTTTGCCTTTTCGTGGCGCTGGCTTTTTGCCGGCCGGTTTTTTGCCGCCCGTTTGACCGCTAGCGCGACCACTTGTGCGGCCGCCGTTGCGATTGCTGGTGGGAGCGTCGGTTTCCACGGCGTCGCTGGGCGCTCGCAATACGTCGCGGTCGGCGCCTTTCTTTGGCGGTTCGACCAGCGGCGGTCGCTTGCGGCGGTCGACGATTCGGAAATCGAGCTCGCGGCGGTCGGTGTCGATCCGCGCCACTTGCACGCGAATCAGATCGCCCAGGCGGAACGCGTTGCCAGAGCGGCGACCGGTGAGTGAGTGGCTGCGTCGGTCGAAGCTGTAGAAATCGTCGGCCAGTGACGTGACATGGATCAATCCTTCGGCCGGCAGCTCGATCCCTTGCGCGAAGAGGCCGAACTCTTCGACGCCCGTGATCACGGCGTCCATCTCCAGGCCGATCTTCGTGCTCAGATAATCGAGCAGCTTGATCTTCTTCAACTCGCGCTCGGCGGCCTCGGCGCGGCGCTCGCGGGTTGAGCAATGTTCGCCCAATGATACCAATTCGGCCAGATCGTTCCTCGGTTTCTTCTTCCGCAGCAGCGCGTCGATTAATCGGTGGATCGTTAAATCCGGGTAGCGGCGAATCGGCGACGTAAAGTGGCAGTAGCAATCGCTGGCCAGTGCGTAGTGACCATCGACCTGCGGACCGTAGACCGCTTGCGCCAGGCTTCGCAGGATGGCGTAGTTGACCGCTTGCCGCTCCGGCCGATCCGCGACGTGCGCGAGCAGCTTTTGAATCTCAAAGCGGTTTTCCAGGCTGTCTGTCTTGAAGCCGAGTTCGGCGACAAAGTCTGTCAGCGCTTGCAGCCGGCGCGGGTCAGGCGCCGGATGGACTCGACGCAGAAAGTGCAACTCTTCTTCGGCCAGCGTTTCGGCCACGGCGTCGTTCGCCGCGAGCATGAACTCTTCGATGATCTGATGGCTGACCGTGTTGATCACGCGATGCGCGCCGCAAACGCGGCCGTCGTCGTCGAGGTCGACCTTCACTTCGCTGAGCGAAAGCTCCAGCGAGCCACGCTTAAAACGTCGCTTGCGGAGCATCATCGCCAGTTCGTGCATTCGCGCGACCAGGTCGAAGACTTCCGGCGTGAGTTTCGCGCGCCACTCTTCGGGCTTGGCCAGATACTCGTCGACTTCTTCGTACGTGAATCGTCGTTTGCTCTTGATTGCCGCCGAATGGAGGTCGACCGCGACACGAGCGCCATCGGCCGTGAACTCGATCATCGCCGTCTTGGTGTAACGGACCCGATCCGGCTGCAAACTGGCCAGGCCGTTGCTGATCACTTCCGGCAGCATCGGGATTACACGGTCTGGCAAGTAGACGCTGGTCGCACGCTTGAGCGCTTCTCGATCGAGTGGCGAGCCCGGCCGGACGAAGTGCGAGACGTCGGCAATGTGCACGCCCAGTCGCCAGTGGCCGTTCTTCAAGCGTTCGAGCGAAATGGCATCGTCGAAATCGCGGGCGTCGACTGGATCGATCGTGATCACCACCTCGGCGGTCATGTCGTCGCGGCCTGGATGGACTTGTTCGTCGAAGCGGAGCGCTTCTTCGCGCGCGGCTGCGAGCGTGTCGTCGGCGAAATGTTCCGGCAGGTTGTACTCGCGGATGATCGACATCGTGTCGACCCCCGGTTGTCCTCGCGGGCCCAGGACCTCGGTGATCACACCTTCGCCACCATGCGTGTGCGTAGGGAAGCGGACCATCTCGAAGACGACCTTGTCGCCGACCTTGGCGTTCTTGGCGCCAGGGTCGCCGACGATGATCGGCTTGGTGAACACAGTGCCATCGACTTGCACCATCGCCAGGCCGCCGGCTTCGAAATACGCGCCGACGTACTGATTCGTGTCGCGTTCCAGCACTTCGGTAATCACGCCACGAATGTTGCGGTTTCGCCCACCGCGATCCTTGGGCGAGATGCGCACCAGCACGGTATCGCCACTGGCCGCGTCGCCAGCGTCTTCAGCCGAGACGTAGATGTCCTGCTCACGCGTATGGGCAACGCCGGCATTGGCGGGGCGGACAAAACCGAAGCCACCGGCAGCGCGGCGAAAGACGCCCGTGATGCGGTTGGCGCTGCCGGATTTTACAACTGCTGGCGTGCCGACGGTCTCGGCTGTTGAAGCCTCGTCGCTCGCAGGAGCTTCCGTGGCTTTCGCCGCAGGCCCGGCCAGTCCCATCACCAGATGGTTGGGGCCGTAGGCGACGACTCCGCGCTTGACGAGTTTCTTGATCAGTCGCTTGAGGTCGTGAACGCGCTCTTCGGGCAGATGGAGATGCTTGGCGATCAGCTTCGGCTTGATCGGACGATATTCGGGGCGTCTGAGCAATTCGAAGAGCGCCCGTTCTAAATTTTCTGATGACATGTTCTTACTTGTTTCCTAATTTCTTGTGTGTTGTGTGGCCGGGCGTTCTTCGCGGCGCAATATTGCGCGGCGGCGCTGGGGCCAGTATGTGTTTTGTCTTACTCCCTCTCCCGCCGGGAGAGGGCTGGGGCGCCGGCAAGCGGCGCGAGATTGTTTGTTTGAGGGCTTGCCAACGTCTCCCTCGCCCGGTGGGAGAGGGTTGGGGTGAGGGCCGGAAGCGAGTTGGGGTCTTCCAATTCGTTTCGTCGAAACTCGCTGCTCAGCCCTCATCCGGTTGCTAACGCAAACCACCTTCTCCCCAGGGGAGAAGGGTTTGGATCAGCGTTCTTTCGGTATGTTGCTCTTCTCGTTTGTTTTGCTTGCCATCGGTGTGCTGCTTTCTGGATTCAGGCCGCAAGCGAGAACGATCGCTGTCAGCACACTATCGATGTCTTGTATCACATCATCGTTGCCGACGCGAAGAATGCGGAATCCAGCGGCTTCGATTGCTGTTGCTCGTTCGCGGTCATAGTCTGCTCTATCAATATGGCTATTGCCATCGATTTCAATCGCCAGCATTGGCGAGAGGCAAACGAAATCGACGAAGTAAGGACCGACTGGCTCTTGCCGTCGGAACTTCAGACCCAGCAACTGGCCATTCCGCAAGCGCGCCCACAGCAATCGCTCTGGGATCGTGCTCGCTTTGCGTAATTGACGCGCACGTGGCGTTTGTTCTGATGATTGAGACTGCCGATGGTTCGTCATCTGGCGATGACCCTCTTTCTCCCTCTCCCGGTGGGAGAGGGTTGGGGTGAGGGCCGGAGGCGAGCTGGGGTTTTCCAACTAGTTCGGTCGAACCCGCTGCCCAGCCCTCATCCGGTGAGCTATCGCTCACCACCTTCTCCCCAGGGGGAGAAGGATTTAATACATCTCCCTCTCCCGGCGGGAGAGAGTTGGGATGAAGGCCCGAGGCGAGTTGGGGTTTTCCAACTAGTTCGGTCGAACCCGCTGCCCAGCCCTCATCCGGCGAGCTTTCGCTCGCCACCTTCTCCCCAGGGGAGAAGGGTTTGTTTTCGTCCGCTGTACCCTCCTAATCCAGCTGCGACATCGAGTGGGCGTCTGCTGAGTAGTCGCTCCCTTTGAACAGTTTGCGGCCCAGTCCCTGGTTGTAGTGGGTCCAGGAGCTTTCGACGTTGGGGTCGTCGCGCATCTGTTGGTGGAAGCTGTGGATCTTGGCGTCCAGATTGTCCAGGTGATGCAGCGCGACTGCTTCGAGCGTCATGGGCAACTTCGGGCTGCCGTAGGCGTACTCGCCGTGGTGGCTGACGATCATGTGCTTCAGCCGCAGCACCAGCTCCTGGGCGATGGGCTCGCCCGACAGCTTCTCGGCCTCGGCCACTTTGGCCACGAGCATGCTGACGGCCATGACGACATGGCCGATCAATTGCCCCTCGTCGGAATAACTGAAACCTCTGTCGTAGTTTAGCTCATAAATCTTGCCCATGTCGTGCATAAATGCCCCCATCAGGAGCAAATTAGCGTCAATCACGGGGTAGAAGCCGGCCACGGTGTGGGCGACTTCCATCAAGTTGACGACATGTTCGACCAGGCCGCCGACATAGGCATGGTGGTTTTTCACGCCGGCCGGAGCCCGCATGAAGCGCTGCATGAACTCGTCGTCCATCAAGAAGCATTCGGCCAGCGTGACCAACTGCGGGTTGGTCATGCCGCGGAGCATCTCGCCCAACCGCACGGCTAACTGGTCAATCTCAGCCGGCGTGAGGGGCATGAAATCGGCCGGGTCGACTTCTTCGAACCGCGCCTTGCAGATGTTGGCCGCGATTAATTGCAGGCCGCCCTGGTAGAGCTGCGTAGAACCTTCGACGCGGACGAAATCGCCATCGTCGAAATTGCGATAATCGCTCTCGCTGGCGTTCCACATCCGAGCGCTAATGCTCCCGGTGCGGTCAGACAGTTCAACCTGCAGGTAGAGATTGCCGTTGCGATTGGGACGCAACTGCTTCTGCGAGGCGAGAAAAACCTGGTCAACTGCTTCTTGGTGCCCCAACTGCGCAACAGAACGCCGCGGCATACTTCACTTTCTAAGCGGCGTTCCCTCGCGCATTAACTGCACTGGGTCGACCGACAACAACTGAAGGCAGTTCCCTGCCGAAATGAATAACTGCTGCGATTCTAGAACGGCCACAAGGGGGCCACAAGTGCCGGGAGATGGTCAGTTGAGGGGGGGATTGGTGGCCCATTTCGATCCAGCGTCTCGAATCCCGGCGAAATATCCCGGTGGCCAACAACGCCGGTTACGAGATCAACTGCTTCATCTCGCGCACCGCGGCCTGAAAGCCGATCATGATCGAGCGGGCGACGATCGAGTGGCCGATGTTCAGTTCGCACATCTCCGGCAGCCGCGCGATTGGCTGCACGTTGTGATACGTCAGGCCGTGGCCGGCGTGGAGCGTGAGGCCGCTTTCGACGATCAGTACGGCAGCCATTTTCAGCTTCGCCAATTGCTCGTCGCGCGGCAGTCCTTCTTTTGCCAAGGCGTAACTGCCGGTGTGGAGTTCGACGGCGTCGGCGCCCAGCTTTTTGGCGGCCTTGATCTGCGCTGGATCTGGATCGAGGAACAAACTGACGACTACTCCGGCCGCTTTGAGCTTGTTGATCGCGTTGGCGACCTTCGCTTCGGACGCCACGACATCGAGGCCTCCTTCGGTCGTCACTTCTTCCCGGCGCTCGGGCACCAGCGTTGCCTGGTCCGGCTTCGTCTGGCAGGCCAGCGCCAGCACGTCGTTGTCGCAGGCGAGTTCCAGGTTCAATTTCACGGTGACTGTTTCGCGCAGCACGCGCAAGTCGCGGTCCTGAATGTGGCGGCGATCTTCGCGCAAGTGCAGCGTGATGCCGTCGGCGCCGCCGAGTTCGGCTAGCGCGGCCGCCCAGACCGGATCGGGCTCAAACGTTTTTCTCGCCTGACGGACCGTGGCTACGTGATCAATGTTGACGCCGAGTAGTGCCATGCGATGGAAGAGAGGCTTTGAGGCTTTGAGGACTTGAGACTTTGAGGTAGATGACGAACGGTTGTGTGGCGTTTCAGACTCTGACCAGATGGCGGCCGTTGTGCGCTTCACGGCTCAGCGGGAGCTTCGCCCTCCCAGAGCGCCTATTGCCAGATTCCCGACGGAATTGGGAGGTCGCCCGACTGCGATCATGTTCCCCCTTGGATCGCGACGATTATAGTTGTAGGGCTGCGAGTGGAATAGCCGTCGACGAGTCTGACTAGAAGCGCCGAGAAACTACACGAACTCTGCTGGAGCCTGCACCCGATGGATGTCCCGCGCGTGATGACTGTGCTGGCTCTGACATTACTATTGGCCGAGGGGTTTGCGCTCTCCGTCTTTCCGGTGCAGTTCAAGCAGATGCTTACCGAGGCCAACCCACGAGCGCTCCAGGCGATCGGCCTGATCGAAACGGTCGTCGCCGTCGGTTTGATCGCCGGTATCTTGCTGACCTGAGCGAGCGGGTTTCCTTCACACCAGCCCGACGCGCAAGCGAGGGTTCTTCGTTGTTGCCGAGAATACGAAGAACCCTCGCTGGCGCTTCGGGCTGGTGGGAGAACGAAGAACCCGCGGCTAGCGCCTTGCGGCTCACAAGCATTTAGAACGCTCGCTGGCGCTTCGGGCTGGTAGGAACGCTCCCTTCCGGCGCGGGCACGCGTCGGTGCGTTGGCGTCAGTAGGCGCAGATCGGTTCAAACGCTGGTCGCGTGAAGTTCATCAGCAGTTCGGCCTGCGCCGCAAAGTTGAGATGGACCAGGCTGCCGATCGCCGCGTAGCGACGCACCAGCGCGTTGGTCGACGGACCGTCAGCGGTTGAATCGCCAGCGCTTGCCGCGTTGACCAACGAATCGACCGGGCCGTGCGGTTCGATGCGCCAGTTGGAGTTCAGGTAGCCACGCAAAGGCGCACCAGCTTTGCCAAGCCAACTCTGCCGGTCCAGCGTCAGCTCAACTGGGAGTGGGGCCGTGGGCTGAGGATTGAACGACGCCGTTGCTTCGAACGCGCCGACCATCGGCAGTCGTTCGCCGGCCGGCGTCATCAGGTATTCGCACAAGTAGGCCAGCCCGCCCCCTTCGGCATAAATCCGCCGGCCGGCGCACAGGTGTTCGCGCATCGAGAACAGCATGCAGTGGTTCGCCGCCAACCGCGCCGCGTATCGCTCTGGATGCCCACAACCGAGATACACAAGGTCAACGTCCGCTGGCAGACACTCATCGCGCAGGGGCGAGAAATCGACGACCGTGGCGCCGTGCAATTCGAGCAGTTCGAGTGCATCGGGAAAATAACAGCGAAACGCTTCGTCGAACGCCACGGCCACTCGCGGCCCTTCGCCGAGTTGCTCGCGAATCGGCTCGAACAAGTATGGACGCACGACCGGAAAATCTCGTCGACTGGCGAGCTCGCTGATTCTTTTAGGTTGGCTATATCGGGCGAGCGATGCCGCCAATGTTGCGCACAATTCTTTGGTCGGAGCGCCGCCGCGTGGCAGCGCAGCCAGCGCACGGCGCGTTTGTGGCAAGGCTTCGAGCGCCCCGAGCACCGGAATCTTCCACAGCGCTTCGAGCGTTGTTTGCCAGCGCGCCGCGTGACGCGCGTCTTGAACGTTGTCCAGCAGCAAGGCTTCTGCCTGCTGCGGACGGCGCGGAAGATTACAACCATCGAGTTGCGCGACGTCGACAATGACCATCCGCGGCAAGTCGAGGATCTCGCACAATTCGTTCAGCGAAGTTCGATGCGACGCGGACCCGGAGTTGGCGCCCTCACCTCGTCCGCCGTCAAAGAATCCTTCGACAACGCAAAGCCGGTCCTGGCCGCCGGCGTGGGTAAACACTTCGCGGCAGACCTCGGGCGTCATTAGCCAGCTATCCAGGTGCCGCGAGCTGACGCCGGTGGCGGCGGGGCCACCATCGAGGCGTGGAAAGCAGGCCTTGGAATAAAAATGTTGAACGCGATGGCCGCGACTGGACAGTAGGGTCATTAATGCCCAGCTGAGAGGTTGCGAATCGACATTCTGGTCGATCGATCCGACGGCGAGCCGCGGCAATCGCAACATGGGAATTGGCCCCCCGGCCATAGTAGTTGAGAGTGTTGTGGTGAGATCTTTTTACGGAAATTGCCCGGCGGACAGGGTGAAAGTCGCCAAGCGTCAGACCGCCCGATACGCCAGTGTTCGGTCGGCCAAGTACCAATTCCGCGGTCCCCCCACAGACCACGCCACGCCACTCCATTGTTAGGGGGTCCACTAGTCGAGTCAATAAAAAATGTCGTGCGGCGCTAACGGTCTCTTGCTGTCGATTGGTCGTCCCCACCAACCCGAAGCGCCAGCGAGGGCGCCGGCCGAAAAGACCCTCGCTGGCGCTTCGGGTTATTAACGGGGACGGCGCCGAGGCGAGATTCCCCGGCCTCCACAGAGGCCGGCTGAAGTTGCGCTTGCCCTCGTATGGCTGTGATAAAAAACAGGCCGCGGCGCCACGCGTGCGCCACGGCCTGTCAGAGCGGTTCTAGCGAATTTACGGAGTGAAAGAAAAAAGGTCGCTCGCGGCCGGCGATGTGTCCTGTCGCCAGGACATTCCTCCGGTCGGAGCGACCCCCCAACACTATTTCTTCAGCACGACGAAGCGGTTCCCTTCGGCCGCTCGGACGAGCAGCATGACGCCCTTCTCAGGCGACTGGGCCTTCATCGCTTGCTGGAACTCTTCGAGATTGGTCACTTCCTTCTGACCGACCTTCTTGACGAGCATGCCTTCGTTCAGGCCTTGAGCGGCGGCGATGCCATCAGCGTCGACGTTGGTGATCACCACACCGCGGTGATCTTTGAAGCCGAGTTGATCGGCCATGTCGCCGGTCATGTCGCTGACTTCGAAGCCGTAGTCCTTGCTGATGTAACTCGGGGTCGAACTGTTCTCGTCACGGCCGCGGCGAACCATGCGAACATCGTCGCTCGGCTCGTCGTCGAGCTGCTTGACGCCCACGGTCAGCGTCATTGGGCTGCCGTCACGGATCAATTTGACCTGCTCCTTCTTGTCGACCGGGGTCCGTTCGACAAGCGATTGCAACTCGCCCGGGCGGCTGACGTGGTGACCGGCGAATTCGGTGATGACGTCACCTTCTTTCAATCCGGCTTCCGCGGCTGGCGAGCCTGGCATGACTTCGCCAACCAGCACGCCATCTTTGTGATGGACGCCCAGTTGCTTGGCGAGATCACCACTGACGTCACGAACTTGCACACCCATGTAAGCGCGTTTGACCGTGCCCGACTTCGTCAATTGATTGACGACCCACTTGGCATGGTTAATGGGGATGGCAAAACCGACGCCCTGCGATCCGCCACTGCTGCTGGCGATGGCGGTGTTGATGCCGATCACTTCTCCATCCAAGGTCAACAGCGGACCACCCGAGTTGCCCGGATTGATGGCGGCGTCTGTTTGCAGGTACTGAGTCCGTTGTCCGCCACTGAGCGAACGTCCTTTGCCGCTGATGATGCCGGCGCTGACGGTCAGCTCTTGGCTGAACGGGTTGCCAACGGCGATCACCCAGTCGCCAATTTCAAGCTGATCGGAATCGCCCAGGGTGGCAACCGGCAGCTTGTCTGCGCCTTTGATATGCACGATCGCCAGATCGGACTGCTTGTCCGTCTTGATGTCGTAGCCTTCGAACTCACGACCGTCGGCCAGACGAACGGTGACTTCGGTTGCGCCCTCGACCACGTGGTTGTTGGTGAGAATGATGCCGGCCTTGTCGATGATCACGCCGGCGCCCATGCCCGTGCGGTTGCCAGGACCATGCTGGCCGAAGCCGCGCGGAACCTGGTCTTTGAAGTAGTCCTCGAACGGCGTTCCCTTGAAGGGGTTCTCGCCTTGCGGAACCTTGAGATTGCCGCTGACCTGTTGGGCCTTGGTTTGCGAGGTCACGGTGACGACGCTGGGCATCGAGGCCTCGGCCGCGGCGCGGAACGCGCGAGACAAACTCTTAGCGTGGCTTTGGGCCTCTTTGTTTTGCGCGGTCGCTGGGACCGGCGCGTCTTCGGCAGCGCTCTGGCCAAGCCAGGCGGTGGAACCGATGCCAATCACTCCAGAGGCGACCAGCGCCAGCCAGAGGCGAGATTGCCAGCGATGGGTACGAACACTCATGCGAAGCTCCTCCCTAAAAGATGCGTAGAATTGCGCGGATAAGATAAGTGCTACTCGGGGAGTGAGTGAATCCGGGGCCTATCATGCGCGGCCGAAATTTCAACTCACATCTTCGCGTACGCGGGATCGGCCCGCGCGGTTCACAAATGGGTCGGCTTGTTTCGCGACGTTGGCGCCAGCAGTCCGGGCGAAATCGCCTATTATTCGCCGGATTCGCCGAACAGGACGTCTCTAATTAGATCGGAAATTAGTGGGGCGTAGATTGACAAAAACCCTTCCCCCAGATAGGGTTATAACTGTCTTTGTGGTCTGAATTTCCAGTCGGGGCCGGCATGTTATTCCCGCGTTTCACAGCATGAGCGACATCGTCGAAGCTGACCGCGAGCAAATTGCCGCCATGCTCGAAGCGTGCCAGGAACGGATCAATTACCGTTTCCGCGATGTTTCGATGCTGCAAGCAGCGCTAACGCATGCATCGGGCGCACAGCACCGCTTGGGTTCGAACGAGCGGCTCGAGTTCCTCGGCGACGCCATTCTGGGCTGCGTCATTTGCGAGAATATTTTTCACGCGTTTCCCGCGCTGCTCGAAGGGGAACTCACCAAGATCAAGTCAGTCGTGGTCAGCCGGCAGACTTGCGCCAAGGTCAGCGAGTCACTCGGGCTCGAAGAGTTTTTGATTCTTGGCAAAGGGATGACCAGCCATCCGAATGTTCCGGCTTCGTTGCTGTCAGACGTTTTCGAATCGTTGATCGCCGCAATCTATCTGGATGGCGGCGATGTCGAGGCGCGAACGTTCATCGAGCGACACCTCACGCCAGAGATCGAACTGGCCGCGTCGGGCGAGCATGGCGGCAACTACAAATCTCAGTTGCAGCAGATCGCACAGCGCGAACTGCAGAACACGCCCACCTATCAACTGCTGGACGAAAAAGGTCCTGATCACAGCAAGTGCTTCAAGATCGCGGCGCAAGTCGGTCGGGAACGCTATCCGCCAGCCTGGGGTCGCAATAAAAAAGAGGCCGAGCAGCGCGCCGCGCGCAACGCGCTTAGCCAGATGAATGGGGAAGAGATTCCCTTTCCGTCCGATTGACTCACATCCGTGTGCTCCCTGACAACTTCATCCAAGTGTGCCATGCTCACGCTGGCATGAGCAGTTGGGCGAGTCAGTCCCACTCGAATTCCGTCAGCCCTACAAGCAGGCAGCCCATGTCCGTTCGCGCCGTTGCGCTGCTTTCTGGCGGGCTCGACAGCATGTTGGCGATCCGCGTCCTGCAATTGCAGGGGATCGAGGTCGAGGCGCTCAACTTTCAGACCAAGTTCGCCTGTTGCCAGTCTCAAGCGGCGCAGGCCGCGGACGAGTTGGGCGTGCAACTCTCGGTCTTGGCTGAACGCGACGACTATCTTGAAGTGATTCGCAATCCGCAACATGGCTACGGTCGTGGCGCCAATCCGTGCGTCGATTGCCGGATTTTTATGTTCCGCCTGGCGGCGCAGCGGATGCGCGACACCGGCGCGGCGTTTGTCGCCAGTGGCGAAATCGTCGGCCAGCGCCCGATGAGCCAGAAGAAGCGCGACCTGGCCGTGATCGCGCATCGCGCCGGCCTGACCGACCACTTGCTGAGGCCGCTCAGCGCCAAGTTATTGCCGCCGACGGCGCCAGAGCAACAAGGACTTGTCGATCGCGACCAACTTTATGGTTTCTCAGGTCGCGGCCGCAAAGAGTTGATTGAGCTCGCCAAACAGTTCGGCTTCACGCGCATCCCGCAGCCCTCGACTGGTTGCGCGCTGACGGAACCACAGTTCGGCGCCAAGGTGCATGATCTGCTGGATCATGATCCGTCCGCGGTCGCCTGGGACTTCGACCTGTTGAAGATCGGCCGGCATATTCGCCTGGACGCCGTGACGAAAGTGATCCTCGGCCGCCGCGCGGAGGAGAACGAACGGCTAACGCGTCTCTTTGAGCAGCGCCCCAGTGAGCGGACGCTGCTGGTCTCGCCGGAGAATTTTATCGGGCCTACGGCGCTTGTGGTCTCGACAGGCGCGGCGCCAGACGAAGAGGCGCTGCGCGCGGCAGGCGGATTGATCCTGCGCTACGCCGGAGGCGAGAAGCCATCGCCAATGGCGACAGTTCGCCGCTCCGCGACAACGACGATCACGGCGTTGCAGTCGAGCGCTGAGACGTCAGCGTCGATCTAGCGATAGAACTTTTGAACCTACCAGCCCGAAGCGCCAGCGAGGGTTCTTCTAAAGCGACGCGAAGACCCCTCGCTTGCGCTCGTTGAATTGGCTCGCCTTTGCGCAAACGTAGTTCACTGCTAATACCACCATTTTCTCTGTGTTCTCCGTGCCTCTGTGTTTCGACTGAAACAAGGACGATGGAAACACAGAGGCACGGAGGCCACAGAGAATGGCCCTAGGGGCGCTTGGAATTGGTCAGCGCGGCGTCCGCTTGTGCCGGCAATACGAGCGCGACCGCGTCAATCGCGTGGCGGATGGGCTGGCCACCCAGCACGCGGACGATTCACAAAGAACCCTCGCTGGCGCTTCGGGCTGGTGAGACCCAGCAAGGAGTGCATTTCGCGCCGGGGAGAACCGACGAGCGCAATAGAAACGCCCGGCCAAAAGGCCGGGCGTCCCTTTCTCGTTGTTGCTTAAAGCCGCGAAGTTTCGCGAGCGATCGTCACGCCGCAGCCGGCTGTTAAAGGCCGTCCTGTGAAGGATTTGCGGCAGACCGTTTCGCTACACTACTTCTTCTTGGCGGCCTTCTTCTTGGCCGCCTTCTTGGCGGTCTTCTTCTTGGCTGCCTTCTTTTTGGCCACCAGAGGTCCTCCTCAAGGAGTGAGTCGGCGAATGTCTCCTACGTGAGCCGGGCTGGGTCGGCGTCCGACGAGTCATCCACCTCGGGACAGAAAAAAATCTTGCGGGACGCGACGACAAGTTCCGAACGAAGTGGTTGCTGACACAGCGAAGCAGTTCAAAGCACTGCGATGTGTTTTGCAACTCTCGTCTCGACTCGCGGCCTCCTCCCTTTGATCTCGTTTTTGTTTGAACATGAACACGCGTGCGTCTTCATGCTCATGAGCTCATCCTACGCGCTCGCTAGCAGGCATGCAAGAGATATTTTCGTTTCATGCGCTCGCGCTGCGCATTTTTTTTTGCGCTGCGCGCGCTTGAGCGCGCATCTGCGCTGCGCTCGATCGCGCGAGCGCGTTGATCATCGTCGCGACGTCGATGAGTGAAGAAGAACGCGCGATGAGCGCCGTTGAGCTTGGGCTGTCGAGTGCAAACATCCGCCCGAAGGCTTGAACCGTTCGCGAATCTTTCGGCCGCAGCGAGGCCAACTCTGTTGCCAGGCGACGCAGCGTGACACGAAGCGCGAAGTTCAAAAAGATAGCGATAATCCCGGCAAATACCGCATACTGTGGTGAGCAGGGCTATCGAGCGACATGCCTTAGTGATGCGTTGATTCCGTTCCGATGTGAGCCAGCTCCTCTTGATCCATCACTACAGTCGCCTGGCCACAGCCGGTTTGCTTTGCCCGCTGCACCATCGTTGATAGCGCATTGAACTCGTCGGCCATCTCCTTCCAGAAATCATCCTGGCGAAATTGTAGTGGCGCTACCGGCTTCCCCTCCGCAAGTTGCCGCATGTAATTTCGCATGCGATAGACAGGGCCGACCATTCGATTGGTGATTCGGACCACGTCGAAGAGCATGAACGGCAACATCAACAGCGACATCACCAGCGCCGGAGCGAGGCGATACCAGATCTGGTCGAACTTGCTCTCGCCCATCGAGCCGGGCGTGACGAACACCTCCCAGCAGATCAACACCGCGCTCATCACGGCGACGCACCCGAGCCAATAGACCGCCGTCCGAGCGAGCAATGCGCCTTGAACTTTCGGGTCGACAAACAGCCGCTTGCGTAGGTGATGGCCCATGATCGAACGCTCCAGTGGATGCCTGCGAGACGGAACTCATTGCGTCGGAACCATTCGCATCGGCGCAGGTCGGTTCTCAACCGCCGTCCAACTGCGTAAGTCCCTGTCAAACTATACGTTACGCGGCGGACAGGGGGCTGGCCTGCACGAGCGACCGGCAGCCGGATCGGCCCGTTTTGCACGACCGGAGCAGGCCGTCCTCGGACCTTGCGGCGCCGGATATATCGTCTCGGCAGAATGCAGGGACGCGCCAAGACGCTACGGACGCAATACTGCGTCAGCCTGAGTAGGGCCCAGGAGAACTGCAAAGAATCCCATTCTTCAGGACTCTGCAATCGTCATGGGGTAGGGCCTGTCCAACTGGAACTCGGGCCGCGCTTTCGCGAACGCCTGGGCTCGGTCTTCGCGCTGGATGGCGGTCTTCAGGAACGCAACCGCTTCGAGAATCACGTCGGCCGGCTCGGCGCAACTGAACCGTAAGAACCCCGCGCCTGCGCCGCCAAAGCACTCGCCCCCCAGGCACGCCACGCCCATCTCGTCGTCGGCGCCTTCGAGCAAGAACATGGCCAGCCCATGCGAGGTCAGGCCAAGCCGGTTACAAATCGCGCGGACGTCCGGAAATACATAAAACGTGGCGTCAGGCGGCGTGCAGCGGATTTCCGGGATGGCTGCCAGGCCGTCGGCCAGCGCCATCACCTGCCCGCGGAAGCGTTCCATATTCGCGTCGCACTCGGCGTTGTCGGCCGAGAGTGCCGCGGCGCCAGCCAACTGCACGATGGGAGGAACACACGAGATCGTTGTGTTCAGCAGCGTCGCCATTCGCTCGATGACCCGCGCGTCCGCCACGGCAAAGCCGAGCCGCCAGCCACTCATGCTGTACGACTTGCTGAACGTGTACGCCGCGACGCATTGCTCGAGCATGCCCGGCTGAGCCAGCAACGTGTGATGACGGCCCTGCCAGACCATCTGGTCGTAAGGCTCGTCACAGAGCACGGCGACGTCGCGGCCGCGGATCATGTCGGCAATCGCCTTCAGATCTTCTTCGGTCGCAACGCCGCCAGTGGGATTGTGTGGGCTGTTGAGAAAGATGGCCCGTGGATGTGGATCTTCGCTCAGAAAGCGCGCGATTTCGTCGAGTCTCGGCCGGAAGTGATCGCTGGATCGCAGATCCGCCAGCCGCGCCCGCGCGCTGCGCCGAGCGATGTTCGGCAGGTACGTCGGAAAGTAAGGGCTGAAGACCAGCACGCCATCGCCCGGGTTCAAGAACGTCTCACAGAAAATCTGTTCGAAGATCTTGGCGCCAGGTCCAACCACGACGTTGGCCGCGGTCACGTTCAAACCATGCTCGCGATTGACGTAATTGGCCGCCGCCTCGCGCAGCTCGGGAAGACCGATCGAAGGGCAGTAGTGCGATTGATCCGCCGCAATGGCCGCCGTGCCGGCCTGTTTGGCGGCGCGCGTGCTAGGGAACGGGCTGTCGCCGATTTCGAGCTCAATGACCCGCTTGCCTTGGGCCTTTAGTCGTTTGGCGGCGGCCAACACGCTGAACGCCGTTTCCGCGCCGACGCCACCGGCGAACTCGCTGAAACTAACAGGCATAGAAGACGCCCTTCGTCCTATGGCCACCAAATCCCGCGCGCCGGGGCGAAGCTCCCGCCGAGCCGCGAACCGCAGATTGGCCGCGACTCAAGCAAAACCTCGCACGCGTCACGCGAGCCGACGGCCAGTTCTGTTCCGTAATTCAAAAGCCGCAAACTCTACACTCTCGCGCACGGCGTCCTCGCACGCCGCAAGCATTGCAAGCTATCGCATCGCGATAGCGCGGGCCAGTGGCCGCAAGACGCTCTCGACAACGTAGTTGTCGACCATGTCCTGGCAAACCCGCGACAGCTCGGCCAGGGCCGAGACGTAGGTCGTGCCGGGGCCCAAGCTGCCGTACTGGCGAGCCGTGAGATAGACGCTCAGGTGTTCTTCCGGGTAATCGCCGGTCCGCACCTGGTAGGCGTTCGTCCGCGTCTCCATGCTCAGCCGGCACTGCATCCGGCAGTTGGCGTCGAGCGCCAGCGTGATCGACGGCTCATGATTGATCACCGTAGCGCCCGGGATTTCTCCAAATCGCTCAAACGCGGGGCTGAACCCCAATGCGTCGGCCACTAGTTGATTGTGGTTGCCGCGATAGGAAAAATCGAAGCCGAACAACAGGTCCAAGGCCTCGCAGTCCAGCGGACTGACCGAGAGCATGTAAGGCGCCAGATCGAGCACCAGCTTGTGCTGTTCGAGCACGCCATCCAGGTCTGATGGGTTAACCTGGCCAGAGCAGAGCCGCTTGGATTCGACAGTACACCAGCGGTAGTTGCCGCCGTCTTTGTCTTCTTCGAGAACAAAGTCTCCCTTTTCGCGGCTGTAGAAGTTCCGCATCGTGGGATACGTCTTCTGGATCCGCTCGTAGAAGTGGAGGATCGTCTCGCGATTGTTCGGCAACTCCATCTCTGTGCTGAGATTCATATTCACATAGAAGTCATCGCACAGAGAGCTATATGGAGTCATGCCGAGATGCCGAAAACGGCCCTATCCGGGTTGTCGAGCGGGTTCGTCGCTGCATAAAAGGAGACACGCATGGGACGCCACCTACTGGCAGTTCCAGCGGTGGCGACGGTTCCTTGTCTGACGTGAATGTCAGTATAGAATGCGCGGATTCTGGCTGTCAAAGCGGGAGCATTGGAGGGCAGGGTACCTGCGAAGACCGGGGTCTGGCTCATTTTTCGGCAAGTAGATTCTACAATGCCGAAAAACGTTGGCCGAAAATATGTGCCTGACCCTCTGCTTCAAGGACTTTGCAGTTCTCTTGCATGGGAGGGTCGAGGATGTCGATGACGAAAGCGAAGCCCCCCGCGTCCAAGGGCGCGCAGCCGAAGATCGCGGTCTTTCCCTCCGAGTTGGGCTGGATAGCTGTCGTTGGGCAAGGGCAGACCGTTCAGAGGCTGGTCTTGGGATATGACACCGCCGAGGCGGCGCTTTCCGCGCTTGATCCCGCTCGCCACGGCGACGTCGAAATCGGCTCGTGGAACAAGCCACTCGTCACGCGGTTGCAAGCATTCGCGCGCGGCGAGCCAGATGACTTTGCGGACGTGCAACTCGATGTTACTGGCCTGACCGAATTTCAACGCCGCGTGTTGGCCGCCTGTCGCAAAGTGAAATACGGCAAGGTTTCAAGCTATTCGGAACTAGCCATTGCCGCCGGCGCCCCGCGCGCAGCCCGTGCCGTGGGGACCGTGATGCGCAAGAACTGCGTTCCGCTGGTAGTGCCGTGCCATCGGATCTTGTCAGCCGGGGGTGGGATCGGCGGATACTCGTGCCCGCAAGGGATCTCGATGAAGAAGCGGCTGCTGGCGCTCGAAGCCCAGGCGATGGCGAAGTCGCGGACGAAACAGCCGGCGCAGTCGATGGCCAAGGGCAAATCGCCGCCGAAGCGCGTTACGCCGCGTTAAGCCTCGACGAGGCCGGCGGTTTCAATTACTAGCCCGAAGCGCCAGCGAGGGTTCTTCGATTTGGTCACGACTCGTAAGAACCCTCGCTGGCGCTTCGGGCTGGTGTGCATCGAATTCCTTCAGCGCAAAGAGTCGTACCGAGTGGCCAACACTTCGCGACATCAAGTCCCGCCGATTCGCGTCCGCGCAGTCAATGCTGCGCCGATCGTAGCGGATGGCGAGTTCGTCCTGTACTGGATGATCGCCCAGCGCAGATTGCGCTACAACTTTGCGCTCGATCGGGCGATCGACCACGCGCGGGAGCTGAACCTGCCGCTCGTGATTCTGGAGCCGCTGCGGTGTGGCTATCCGTGGGCGAGCGATCGGCTGCACCGGTTTGTGCTCGATGGCATGGCTGCTAACGTCCGCGCCGCGGCTGATCGCAGTCTTCTCTATTATCCGTATGTCGAACCAAAGGCTGGCGCCGGGAGCGGGCTGCTCGCCGCGCTGGCCAAGCGGGCCGCCGTGGTGGTGACCGACGATTACCCCGCGTTTTTTCTGCCACGTATGGTGGCCGCCGCGGGCGAGCGACTCAAAGCGAGATTGGAAGCGGTCGACTCCTGTGGGCTGCTGCCAATGGCGGCCGCTGACCGCGCGTTTCCAACGGCGTACGCCTTTCGCCGCTTCTTGCAGCAAGTGCTGCCAGAACATTTGAATCAGGCGCCGCGTGCCGATCCACTGGCGAGGCTCTCGCTTCCGGCGCCGCCTGAAATGCCGGCCGAAGTATTGAGACGCTGGCCAATGGCCGCGAGCGAATTGCTCGAGGGCGATGCCGCAGCGCTTGCGGCGCTACCGATCGATCATGCCGTTCCGGTTGCGCCAATCACAGGCGGCGCCGACTCAGCTCGCAAGCGGCTTGATCGGTTTCTCGGTAAGCTCGCTCGCTACAACGAAGATCGCAATGAACCTTCGGCCGATGGGACCAGTGGACTTTCGCCCTACTTGCACTTCGGACATATCGCCGCACACGAGGTGTTCGCGCGGGTGACGGCGCGCGAGCCGTGGTCGGCGGAGAACCTCACGGCCAAGGCCAACGGCAAGCGCATCGGCTGGTGGAAGTTGAGCGAACCGGCCGAGGCGTTTCTCGATCAGCTCGTTACCTGGCGCGAGCTCGGCTTCAACATGTGCCGGCAGCGCGTCGATTACATGCAGTACGAGTCGCTGCCAGAGTGGGCGCAAGCGACCTTGGCCAAACACGCGTCGGACCCACGCCCAAATCTTTACACGCTCGAGGAATTCGCCGCTGCGCGCACGCATGACCCACTTTGGAACGCGGCCCAGCGACAATTGCTGCGCGAAGGCGCCATGCACAACTACCTGCGCATGCTGTGGGGCAAGAAGATCCTCGAGTGGTCGCCCTCGCCGCAGGCGGCGCTCGCCGTGATGATTGAACTGAATGACAAGTACGCCGTCGACGGTCGCGATCCCAATTCGTACTCCGGCATCTTCTGGACTCTCGGTCGTTACGATCGTCCCTGGGGCCCCGAGCGAAAGATCTTCGGCACAATCCGCTACATGAGCTCAGACAACACAGCCCGCAAGCTGGACGTGAAGGGCTACCTGGCCAAGTACGGGCCGGAAGGCGCGCAGCGCGAGTTGTTTTAGCGGCCCATCGCAACGAAGTCGGACGAAAGGCATCTATCCGCAGATTCCGCAGATGACCGCAGATTTCTAGAACAGCAGAATTGTTCTTTCATCCTTTCAATCTGCAAAATCTGAGGGTTAGCCTCATCGGTTTTTGTCGTCGTCATCAGCGACAATTGCCCTTGGTTACTCTGCGTCTCCGCGTCTCTGCGGTCAATTCTCCCTCTCGTCTTCAAAGCCGACGAAAACAAAGTTAACCGCCGAGGCGCGGAGAAACGGAGAGGAGGACGCGCGCTGTAGATTTGTGCCAGCCCCTGATCTCTTGTCAGGTGTGCCCCGAACATCTCAGCACGCTGCGGTGTCCTGAACTGGAATCTCCTAGTTTCGCGACGAAGAACCCGCGGCTAGCGCTTTGCGGCTCACGAGGATTGCAAGATCGCCGCGGCCCTTGGCGGGTGTGCGCTGAGGGGGGTATACTTTCGGCGAACGAAGAATTTTTTACCTCTCCGGCCGGGATTCGGTCGTCCTTTTCTACCCCTTCCGCATTGCGAGCGCCCCACCTATGACGCGTGTTGCCATTCTCGGCGCCACTGGGTATTCGGCCCTTGAGCTGATCAAGATTCTGCTGCGCCACCCGGCGGCTGAGATTACGACCGTGACGAGCCGCCAGGAGGGGAATCTGCCGATCAGCGCGGTTCATCCGTCGCTGCAAAAGCGTTTGGACCTGGTGCTCGAAGACCTGCCGCCGGCGGTCGTGGCGTCGCGAGCCGAGTGCGTCTTTAGCTGCCTGCCGCACGGCGTCACTTCGTCGCTGGTGCCGCACTTGCTGGCCGGCGGCGCCAAGGTGATCGATTTCAGCGCGGATTACCGGCTGAAAGATCCGGCCGTCTTTGCCCAGTGGTATGGCGAAAAGCATGGCGACCCGGAACGGCTGGCGCAGGCGGTGTACGGTCTACCGGAATTGTTCCGTAAGGAAATTCGCGAAGCGCGGTTGATCGCGAATCCTGGGTGTTATCCGACCAGCGCTATCCTGGCTCTCGCGCCGCTATTAAAGGCGGGCGTGATCGAGCACGAAGACATTCTGATCGACTCGAAGAGCGGCGTCTCCGGCGCGGGGCGCAGTCCGAAGCTGATGTATCACTATCCGGAATGCAACGAGAGCATCTCGGCCTACAACATCGGCCGGCATCGGCACACGCCGGAGATCGAACAGATTCTCTCCACCGCCAGCGGCCAGCCGATGCAGGTCATCTTCACGCCCCACCTCGTGCCGATGGACCGGGGTATTCTCAGCACGTCCTACTCGCGCCCGAAGCCAGGCGTGACCGAAGAAAAACTCTTCGACACGCTGCGAGAATTTTACGCCAGCGAACCTTTTGTTCGCGTCGTCGATCATCTGCCAGGCACCAAGGACACGACCGACACGAACTACTGCGACGTCACCGTCCGCCTGGTCCGCAATCGCGTGATTACGATCAGTTGCATCGACAACCTGATTAAGGGCGCCGCCGGCGCGGCGGTGCAGAATTTCAATCTGATGTTCGGCTACCCCGAGACGACAGCGCTGTGATTCGTGGGCGTTGAGTTGCCCATTAGCTGTAGGGTACGCACCCCGTGCGTACCAATGAACGACGATCGACGCGAGCATTCTGGTCCTGGTACGCACGGAGTGCGTACCCTACAAAAGGATTTTAAAGGAACTTTCATGGCGATTCCGGTTCCCGCTGGCTTTAAACTGTCTGGCGTCTATTGCGGCATCAAGACCCTCGGCGAGGACCCGCTCGATCTCTCGCTGATCACGTGCGATCGCGACGCGACGGCCGCCGGCGTCTACACGACGAACCTCGTCTTCGCCGCGCCGGTAGGGCTTGACCGGAGCCGCACGCCGAGCCAGAACATCCGGGCGATCATCATCAACTCCGGTAACGCCAACGCTTGCACCGGCGAGCGCGGCGATCGAGACGCGGCGCGAATGGCCGAACTGGCCGCCGCCACGTGCGGCGCCAAGGCCGACCAGGCTCTGGTCCTTTCGACCGGCATCATTGGCGTCTTCATGCCCATGGAAAAGATCGAAGCCGGCGTGCGCGACGCAGCCAAGTTGCTGGCCAGTGACGAGGCCTCGCTCGTCAACGCCGCTCGCGGCATGCTCACGACCGACACCACGCACAAGTTGGCGTCGCAGTCGATTCCGCTCGGCGGGCGAACCGTGCAGATCACCGGCATGGCCAAAGGCGCCGCCATGATCGGGCCTAAGATGGCCACGATGCTCGGGCTGATCCTGACCGACGCCGTGATCTCGCCGGCTGACGCCCAAAAGATTCTCTCCATCGCGGTCGAAGACACCTTCAACTGCATCAGTGTCGACGGGCACATGAGCACCAACGATACGGTGCTACTCGTCGCCAGCGGCGCGGCTGGCGGTCAGCCCTTGGCCGGCGCTGATCTCGGCACATTCGCCAAGGCGCTGCACGCGGTCGCCGCGGATCTCGCGAAGGCGATCCCGCTCGATGGCGAAGGCGCCACGCACCTGGTCACCGTCCACGTGACCGGTTGCGCCAACGTCGACGCGGCGCGGCAGATCGCCAAGGTGGTGTCGGAGAGCGCGCTGGTGAAGACCGCGATCGCCGGCGCTGATCCCAACTGGGGCCGAATCGTTTCGGCGGCAGGTTACGCCGGCGTGCCATTCGACGCGAGCCGTGTTGGCCTGAAAGTGAACGGCATCACGCTCTACGTGAAGGGCGCCCCAGTCGAGTTCGATCGTGTCGCGGCCTCGAAATCGATCCGCGACAATCGCGACACCACGGTCGAGCTGAGCTTCGGCGAAGGAGACGCCCGAGCTCGCTTCTGGACGACCGACCTGACGGCCGAATACGTGCGGCTGAACGCCGATTACACGACGTAGCGAGCCTGCCCAGTCGCGTATACTGGTTTTGTAGCTGATGGCGCCATGGCCGGCGTCTGTAAGGCCGGTCTTGCGACGTTGCTCCGGGGTCGAAGACCCCGGCTACAGAACTCAACGCAAAGGGCAATCTGATGAAGCCGGTCATCGCGCATTCTTGGCGCCGCGCCGCCCTGATCGCACTGTTAGCGTGTGCGACGTTATCTTGCGGACTCCAGATTTCGCAGGGGGCGGATCCTGATTCAGCGTCACCGCCTCGGCTGCTGTTCACGCTCGACGCCGCCAAATGCTGGAGCGGGCCTGAGGCCGAGACGGTTCGCACCGTTTCAAGCGTTCATCCGATCGTGCCGACTTGGGCCGTCAACGACCTCGACAAGTATTTGGGGATCTCCGGCGACGACGTCAGCCGAGTCGTGGCGTTTGTCACTGCCGATGGCAACGGAGGCGTGGGGATTTTGACAAGCAAACCGTACGACCTGAAAGCGGTTCTCGCGGCGCTTGCGCCGGCGGCCAAAGAAGAGACCGTTGCAGGACACAAATATTTTTCCAGCCCTAGCGGCATGGCCGTCCTGTCTCTCAGTGACAAGGAACTGTTGATCTCGTCGGTCGAAGGGATGCCCGGCGTTTTGAAAGCGAAGATCAACAAGTCCGCCGCGGCAGACTTCGTTAAGAACGCGCTGGCGGCGAAATCGTCGCGGGTGGGCCTGGCGCTGCGCGTCCGCGCGCTCAGGGAAGGGGTCGATGCGCCAGTCACAATGTTCGAAGGGCTCGCAGCGCTGACGAATTCGAACGAGTGCACGTTCTCGATCGAAGGGGACGACAAATCGCTCAAAGTCATTCTGCGGGCCACCTACGCCGACGAAACGCAAGCGGAAGGGGGCGCTGAAGGCATGAAGGAGTTCGTCGAAGCGATCCGGCGTTATATGGAATCGTCGCAGGGCGAAATGTCGAAATTCTTCGCCGTGCAGGACGCGAAGTTCCCCGGCTCGAAAGCCCTCGGCGAGCGCTTGAATGGGGCCAGCGCGCAGGCCGAGGCGGCGCTGCGAGCCGCGAAGATCGAGAGACGCGGCGCCGTGGTCGAAGCCCAGGCGACAATCGCCACGAAAGAACCAGTGACCACGGCGGTGCTACTTTCGACGCTGCTACCGCGCGCCAAAAAGCAACCCGGCGAAAAGAACCCCGGTGAATGACCGTAGGGTACGCACTCCGTGCGTACCAACATGAGGCGGTTTATATCGCACACCTCGGCGCCGGCCGCGTTTGCAGTTCATGGTACGCACGGGGTGCGTACCCTACAGATTCATTCGATTCTCGCATCGCTCGCGGTAGTCAGGTCCTGGTAGATTACGATCCCGGCAGAGATCGAAGCTTTTAGCCGGCGGTTGAGCGGCAGTGACAGCTGCTGCGACACCGCCGGTATTCATCCCAATGTAAACCTATCGTCGATCCTGGAGGGATCGCACACGAGCTGCACACGACTTGGCAGGATCCTTTCAGAATCCTCGTCGACGCGTTTGCTAGGAGCACTGGCATAGCCAGTGGCACCCAGAACGCGTCGTTACCGCGCCGTGGATGGTTTCATTACCGTCTTGCGCGTGCCGCCGGGGATCGGCGCCTTGGGCCAATTCGATGGCGCCGGTGCGCTGGACGACGAGGACGCAGATGGTGGTGGCGTCTGAGTCCCGGATGGGATCATGCGGGCCGTCGTCATCGCCAGTGGCTTCGACTGCTGCCTGGTGGTCGCCGGCTTTACCGGCGCCGCCGGGCTGATGGCTACCGTCTGTTCGGCTTCGCCTTCGTCCAACTCACGGGCCGTGGCGCCAATGCGGTTGGTGATCGAGACGAACTCGGCGCGATCGGCGTCGGTTGGCACGGTCAATTGGTCCGTCAGTTTTCGCAGGCTGGGATGCTGTACCTCGGCGCTGCGCGAGATCATCGCCATGAACGCGGCCGTCTCGCGGAAGTTGTGGTCAGCCGTTTTGCCGATCATTGGTTGGAACGTGCGGGCGACGAATTCGAGCCCGACGTTTTCCAACTGAATGAATGTGTCCAGGCGGCAAGTGATGAAGTACTTGCCGTTGGTTTCGCGGACGTAGCCTGTCTTGAGCACCAGCAGGCAGCGACCTTTCACAGCGCCAGCGAACATTGGGCCGCTGTAGGCGCCCTCGGCGTACATCACGTGCAAGTCGTGGGTGTGCCAGAGCATGTCGACTTTGCCGATCGTGCCGGCGCCGTCGTTCATCTTGTATTGGTCAGGCCCGACTTTTTCGAGCTTCATGTCGCTGACGTCCATCACCTCCCACATGTTGACGACCATCTCCGGATGCTCGATCAAGAACAAGTAGAGGTTCGGATCGCACTCAATGACTTGCGTCGGCAGTCGCCGGAAGATCGAGATCTGCTTCAGCACCGAGGCCACTTTTTGCTGGCCCGCTTCGCTGAGCTTGTCTGTCGGGATGGCGCGGATTGCTTCGTCGCGCGTGGAGCGAGAGGTATTGGCCGCTGATTCCGACTTGGCTGCGTGCGCAGTAGGCGTGAACATGGTCAGAGCCAATGCCCCGAAGGCCAGCGCCCAGCCGGAGTGAAGTAATCGCCGCCATCGCCGCAGACGCGACGCTGTGTGAGCAGGCGCGCAATCGCGCAAGGCGTTCGTTGGCGCGCAAGGCTGCGCGCAGTCCTCAGGTTGTTCGTACACAGGCTCCCCCCTTCGATAACCGCCGGAGTCGATCCGGTAGTGACGGGCTCGTGGTTGCCTCCACGAACTCGCCACCGACAGTAATCCGGGCCGATGGCCGGCGGTCTTTCAGATTATTCGGCTTGTGCGTGTCGCGAAGGCCAGAGAATCTGGCGGCTCTGTGCGGGCGGATGCTAGCAGAGATGGCGCAGGGAAGAACGCGTGTGAGCCGCTAGGCGCTAGCCGCGGGTTCTTAGTTAAAGTGCTGCGTTGCAACGAAGAGCCGAGCGGCTTGCGACGCTCCGCTAACAGTACCCGCTAGCGCGATTCGTCAGCGGCTGGGCGCAAGCCCACCGGCTCTTTGTCGCGCGACGCATCGACGAAGAACCCGCGGCTAGCGCCGTGCGGCTCACACTGGCGCGGGTGATTGCGCGGTGGCTTATTCGCCGGCTGCAAAGCGGTAGATCGCTTCGCTGGCTAGCGTCAGTTCGTCGAGCGCTAGCCATTCGTCGCAGGTATGCGCTTGCGCGATTGAGCCTGGGCCGAAGACGACGCTGGGGACGCCGGCGCCGGCGATTGTGGCGGCGTCTGTCCCAAATGGGACGCCGATCAGCCGGCTTTTGCCGCGCGCCGGACGGGCCGCCGCGGCCAGGCGCTCGGCCAGTCGCAGATTGGGACCATCGGCCAACGAACGCCCTTCGAGGTACGGCCGCTCATGCTCCACGCCTTCGGCCAGGCCGCAGTTGCGGGTGACAAAGTCGACAACCTGTTCGTAGCAGGCCTGCGTTTCTTCGCCAGGGATCACGCGGCGATCAATTTCGATGGTGGCGCGGGCCGGCACCGTGTTCACGCTTAAGCCGCCCGAGATCATGCCAACGCTCAAGGTTGCTCGCCCGCACAAAGGATGCGATCCGAGCCCTTGGGGAACTTCGCTGGCGTACCGCTCCAGGGTTTGCAGCACGCGGGCCATCTTATAGATGGCGTTGTCGCCCAAATGGGGCTGCGAACTATGGGCCGCTCGGCCATGCGTGTGGCAGCGCCAGCGGACGGCGCCTTTGTGGGCAACGACGACGTCGAGGTTCGTTGGCTCGGCGATAATTGCGGCGTCTGGAGTGCGCGGGATGATCGAGTTCGCGCCACCAGAGGTCCAAAGTTTCGTTAGCGCTGTGGCGCCAGAGTAGCCATGTTCCTCGTTTACGGTGCAGGCCATGATCACGGTGGGCCGGTTGCGTGGTCGTTCTTCGACCAGCTTCACCAGCGCGCCCAACATGGCGGTCATGCCTCCTTTGATGTCGCAGGAGCCGCGACCATAGATCCGGCCATCGCGGACCGTGGGGGTCCAGGGCGGGATGGTCATGCCGTCGACAGGGACTGTGTCTTGGTGTGCTTCGAGGAGCAGGATCTGTCCTCCAGCGGCGGGCGAGATTTCACCGTCCAATCGCGCAACGATGTTGTCGCGCTTCGGTTCAACAGTCGTCCTTTGCCAGGGAAGCCCGAGACGATCGAAGAACTTTTCCAGCCACTCGGTGACTCGATACTCGTAGTACTCGGGTCCGCTCACGGCGCGTCCCATCGGGTTGACGCTTGGGATTGCGACCAACTGGCTGAGAGTATCGACCAGATCGAGCGGCATAGCTGGAAGTCCGATGTGAAAAATTCGCAGAACAGAACGGGAGACATTGCCGCCATCCGTTGGCGGCGTCTTGGAACGAAGTGGCCTATTCTACGGATTTCGCGCGTGGCTCGCGATGGTTAGCCCACTGCGCTAGCGCCTTTTTCTCCCCCCGACATGGTTATTGCCCCTTTGGCCCACTGCGCCCATGATTGTGCATGTTGAGGGGTCAAACCCTCAGCAATCGCCCTTCGTAGGTTCCTGCCCCACCTACGAAGGGTTTTTTATGCGCGGTAAACTGGCTTAGTCGAAATGACCGCGGCGAGCCGCGGTAGAAGTAGCGGCGCAGTTGGGGACGCCGATGCGCTGGCGTCGGAATCAGAGGAGTGGGGCGGCCTGTTCAATTGGTCGCGGATCGTTCCAGCTCGCGCAGTTTTTCCGTCTGACCCGTGGCCTCATACAGACTCGCGAGTCGCTTTGTGGCGGCGATCGTGTCTCGGTGTTTTGGTCCGCGCGAGATCCTGAAACCTTCGAGACCCGCCAGCAGTAGTGGCTCGGCTTCGGCATATTTCTCTTGGGCGGCCAGGCAGGCGCCAAGTCGGCTTTTCGCGTCATGCAAGAGATAATGGTATGGCGCCAGGACGTTTTCGATATTGGTCAATGCCTCGCGCCAAACCGCTTCGCTTTCAGCGAACCGTCCTTGGTCAAAGAATACTTGGCCTTGAATGCGTAGGAACATCGCGGGGTAGGTATGGACGCGTCCAGCTCGAACGTGGCTGACGGCACTGCGCATGGCGTCTTCGGCCTCGGCGCTTCCGGGCTCGCGATCATTCAGAACTGCCGCCAGTCTCGTGAGCGTTGCCGGACCGAGAGTGTAGCCACCACCCGGTCCGTTCGCGGCGAGCAGATCTCGTGCGAGCTTCTCGGATTCGTCGAACTGTCCAGCGACTTGCAGCGCTTCTGCCAGAGTTAGCCGTATCATCTGGTAATTGTGGTCTGAAGTTTTTGTGACGTGTTGGTTTTCTGCCAGGCAGGCGCGCATCGTTGCCACCGCGGCCTGGCAATCACCTTGATTCATTTCGACGTTCGCCAATCGAATCGTAGTCGAAATGGCTTCGGTGGATTCAGGGCCAAAAATGCGTCGCGCCATTTCGTGAGCTTCCTGGAGTAGCTTGAGAGCTTCTACATGGTTTCCGCCAACGCTCCAGGCTTCTCCCAGCTCGCACAGCGCCAACACCAATTGCGGATGACCGCGTGGACTCAAGCGTCTACCCATTTCGATGGCCTGCAGCGCGAGGGGCTCGGCTTTGTCGAATTCGCGGGCTTCCTTGAGCATTCCCGCCAGATCCCCAAGCGCCAATGCGATGGCTTGATGGTCACCCCCGAAATATTCGGTAAGGAGTTGGATCACCGCGCGGTATTGTTCTTCGGCTTGTTTGTAGCGGCGTTTCTGCCTCCAAACGAGCGCTGCCTGATAGCGCCCAACCGCCATGCCCAGCTTCTCACCACCGGGCTGTTGCATGTAAATCAGCGCCGCCTGAATAAGAAACGGCAGTGCGCCGTTCACGTCACGAGCTTGTAGTCGCATGGCGGCTAGCGCGGTTAGCGAGATGGCCATCTCGCGATCGTTCCAGGGCAAGTGCTTGCGGCGGATCTCGAGCGCCCGTTGAAACAACGCCTCGGCTTCTGGAACGTGGCGGCCGTTGGAATTGTCGGCCAGCACCCACGCCAGATTGAACGTGGCCGAGGCGACCAGCAAGTCGTCTTTGCCGAGTGTCTCTTGGCGAATCCGCAGGGCCTCACGTCCATACTCCTCGCCTTCGTCAAATCGGCCTTGGAAGTGACGCGTCAACGTCAGACTGTGCAAGGTGGCGGCTAGCTCCAGTGGCGGGGCTCCATGCTGGCGTTGGAGCGCCAAAGCTTCGACCAACAATGGATCTCCCCTTTCGAGTTCGCCGGTGTTCACGAACACGTTTCCGATCGTCGTAAGCAGTTGTGCGCGGACGAGTGGTTGGTCAGCGAGCTCGTGCTTGAGCCGTTCGGCGCCGCGGTTGAGCATCTCGCGCGCTGTCAGCTCCTTATTGCTGTCGCTTGGGCGGCGGAGGCCGAAGCCGCTCATCCCGACAGTGTCTGGAACTTCCAGCAGGTCCGTCAAAAACCTGGAAACTTGTCGCCTGCTTTCCACCTCGGCTTGTGCCTGGCGGTTTGACTCTTCGGCCTTGTTGCGGGCTTCGATCGCCGCCAGCGCCGCCTCGTGTTCGTTGTGAGCCAGACGCGCCATGCGAACCGCTGCAATGGCAGAGCCTGTTGCCAGCGTGACGAGTAGTAAGAGGACCGTCGCGGCCAGGGTGGCGATCCCCGGACGACGCACGGCCCATTTCCAAATTCGCTGCGCCGGCCGTAACGGGCGTGCGTGCGTTGGTTCGCCCGCCAGAAAGCGGCGCAGGTCAGCGGCCAGCTCGGCGGCCGAGGCGTACCGGCTCGATGGACGCTTCTCCAGGCAGCGCAGACAAATGGCTTCCAGGTCGCGTGGCAAACCGGCGCGCAAACGTCCTGGAGCGACGGGGTCGTTCGAGACGATCTGCTGCAATGTCTCGGCCTGGCTCTGGCCGACGAATGGCGGACGATGCGTGAGCAATTCATACAGGATCACGCCTGCTGAGTAGATGTCGGACGCCGGGCCGATCTCTTTCATCCGCCCCGTTCCCTGCTCGGGAGACATGTACGCCGGAGTTCCGAGGGGCGTACCGGTGCGGGTTTCTTCGTCTCCCAGATCCAACAGCTTGGCCAGGCCAAAGTCGGTCAGCTTCGCGATGTAGACCGACAACGGAAGCGGCCCGATTGGCCGGCAGATGTCGTTGAACTCCTCAGCGACGTCGAGCAACACGTTGCTCGGCTTGATATCGCGGTGCAGCACCCCGTGATGATGCGCGTGATCGAGCGCGTCGGCCAGATCAGCGACGACTTTGGCCGCGTCGCGCACAGGGACAGGCAGCGGATGTTTTCTCAGCCAGTCCGCCAGTGACGGCCCGCGACAGTATTGCGTGACCAGGTAGCACAGGGCGCCATCTTCGTCGATCTCGTAGACCGGCAGCAGATGCGGGTGCTTGAGCCGGGCCGACGCCTGCGCCTCACGCAGAAAGCGCTTACGCAATTCGGGCGAGACCAGCGCCTCGGGTCGGGGGACCTTCAGCGCCACATCGCGTTGCAAGCGCGGATCATGGGCAAGAAACACCACGCCGTAGCCGCCGCGTCCCAATTCGCGCACCAACAGAAAGCGGCCAATCCGCTCGCCGGCCAGGCCATCTTTCGTTTGGCTTGCATGCGATTCGGCGCCAGGCTTGGACGAATCAGAGAAGGTTGCCGGGTCGTTCATCAGAGGCGTCAGCGCGCCTTGTAGCGCGGCCGCGTTCAAGAGTGCGACACACGCCTGCATCTCAGCTAACTCTGCGCGCAGGTCTTCAGAAAGGAGTTGCGCGTCCGCATCGGCGGGAACTTGCCCCGATGCCGACGCCTCGTCGAACGCTTCGACCAACGAGTCAAATAAGGTCGAGGCGGGATCGAGATCACCGCCGTTGTCATTATCGTGCAGGTTCATGACCATTCAGCGCTGTGCGGATACTGTTGACTGCGCGAACCCAACGTTTGCGGGCGGCTGCTTCCGAGCAGGCAAGCAACTGCCCGATCTCGCCAAAACTCTTGCGCTCGACGCTGCGCAGCAAGATGACTCGACGTTCGGCTTCGTCGATTTCCGCGAGCGCGTTACCAAGCGCCGCCAATTCTTCGAACGCCAGCAGCGTTGTCAGCGGCGTGGGCGAATCATCGGCGATCGGCGCCGCGCCGCTGCTATCGCCCACAGCGAGCGGGGCCTCACGCTGAATGTCGCGGGCCGAAACACCGTAAAAACGTCGCGCGGCGTGCACGGCGCGAAAGTGCATGATGCGTCGCAACCACGCTAGCAGTTCTTGCTCGCTCGACCCGGTAAAGCGATTGAAGTTCGCCGCAACATGGATCATCGTCTCCTGAACCAAATCGGATGGCGCCAGTTTGATGCGTAGCTCCGGACTCAGTTCATTGTGCGCAACCAGGAGTAAGTAACGCCGGTAGCGCTCGGTCAGCTCGCCAAGCGACCGGTTGCAACCGACGCGAGCCGCTTCGATCAGCGGTTGGGCACTATTGGGTCCGTCGTCAGTTGATCGACCATGCACAGGCTTGTCGTTCATCGTTCGCACCTGAACCAGAGACAGAGTCACGCGGCGATGAGCCCGGGTAGAACCGGCCGTTTACAGAGCTGCAAACACCAAAATACCCACCATCTGGACTACGTAGTCTGATTTGTTAGCGTGGTAACGGATCCTCTGAACGATTCTGACAAGGCCAATTGGCGTAGTCAATAAAAACATTGCCGCAAGCCGTTATTTGATAAAGGTTTGTAGATCAGGTATTGTCGAGATTCTGACCGACTAAACGTAAATCCAATGCCCTCAAGCAGCTAGATTCGACGCACCCGGATTTCCACATGTGGGGGGTGCTCCCAGCCTGGGGGGGGAATCCTGAGGCGAATCGCGCGTTCCCAGCATCGCGTAGCATTCGATCCACTCCAACAAAGGGTGGGCAGGTCGGCAGATCCGACGTTGGCCTCGCGTATTCGAAAGTCACGGCGGCGTCCTGCGACCAAACGGGCATGCGCTCTGGCGCAGCAGGTTGATTCGCCCTGACAGCTGTTCGAAACGTCCGGCGCTTGACCGAGTATGGTGGAAGCGATACCATGCCGGGGTCTTTGTGAAACGATTCACAAAGTCGGCTGCCGCACCTCTAAGTCCAGTCCACGATTGGGCGAAAGTAGGGCCGCGCCAGTCGGCATGTGCTCGTTTCGGCTTCCTCCAATAACCCGAGAGTATCCGGCGGTCGCCCATGCCTAGCGTCATGCTGCCGCTGTTTCTGCTGGTGCTCGCGGCGATCGGGCTCTCGATCGCCATGGTCGTGGCCGGCAAATTGATCGGCCCCAAGCGGGATGGGGCGGTCAAACGCATGCCGTACGAAAGCGGCATGGATCCAATTCACGACGCGCGACGTCGCTTTGACGTCCGCTTCTACCTGGTGGCTATCGCCTTCCTGGTCTTCGACGTCGAATTGCTCTTCCTCTATCCCTGGGCCGCGGCGATGAAGCAGGCGCCCGACGGCCAGCCAGCGCGCGGGATCGATCGCGCGGTTGAGCTGCATTGGGTCGAGGGGCGTGGGCTGGTGTTTGCCGAAGTCATGTTGTTTCTCGCGCTATTGGCGCTGGGCTTTGTCTACGCCTGGCGGAAAGGTGTGTTCCGATGGCGATAGAGCTCCCGGAGAACGTAGTCATCAGCAAGCTCGACGAGCTGGCCAGTTGGTGCCGCAAGAACAGCTTGTGGCCGATGCCATTCGCCACGGCCTGCTGCGGTATCGAACTAATGGCCACAGGCGCTAGCCGTCATGATCTGGCGCGCTTTGGCGCCGAGGTCTTTCGCTTCAGCCCGCGTCAGTGTGATCTGATGATCGTGGCTGGGCGCGTCGTGATGAAGATGTTGCCGGTGTTGCAGCGTATCTGGCAGCAGATGAACGAGCCGAAGTGGTGCATCTCGATGGGCGCCTGTGCCTCGACGGGCGGCGTTTTCGATACCTACTCGGTGGTGCAGGGGATCGATCGCTTTATCCCGGTCGACATGTATGTGCCCGGCTGCCCGCCGCGACCAGAGCAATTGATTCAGGCGATCATCGACCTGCAAGACAAGATTCAGGCCGAGGGCACGATCACTGGCGAAGAGTTCGATGTCCCGTCTCGTCAGATGAAGAAGAGGGCGCTCGTCGAGTTGCCGATTTTGCCATCGCTGCCGCCTGGTTTTGTTCCGCAGATCCGCAGATAGCGAAGTCAGCCGGATTGTGTTCGATAAGATTCAACGCGCAGGATGACTTCGAGGTTTTTGAAAGTTTTTACGACGCATGACGCAGTCCGCCACGCTCGACAAATTGAACGCCGCCTTCACCGGGCTGGCAGTGAGCGAGTTCCGCTCGCAAACGCGCGTGGTGGCGCCGCGTGAATCGGCCGGCGCGATCTTTCCGTTTCTGAAGAAAGAGTGCGGCTTCGACCTGCTGGTCGACGTGACGTGCGTTGACTACCTGAACTTTCGCGACGCCAAAGACCGCTTTGGACTCGTGTATCTGCTGGCTTCGACGACGACGAATGAGCGCTTGACGATTCGTGTGTTCGTCAACGAGCCCGACTTGACGGTCCCCTCGGTTACGCCGCTGTGGGGTGGGGCCGACTGGTTCGAGCGCGAAGTGTATGACATGTTCGGCATCATCTTCGACGGGCATCCAGACTTGCGGCGCATCTTGATGCCGTTCGAGTTCGAGGCGTTCCCGCTCCGCAAGGATTACCCGTTGCAGGGGCGCGGCGAGCGGCACAACTTCCCCGTGTTAACGCGGAACCGAGGTTGATATGCCACTTGAACCCGCCACACTCGCATCCCCGCACGACGACGCGCAGGATTATGTCTGGACGCTGAACTTTGGTCCGCAGCACCCGGCCACGCACACCACGCTGCGGCTGGTGTTGAAGCTCGATGGCGAGCGCGTGATCGACGCCGTGCCGGACATCGGCTATTTGCATTCCGGGTTCGAGAAAATCGGCGAGAGCCTGAATTACAACCAGTACGTCACGGTCACGGACCGGATGAACTACATCTCGCCGCTGGCCAATAACGTGGCCTGGCACGGCGCGGTCGAGCGGCTCCTGGGTCTCGAAATCACGCCACGCTGCAAGTACATCCGCACGATCGTGGCCGAGTTGGCCCGGATCAGCGATCACTTGCTCTGCAATGGCGCGGTGGGCTTGGACGTCGGCGCGTTTACGTACTTCTTGTACGCGTTCAATCGTCGCGAAGACCTGTACAACATCTTCGAGTGTCTCTGCGGCGCCCGCTTCACGAACAGCTACACCCGCACCGGCGGGGTGATGCACGACGCCAACGCCGAGTTCGTCGAACTGGTGCGCAAGTTCGTGAAGTCGATGCCTAAGACCCTCGACGACATGGACAAGTTGCTCAACCGCAACAAGATCTTTGTCGATCGCACCAAGGGCGTGGGCATCCTCTCGAAAGAAGAGGCGACGAATCGCAGTTGCACCGGTCCGATCGCCCGCGCCAGCGGCGTGACGCGCGATCTGCGTAAAGACGAGCCCTACCTGGCGTACAAGGATTTCGACTTTCAGGTTTGCTGCGCCACGGCCGGCGATTGCTTCGCCCGCTACCTGGTGCGCAACGCCGAGATCCGCGAGAGCCTGAAGATCGTCGCCCAGGCAATCGAGAACCTGCCGAGCGGCCCGGTCAATGTTGATATCGGCGAACGGACGGCCATCCCGACCAAGCAAGCGGTCTATCAAACGATCGAAGGTTGCATCTCGCACTTCGAACTGACGATGAGCAACCGCGGTTTCGAGGTGCCAAGCGAAGAGAGCTATGCGGCGATCGAAAGCCCGAACGGCGAACTCGGCTTTTACCTGGTGGGAGACGGATCGGAAGTGGCGTACCGGGCTCGCTGCCGGCCGCCGTCGTTCATCCACTTTTCGGTCTTCCCGCAATTGATCCGCGGCCACACGCTTTCGGACGTGGTGGCGGTGCTGGGAAGTTTGAACATTATCGCGGCGGAGTTGGATCGCTAGAAGACAAGTAGGGTACGCACTGCGTGCGTTCCAAGAAGAGAAGATTAACCGCAGAGGACGCAGAGAGCGCAGAGGAAGAAGGCGCTAAGCGAGGGTCGCCGGGAGGGCGAGGCTCCCGCCGAGCCGCGAAGTGAATAACGATTGCACACTGCACGTAGGGTACGCACCCCGTGCGTACCAAGAAGTGAAGTAAAGCGACAATTCGGTACGCACGGAGTGCGTACCCTACGAGTTCGAGTAAGCAGCGAACGAGCGTATGACGACAGAACGAGTTCTAACTGACGAAATGGTCGAGGCGATCAAGGCGCTGTTTTCGCGTTACCCCACGCGGCAGGCCGTGACGTTGCCGGCGCTGCACATCGTCAACGAGCGGCTCCGTTACGTGCCGATCGGCGCGATTGTCGAAATCGCGCGGCTGCTGGAACTCGCCCCGGCACAGGTCCAGGACACGCTCAGCTTTTACGGCTTCTTTAAGCAAGACGAGCCACATGGTCGCACGCGGGCCTGGGTTTGCCGCTCGATCAGTTGCGCGCTCCGCGGAGGTGAAGAAGTACTCAGCCACATGTGCCACACGCTCGGCGTGAAGCCGGGCGAGACGACGGCCGATGGCCGCGTGACGCTCGAATTCGCCGAATGTCTGGGCGCCTGCGACTTTGCTCCGTGCATGCTCGCCGGGGACACGCTGCACAAGAATCTGACTCCCGAGACCGCCGATCAGGCGCTGCGGAGTTTCAAATAATGGCGCAATTCGAACCCATTCTGCTGGCCAACATCAATCGGCACGATAGCCACACGCTATCTGTGTACGAATCGACGGGCGGTTACCGCGCGCTGCGCAAGGCGCTCGCGCAAATGCAGCCGGTCGACGTGGTCGACGTCGTGAAGAGCAGCAATCTGCGTGGCCGTGGCGGGGCTGGTTTTCCGACCGGTTTGAAATGGACCTTCCTGCCGAAGGATCATCCCGGCCCGATCTACATGTGCATCAACGCGGACGAGAGCGAGCCCGGCACCTTCAATAATCGGATCCTGATGGAGGAAGATCCCCATCAGGTGATCGAAGGGATTATTCTCAGCTGTTATGCCACGCGCGCGGCAACTGCTTACATCTATTTGCGATATGAGTACCCGTTATCGCTCACGCGATTGCAAGCGGCGATTGACGAATGCTACGCGGCCGGCTACCTGGGCAAGGGCATTCTCGGCAGTCAGTTCTCGCTCGATATCTATCTCCATCGCGGCGCAGCGGCGTACATCTGCGGCGAAGAGACCGGACTGCTCGAAAGTCTTGAGGGGCGTCGCGCGTGGCCGCGAATCAAGCCGCCGTTTCCGGCAATCGAAGGCGCGTTCCGCAAGCCCACGGTCGTCAACAATATCGAAACGGTTGCCTGTGTCACGCAGATTGTGAATCGCGGCGCCGACTGGTTCAAGTCGATCGGCGTTCCGTCCGACCCGAACAACCCGCGCGATCCAGGCAGCTATGGACCAAAGCTCTACTGCCTGAGCGGTCACATCAACAAACCCGGCTGCTACGAAGCGCCGCTGGGCATTACCTGCCGCCAATTGATCGACGAATACGGCGGCGGCGTCTGGAAAGGTCGCAAAGCGAAGGCCGCGATTCCGGGCGGCATTAGCATGGGCCTGTTGACCGAGGCCGAGCTCGACACGCCGCTCGATTTCGCCGGGCCGGGCAAGGTCGGCTGCCTGGGGCTCGGCACCGCGGCCGTAGTCGTGCTCGATGAAACCGTGAGCATGGTCGACTTCCTGCACAACAGTTGCCGCTTCTTCCAGCATGAGAGCTGTGGGCAGTGCACGCCGTGCCGTGAAGGAACCGCCTGGAGCCTGGAGATGCTCAATCGCATCAAGGCCGGCAAGGGACGCTTGAAGGATCTGGAGTTGCTGCTGGAAATCGGCGACTCGATCGGCATCATCCCCGGCACCACGATCTGCGGCCTGGCCGACGGCGCCGCCTGGCCCATCAAGAACGCCATTCGCAAATTCCGCGCAGAGTTCGAAGAGTACATCAAGAAGACCAACCCCAAGGGCTACGGCGAAACGAAAGCCGTGCCGGCGCTGGCCAAAACCGGAGCGCATTAAGCCGTAGGGTACGCACTCCGTGCGTACCAAGGACAAGCACGAGTTAACCGCAGAGGACGCAGAGAGCGCAGAGGAAGAGGGCGAGCAAATAACAGAGTCGCCGGGAGGGCGAGGCTTCCGCCGAGCCGTGAAGTGAATAGAGACCGCCCACTGAATGTAGGGTACGCACCCCGTGCGTACCAAAACGAATCGTAATCGACGCACAAATGTCACGCACGGGATGCGTGACCTTACGGTAAACACCAGCACTACGGCGCAGCATGGCCATCGTCATCATCAACAACCAGGAAGTCGAAATCGGCGACTCCGAGCGACTCAACGGCATTCAGGCCGCCGAGCGCGCTGGCGTCGAGATTCCGCATTACTGCTGGCACGCCGGTCTGTCGGTCGTCGCCAGTTGCCGGATGTGCCTGGTCGAGAATGGCTCGAAGGACAAAGAGACCGGCAAGGTCATGATGCAGCCGAAGCTGGTGCCGGCTTGTCAGACTCCGGCCAAAGATGGTTCGATCTTCATCACCGACAGTGACAAGGTCCGCACGGCTCGCGCCCAGGTCGAAGAATCGCTGCTGATTGATCATCCGATCGATTGCCCGATCTGCGATAAAGCGGGCGAGTGCAGTCTGCAAGACTATCACTTCGAACACGGCCAGAAAGAGCGCCGCGCAGACATCCGCCCATTCACGAGCCGCAAGCGCGAGATGGGGGACACGGTCACGCTGTTCGTTGATCGCTGCGTGATGTGCACTCGCTGCGTCCGTTTTTGCCGAGAGATCAGCGGCAGCGCTGAGCTGATGGTGATCAACCGCGGCAGCCATGAAGAAATCGACGTATTGCCCGGATTCCCGCTCGAGAACAAACTCTCTGGCAACGTGGTCGACCTCTGTCCGGTCGGCGCACTCGGCGATCGAGATTTTCTTTATCAGCAGCGAGTTTGGTTCCTCAAGCGGCGCGCGAGCGTTTGCACCGGCTGCTCGACCGGCTGTTCGATCTGGGGCGAAGAGAATCAAGATCGGCTGTGGCGTTTGAAGCCGCGCGAGAATCCACACGTCAACCAGTGGTGGATGTGCGACGAAGGCCGCTATGGCTACCATCACGTCCATAGCGAAGACCGTCAGGTTGGCCCCCGCAAGCGCGAAGCCGACGGCGCAACGGCTAATGTCGAATGGGCGACGTTGCCAGACGAATTGACGGCCACGCTCAAGAAGGCCGGTCGCCTGGCCGCGGTGCTTTCGCCGCACTTAACGGTCGAAGAAGCGTACCTGCTGGCGCATTACATTCGAGGGCTTGACCCACAAGCCGTCCTGGCGCTCGGTCCGATCCCGGTTGAAGGCGCCGACGAGAAGTTCGCGAACGGCTTCACCATCCGGGCTGAAAAGTGCCCCAACCGCCGCGGCGTGGAAGAAGTCGTCCGCTTCTTCGGTGGCCTGACGTCGTTCGATGAGTTTCTCAAAGAGCTCGACAAGGGCGAGATTCGCGCCGCCTGGGTTTCGGGTGGATACAAGACTGACTGGATCGACGCCGCCACGGCGGACCGCTTCAGCCATCTCGATACGCTCATTGTTCAAGACATGTTTGTCTCGCCGCTGTGGGAGCTGGCCACGTACCAGTTGCCCGGTGGCTCGTTCGCCGAGCGCGACGGATCGTACGTCAATCACGCCGATCGCTTGCAACGGGCGACATGGATTGTCCGTCCGCCCAGCGGCGCCTGGGTCGAAGGGGCGCTTTACTGGCGGCTGCAAAGCAGGCCTGGCCTGTATGATTCGCGTCGCATCCTGGCCGAAGTGGCCGCCGAGATTCCGTACTTCAATGTCGCCTGGGGAGAGATCCCTGAGACCGGCGTCGACCTGAAAATCAACCAACTCGCCGCAAATAGCGTGTCCACGTAATTCGTAGTGTGCCACTGGCTCCGCCAGTGCTCCTTGAACTTGAGTGCAAGTATGACGTCCGTCGATCTCATCATTGCCCTGGTCAAAATCGCGGTGATTCTGTTCGCGCTGTTGACTGGCGCTGCGTACCTGGTGCTGTTGGAGCGCTGGATCGCTGCCTGGGTGCAAGATCGCCGCGGCCCCAACCGCGTGGGCATTCCGTTCACCAAGATCAAAGTCTTCGGGCTCGGCCAGCCACTGGCGGACGGCCTGAAGATGATCTTCAAAGAAGAATACACGCCGGCGCACGTCGATAAGTTTTTGTACACGCTCGCGCCCATTTCGATCATGGCGGCCGCGATCATTCCGTTTGCGGTCATTCCATTCGGCAGCATGTTGCCGCCCTTCCAAGTGTTGGGCGAGGCGATTCCACCAATTCAGCTAACGTTGGCGCCTGGCGTCGACGTCGGCATGATCTTTGTCTTTGCTATGGGAAGCATCGCCGTTTACGGCGTCATCCTCGGCGGCTGGGCCAGCAATAACAAATACAGCTTCCTCGGCGGCTTGCGTTCGAGCGCTCAGTTGATTGCGTATGAACTGCCACTTGGACTCGGCATCTTGGGCGTTGTGCTGGTCACTGGAAGTTTGCGGCTGGATGACATCATCCACCAGCAGGCGAGCACCGGCGTCTGGAATATCGTGATGCAGCCGATCGGCTTCCTGGTCTTCATGGTCGCCTCGTTTGCCGAAAGCGCGCGGCTACCGTTCGACTTGCCCGAGGCCGAGCAGGAATTGATCGGCGGTTACCACACCGAATATTCCGGCCTGCGGTTGTTGCTCTATTTGATCGCCGAATTCCTGCACATGGTGACGGCCGCGTTCCTGATCAGCATTTTGTTTCTTGGTGGCTGGCATCTGTGGGGAGTGACTGGCGCGCCGGATGAACCGGTCACGTGGGTCACCGCCCTGTTGCGCGTCGCCGTGCTGCTCACCAAGGTCTTCGGCATGATTGTGTTCTTCATGCTGGTGCGTTGGAGCT
>Ga0070665_100000603_pt1 | contig 49433 bp, 48 predicted proteins | sample KBSS13metaG_FD_65862 | JGI IMG/M metagenome (GOLD analysis project Ga0070665, IMG submission 65862) | Switchgrass rhizosphere microbial communities from Kellogg Biological Station, Michigan, USA - KBS S1-3 metaG | ecosystem: Host-associated > Plants > Roots > Rhizosphere > Soil ...
GCCGCCGGCTACGTGTCGCTCGCGTGGGCCGCGGTCATCGCCATGCTGCTGCCGATCGCGTACCTCTCGGTCATGGTCATGCGGTGGTGGAGCACGATCGTCTCACTTTCTCAACGGCCCGCGTTTAAACGGGCAGAGTAGTCCGGCAATACTGGAGTCCGTCCTATGTGGCATAGCCAACAAATGTGGAATGACATGTTTGTTCTCACCCTTCCGATCCTCGAAAAAATTCTTCGGCCGGTCATCGTTTACGTCTTTCTCCTTACCGGACTGCGCCTGGCCGGGAAGCGTGAACTCGCCCAGCTCAATCCGTTCGATTTCATCGTCCTCCTCACACTCTCCAACACCGTTCAAAACGCGATTATCGGCAACGATAACTCCCTTTCGGGCGGCGTGATCGGGGCCGCGTCACTGCTGATCACCAACTACCTCGTCGTGCAACTCCTGTTCCGCAATCGGCGCCTCGCCCGCGTCGTCGGCGGGTGTCGCGACTACCTCATCCGTGACGGGAAGCTGAACAAAGAGCATCTCAACCGCGAGTTGCTCACCCGAGCCGAGCTCACCGCAGCCGCACACAAGCAGGGAATCGAAAGTCTCGAGGAAATTGAAACCGCCGTCCTCGAGCCGACGGGCACGATCACCTTCATCAAGAAGACGCCGACGATGGACCTCACTCATCACCAGGAGTTGCTGGCCCGATTTGATCAGCTCGCCGCCGAACTCGCGGCGATCCGGACGAAGCAACCTGCCCAGTCCTGACTTTGGCTCGACCGTGCGGCGTGCTAACATCCGCGTTATGGCTTCGGTCCTGCGAAAAGTGATGACTGCCGTCAGTCGTCCCAAAATTCTTGGAATTTACCTGGCCTGGAAGCTTCGCTGCCTGTTCCACATCGAACCCCTGCTCACCATCGGCGGCGGCGGGCGAATCAGCACGCAGCGCCGGTTCAACGCGTACTACGGCGTTCATGTGCAGCATCCCCAGGAATCAGATTTCGTCGCGGTCAAATCGCTGTTGACGCCCCGGGGCGTTTTTGTCGATGTCGGTGCGAACATCGGGCAGATGTGCGTGCTCGCCAGTAGCACCGGCGGCGCCACCCGCTTGCTGGCGTTTGAGCCGACGCATACGCTCGCGTCGGCGTGGCACAAAAACGTCGCTCGAAACCGCGTACCTTGCGCTACGCTCATCCAGGCCGCGTGCGCGTCGCGCAGTGGCACGGTTCGATTCGTCGTCAGCACCCCGATGCACAATCGCATGCTCGACATCCCTGAAACCGATGACGAATACAAGAATGAGATTCCTTATCTGCAGGAGGTCACCTGCGTCACGCTCGACTCCGCCTGCGAGGCAGCCGGCATTGACGAGATCCGTCTGCTCAAGATTGACGTCGAGGGGGCCGAGTTCCAAGTCCTGCGCGGGGCGGTCAAGCTCCTCTCGCGGGGCGCGATCAAGTCGATCTTCATGGAGTTCATTCCCGAGTACATTAAGCTGATGGGGGACGACCACAGCGAGCGGCTTCGATGGTTGACCGGATTCGGATATCATTACGCGTCGATCGACGAGAAGACCGGCCAATTTCTCCCACTCACGGAGCAGCAGGTGATTGACCGGCAGTTTGCAGGCCTGAATATTGTCGCGAGACTGAAAGACTTATGAGCAAATCGAAGGTGGCATTGCAGGTGCTCGCGTCCGAGCCGGATCCGAAGCCCTGGTACGCGGACGGTCTGGAGTTCACCTGCCAGACCTGCGGCAACTGCTGCACCGGCGGACCCGGCTATGTGTGGATGACGCCCGATGAAGTCGCCAAGCTCGCGATCCATCTGAACCTGACTCCTGAAGAGACGATGGAGAAGTACTGCCGCATTGTCGGCCGGCGCGTGAGCCTGAACGAGCACCGCAACGCCGCCGGCGAGTATGACTGCGTCTTCCTCGTCGATAAAAAGATCAAAGATGCGAAGGGTGTCGAACACGTGCGACGCGTGTGCGGCGTGTATCCCGTCCGTCCGCTGCAGTGCCGCACCTGGCCGTTCTGGGACGGCAATCTCAAATCCCAAAAAGCCTGGGACCACGCCGCCGAACGCTGCCACGGCATGGCGGCCGGTGGGCGGAAGTTCAGCCTCGACCAGATCGAACAGATCCGCACCGCCGCCGAATGGCCCAAGCGGCCGCCGACATCGAAGTGATTCCACGACAACAAGGCCGTGTTTGTAATTACATAAATTTCGTCAATCCTTGATCTTCCGTAGCGCCGACCCCTTATGCATCGCAACGTGGTCGGTTTTATCGCTCTGAATCGAATACTGCGGCTCGTTTTTGCTCGCGTGGTGGGTGTACCCTTTGTAATCCGTGTCGCGCGTGTGCACCTTGATGATCCGCCCTCGCACGCGGCCGGCTTCGGAGTTCCACGACACGTGATCACCGACTTTGAGTCGCTTGGTTGGCATCTTTCGTCTCCACGACAATATTCTATGCCGCCAGTTTGAACGGCTCGAACTTGCTCGTCTTCAGCCACGTTTTCAAGGCGTCGAATACTTCCGGGCAGATGCCCGGGCCGGCGTTGCGGGTGAGGATGTCCATGACTTCTTCGCCGGAGAGGTCTTTGCGGTAGGGGCGCTTGGCGGCCAGGGCTTCGTACATGTCGGCCACGCCGAGGATGCGGTAGCTGATGGGGAGCGTGCCCGCCATGAGACCGCGGTGGTAGCCTTTTCCGTCCATGCGCTCGTGGTGCGAGGCGGCCAGGTCGGCGAGGTTTTTGAATCCGGCCACGCGGTTGAGGATGTCGTACGTGTACCGCGTGTGCTTGCGCATCTCGGTGATTTCTTCAGGCGTGAGTTTCCCCGGCTTGTCGAGAATGAGATTGGAAATGCCGAGCTTGCCCACGTCGTGCAGCAGGGCGGCCCGGCGGAGGTAGCGTCGATCAGAGTGGCCAAAGCCGAGCGTCTCGGCGATGCCGACGGAGATTTCTGCGACGCCTTCCGAGTGGCGACACGTCCACGGGCTCTTGGCGTCGATCACCTGAGCAAAGGCCGACGCGATGCGGTCGAGCGCGCCCTCGTCGGCGGCGAGAATCTGATCTGCGGGCTCAAAGCTCATGACCGACTTACGCGGATCGTTGCCGGCCAGTTCCTGCCAGAACGCGGTGTCGCTCTCCATCGAGGTGAAGACGCGGACCATTTCCGGATCGAACCACGTGCCGCTCCGCTCACGGGCCATCTCCATCGCGGCTTCGAGTCCCTGCTCGCGGATAAAGACCTCAGCGGTTTGGGCGAGTCCGAGGATGCGGGCGAGGAAGGGGATTTCTTCGCCGGCGAGCCCGTCGGGATGGCCGAGGCCGTCCCAGTGTTCGTCGAGCGCGCGGATGGCCAATGCGGTGGACTCGGGCAGCCGGAGTTGTCGCGCGATGTTCTCACCTCGCTCGCAGCGAATTTGCGTGAGCTCCTTCGCCTGCTTCTGGCCGACCATCGCTACCTGCAGCAGCTTTGACGCGCGGCGAAACAGCGAACCGTGCGGCGCGACGTGCCGTGCGATGTAGCCGATCGACCGGCTCACGTGTGACCAGTCGACGGTCTTTACGTCGCGCTTGGCGGCCCGGTCGTCCGACCCGAACAGGTAACACATTTTGCTCGCGTTACTCGAGCAGCCGAGATCTTTGAGCAGCAGTCCATAGAAAAGCGCGGACGATTCCGCTTCCGCCAATCCCAACTCGCGGGCGATGCGCATGCCGAGCATGCAGGAGCGTGCGGCGTGGCCTTCAGGTTGGCCTTCGGTGATATCCAGCGCGTACGACATGGCGCCGATCACTTCCGATAACTTGATCTGGATCGCCGGGTCGGCCGCGGGAATTTGGTCGGTCAGTTTCATGGGTGTACATCTCCGCGCCGTTGTGGTTGAGGTTACGCCGCCAGCGCGATCGGGCACGAGTGGTTTTCGTCGATCCAGGTTTTGAGCGCTTCAAACGACAGTGGACAAAGGCCCGTGCCGGCGTGGCCGGTGAGGATGCTCATGACCTCTTCGCCGGTGAGATCAGCGCGGTACGGGCGCTTGGCGGAGAGGGCTTCGTACATGTCGGCCACTGCCAGAATGCGGGCGGCCAACGGGAGCGTGCCGGCGTACAGGCCTCGATGGTAGCCTTTGCCGTCCATGCGTTCGTGGTGCGACGCGGCTAGCTCCGCCAGGTGGCGGAAGCCGGCGACGCGGATCAGGATCTCGTGCGTGTAGTGCGTGTGCTTGCGCATCTCGCACATCTCGGCGGGCGTGAGCTTGCCGGGCTTGTCGAGGATCGTGTTGCTGATGCCTAGCTTGCCCACGTCGTGCAGCAACGCGGCCCGGCGCAGGTGCCGCTGCTCTGCGAAGTTCAGCCCCAGTACGTTAGCCATGCCAACGGCGATTTCGGCGACGCCCTCTGAATGCCGGCGGGTCCACGGCGATTTCGCGTCGACGACTTGGGAGAACGCCTGCGCGATTCGATCAAGCGAGCCGTCGTCGGCGGCGAGAAGGGTATCTTGCGGCTCATAGCCGGCGACGGCGCCTTGCGGGTCTTTATGGTTGAAGTCGATCCAGAACGCGGTGTCGTGACGCAGATGCGAGAAGGCGCGAACGAGCTGCGGATCGAACCACGTGCCGCTGAGCTGCGCAGTCATTTCAATTGCGGCGTCGATGCTGGAATCGCGGAGCAGGAGCTCGGCGGTCTGCGCGAGACAGAGGATGCGGGCCAGAAGCGGAATCGCTTCGCCGCGAAGGCCCTCGGGAGAGCCTTCGCCGTCCCAGTGTTCGTCAATGGCGCCGATCGCTACGGTGCTGGCCTCAGGCAATTGCAGTTGCTGGGCGATGGTCATGCCGCGGTGGGGGCTGATCGGCCGGCGCGAATCGAACAGCATCGCCAGCCGCGACGCGTTGCTGGCGCAGCCGACGTCTTTCAGCAGCAGGGCGTAGAAGAGGGCGGAGGAGTCTTTCTCGTTAAGGCCCAGCTCGCGGCCGATGCGCATGCCAAGCATGCAGGCGCGGGCGGCGTGGCCTTGCGGTTGTCCTTCGGTAATGTCCAGCGCGTACGACATGGCGCCGATCACTTCCGATAACTTGATCTCGATCGGTGCTTCGCGGTCGATGGCCTCTGCCGACACTGACATGCATTCCTCCGCAACGTCCATCGGAACAGTACGGTGGCTCACTAAGTGATGAATTTGCGTTGACGGGTGTATCGGACGGGCCGATTCGACTGTTTGTGACGGCTGTGACATCTGTACAACTTGCATCCCGCCACCACACCGCCAGAATGGGCGGACTCAACCCCCAGACGGAGCGAAAATGGCCTATCTCCTCGGCATCGACATCGGCACCAGCGGCACGAAAACCCTTCTCTGTAACGAGGCCGGCAAAGTGCTTGCCACCGCGATGGCGGAACACCGAATCTTCTCGCCGAAGCCGGGCTGGTCGGAACAGAATCCGGAGGACTGGTGGACGGCGTGCTGCACGGCCACCAAGGCGGTGCTGAAAAAGGCGAAAGTGAAACCGGCCGACGTGAAAGCGATCGGCCTAAGCGGGCAGATGCACGGGAGCGTCTTTGTCGGAGCGGGCGAGAAAGTGCTGCGCCCCGCGCTGCTGTGGAACGATCAACGCACGCAAAAACAGTGCGACGAAATCACCGCCAAGGCCGGAGGACGCGAGGCGCTGATCGACCTCGTCGCCAATCCCGCCCTCACCGGTTTCACCGCGCCCAAGATTTTGTGGGTGCGCGAGAACGAGCCGAAAGTGTACGAAAAAACCCGCCAGATCCTGCTGCCCAAAGATTACATCCGCTTCCGCATGACCGGCGAGTTTGCGACCGAAGTCTCCGATGCGTCCGGCACGCTACTGCTGAACGTGGTAAAGCGCGAGTGGAGCGGCAAGCTGCTGTCGATCTTGAAGATCGATCCGAAACTGCTCCCGCGCGTGATGGAGTCGCAGGAGATCACCGGAACGATCAGCGCCGTCGCCGCCAAAGCCCTCGGCTTGGCCGAGGGAACGCCCGTGGTTGGTGGCGCGGGCGACCAGGCTGCAGGCGCCGTCGGTAACGGAATCGTGCGAGCCGGAATCGTCAGCGCCACGCTCGGCACAAGCGGCGTGATCTTCGCACACTCCGATCACCCCGTGCTCGACCCGCGCGGCCGCGTCCACACGATGTGCCACGCCATCCCCGGCAAGTGGTGCGTCTTCGGCTGCATGCTGTCGGCCGGCGGGAGCTTTCAGTGGTTCCGCAACCAGATGGGCGCGAGCGAAATCGTCGACGCGAAAAAGCAAAGCCGCGACCCGTACGAGCTGCTGATCGAAATCGCCGAGACGGCCCCGGCCGGTAGCGAAGGGCTGTACTTCCTGCCGTACCTCACCGGCGAGCGCTGCCCGCACCCCGATCCGAACGCCCGTGGCGCATGGATCGGACTCACCAGCCGCACCACGCGGTCGATGATCGTCCGTAGCCTGCTCGAAGGCGTCACCTACGGCATGCGCGACATGCTGGAAATCATGCAGGGCATGAAGATTCCCACAAAAGAAGTCCGCGCCAGCGGCGGCGGGGCGAGAAGCGACTTCTGGCGACACCTGCAGGCCGACGTATACAAGCAGCCGATCGTGCTCACCAACGCCGAGGAAGGCCCCGCGTACGGCGTGGCGATCCTGGCGGGCGTCGGCACCGGCGCGTGGAAGAGCGTCGACGAAGCGTGCGCGTCATCTATTAAGCAAACGACCAAAATAAGTCCGAACGCCAAACGTTCAGCGGTGTACGACAAGCATTTTGCGGTCTACGACAAGCTGTACGGCGACCTGAAAGAACGATTCGTCGAGATGACGAGCGTGGGCTAGAACTGTCGCGGAAGGAAACTGTTCATGAAACGCTGGTTGAAGCAGGCTAGCTTAGGGCTTCTTCTGTCGGCAGCGTCATCGGCAGCGCCGGTGTGGGCAGATGCTGCGGCGCCGCGGCCGCGTCCCAATGTGATCGTGATTCTGGCGGACGATCTCGGCTACGCCGACGTCGGTGCGCAGGGCCTGAGCGCGGACGTTCGCACGCCAAATATTGATTCGATCGCCGCGAGTGGCGCGCGGTTTACGCAGGGGTATGTGTCGTGTCCGGTCTGCTCTCCGTCGCGCGCCGGGTTTCTCACGGGTCGATACCAGGAGCGGTTCGGGCACGATTACAACCCCGGCCCGGACGCGCCCAACAACTTCGGCCTGCCGCTGGATCAGGTGACGATCGCGGATCGGATGAAGGCGGCCGGCTACGCGACGGGGCTGGTCGGCAAGTGGCACGAGGGTTCTACGCCGGACCGGACGCCGACCAAGCGCGGGTTTGATGAGACGTACGGATTTTTAGGCGGCTCCCACCAGTACCTCGGCAACAACAGGCTGGGCGCCAACCGCGAGAATGCCATTCGGCGGAACAATGTTCCCGTGCCTGAGCCGGAGTATCTCACTAACGCAATCAGCCGCGAGGCCGTGGCATTTATCGACCGGCACAAGGGGGAGCCGTTCTTCCTGTACGTGCCGTACAACGCCGTGCATCAGCCGCAGGAAGCACCCCAGAAATATCAGGACCGATTCGCCGACGTGAAGGACAAGAAACGTAAGCTCATGCTCGCGATGCTCAGCGCCGAAGACGACGGCGTGGGCGAAATTCTCGGAAAACTTAAAAAGGAAAATATCGAAGACAACACGCTCGTCTTTTTCTTCAGCGATAACGGAGGGCCTACGTCAAAGAACGGTTCGCGCAACACGCCGTTGGCCGGCTTCAAGGGACAGGTGTGGGAAGGCGGCATTCGGATCCCGTTCATGGCCAAGTGGCCGGGTCACATCAAGCCAGGGCAGGTGCTCGATCAGCCGGTGATTTCGCTGGATATCCTGCCTACGGCGTTGGCGGTCGTCGGCGACAGCTCCCCGTCCAAGGTTCCGCTCGATGGCGTGAATCTGTTGCCGCTGCTTGAAGGCAAAACCGTCGATCGGCCGCACGACGTGCTGCACTGGGAGTTCGCCCCGCAGTGGGCCGTGCGGGCCGGCGATCTGAAGTTGGTCGGCTTCGCGAATGACCCGCCCAAGCTCTTCGATCTGAAGGCGGACGTCTCCGAACATCACGACCTCGCCTCCGCCCGCCCGGCCGATACCAAGCGGCTGCTCGCCCTCCACGAGCAGTTCAGCGCAACGCTTCCGCCGCCGCTGTGGGCACCTGACAAGAAATTCCGCCGCCCGCGCGACGAAGCGATGCAGCGGCCCACGACGCAAGAAGCCGACGACACGCCCGAACCATAAGCGGCATGTCGAACGCGGTCCGCCGACTTCTCTTAAATCCTGCGCGCGCCTAAACTCATGGCCATCTTTACCGGGAGGACCATGAAAACTCTGTCACTGATCGCGTTGCTCGTACTCGTTGCTACCCAGGCGTTCGCGGCCGACCCCGCTCCAGCCACTCAGCCAACTTCGCGGCCGACGGAGCCGCTCATCGGCGCGATGCGCGTTACCACGCTGGAGGGGATGTCATTTCTCAACATCCAGATCGAAACTTCGCTCCAGACGATTGGGAAGGATGCCGAGCCAACGATCGACAAGCTCATCGATCTGCTCAAGGCGAACAAGATTCACCCGTCCGGCGGCGTGGTCTTCCGCTACCTGCCGGGCTTTAAGATGGACGGGCCGTTCCAGCTGCAGATCGGCTTTCGCGTCATGCCCGGTACGCAGGCGCCTGCCGGCACAACCGTGGAAACACTGCCCGAATTCCGGTGCGCCACGGTGAACTACACTGGCCCGATGACGCGACTCAAGGAAGGATACGGCGCAGCTTTCCGCGCCATCAGCGAGGCGAAACTGAAGCCCGCGCCCGAATTCCGCGAAGCGTACTTCTATTGGGAAACATTCGACTCGTATAACAATGTGACCCAGATCCAAATCGGCGTGGAGTAGGATTGCAACTGAACGCCAAGACGCCAGGCCCGCCAAGTCTTTCGGAAGACGCGCTAGCGGCCTTGTCTTTCCTTGGTGTTTTGACCTTGGCGTTCTTGGCGTCTTGGCGTTCGCAACATTTCGGAAAGGAACCATGCATCATCTGATCTTCCTCCTCGGCACCATCGCCGCGATCCTGATCGGGGCCGGCGTACTGCACCTGATCCCGCGCATGGGCACACCGGGCCAGAAAATCGCAGAGGCCCTCTGCCGCGCACCGGGACTCGACTGGGTCATCACCTACTTCACGATCCTCCCCATGTTCGTCGGCCCCGCGATGTTCGGCTGGCGAGGCTTCATCCTCGGCGTGGCCGGGCAGGTGATCGGCATGAAAATCTGGGAATGGCTGCACGAACTCGCCAACCGCGACGCGATGGCCGGGCCGCGGATCGTGAAGGTCATCAACGCCCGCGTCGGCTTCTTCCGCAACGCGACGGCCACGTGGTGCACCGCGTTCGTCACGCCCCTCTTCTGGTTCATCCGGCTGGGCGAAACGTTCGTCTACCCGCCGCTCCACTGGCTGGTGGGCCTGCCCAAGTACGACAGCCGCGACTGGGTCAACGTCAGCCGCCAGAAATTTTCGGGACTCGTCGGCCACGATCTCATCTGGTGCCTCTACTGCGACTGGATGACCGGCGTCTGGTCGCTGGGCACAGAGATGCTCCGCAACGTCGAAAGCTTCTGGTGCCCCATCCGCTTCCGCAGCGACAAAAAGTGCGACAACTGCAAACAGGATTTCCCCGACGTCGCGAGCGGCTGGGTCGACGCGCATGGCACCATGGCGGACGTGACGAAAGTGCTCGAAGAAAAATACCCGGGCCCGGACAACGTGAACGGCTGGTTCGGGCATCCGGTGCGGCTGACGGTGAAGGGGAAAGAGTTAGCCACGGATGGAGCCAGATGAACACGGACAAGAATTCGTAGGGCGGGATAGCAATCCCGCCGTCGTTGCAATTGCGGCGGGATTGCTATCCCGCCCTACACAGATTCGGGAGGGGAGCCTTGCGAATTCGATTGACTCTGATGCTGGCATTGGCGTTTGCAGGCTGCGCCGCGCCCAAACCCGCGGCCCGGCCTGCACTCATACCATCCAACGCCGAACTGATCGACCGCCTCGTGCTCATCGGCAACGACGAGTTCGCCGTCCGTTCCAACATCATCGGCATGGGCGACGACGGGCAGGGCGCAATGCCCAAGGGCCTGCTGAAAATGCAGGACCCGGAGATGAAGCCCGCCGACGCGATGGCAGAGCTCGCGCGGCGCGGCGTCGACGCAATGCCGGACTTGCTGGCGCACGTCGACGACGCGCGGCAGACCAAGGCCGTCGTCGAGGGGATGATGGGCATCGCGTATTCGGCCCGCTACGACTGGAACATTCGCACCACCGGCAGGCGGCGGGGCGTCACCGATGATTGGTTCGGTTGGGAGAACAAGGACCCCAAGGCGCCGGACTACGATCCCTCGATCGTCGTTCATGAGCCCAAGGACGCGAACCCGTACCACGTCGCCGTGGGCGACCTTTGTTACAACCTGATCGGCCAGATTGTCAACCGCGACTTTCGGTCCATCGCATACATCCCCAGCGGCAATACGTGTGTCGCGTCGCCCGTGCAAAGCCCGTCGCTCGCCGCAGCAGTACGAAAGGAGTGGGGCGGGCTGACCGCCGCCACGCTCAAGCAGCGGCTGCTTGCCGACTTTGCGCATCCTGACACGCCGCAGCGCGAGCGGAGCTCCGCGTCTGTCCTGGCCAAGTACTACCCCGACGATCTTCCCGCCGCAATTACGATCCGATTGAACCTGCCGCACTACGACGCCCGTAAGGCCGAGGATGAGGTGCACGATCTTACGATGTACCGCGACGATACCGACGAGTGGAAGCAGGATCTGCACGCGTATTACAACGCGGCGTCGCCGATCGATCGCGAGGGATTGCTGGACACGCTGCGCGATTATCGCGGGGCCAACGAACGTCATATCGCGCCTGAAAAGCTCCTGCTGGAACTCATGCCGACACTGAATAGCGGCGGCCCGCTGCCGTGGACGGCCGTCAATTTAAGAAACACCGAATTGTTTGTAGACTCACTCGAGCCGCTGCAATCGCCCGCTGTTGAGCGGGCGTTGTACGACTGCTTCCGAAAGAACAGCACGAGTCACGCCGAGCGATGGGACGGGCACGACGGATTGGCGCAGACGGTGATGATCGGCCTGAAGCATCGGTCGCACGACGCGGACATTCTGGCCTACCTTCGCCGGCGGCTGACGGAGCTGAAAAATCAGGACGACGTACACGACGCAAAGGAAATGATTGCCGATTTCGAGAAGAAGTGATCGGCCGGGAGAAAGCTATGCGAACACTCGTAGGTTTCGGCGCGTCCTCCATGCAAGGCACCGGCGACTCGCAGGGCGGGTTTTTCTCACGGCTTGAGCGATCGGGCGCACTGCCGACCACGAAATTCATCAACGCCGGCAAGGGCGGAAACACGACGCGGGATATGCTGGCGCGGGCGGGGGAGCTCGCGGCCCATCGGCCTTACGATTTGGTCGTCATGCTTGGCTGTAACGATCTGCCGCGGGATGGGGATGTGTCGCCGCATGTTGAGCGCCGCGTGCCGCTGGCGGAATACGGGCAGAACCTGGCGGCGATCTTGCCGGCGATTCGCGGGGAGCGGTCGTTGTTCATCTCGTCATTCCTCATGTCGCCGGCCAAGGGGATGCGGCCGGAGACGTTTGAGCAGTACATGACCGTGGCGATCTCACTGGCGAAAGAAAACGGATATGAGGTCTGGGATTTCTATCGCGAATCGCTCGGCTACATCTCCACCCACTGGGCCAACGACGGCGTGCACATGAAAGACAGTGGTCACGAGTTGGTGGCGAAGGAATTGGCGGTCCGGCTGAAATGAACGCCAAGACGTCGAGCGATGTACCACGAATCGACCATCGTCATCCTGAGCGTACTCGCGAAGGATCTGGCATCGATTGACGACTGCCGCAGATCCTTCGCGAGTACGCTCAGGATGACGTTCGCTAAAGAATTGTCCGAACTCTTATCGGACCCACACCAATCTCCCCCTGATCGTTTGCATTTACCCAGATTGAATTGGAAATCCTTCTTGGGTCACACAGCGGCCCGGGAGCGAATCCGTGGAACTGCCAGAAACACTTTTCGAAGAGATCACGGGCGAGGCCAGTGCGCCCGTTTACGACGCAACTGACGAACGCCGGAAACATCCGCGCGTGGGATTCGGCAGCCGGGCGAGGATTTTCCCGCTGATCGAAAACGCCGGCGGGCGCGGGTGCGCGGTGATGATGCGCGATCTGTCCCGCGGCGGCGTGGGGTTCCTCTTTAATCACAAGCTGGAAATTGGCGACGAATTCATCATTCTCATCCCGCGGCAGGAAGGGCCATCGGTACAGATTCAGTGCATGACGCAACGGTGCGAGCCGGGCGGCACGGGCGGGATCAGTTTTGTCGTCGGCGCGTCGTTCGAACTGGTGCTCGATGAGACTTCGTCGCCGCTGAATCGGCCGGACGCGGAAGGGCAGACCGCCGGGCCGACGCATTGGCCGGGCACGGTGGAGGAAGTCGCTCGCGAATCGTTCGCGACGTCGATGTACAAGTGCGTGTCGTCGATCGCGATGTTCGACCGGTCGGCGATGCGGATTCGCAATCGCCTGAAGTCCAACGCCGCGCTCGCCGCGGAGGCGAAGGAATCGGCGGACAACACTGAAATCATGACCAAGACCAACCAGGCCGCGAAGACCGACGCGCCCGCCACTAGCGAGACGGCCCCGGCCGCTGAGGCGGCGGTGGCGCTCCCGAGCTATCCGATCATTGAAGCGCCGGCCCCGGTTGATGCGAGCCGCCCGCACACGTCGCTCTTCGCAGCAGCGGGCGCGGAAGCGACGATCGACGTCACCGCGACACCGGTTACGGACGTCCCTGCCTCGACACACGTGGTGACCACCGTTTCCACGCACGTTGAAATGACGGTTGAAACGACCGTCGATTCCGTGGTCGAGTCGACGATCGAGATGTCGATGCAAATGCCCGCTCCGGTCCAGGTGATGGCGCCGGTGATCGAGCCGGTCGCTGTGGTTGAGACGATCGCGTCGCAGATGACCGGCGTAATGGGCGCGGCCGCGTTTGCCGCGATCCCGGTGATCGCTACGCCGGTCGCGCCGATGCAGGCGAAGGTTCAGATGCCGGTTCAGTCACCGGTGATCGCGCCTGCGGCGGTGGTGGCTGCTCCGAAGTCGCCGGTCGCCCGGCCGAGCAAGCCCGCCGCGGCCGCTGCGCCGAAGAGCCAGTCCGACGTGGTGTTGCCGTGGGAGATGGACGCGCCGGCAAAAAAGTCTGACGCCGCGCAGGGTTCAAGCGAGTCGCAGACGCCCGTCGCGGCGGCCGCTTCGAACGGGGACGCACGGGAGTCGCTCAGCGTGTTCATCGCGCCGCTCACCTGCCGCCGGGTTCGTCGTCGCCGGTAAGCGGACGGTGGGGCGTTTCAATTCTTTCGACGGCATAGCGTCTCGCGTGCCGTATGATTTGTAGGGTGGGGTTCATCCCCACCATGAGAAGAAAAGAAGGTGGGGATGAACCCCACCCTACAGAACTGGAATACTGTGTTCTACCAACTCAACGACTCCTTCATCGTGAAATCCGACCTGCCGACGACGTGGAAGTTTTTCTCGATGGCCGAGAATCTGCCGCGGATTACGCCGTCGTGGTTGAAGTTCACGCTGCTGACGCCGGCGCCGATTGAAATCAAGCAGGACACGGTGCTGGATTACAAGATCAAATCCAACGGCCTGCCGCTGCGGTGGCGGTCGCTGATCGTGGCGTGGGAGCCGATGAAAATGTTCATCGACACGCAGGCCCGCGGGCCGTACGCGAGTTGGGTACACCGGCACACGTTCGAGCAAACGCCGGAGGGCGTGCTGTGCGGCGACCAGGTGACGTACAAACTGCCGGGCGGGCCGATCGGCCGCGTGGTGAATTCGCTGATGGTGAAACGGCAGCTGACGGAAATCTTCCGGTACCGTCGCAAGATGATCACGCAGGAACTGGGTTGGGTGAGGGCGGTGCAGGACGACGTAACGGTGACGCGAGTCTAGTCGTCCATCGATAAATCTTCGGTTGAATCAGCCGACGGGGGGACGGGCCCGCTTTTTTTAGGCGGGTGGGTCACGCCGTTTTGGAGAAAGGGTCGGGGGTCGCCGCCTTCTGCAAGACGTGCTTGCCGAGCTCAAGACGGGTCACCACCTGATCCATGTCGCTCGGCCGTTTGGCAGGGCGAGTGGCGATGCATTCCATGATTAGATTACTCACGGCCGGCGGCACGCGCGGGTTCAACTCCGACGGCGACTGGATCGTCGCGTCGAGCAGGAAGCTGTTGTCGCCTTTTTTGTTCACGGTGTAGAGCGTGGGGATGTGCCGGCCGGTCACGCACCAGTAGAGCGTCGCGCCCAGGTTGAACACGTCGGTCTGCACGGTCACCGGGCGGCGATCAACTTGCTCGGGCGCGATGAAGTCGGGCGTGCCCTGGATGCGTTCCTTGATCGTGCCGATTTTACAGCTTTGGCCGTAGTCGATGACCTTCGCCACGCCCTTGCTGGACAGGACGATGTTGTTCGGTTTCATGTCGCAGTGCACGTAGCCCATCTGGTGGATGGCCTTCATGCCGTGTGCGACCTGGATGAAACAGTCCACGATCTGCAGCATGGTGGTGGGCAGCTTCACGTCGAGGGCTTTGCCTTCAACGTACTCCATCACCATGAAGGCTTCGCTCACCTTCAGCAGCATGGTCTTTACAATTTTTAGATCAAAGGCTTTGCGGAGATTCGGATGCGTAAATTGGCGGCAGAGCTCAAACTCGGTCTCCATCTGCTCGATGAACCGGAGATCCTTGGCTTCGGCGCGGATGACGTGTTTGAGGGTGTAAATCTGCTTCGTGGCAGGATCGCGAACGGCGTAGATCTTGCTACGCGCGCCTTCCCCCAGCGATTCGATCACTTCATAGTGAAGCAGCTTTTGAGCCATGACACTGCACGACCACCGATTTAAGCCTTCCCCACTGCCCGGTAGGCGGATATCGCGGGCAGGATGGTCACTCCGTGCGGTGGATAATGAATATTATGATGCCAACCGCGGCAGCAGACCAGAAAGCTTAGTTTTTACGAATTTTCGACTGCCGGAAGAACCAACCGAGATGTGACCATCCCCGCAGACTTCTCTCCCGACAGTGTGAACATTAGGTAAAGGGCGCGACAATAGCAAGTGATACTGGTCTACAAGCCGATTCTCGCACGGTGTTTCAGTGCTGTTTCAGTAACGGAGTGGGATTTGTCAAAAAGTGACACTTCCTTACTTCAGTAGCTGCCCGCGGAAGGCGGAAACCGGGAAGTACCGCCCGATCTCGACCGCGTGGTTGGCCGGCTGGTCGGTGATCATCATTACCTTGTCGGCGTCGATCTTGAACTTGGCCTGCAGGCTCGAGACAAGCATTCCCAGGCGCTGCATCTGTACAGGCGTCGGCAGGTTCTGGTGGAAGTCGCCGATCAGGCAGATGCTGATGCAATTGGGGTCGATCGCCTTGGCGCCGGGAGGGGCGGCCGGTGGTTGCTGGTCGGTCCAGCGCTGGCTGATCTGAATCTCGCCGTCCAGGCTTCCTTCGCCGTTACCGATGACGAAGTGGTCGCCCAATCCGCCCGGCCGCTGAGCCAGGGTGAGGGCGCTGCCGTCGGGGCTCGCGCTGTGGTGAATGTAGATGTACCGCCAGCGGCCGATAGTCGCCGGAATGTGCGTGTCGAAGATCGGGCCGAAGGTGTCGGCGGTATCGACGGCGAACAGATTGCTCGGGCGGTCGGGCCGAAGCTGGCTAGGCTCGAGTGCCAGCAGCAGGGCGCTGGTGAGCGTCAGCACGACGACGAGCGATCCGAAGACCACAACTTTCCGCTTGTTGGCCGGTTCGATTGCCTTGGTTTTGGCCGGAGCGCGCTTCGAAGTGCGAGTAGTTTTGCTCACCGTTTGAATCCCAGAAAACCCACGACCAGCGCCCGGCGTCCCATAAAACCGGCTGCGGCGTTCAAGAAACTACATCGGCGAACGTGCCGCAACCCGTGCAGTGTATTTTGTCAGGAGTGCAATCAGGACGAGAAAGGGCAGAATCCCCGCTCCATCGCGGCGATTCAGGAGGTGGCAGCGGCTCGGAACAACCGATCGACATCCATGTCTGTCGGAGGAACCGCTGCGCGCATTAAACCACTCCCTGCTCAGGAGTTCAAGCAGAATTGGATCCAGAATTATTTCGTGAGTTCGGAAAGTTGCTGGTTCGTCAGCGTCTTGTACGTGCCGCCGGTTTTGCTCGACAGGTCCTGCAGCGCCTGGCTCGGGCGGTCCTTGCCGAGGGAGAAGCCGAAGATCCTGGCGCCCTTAGGAGCGGCGGCCATCACCTTGGCGACGAACTCGTCGTCCAGGTCGTCGCCCTTGCCGGTGGCGAGGATGATCACATCAGGCTTCGCCGCGGCGGCGAGCTTTAACGCGGGGATGGCGTTGCTCGATCCGAACGCGCCGATGTCGTCGAGCTTGCGGGTGAGTTCATTCACCGAAATTTCGCCGGCGACTGTGGTGCCTTTTTCCGGATACGCGAGGGTTTCGCTGCGGACTTCCCAGAACAGCACCTGGAATTTTCGGTCGGCCGTGAGGGATTGCACGGACTTGATGGTGAGCGCCTTCAAGTCGCTGAAGACGTTTTGTGAGCCGCTTCCGCGGTCGAGCACGAAGACGACGGTCTGGGCCGAGTCGAGCTTCACGCCGGCGAAGTTGGGACCGGAGATCGCTGCGCTCGTTCCATTGTTGCCGCTGCTGCTGTTGGAGTTGCCCGATCCACCCTTGGCACTGCCGGATCCGCCAGTGCCGCTCGAGCCGCCGCTGGTGACGGTCGTGCCGTCGGGATTGGCGGGCGAGCCGCTGTCGCCGCCGCCGCGACCGAAGAGCGCCCAGATGAGGACGATCAGCAGCAACAGCACGCCGCCGCCGATCGCGCCGTAGATCGGCAGCATGTTCTTCTTCTTGTTGCCTTGATCGATCGACGGCGACGAATGGCGCAAGCGTTTCGATTGCAATCCGCTGCCGGCGAGCCCGGACGATGCGACGATGTCGGCCAAGTCATCCAGCCCCGTACCCGGCGTAGCTTCGGTGGTGCCGGTCTGCCGCCAGAGCGTTTTTGAAGCGGCCTCAGGTTGCGTGGCGACTCCGCCGCCCGCATCGAACGACTCGCGGGCTGATTTCGGAACCGTCTGGATCGTGCCGCAATGCTGGCAGCGACAAACGCCGCCGGCGAAGGCTTCGTCCATCGTGAGCTCGGTCTGGCAGTTGCTGCAGGTGATCGTGATCATTCAGTCATCTCAAGGCTGCCACATGTAATAAAAACCGGTAGGCAGAAAAGACCGTTCGCCGGGTAATTGTAATTGTACCACGTTGGCTTGGGGATTTTGCATCGATGATGACGCATAGATCGACCCGCTGTACGAATAAGGACGTCGGAAGATCACGACTTTGGCGTTCGGTGCGTTGCCCAGATGCTTCGCCACGTCGATTGCATCGTCGAGCAGCCCGGTTTCGTCAGCCAAGCCGAGCTCGACCGCCTTCATGCCGCTGAAGACTCGGCCGTCCGTCACGGTGCCGAAATCCTCGTCCTTGATCGTCCGGTGCTCGCGAACGATCGATTTAAACCGCACGAAATACTCGTCGACCATGCCCTGCATGATTTTGCGGTCCTCATCGTCCAAGGGCTTGAACGGCGAGCCAAGGTCCTTGTTCCTAGCGGATTTGATCGCTTCCGACTTCAGCCCTATCTTGCTCATCGTCCCGCTGGCGTCGAACGTGTTGAAGATCACGCCGATGCTCCCCACGATGCTGGTCGGCTGCACCACGATCTTGTCGGCCGCGCAGGAGATGTAGTAGGCGCCGCTGGCGCACACTTCCTGCGTGCTGGCGACGACCGGCACGTGCGTCTTCTGTTTGTAGCGGAGGAGGATCGTGTACATCGCATCCGAGCAGCTCACCGTGCCGCCGGGCGAGTTCACGCGAAGGACGACCGCCTTCACCGACTTGTCATTCGAGATGTAATCGAGCTGCTGCTGGAAGAGGCTCATCGGATTTTCCGTCGGCTGCAGCAACCCACCCGTTTGCGCATTGGCCAGCAGCCCGTCAATCGGAATGACCACGACTTTCCCGCCGCCAAATCCGCCGCCCGGTTTGAGTTCCACTTCTTCGAGGTCGGCCGTGAATTTCACCGGCGTGATCAAGAAGCTGGGCGTGCCGCACCCGGCGAGGAGGCAGAGCAGCAACAGCAACCACGACTTATAAACCATGTACGACTCCAGAATGGCAACTCACTCGCCGGACCCTAGAATCGTACCCGATGGCGTATCGCGTGAGCAAAGCCGATTTCGCCTCGATCGTGCAACAGGCGATCGAGGAACTACCCGAGGACTTCATCTCGGCCGTCGAAGACGTCAGCATCGAAGTGATGGACCGCCCCACGCCGCAGCTTCTTTCGCGCTTGGGCACGAAGCGTTTCGGCCTGCTGATGGGCCTCTACACCGGCGTCCCGCGAACGCGTCGCAGCGTCGAAGACTCCGGGCGCCTGCCGGATTCGATTTACCTGTTTCAGCAGAACATCGAGCAGGTCTGCAACACCGAGGCGGATTTAGTCGAACAGATCCGCGTTACGCTGCTGCACGAGATCGGGCATTATTTCGGGCTAGGCGAGGACGACCTGACGCGGCTGGGATATGGATAAAGCCGTCGAACGAATAGTCACTGACAACGTGGTTGAGAATCCGCGAAGGTCAAGAATGTCATCCTGAGCGTACTCGCGAAGGATCTGCGTCAACCGTAGATCGACGCCAGATCCTTCGCGGGTACGCTCAGGATGACATGGTTTCGATCTCGATCGCTTGATGACTTCTAAATACGCTCTCGGGAGTGCAACGCTTCTTGGGTGACAATTCGCGAAGAATCACTTCATCCCGCGAATGATGAATTCCACCGTCTCTTCAACCGGCACGAAATCAAAGTTCGAGAGGTTCAGCGCGATCATCGCAAACCCGATGCCCACGTGGATGAGCTGCCAGGCGGGCACCTTCGGGTTCATGTCTTTGCGGAACACGCCGCTGGCTTGGCCGGCTTCTACGATCTGGACGAAGAACTTTTCGATATCGCCGTAGTGTTCGCGCATGACCGACAGCACTTTTCGGTCGCGGCTGTTGGCCAGCGCGCCGTGGATGACGTGGTACGCGTCGGAGAGTTGTCGCAGGTGGTTGGGGAACTCGCTGGCGACGAGGCGGATCTGCTCGGCCGGGTCGGCGCCGCGGTCGATCAGCTTGGCCCAGTTTTGCATCGTCTGGTGGCTCATCGCGCGGGTGATGGCGACGAACAGTTCCTGCTTGCTCTTGAAGTGACGATAGAGAATCGGCTCGGTCACGCCGGCCGCCTCGGCGATGGCGGCGGTGGTGGTGGCTTCATAGCCGAACCGTGCGAATAGCTTTGTTGCTACTTCAATCAACTGCTCGCGCCGTTGCGGCGCTTTGAGTCTGCTGCCCATGATGGAGGCAGGTATATGGGCAGGCACTAACTTTTGCAAATGGTAAAGCGAAAAAGCCTAGTGTTTTCGGAAGAGCAGCACGTACACGATCACCGCTGCCGAGTTCACCAGCGTGAGAATCGCGGCTTTTCCAAGGAATTCGCGGACGGCGTCTGACGATGCGTTGACGGGGGCGTTGATCCATTCCAGCGGGCGGAGCCACAGTGGCAGCGGGCCGGGCAGTTCGTCGGTTTCGGGCTCGTCGGCGACGGCGGCCAGCAGGCCGTCACGCTCGGCGGGGGCGTCGGCGGTCGTGGAATGCTCCTCGGCCGTCGCGTCACCGGCGGCGCGGGCGGCTGCGAGGTGCGGCGACAGGATCTGGTCGGCCTCGGCGGCAACCTTGCTGTCGATGTCCATCGACGCGGCCTTGCTTCCTTCGTCGGTCGACGCGCCGCTCAGCACGGCGTCGAGCGCGGCGGCGTTGTCGGCGTGCGATTCGGCGGCGGCGGTTGCAGCGGCAGCGGCGGCCTTGTCCTTCTCGTCGAATAGCTTGTCGATCGCACGCCGGCGCGGTGTTTCAGCGGGCGGGGCTGAATCAGCGATCGGGGCGCTTGTCGCATCGGGCGAGGTCGCCGACGGTTCGTTCGTTTTCGCGATGATGTCGGCTGCCGCGTCCTTCGATCCCGCAGCGGCCTCGGCCCGCGCGAAGGCTTCCTTTTCTGCGTCACCCATCGGCGCGGGGGCGATCGCCGGATCAGCAGGGGCTTCGGCATCGGATTCGGTCAGCAATCGGTCAATTTCGTCCCCGGCGAGTTGCGCAAGGAGATCGTCGGCGCTCGTGGCGCTGGCGGGCGGTTTTTCCATTGGATCGGGGAGGTCCACGACGGCCTGTCCCATGCAAACTCCTTTTGCTCTCCGTATTACTTCGGCTGATGGGGGCATCAACTGAGGCAATACTCGCGCATCCTGCGCTCTTATCGGACGTCGAATCGCATCTTAACCCCGGTTTTTCGCGGCTGCAATGAAAAGTTGACCCCAAAGCCCACCGCCTGATAATCCCTCGCGTGGCAAGGCGGTTTCATGTCGAGCAGGTCAGGCCCGGCGAAAACCGCCTGGGCCGCGATGCGTCCCATCACGCCCGAATCGTCCTGCGGCTCCAGCCCGGTGACGAAGTCCAACTCTTCGACGACGGCGGAAACATCGGAAGCGGAACGATTCTCAGTGTTCCGTCCGATGATGTAATCGTGCGCGTCGCGACTGTGGGAAAAGCCCTCGTCGCGAGAGCAATCCACATCGCGTCCGCGGTCCCCAAGGGAAACCGCGCCGACTGGATGATCGAAAAACTGGCGGAAATCGGCGTGTCACGATTCACCCCGCTCGCAACCGAGCGGGCCGTCGTGCTCCCCGAGGGCACTGGCAAACACGACCGCTGGGTGCGGATCGCCGAGGAAGCCGCAAGACAGTCGGCCGGCGCCGGCGTGATGAAGATCGACCTGCTCACGCCGCTCGACCGCGTGCTGGAAGGCGCGCCCGGCGTGTTCGGCGCCACCGCGCCGCCGGCCGAGCCGATGCTGCAGGCGATCGCGACGGCCGAGCAACCGCCGACGATCCTCATCGGCCCTGAAGGCGGCTGGAGCGACGCCGAGGTCGCAAAAATGACGAAACGCAACTGGCGGGCGGTGACGTTCGGCCCGACCATCCTGCGAATCGAAACCGCCGCGATGGCGGCCGCGGTGATCGCGATGCAACGAATAAGTCAGAAGGAAGAATGATGAATGCAGAATGAAGTAGATCGTGCGATTCAATGAATTCTAATTCTGCATTCATCATTCATCCTTCTGCATTACGAATCGAAAAGGAGTTCCGTGTCCCAGAGTCCCTATCAGCCCCCGATGCCCGGCCAATACGCCTACGCGCCCGCGCCGCCCGATCTGACCAAGCCCTCGCGCCGGGCCGGGCTGCTGACGATGATTCTCGGCATCTGCGTGCTGCTGCTGGGCCTTGGCATTGGCGCCGCCAGCGTAAGGCCCGCCGCCGATTGGCCGCCGGAGATTCAGCCGCAGATCGAGCAGTTTGAAGCGCAGTCGCACTGGAGTTGGAATCTGTTCCTGCAGGTGACGGCCGTCGTGCTGATCGTGCCGGGCGTGGTGATGATCGTGCTCGGCATCTTCGTCCGCCGGGCAGGGATTGTGTCGGCCCTGATCACGCTGGTGCTGGCGGCGATCATTCTCTTCAACCTCGTGCCGGTCTTTTTCAGCGCGATCTACCAGGCCACCTTCGGCAACCAACTCGGCGCCGTCCCCGCGATCTTCTTCTGCGGCGCCGCGATCGGCCTGTTCGGTCTGCAGATCTTCTGGCTCGCCAAATCCATCATCAACGCCGGCCCACTGAAAATGTTCAACGCCCAGCAGCAGGCGTATGCGTGGCAGATGTACCAGCACCAGCAGGCGTACGGGCAACAGCAACAACAGCAGTTTCCGTATCCGCCGCCACCCCCGCCGCCGGGGAGTTAGCTTCCATCGGGGGAATCGATGGTCCGAACGCCTACAAGCTCGCAGCGCGTGCTGAACTGGTCGGCGATCGCGATCGCCACGGTGGCGGTGTACGAGTTAATTAATTGGAGCACGCACTTGTACGGCATGCGGGATCAGGGCCTCAGAGAGTTTCTGCTCCTGATCGCGATCTACAGCATGACGCGGCCGGCGCTGTATTTGGCGCTCGCGTGGCCCTTGAGGCGACACAATTACGCGGCGCTAGTCGCATGTGGCGTGCTTTCGGCGACGAATCTTGCGACAGACGGCTTCGGGCTGAGCCTTTCCCTTCCGTATCAAACCTTGACCAGTGTCTTGACTCACCTAACCTCGCCGACGGTGGTTCTTGCCGCCGCGCTGGTAGCTCGGCCGGCGTTTGTTCACTGGCCCAATCCGCAGGCGTTGCGAAATGCCGCGCGGCGTGCGGCGTTCGCCATGCTCCTAAGCGGCGTGGTTCAAGCGTTGCTCGGCGCGGCGGCCTTCATCGCGATGGCGCCGTTCAGGATACGGTTTCAAGGTGCCATGGTCGGCACCGAACAGCTCCCGCCAATCGCGGTCGTCGCCAGTTTCGCCGCGGTCTGTTTGCTGTGCAGCGCAATGCTGTTCCGCAGTGCGCCCGCCGTCTGGCGAGGCCAGCGCCCCGGCTGGTTCGCGATGTGCTCCGCCATCGTGTGCGCGGCGACCATGATCGTTGCGGTCGGTTTTCTGTTTCGCTACGTTCTGTCCTATTCCATCGGGCGCGGCCTTTTCGGATATTGGCTGCTGCCCAACGCCGTCGAGGCCGTTTCGTTTTGGACGCTGATCGAACTGCTCCACGCCCGTCGGTTGTGTGCGGAACCGGCCGCGTACGGGTTTGAGCCGATCTACGCGACGCCCGTTATTCCGGCAGCCGACTCGCCATCGCACAGCTAACAGGGGACGATGAACAACAACCCGCCCACTTCGCCGCAGCGTGCGCTCAACCTCGCAGCCATCGTCATCGCGATCGTCGGGACGTTTGGGTTCGTTCAGCTCGCGATCAGGATCTCCACCAACGGCTTTCCGTACTGGAGCGCGGCATACCTGATTCGCGCAACGATTGTGCCGACGATCTACCTCGTGTGCGCGTGGCTGATCCAACGGCGGGCGTACGGCGCGTGGCTGACCAGCGGCGCGGTGGCGTCGTCCTCACTCGTCACGGCCTCGGAAACGCTGCTGAACATTCAGTGGAATCCGTACCTGATCACGCCGATCTGGCTGGCGACGCTATTTCTTCCGCCGATCATCGCCTTGGGCGGATTCCTCCTAGCCAAGCGGGCGTTTGCTCATTTTCCGAACTCGGCGGCCATCCGGAGCGCGAGAGGCCGAGCCGTTATCGTCATGCGAATCTGTGGGTGGATTACGATCCTGCTCGGCCTACTGCCGGCGTGCGCGTTGGTGGTGGCTATGGCCGTGATGGCGTCTGGACATCGCGTAAGGAACTCTGAAATCCTTGGATACAGCTTGCTGACCATATTATTTGCGATAGGCATGACAAGCGGCGTGGTGCTGTTGCGAAAGGCGCCCGGCGTCCGCGACGGCCAACGCCCGGGCGGATGGACCGTCGCCGCCGCGATCGCCTCGGCCGTCATCATGTTTCTCGAGGCTGACTACGTTCCGCTGGGCATTTCGCGCCTCGTTGGCATGGGGCCGAACATGATGTATTCGATCATGGTTCAGACGTTCTTCAAAGCGTTGTTCGTCTGGCTGGTGGTTGAAGTGTTTCACACCCGCCGCATTTGCGATGAGCCGGCGTCGTACGGCTTCGAGCCGATTTTCGCGTCGCCTGTCGTCCCACCGAGGAATAGCAATGGCCCTTCCACCTAAAGGCGATCCAACTCGTCCCGCACATCTGGCCGCACGGTCGGCACGGATGATGGGCATCCTGCTCGTGCTTGTCGGCGGGCTGGTGCTGTTGTCGCTGGGCGTTTCGCGCATGCGATATCGCGGCGGCTTTCGTTCGTACGAACTCATTCCGCTCGCAATATTCACCGGCGTGCTCGGGTTCGGCGTAGGCTTTCTGGTCATCGTGCGTGCCGTGCGGCGCGTGCGACCCTGGGCGATCATCACCGCGATGGTAATGGCCGGGTGCTGCCTGGCGGTGTCACTGCTGTACCTTGCGGCGACCGTGATTTTTGTCGGCTTCCGGTTTGACCGCGGCGTTGAGCTGATCATTCTCATTCCGATTGCGGTGGAGATATTGGCGGTCACCGCGTTTATCGAAATGTTGATCCAATTGGTGAAGGCGTACAAACACCGCCATGAAGTGGGCGACGCCGTTCGCGGATTCACGCCGGTGATGGCGGTTGTCGATGCTTCGCACGATGTTCCGCTGAATCCATGATTGCACGCCAGGATAAATTTCCGGACAACGGCGGCCGGCTCGCGCGGTCGTACTGGTTGGTCGGTACGTTACTTTTCGTTGTCGGCGGAGTTTCCGACCTGGCGGTGATCGTTGCTGTGGTTAACGAAGGCGTCGACTGGAGCGGAGTGCAGTCAATTCTCGCCGTAACGAGTGTGCTGGTGTTCGGCATTGCGCATTGGGTGGCGGCGACGCTTCTTCAACGGCGAAGCATCGTGGGCATTTACGTCGGCATGAGCCTAAGCTCGCTGTGGATCGCGCTGGGCGCGGCAATTGCGGTCATCGGCATGACAAGTGTCATCGGCCCGGTGGGGGCCGTTGGTATCGCGATGATCGTGATGCCGGCTTTAAAGATCCGCGCGCTCTGGCGCGCTAAACCGTATTGGCTCGACGACGCCGACTGGGCACGCGAGGGGCTCCCGCAAGCAAAAGGCTTTGAGCCGATCTTTCCGACTCAGCCCACCGTCAGCGACCGCGAGAAGTAATCCTGCTTCATCGCTTTCTTCGCCAGCGCCAGCGTTTCTTCCGCAACTTCGTTCGCTTTCTTCGTGCCGATGCGGAGCGCGTCGATCACGTCGTCGGGGCGGTCTTCGAAATGTTTGCGCCGGGCGCGGATGGGGGCAATCAATGTGTTGATCGCTTCGATCAGCTTCTTCTTAATGACAACATCGCCGATTTTGCCGGTCTTATAGAGCTCGCGGTGCTCGGCCACCCATGCGGTGTCGGTCGTGAAGACGTCGTGGAAGGCCCATAGCGGGTTTTTTTCCGGGTCGGTTTCGCCGGGATCGGTGACGCGGAGGCGCTTGGGATCAGTGTACATGCCGCGGATTTTCTTCTCGACCTCTTCGGGGGAGTCGGAGATGAGGATTGAGTTGTTAAGGCTCTTGCTCATCTTCAGCAGCTTGCCGTCAGGCCCCGGCGGGCCGAGGCCTACTAATCGCTTCACGCGGCCGAGCTTGGGTTCGATGATCGGGAACACGCCGCCGGCCTTCACGTTGTCTTTGTCTTCGGTGTGCGGGTTCACGCCGCAGTAGACCTGATTGAATTTTCTCGCCACCTCGCGGCACATTTCCAGGTGCGGGATCTGGTCTTCGCCGACCGGTACCAGCTGCGGCCGGAACGCGAGAATGTCTGCACATTGCCCGACGGCGTACAGCAGGAAGCCGAACGGATAGCTTTCGCCGAGCCCTTTCACGACGAGCTCTTCCTTCAGTGTCGGATTTCGCATCAGCCGGTTGAACGGGATGAGCATGGAGAAGAAAAACGTCAACTCATCGATGGCCGGCACTTCCGACTGGATGAACATCGTGCTCTTCTGAGGATCGATCCCGGCCGCCAGGTAGTCGGTGGCGATTTCCATCACGCTCTGGCGGATGTCGTCCGGCTTATCGGCGCGCGTGGTGAACGCGTGCTTGTTGGCGATGATGAAGTAGCAGTCGTAGGCGTCCTGCAACGCCAGCCGGTTTTCAACGCTGCCGACGTAGTGGCCCAGGTGCAGCTTGCCGGTGGGCGTGTCGCCGGTGAGAATGCGCTGTTTCATGCGGGTAGTTTAGAAGATCGCGATCGATTTCGGAACGGGTCGAATTTACTTGTGAGGAACCATGCCAAAACCCAACGTCCTTGTTGTTGCAGGCGCGAAGGATCACCCACAGTATGCGCGCGACGGGGCGCATCTCACGCTATCGCTGACCGCCGCGGGGTTTCAGGCGACGCAAACCGCCGATCCGGGTGAGCTGAAGAAGCTTCTCGCCGGGCCGTACAAGGTGGTGGTGCTCTACACCTTCGGCGACTACCTGCACGACGACGACATCGACGCGCTGGTCGAATTCGTCCGCGACGGCAACGGCGTGGTCGGCGTGCACTCGGCCATCGCCACCAACCCGTCGTCCGAGGCGCTGGGCAACCTGTTCGGTGCCCGCATCATCAAAGGTTTCATCGGCGAGCATGACGTGACGGTGTCAGATCCCGCGCACCCGCTGGCCAAGGGCATTAAACCGTTCCACATGGACGACGAACTGTACGTCACGAAAAAGCAGAGCGATTACAAGCCGTTCCTGGCGACGCAGTACGAAGGTGCGTCACACCCGATGGCCTGGTCGCGCACCGAAGGGCACGGCCGAGTGGTGTACCTCGCCAACGGCCACACGCCGGGCGGGCTGACGCATCCGACGTTTAAGGACTTGCTCGCGCGGTCGGTGGAGTACGTGGGCGAGGTGCGGCCGTAGGCGTTGGCAGTAATCGAGTGCCGACTACTTTGCCGCGACCGTAATCACGAACACGCCGAAGATTCGACCAAGCCCGCTGCGTTCCAGAACCCAGTCGCCTGCGTTGTAGAGCGACAGGCACGCGTTGAGCAGTCGTGGCGCGACGGCACGGTAGGGGATATCGGCCTGGCATCGCTGGCGGATGTATCGCAGCCCGGCCTCGGCAAACCACCGTTTCAATTCTGATGGCAGCAGCGGGCGCTCGTTCGGGCTTACGCCGTTCGCGCTGTAGAGCGGACTTTTCGGGTAGCGGAACAGCGCCATCGCCGGATGACGCAGATTCGGATCGAACGCAAACACCTTTCCGCCCGGCCGCAGCACTCTGGCGGCTTCGCGGAGTGCAGGAATGCAGTCGGGAATATGATGCAGCACGCTGCTGAACGTCACCACGTCGAACGATCCAGGTTCAAACGGAAGCTTGCACGCGTCGGCCACCAGCCAGTTTGCGTCGGGGTGCAGCTTTTGGGCGTAGTCGATTGCTGCCGGCGATAAATCGACGCCGGTGTACGAGCGGCAGTGTGATTTGTATATCTGGCGCGACTGCCCCGTGCCGCACCCGACGTCGAGCAAATCGACCGGCGACGCGGGGTTGATCATGTCCGAAAACCGTCGGGCGAGCGTCTGCCACCCGCGGTCGGCGAAGGGATTAAATTCGCCGCGGTCGGCGATCAGGCGATCGAAGTATTGGCCTTCCACGCGCGACGTTTCGTCGGCGGATCGGTTCGCGGGATCGGGAGTGGGTGAGCTCAAGGGCGTTCCATCAATTCGCGTGTGTCGACAGTATTGCGGCAGTCACGTTCGGCCGGAAGGCTTAGATTACCCTGAATTTTCGGTGCGGTCGATTGTGCAGCTAGACACCATCCATCGGTTGATTTATCTTCGCGAGTTGGCCGCATTTCCTGCCGATAATCATTTGGAAGCCCGGGAGCAGCACACATGAGCATCTTTGGTTCGGGCGAAGTGATTTACTCACAAGACCCGCCTTCGCCGCCTGAACCTGAGCCCGTGCCGCCGCCGACGGAACCGACCGAGCCGCCCGCGCCGGCTCCGCCGCCTACCGCGGTCGTGCCGACTCCGCCAGCTAATCCTCACCTGGTAATGTGGATTCTTGGGATCCTGCTCGGGCTCGTCGCGATCTATTCGCTGTGGGCCGTCACGCTGGGGTGGGGGAACACGCTTTACTCCGATCGCCACCAGTTCCGCCAGACGCAGACCGCCATCAGTTGCTTTTACATGATGCAGGACGGGTTCAGCGTCGACTATCAAACGCCGCTCCTTGGCCCGCCGTGGAAAGTGCCGTTTGAGTTTCCGTTTTATCACTGGGTGGTGATCGCCATCGCCAAGGTGATGAGCACGTCGCTCGACGGGAGCGGCCGCGCGGCGAGCGTGCTGTTCTTTGCGCTCACGCTCCTGCCGGCTTGGGTGATGCTGGCGGCGATGAACGTGCGCCGCGGCCTGCGACTGATTTTCCTGACGCTCCTGGTCGTCAGTCCGTTTTATATTTTTTGGTCGCGCGCGTTCATGATCGAAAGCGCCGCGGTTTGCCTGAGCGCTTCGTATGCGGCCTGCGTGATGTATTACGCCGCCGCACGCGCCAAAGGGCGGCCGATCAAATCCGTCGCGTACCTCGTGGTGCTGGCGGTGCTGTTCGGCGTGCTGGCGGCGATGGTCAAAATCACCACGGTGCTCGGCTTTGGCGTGGCGACTGCGATCTTCGTCGGCAAAGATTTGTTCACCTGGCCGATTCCAAAGTTCAACCTCAACCGATGGCTCCGGGGTGGCGTGTTGCTGGCGATTTCGGGCGGTATTCCCATGGTCGCGGGCATGATGTGGACGCACCACGCCGACGCGATCAAGGCGCAGGCTCCGATGACGCAGCCGATGATGTCGAACAGCACGCAACTATCCGCGTGGACCTTCGGCAAGCCCGGCCAACGCGGTGATTTGAGCACATGGACGATGATTTTCGCCCGCGCCGGCACGGTGCTGAGCACTAACAGCGTGTTGTGGTTCGGCTGCGTCGCCACGCTGATCATTACGCGCCGGCGGTGGAAGGAAGCGACCGCCTGTCTGGTGCTCTACCTGATCTCGCCGCTGGTGTTCGTCAATCTCCATTGGGAACACGACTACTACATGTACGCCAACGGGATCTTTCTGGTCGCGGCGGTGGGATTCTGCGTGCTGGGGATTTTTGAAACGCCGCGCGGTATGGCCATCGGCGTCGCGGCGATGGGCGTGGTGGTGGCAGCGTCGATCGTTCAATACTGCACGCTCTACTACCCGATGCAGGCCAACAACAATAAATCGCTCGATCCGCTCATTCAGGCGATCAAGGACAAGGTGCCGAGCGACGGATCGGTGATTTACCTGGGCCTGGATTGGGACCCGACGATTCCGTACTACACGCGCCGCCGGGCAATCATGATCCCTGGCTGGCTGACGGAAGAGCAGGTCCGCGCCGCCATTCCCACGTGGAAAGATGCTAACGTCGGCGCGATGGTGATCGTGCATCCTGATGCCGCCGGCCCGACGCCAGCGTTCGTTTATGAGTTGATGGGCAAGAACGGCTTCGACATGAACAAGCTGCCGGTGATCAATTTGAATCGTACCGCGCCGCAGTAGGCGCTAGGTAGGGTGGGGTTTATCCCCACCTTCTTTCCTGGGATGGTGGGGATGAACCCCACCCCACGAAACTGTTCTCTTTTGAAAAACTTGGCGTTCTCTTCGTCTTGGCGTTCATCCCTCTTTTAATGCCGCTTCTGCCCGCTTCCCCGTATCCGCCGGTGGCGGCGAGAGTTCATCGATAATCCGCTTCAACCGCGATTTGCCGTTGGCGGTGGTTTTTTCCATCACGTCCTTCATCGCCGGGACCGCCCGCGGGCCCATCTCGAGTAGCGCTGAGTCGGCGTGGTCGGCTTCGGTGTCGTCCATGGCGTTGGCGAGCGTCTCAGCCTGAAAGTGCGCGTCCTTGTCGTTGAAGCCGGCCTCGGCCTTGCGGGTGTCGGCGATCTTCTGCTGCAAGTCCTTCACGGCCTCATCCGTCGCGTCTTCCTCCGCCAGTCGCTGCACCATCACATACGCATCGGCGGCGAGCGCAGGCACGTCTTTGCGGATGGCGAAGTCGCAGTCCTTCACCGGCCGCAACAGCAAGAGCAGGCTCTTGCCGGGCTGTGGCAGCACGCTGCAGGGGTCAACCGTGGCGTCCAAGTTCGGCGGGGTGAACGTGAGGAGCGTGAACTCTGCATCCGCTTTCAGCGTTCCTTCGTACACCTTGGTGATCTTCCAGGTGCTCGTGGTCACGTTGAGCGTGGCGTCCTTCTCTCCGCCAAGCGGTTTGGAAGAGACGAGGTTGGCTTTCACGATTTGCGTCGACCACTGGATGGCCCGCTCGTCGATTTCCGGACGCAGACACGCCTCGGCCCGCTGGATTTGGAATAAAAACACGAATCCGATCGTCAAAGCGGCTGCGTAACGCATGACTGACTCCTTTGCCGATAACCTTTTCAATAGTTTAGCAGATTTAGTCCGACGTTGAGACGGTCGATGGCAGAGAGGTATAATAGGGCACGATGTCGAACCCCGAAAAGAAACCCACCGATCCGCCCAGCGCCGCCAAACCCAAGGCCGCGAAGAAGCCGCGCCGCGCGCGTCTGCCGCAATACAACGTCATCCTGATCAACGACGACGACCACAGCCACGAGTATGTGGTGGAGATGCTCGCGTCGATCTTCTCGTACCCGGTTGAAACCGGCTTTCAGTTGGCCGACGAAGTCGACCGCCGCGGACGCGTGGTGGTGTTCACGGCCCACCGCGAGCACGCGGAGTTGAAGAAGGAACAGATCGACGAGTTCGGCATCGATCCGCGAATTGAAGAGTGCAAAGGATCGATGCAGGCGGTGGTGGAGCCGGTTGAGGAAGACGCGTAGGCCGGTTGCCGAAAATAGAATCAATTTCGAAACCCGAATGACGAAAGTCGTTCGGGTTTTTTCATGGGGCTTAAATTGAGCAAGTTGTCATCCTGAGCGTACTCGCGAAGGATCTGCGTTACCCGTCGATCGATGCCAGATCCTTCGCGAGTACGCTCAGGATGACAATGGATAGTTTCGGCGCGGATGTGAACCTCAAGCCGCTTTCAACCACCCCAGGAGCGTCCACGATTGAAACGACCGCAGCGCCCGCACGATCCGCGTGCGCTTGCGGGTGCGCTTCTTGAACGTGTCGAGCACGTCGTGATTCACCTGCAGCGACAGGCATACCCCGCCCGGCCTCGTCGGGCGGTTAGGCCTTCGCCGCGGGGCGTCTACGTCGGCGGTCACGTCTCCCGCCCGTCGCGGCTTGCGCGACTCGGCGTAGATGCTGTCCCAACTGCTCGACGCGATCTCTTCCAGCATTTCGTGGATCTTTTCCTGCTCGTAACACGCCGGCAGCGGCGGGGCGGGACGCGGGTTGGCGAATCGGCCGGGCAGGTCGGCGATGTCCTGCTCGAGCGTCATGCCCCACACGGTGCCCGCGAGCGATTCGATCGGATCGGCCGCCCGAACGCGCTGGCCGGTGGAAGACACCGCCGCCGGCGGCATCGCCCCGCGGTGGAACAGGATCATCGTCTTGCCGATGCAGAATTTCATCCCGTCATGCAGCGGCAAAGGGTGATCGTGATCGAGCTTGAACCCGTCGGCGATGGTGCCGTTTTTGCTGTGCAAATCGCGCACGACGTAGCCGTTGCCGGTGTTGTCGATCCGGCAATGCGAGCGGGACAACAGAATATCGCGAATGACCACCGAGCAATCGGCGCTGCGGCCGATGGTGGTGAGCTCTTCCGTGATCGCCTGCCGTGCGATCACCTGCCCGCGACTGTACACAACGAGGTATGCCATAAGGTGTTGTGCCTTTTATCGAACCGCGAGCGTGCTTCGCGCCACTTTTCACAAGGACGTCCGATAGCTGCCGAATTGGTGCGCGATCGTCCCCCTCACATCGCGGCGCGTCCTGTTCCGCCTGCGTGTTGCCGGTTACTCTACGAATCGAATCTATCCCAAATGAGGCAATTCATGCGCGTTTCAAATCGCAGCGGTTGGTTCGTCGGCTTTGCGTTGATGCTGGTACTCATCGTGGCAAGTTGCGCCAGGAGCGAGCCGCGCGTGATGAACGACCTGCCTTACAAGGCCGGCGAGACGCTCACCGACTACGAACGCGAGCGGTGCAAGCTGGATCTCTACCTGCCCGAGGCGAAATCCTTCCCCACCATGGTCTGGTTCCACGGCGGCGGTCTGGAGAACGGTAAGAAGGAAGATTTCGTCAAACTCGGCAACGCGCTCGCGCAGCACGGTGTGGCGGTGGTGGAGGTGAACTATCGGCTGTCGCCGAAGGTGAAATACCCAGCGTATTTGGAAGATGCCGCCGCGGCGGTGGCGTGGACAATCCAGCACATCGCCGAGCGCGGCGGCGATCCGAAGCAGGTCTTCGTCGGCGGTCACTCCGCGGGTGGCTACCTCGCGGCCGGCGTGGGGTACGATCCGAAGTACCTGGCCGCGTTCAATCTCAAGCTCACGGACCTCGCCGGCCTCGTGCCGGTGAGTCCGCAGGTGTTTACGCATTTCACGATCCGAAAGGAGCGCGGCATTCCCAACGCCGCCACCACGCCGGTGATCGACGACGCCGCCCCGTGCTATCACGCCAGTAAGGACGCGCCGCCTACGCTGGTGCTGGTCGGCGACAAGGACCTCCCGACGCGACTGGAGGAGTGCCAGTACTTCGTCGCGGTGCTCAATAACCTCAAGCACCCCGATGCCCGGATGCAGGTGATCGCCGATCGCGACCACAGCACGATCGCCAGCAAATCCAGTGAGGAAAACGACCCGGTGCTGACCGCGATGCTCGATTTCGTGAAGAAACACCCGAAAAAATGAGTGTTTTGAGTTCCTTATCGTCATCCGGCGTGGTCAGCTAATCTGACCACGCCTGACGTAAGATCGCAAAATAGAAACGACAACTTTTCGCACGTTCATGCGTCTAAGGAGTTAATGCGATACCTGACGCTCTCCTGCGCGCTCGTCCTACTGCTGATCGGCGCCTCGCCTGCAACGCGTCCGACGGACATCACCACCCTCACGCAAACCCTCGCCACCGACTGGTCCGCGCGCCTGAAAGAGGAGAAATTCCACGTCACCGTCGCGCCGCCGTTCGTCATCGCGGGGAATCTCACCGAGGCCCAGCTCGCCGGCTACCGTGACCGCACCATCCTCGCTGCGCAAAAGGCCCTCACCGCCACTTACTTCAAGACGCCGATCGATCGGCCCATCCTCATCCTGCTCTTCGCCGATCCGGCGACATATCAGCGGTTGGCTGATACCTGGTTCCACGACAAATCCGTGCCGCACTACGGCTTTTACCGCCACAGCGACCGCACCATGCTCATGAACATCGCCACCGGCGGCGGCACGCTCGTGCACGAACTCACGCACGCGCTGATCGCGCCCGATTTCCCCGACGTGCCCGATTGGTTCAACGAGGGGCTCGCCAGTCTGTACGAGCAAAGCCAGATCGACGGCAACACCATCACCGGCCTGCCCAACTGGCGATTGCCGGCCCTGCAGCGTGCGATCCAAAACAAGACGCTCCGCCCGCTGGCCGAGCTGATCGAAGATGACGATTTCCGCGACGACAAGCTCGAAGGCATCAACTACGCGCAGGCCAGGTACCTCATGCAGTACCTGCAGTACCTGCAGGACCGCAAGCAACTGCCCGCGTACTACGTTGCTTTCCGCGAAGGCCACGCCAAGGATGCGACGGGCCTGGCGACGCTGAAGTCGCTGATCGCGCCGAAGTCGCTGGATGAATTTGAAAAGGATTGGCGGGCGTGGGTGCTGACGTTGCGGTTCTAAGAAATGTAGGGTCCGCCTTGGCGGACCAGCATCGTCCCGGTCCGCCAAGGCGGACCCTACATTTTATCCTTCGCGGTCGGATCGCTGCGCTGCCCGCTGACGGATCAGCCGGTCGGCCGACAGCGTCTGCAGGCCGATGGCGCCGATCGACGCGTAGACCACCACCTTCTGCCCGATCACCTGCACCTTGCGGCCCGCCGGGCTGCGGACGCGGGGGCCGTACGCGAGCAGGATTGAGTAGGTGAGCACGAGCACTGACAGCCCCGCAAACACCGCGGCGAAGCGTCGCGGCATCGTCTTTTCTCGCCAGAGCAGGATCGTGGCCAGCAGCACGGTGAAGAACATCAGCCGGAAGGTCGCGTGCACGACGACCACGTGGGCGTGCAACGCCACGTTCCACGGCGTGGCGGCGACGCCCAAAAAGCCCAGGCCGATCAAGAGGCCCATCAGCGCCGTCATCCGGCTGAGCCGGCGCGCGAGCCGCCGCTCGCGGTGAAAGTGCTGGATCGCCCAGAAGAACAACGCCACGCTCGACGCGGCGCACACCATCGCGGTGGCGAACAGCACCATCGGCACGAGGTTCTTCTTCCCGCTTGGTGTGCGCGTGCCGCCCAGGTCGCTGAAAAAGTTGTCGAAGAAATCGTAATGCGTTCGGCCCGGGTTAAACCGCGACCCGCCGGCGTACAGGAACATCGCGATCAGCGTGAGAATCACAAACGCCGCGCAGCCGATGGCGACGAGGCGGAAGGCGATCGGGTGTCGGGTAGGTTGGCTTGTCGGTTCTGGCAACGTCACGTCCTGCGTAAGACTCGTGGCAACGATCAGGGTCGCGTCATACTAGACCGCGCCGAGCGTCCAATGTTAGGCGCCGCGATGCATTCTAAATTGCGGACTGACGGTGTGCCAAAGCAAAAATCCGACGACGGCCATCGGCCCGCCGACGGCCAGCATCCAGCGTGGCGTTCCGAGGTGAAGCAGATCACGTGCGTCGCCGACGGGTTAAACGGCCCCGGCCGCCAGGTAGGCGCCGTTGGCGATCAGACAGAATCCCGCCAGCAGCGAGAGCAGGTTCGCCGCATGGGTTCGCCGGCTGAGTCGCTCGAGCAGGAACGGCGCGATCGCCCCAAACAGCGGCCCAGCCCACGCAACCCACTTTGGTTTTGGATTCGGATACACGTCCGTCCGCGACAGCTTCGCCAATCCCCACACCACGCGATTCACCTTGCCACCGGTGGCCATCGCGCCGAGCACGTGGCCGGCTTCGTGGATCGCCGTCATCGCCAGCCAAGACGCGTAGAGCAACGAGAGAAGCTTGAGAGAATGGAGAATTCGTGCGGCCAAGACCGGATATTAATCGAATATCACGCTCAAACCGGCACGCTCGGGGTACCACGGCTCGCAAAACTCCCTTGAGGCCACCTCCCCCGGCGCATAAGATGCCGGGCTTGGCGTTTTTCCTCCTCTTTACCGCTTTTTGAGAAACCACAATGGCCAGCAACCTTAATTTCGGATCCGAAGCAAAGCTCTCCACCAAGGCCGGCGATGTCACCTACTACCGCCTGAACAAGCTCACCGAGAGCGGCATCGGCCATCTTGATAAGCTTCCCTTCTCCATCAAGGTGCTGCTGGAAAGCTGCCTCCGCAATCACGACAACTTCATCGTCGGCGAAAACGACGTGATCGGCCTGTCAAGCTGGAACGCCGCCAAGCCCGCCAACGTGGAAGTGCCGTTCAAAGTCGCCCGCGTCATCCTGCAGGATTTCACCGGTGTGCCGTGCGTGGTCGACCTGGCCGCCATGCGGTACGCGATGAAAAACGCCGGCGGCGATCCGCAAAAGATCAACCCGCTCGTGCCAGTCGATCTGGTCATCGATCACTCCGTGCAGGTGGACGAGTACGGCACGCAGTGGGCGCAGCTCAACAACTCCAAGCTTGAATTCAAACGCAACATCGAGCGCTATCAGTTTTTGAAGTGGGGCCAGCGCGCGTTCAAGAATTTCGGCGTCGTCCCGCCGGGCCGCGGCATCGTGCATCAGGTGAATCTCGAACATCTGGCCAAAGTCGTCTGGACCAAGGACGGCGTCGCCTACCCGGACACGCTCGTCGGCACCGACAGCCACACCACCATGATCAACGGCGTGGGCGTCGTCGGCTGGGGCGTGGGCGGGATCGAAGCCGAGGCCTGCATGCTCGGGCAGCCGATCTATATCGTCATGCCTCAGGTCGTCGGGTTCAAACTCGTCGGCAGCCTGCCGGAAGGAACCACCGCGACCGACCTGGTGCTCACGATCACGCAAATCCTCCGCCTGCACGGCGTAGTGGAAAAATTCGTGGAATTCTACGGCCCGGGCCTGGCGCACATGTCCGTCGCCGACCGCGCCACCATCGCCAACATGGCGCCCGAATACGGCGCAACGATCGGCTTCTTCCCGGTGGATGATCTCACCCTCGCGTTCATGCGCCTCACCGGCCGCACCGCAGGGCAGATCGATCTCGTCGAGCGCTACTGCAAAGAGCAGGGCCTATGGCGTCAAAACGACGTGGAGCCGGAGTTCACGCAGAAGCTGGAGCTGGATCTTTCGACGATCACCCCGTCGCTCGCCGGGCCCAAGCGCCCGCAGGACCGCGTAAGCCTCACCGGCATGAAAACCATCCTGGCGAACAACTTTGCCGATCAAATGAAGATCGCGACCCCACGCATGGATAATGAAGGCGGCGTAGCCGTGCTGGAAGACATCGCGACCGATCTCAAGCACGGCGACGTCGTGATCGCCGCCATCACCAGCTGCACCAACACCAGCAACCCCAGCGTGATGGTTGCCGCCGGCCTGCTCGCGAAGAAGGCGGTCGAGAAGGGCCTGAAGGTTCCGCACTACGTGAAAACTTCGCTCGCCCCCGGCAGCCGCGTCGTGACGGATTACTTCGATAAAGCCGGCCTCAGCACGTATCTCGACAAGCTCGGCTTCAACACCGTCGGCTACGGCTGCACCACCTGCATCGGCAACTCCGGCCCGCTGCCCGAACGCATCGCCACGGCGGTGGAAAAGAACGAGCTGGTCGTCTGCTCGGTGCTGAGCGGCAACCGTAATTTTGAAGGTCGCGTCAATCCGCATGTGAAGGCGAACTTCCTCGCCAGCCCGCCGCTGGTGGTGGCCTACGCACTGGCCGGCACCACCAACATCGATCTGACCAAAGACCCGATCGGCGAAGGCACCGACGGCAAGCCCGTCATGCTCAAAGACATCTGGCCCAGCCAGCACGAGGTGAATGAAACCGTCGCGTCGTGCATCGAGCCGAGCATGTTCGTCAACCAGTACACCGGCGTCGGCGAGAAGAACACCGACTGGAACGACATCCCCGTCCGCGGCGGCGAGCTGTTCGACTGGGACGCAGCCAGCACGTACGTGCAGAACCCGCCGTTCTTCACCAACATGACCCCCAACCCCTCGCCGATCCAGCCGATCCGCAGCGGCCGCGTGCTCGTGATGGTCGGCGACAGCGTGACGACCGACCACATCTCCCCGGCCGGCAACATCAAGAAGGATTCGCCCGCAGGCAAGTACCTGATGGACCACGGCGTCGCCGTCGCCGACTTCAACCAGTACGGCGCCCGCCGCGGGGCTGACCAGGTGATGGTCCGCGGCACGTTCGCGAACATCCGCCTGAAGAACCTGCTCGCCCCCGGCACTGAAGGCGGCGTAACGAAGTACCTGGGCGCCCCCGCGAAGGCCGACGGATCGGCACCCGAGGGAATCGCCGTGGGCACCGTCACCTCCATCTACCACGCCAGCACCGAATACCTGCGACTGGGCGTTCCGCTCGTCGTGCTCGCCGGCAAAGACTACGGCATGGGCAGCAGCCGCGACTGGGCCGCCAAGGGCACCATGCTGCTCGGCGTGAAGGCGGTCATCGCCGAGAGCTTCGAGCGTATCCACCGCAGCAACCTCGTCGGCATGGGCGTGCTGCCGCTGATCTACAAACCCGGCGAAAACGCCAAATCGCTCGGCCTGACCGGCGAGGAAACGTTCGAGATCTACATCAACGACGAACTCAAACCCGGCCAAGACGTGATCGTGAAAGTCGGCGACAAGACGTTCCTCACGACGTGCCGAATCGACACGCCGGTAGAGCTGGAATACTTCCGCAATGGCGGGATTCTGCAGACGGTGATTCGGAAGATGCTGAAGGCGTGAGGGTCGACCATGAGATATTGGCTGCATCCGATTACTCTCGGAGCTGTATTGCTAGTTGGTTGCGCTACTGGTGCAGACGTTGACGCCCAAAAGGCAATTAGTAGTGGAGACAATCGTCTAGTCGGATACATGGGAATCGGGCTCGTTGTGCCAGGCACGCCGACTGGTTTTGATGTGTACGCATATCGACCCGGCGTTCGCGTACTGCCCGGCGTGACTGATACAAGTTCTGGCTTTGAAATTCGCCGGGCCGATTCGTATGCCAGAGATTACAATCGCATAGTGTTGAACCAAAAGTAGTCGAAGTGGTGTAGGGTCCGCCAAGGCGGACCCTACAAAGAAGAGCACGTCCCGCTTTGCATCAAACGCGATTTAGTTTTTTGGCGACTGCGGGCGGCGCTATGCTGATGCTCGTCGCGCTCGTCAACTCGCTGGTCACGCTCACAACACAAGTCTTGTAGGGTGCCATTCATGGCACCACAACGTCGCAAAAATTCCCCGGTGCCATAAATGGCACCCTACATCGAAAAGCAAAAATTGTCGTAAATCGCTTGCGCCGCAAATGGCAAGGCTGGCGCGACACACTCAAAATACAAAATCCGAAAATTTAATCCTGATTCTTCGCACGCGGCGGAGGATTCGCGCGTCGGCGGTGCGCGGCCGCCTTGGCATTTGCGCACCGCCGCCAGTGATGATAGATGCGGGTCATTGCGCCCGTGTCGATCGCTGCGCGCTGTTTGGCGTGGTGATCGCTCTTTGACAAGTGAATAGCAGAACAGGTGTACCCAAAGGTGTCCCTTTTGCGCACCTAAACGTACGTAAACGCACCTTTTCGTACCTTTTCGCACCCGGTGGAAAATCGCCAAAGTCTGGCCCGGCCGATAGTTGGGCGGCCGGAAGGGTCGGCGTGATGATTTTTCGGCGGGCCGCTATGTAGGGTCCGCCTTGGCGGACCGGGAAGGTGAATCGATCGGCGGACTCCACATCGACGGTCACTCACCCGTCACTTTCCGTCACTAGACGTCACTAATCGACACTAAACGTCACTGGACGTCACCGCGGTTTTATAGCAAACGCCCGGCCGGGCCGGGAGTTACGCGGCCGATAGGGGCGAGGCGATGTTTTTCGGCGGGCCGTCATGGCTCGGCGTTACAATCCGGCATTCCCTTTGTAACTCTCGCCCGTTACTCCTTGTGCCGTCGAGGTTTATACGCATCAGCACTTACGGATGCTTGATCCGCCTTGCGGGCGATTTACCCTGACCACCTATGACTACGGCACCTATGACAGTTTCGCAGGCAACGGCGGGTCAGGCGGTTGCTCCGGTAAAGGTCGCGACGCATCGCACGCCTTGGTGGCGACGGGCCATCAGCTTTACGGCCTGGGTTGCGACGGGCTTCGGCCTGTTCGCATCGCGGCGGCGAAAGCCGGACGAAATCGTTCTGTACGCCGTTCACCAGTCGTTCTTTTTGTGGGCACTGTTGCTCGCAGGATTTATCGGCGCGGCGTGCGTGAAGACTTGGCCGGGCACGGAAGTGATGTGGGGCTGGATCTACTTGTGGGTTTTGCTCTACACGCTGGTGTCACTGTTGTTCGACGTGAACACCGGAAAATTCCTGCTCTGGTTCGGCGTGTTCAGCTTCATCTGGCTGGCGGCGCGCTACATTGAAGATTTGAAGCACGTGCCGGTGGTGTCGCACTTCTTCCGCTACTTTCACGAGTTGCGGCCGGCGCTGGATCCGGGGTTTGCGACGGCGATCAGTTGGCTGCTGCTTCCTCCGTGGATCGGGTCGCTGTTTCATACGTTCGGGCAGGGACGCAAGACGTTCACGCCGAACAGTATCGAGGAATCGCACATGGGCCACGGCAACGAGATCATCGACCGCAGCGGGTTGAAGTTCCGTCGCCGTTACCGCGACATCTTCGAGACGATCCTGGGCATGGGCGCGTGCGACTTGGAAGCCATCGACGGCAACGGCAACACCGTGAAGCGCTGGGGCAACATTCTGTTCTTGGCGTTCACGTGGGACAAGCTCGACCAGGTGCTGCACCAGCGGGCCGCGACGGTTGAGAGTTCAGACAAAAACGCCGCCGAAGCGAAAGACGCTTCGGCGGCGTGAGGTCTCTCCCGGGACCATTCAGCGTCACGGTTAGGTGTGGTTCGGGCCGTCATCATTGTGCAGTTTGATGATGTCGTCGTTGATCTGGCCGCGATCGTCTTCCAGTTCCAACTCGCCCTGGTGTTTGTGATCATCAAACGCCTGGCGGGCGACGATCATGCCGGTGGAATCGGTGTGCAGGTGCGAGACGATCGCCTGCTTGTCGGACAGCAGCAGGGCGGACAGATCGCCGCGGTGCTGATGGATGAGTTCGAGGCCGTCATGGAGATGGCCGAGCATGGCGTTGCGGTCGTCGGCGAACTTCACGCGATCGTCGGCCAGTTCAAGCTCGTTGCCGCGGTGACTGCGGATGGCCTGGAGATCGGCGACGATGACCTGCTTGTCGGCGAGCAACGCGGCCTTGAGGGCGGCCTTGTCGTCGGCGAGCTGGGCCGAGCCGGCGTTCTTGTCGTCGACGAGCTTCTGTACGAGCGGGGCGACATCAATGGCGCGCTGGCGAATGGCCGCTTTCAGCGCGACGAGATCGGCCTTGAGCTGCGTCGAGAGCGCCACACGATGCGCGGCGTACTCGGCCAGGTGGTCGTGAAGGATCTGGCGATCTTCGATGACGATGGGGTCATCGGCGCCGTGAGAAAACAGCGTGCGGGACTCAAGACGTTCCATGAGTGACGAGGAAGGACGGCCAAACATTTCTTACTCCTCCAAAAAAGTAATACGGACTGTGAACGAAGAGATAACGATCCGCTCCGTTCTATTATTCACGGTGCACCGATAAATAATTTTATTCCCCCTATTTTTAGCGCGCGCGATTTGGTAAATTGCGCGCGGGAGTCAAGGATGGCTTCGCTTCGCGTCACGGCAATGGAATTGCTCGAGCGGACGCGGCGGCTCGCGGGAAACTGTGAGCCGCCGCGGCTGGCTCGTATTGCGATCCTCTCGTTTGTCCGTTTTCTCTATCAAAAACGTGGTTGGCAGGTCGATTCCGGCGAACTCATTTCGCCTGATTTATCTGGGGATATTGACCTATGCGCGTTAGCGGAGGAGGAGGAGGACGGCATCGGTCGGCTGTGGCAGGCGATGAACGAGCCGATGCTGAAAAAAGCCTTCGCCGCGGCAGGGAAGGGTGACTGCAAATTCTGCAGTTCGGAGATTCCCGCGGTCACGCAACTGTTCACGCCGCGACCGGTCGTGGAATTTTTGCTCGATCAAACGCTCGGGCGAACCTGGGCGGAGGCGCACGACTGTTCCGGCGCGGCTCGACGGAATGTGATTCGCGCTACAGACCTGCGGCTGCTCGATCCGAGCTGCGGCACGATGAACTTCGGGCTCGTCGCGATCGACCGCCTTCGCGCGATGTATCGCGAGGAACTCGCCCGCGCCGGCGAGCCGGGTTGGCCGGTGAAGGCGTCGGTCGCCAGCGAGTCGCAGATCGACGACGCGATTCTCGCGAACAATCTCTTCGGCGTGGAGCTTGATGCGTTCGTGATCGAACTGGCCCGCCACACGATCGCCCTCAAGCTCGGCCGGCCACTGGCGGCGGGGCAGTTGCAGATATTCTGCGGTGACGCGCTGCTCAGCGCGAAGTTTGGCGCGAAGTGGCCGACGAAGTTCGATGTCGTCGCCACCAATCCGCCGTACCTGTCGGCGCGAAACGTCGCGCCCGAACTCGTCCGCCGCTGGAAGAAGGCATACCCGCTCGCGGCCCGCGATGCGTACGGGTGCTTCATCGAGCGATCGCTGCAGTTGCTCAAGCCCGGCGGGCGAGCGGGGCTGCTGACGATGCACTCGTTCATGTTCATCGGGTCGTACGAGCCGTTCCGCCACGCGATCACCCAGCGGGCGGCGGTCGAGCAGATCGCGCACTTCGGGCCGGGACTGTTCAAGGTCGGCAACCCCGGCACGCTGCAGACGGCGGCGTTTGTGCTGCGGGCGGAGAAGGATTCGGACGTGCGCGACGCGCAGATCGTTCGCGTGCTGCGGCTGGTGGATGCGGAATCAAAGACGGACCGGCTGACGAGCGAGCCGCAGCCGCCGGGTGATGGCGTTGAGTTTCGGCTTTCGCAGCGTGAACTCACGAGTTCGCCGCGCGGGGCTTGGATTTACTGGCTGAGCGATCGCGAGCGGTCGATCGTTTGTACGTTCCCCAAGCTCGGCGACATCGCTCCGCCACGGCAGGGGCTGGCGACGACGGACAACGCGCGGTTCGTTCGCAACTGGTGGGAGATCGATGCGTTTTCGCCGCACGCCACCTGCTTTGCCACGCCTGGCCGGTGGTCTCCGTATGTGAAGGCGGGGCAGAGTCGCCGCTGGTACGAGTCGCCGCGGCACCGCGTGAACTGGGAAGCCGACGGTCGCGAGATTAAGGCGTCGATTGTGGAGAAATATCCGTACCTGCGCGGCAAGTGGGAGTGGGTGGCCAAGAACGCCAGCTACTACGGCCGTGCGGGCGTGACGTACTCGTATCTCACCAGCGGCCGGTTCAGCGCGCGGCAGTTGCAGGCGGGGGGGATTTTTGACGTGGCCGGGTCGTCGCTGTTTCCGGACGATCCGCTGCTGGTTTTAGCCGTGCTCAATTCGTCGGCGGGGCGTCGATTGCTGGCGGCGATCAACCCGACGGTGAATTTCCAGGTCGGCGATTTGGCCGAGCTGCCGATGCCACGTATGGCGACACCATCGCTGCGCGATCACGTGACCCGGCTCATCGATCTGCTGCGGCAGGTGGATCAGTGGGACGAAACGGCGCCGGATTTCGTCGCACCGCCGGCGTGGTTGACCGCGGACGAGCAGTGCGCCGCGGTGGCGGCGGAGATCGACCAGTTAGAGCGGGCGGCGGACGTGGAAGTCGCCGAGTTGTACGGCCTGCCGGTCGAGCCGCACGTGGTCGTGGATCTGCCGCTCGATCGCGTCGATCTGGCACGGCGATGGGTCTCCTTCGCCGTGCGGCGGACGATGGAATCGCTTGAGTGGACGGCGTTGGATGCGGCGTTCGCGCGACAGGTCGGCAAAACGCTTTCGATCCTGGCGGGTAAAGCCGAGGCGGCGGAAATCAATCAGCAACTCGGCGGGATCGAGTCGTTCATCCGCGAGACATTCGCCCCGTGGCAGAACCGCTTGTGGCGGTCGCGGCCGCGATGGTGGGTGCTTGGTGATCGCCACTCGCAAGTAATGGTTGCGCACGACCGGGCCGATCGAAAGACACTCTCGGCGGCGCTGCGTGTTCGCGGCCAATCACTGCCGGCCAAGTGGGATCGGTATGTCGACGATGGCATTGCGGTGAACTTGTCGCCGCTCAGTCACCTCGTGACGGATCGGTCGCTGCGGCGGGCGTTGAGTGATTGCGTGGAATCGGCAGAGAAGGGTGAATTGGCCTGGAGCCGCACGTACGCGGGGCGCAAGGCTCAGTCGAGGATCGAATTGCGGATGCGATCCACTTCAGACAAGCTGGTCGCCCGTGCGGCGCTCGCCTTGTCGAGCGAGCAGGTGAATTCTGCGCCCACGCGGTTCGTTCCGGCTGATGCGCGGCAGTGAATGACGGTGCACAGCACGCCCGACGGCGGCTGATTTTTTCGCGAAAACTGGATGACGAAGTTGGATCCGCGGGCGAGTTTGGTGTCGCAGGTGAAGCTGCAGCCGCGGGCCGAGATGTCGCGCATCTGCACCGGAATCGCTGTCGCGGCGAGGTTCTCACCGGCGCGGAAGATCATCGTGCGGCCGTTGTGCTGCACGCGCATGGCCCGGCGGTTCTTGTGGGTCGGATCGACGAATTCGCTCGATCCGAACGCCGACACAATTTCCGATAGGGCTTCTGCGGATAACATATGAGTCGATTCCTTCACTTTTCTATCGACCAGTTCGTTAGGCGGGTTTATCCAGTAGGAATGAATACTATCGGACGTGAGCGCGCGAAATACCGCCAAAAAGGGCCCGATTTCGCCGCCGTCGCATGGGCTGGGTATTTTTGGCAACGCGCTACTTCGGGGAAGTCCTAGGTCAACTTCGCGATGACGGCGTCCGTGAACTGGGTCGTGGTGGAACTACCGCCCAGATCGCGGGTGAGGTTTTTGCCCTCGGCCAGGACTGCGTTGTAAGCGGTCTTGATCTTCGCGCCGAGCTTTTCCTCGTGCATGTGATTGAGCATCATGACCGCCGACATGATGCACGCGAGCGGATTGGCGATTCCCTTCCCGGCGATGTCCGGTGCGCTGCCGTGCACGGCTTCAAAGACGGCCGAGTCTTCGCCGATGTTGCTGCCGGGGACGACGCCCAAGCCGCCGACGAGGCCGGCGCACAGGTCGCTCATCAGGTCGCCGTACAAGTTTTCCATCAGCAGCACGTCGAAGCGGCTCGGGTCCTGCACCATCTTCATGCAGCCGGCGTCGATGATGATCTCTTCAAACTCGATGTTGGGGTATTCCTCTTCCTTCACCTTGCGGGCGCAGTTGAGGAACAGCCCGTCGGTGAGCTTCATGATGTTGGCTTTGTGGAAGATCGTGACTTTCTTCCGTCCGCGCTCGGCCGCGTAGCGGAAGGCGTATCGGGAAATGCGGAAGCACGCGCCAACGGTGGCGACTTTCATGCTCGTCACCACGCCGGGGACGATTTCGTTTTCGATTCCGGTGTAAAGGCCTTCGGTATTTTCGCGGACGATGACCAGGTCAACGCCTTCGTAGCGTGTCTTCACGCCGGCGAGCGACCGCACAGGCCGCACGGCGGCGTAGAGGTTCAGCTTCTGGCGGAGCTGAACGTTCACGCTCTTGAAACCTTTGCCGACCGGCGTAGTGACAGGTCCCTTCAGTGCGACTTTGTATTTCTTGATGGCCTCGACGGTGATGTCGGGCAGCACGCTGTCGTGACCTTGGTCGATCGCTGTGGCGCCGGCGGGAACGACGATCCACTCGACGCTCAAACCGGTTGCATCAACCACCCGCTGGGCTGCGGAGGAAACTTCAGGACCAATGCCGTCGCCGGGGATGAGAACGATCGTGTGTTTAGCCATGTGTGGTACTCGCTTTCGACTTATCGACTATACGCGCAGGGAGGTTGAAGAACAGAGGCGCGGCGTTGCCGGGGGAAAGGGGAGACGCCAGAAGTCGAGCATCAAATAAAGCCGCCCGTCCGTCGCGTGTCGCGGGAAGGAATGGGTGCTTTCCTTCAGGCGGCATCGTGACATTCGGGCGGTTTTTGGGAAGACCGTCGAAATTTATTTTTCAGTCAAAGCAATTCCAGCCGGCAAGGACCAAAATGGCTTCGTTTACAGACTTAGGCAACCTGAGTTTCCAAGGATCCTTCACCCGACAACACGCCGGCGATGGTTTCCTGGAGCTTTCGTTCAGCATTGCGGATGTCGAATGACGCCACGCCGGTGCGCCGATGAGCAAGAAGGCGGTCAATACCGCCGGGACGGGCGATCGCATCCATCATCTTGGCATCGATGAGGTTCTCGATCGCTTTACGCAACTGTTCGGCCTGGGAAACATTCATCATCGCAAACTCCTTTTGCGCCGTGCGGCGCGAATGTGTTACCCCGATAAAAAATCGCTGATGAACAGCGTGGGGCAACGACAACCAAAACGTAGGAAGGATTCGAACGCAGAAGCGCCGATCCCTTTCACATGCCTGCGGAGTTAGCTGACGGGCTAGGACTTGAAAGTGTCCTTCAAACGGTCGGTGATCTTTCGGATAAATCCTAAGACGCTCCGGCCCATTCGATTAGCCCATATCACCTAGGAAAAAACTTACGTTTCGTCCCGGTGATGATGCGACTGTGTCTTGCCACACAACTGTCGCATTGGGTTCTCCGCGTCTTCCAAAAGCTCGGAAGACTTCGGCGGTCAAGCAAGTTAGTGATTATGAGGTTGCCGCAAACGGTGTCAAGAAAAAATGTGGGATTTTGCCCGTTACAACAAAAAATTTTTTCGAACACCGTTTGCGGCCCCGCATCCTCTCGCCGCTCATTTAATACGCTTGCGAGAAGGGAAGGTTTGCGCGATTCCGCCGGTATGAGTAAGATAAGCTCTGATCGAGGGTCCTATGCCAGCCGACGCCACCCAATTTATGCAGTGCATGGAGGTGTGGGGCGGCAATCAACTCGTCGACAGCGGCGTGGTGATGGCGGGGCTCGACGCGTGGGTCTTCAGCCGTCCGCACGGACGCTCCGCGAACGGCGGCGACGTGTATTACGTGTCGTCGTGCGCGACCGGGCGAATCACGCGGCTGCTCATCGCCGATGTCAGCGGTCACGGCGACATGGTCGCGGGAACGGCGTCTTCGCTTCGCGGACTCATGCGTCGCTACGTTAATCACCTCGATCAATGCCAGTTCGTCAAAGCCCTCAACGGACAATTCGTCGCGCTCTCCGATGCCGGCTGTTTCGCGACGGCCGTCGTTACGACTTTTTTCGCGCCGACCAATGAACTCTCGCTCTGCAACGCCGGGCATCCGCAGCCGCTGGTGTATCGCGCGAAGCGCAAGACGTGGGAACTGCTCGACGGGCCGGACGCCGACACAACGAACATTCCCTTGGGCATCGATGACATTCAGGAATACGCGCAGTTCAAAACTAATCTCCGTGTGAACGACGTGGTGATGTGCTACACCGATTCACTTACCGAAGCGCGCCTCCCCGGCACGACAGAACTGCTCGGCACGGAAGGGCTGCTGAAAATCGTGCGCACACTCGACCCGTCGGATCCGGCGGTGTTCACGCAATCGCTGCTCGAAGCGATCGAACGTGAAATGCCCGGCAGTCTCGATGCGGACGACGTGACCGTGCTGCTGTTTCGGCCGAACGGATTGGCCAAGCGCGCCTCCTTCTTTCAGCGGGCGCTCGCGCCGATCCGCCTGGTCGGCGCGATCTGTGCCAAGCCGTTCACAGGCGAGCCGATTCCTTGGCCGGACATGTCGCTGGCGAATGTGGGTGGAATGTTCTGGTCGAGATTGGCCACCCGCCGTGGCAAGAACTAGCCGAGCGAGTTGAAACTTTAAACCGGCTGGCTTTCGAGCAGCTCGTCGTCTTCGACGGTGTCGATCGGGTCCGATAGTTTCTCCGGTTTGAACTTCTTGATCGCCAAGCTGATCGTCACTACGACGGCCGCGTAAGGCGCAAAAAGTGCGAATCCGTGGATTCCCGAGAAAAAGGCGATTGGCAAGAACTTTACATACCGCATGACGGGACGCATCGTAACGTCCCAAAGCAATTTGATGACATCAGGGAGTCCCTCACGACAGCCCAAATCCGGCGATTTTCTGGGAAGTAACGGAATTTAGGAAGGGTTTGACGACTAACCCGCACGGTTGCAAAAACCACGGCGCGGCTCGATCAATCGAGCCGCGCCGGAACCCCAATCCTAGGGCATATTTGAAGCGACACGTCTTGCTTTACGCGGCATCGGCAATCGAATCCTTCTTACCGCCGATGGTGTTCTTGCGCGCCTCGGCTTTGCGGATGCGGCGGGTGCGGCCGACGGTCTGCTGATCGACCGTGGCGCGGCGGGTCGGATGCTCGTTGGCTACACGAACCGCGTCGACCGCGTCGGGGGCGTAGAGGTCGGCGCCGATTTCCTCGGCCAGTCCTTCCGCACGCTTGTAGATGCCGCCGCAGCACATGATCTGCATGTCGGGGCAGCTGTTCACTTCGCGGAGATAATCGATGAGTTTTCGCACGCTGGGCACGCCGCTGGCGCGGGTTGCGAACATCACGAGCAGGTCGGGACGAACGTCGCCGATGAGCTTGAGCACTTCATCGTCCGGCACGCCGCCGCCGGCGAACTTCACGTTGTAGCCGTCAGATTCGAACAGCTCGGCGCAGATCTGCCCGCCGAGTTCTTCGGGTTCATCGTTGCCGCAGAAGATCAGGACCTTTTTGTTGTTCGACTCGCCCTTCGGGAGCTTGCCGCAGAGCTGGTCGGTGATCGAGCGGTTCAGGCGGGTCGCCAGGTTCAACTGGCTGGTGGTGATGCGGTCATCGCGGAAGAGTTCCTGCAGCATTTCCATCGTCGGCCAAACGAGTTGAGTGAGCATCTCGAAAGCGGTGATGCCGCGGTCGAGTGCACGCTCGACAACGAGGCGGGCGATCGTGCGATCCCCGGCCATCAACGGCTCGAGATAGGCCTGGGTCAGGGCGGCATCAACGACGGTGGAAGTGGCAGTGGACATCAGCGTAATCTCCGAATCACCCGGCCCCGATCCTTCGGGGCCTTGCGACTTGCTCGTGTTACGGTTGCGTCCTTGCGACCGATGTTAATTTAGTTAATCCAGATAACTTGGATAACTTATACCCAAGATATCGGGGAAGGCAATCTCTTTTCTTTACCCATTTTAACAATACCTCCTATTTTAACATTTGTAAAAGATGTAAGCCTAGTTGGGTAAAAGGCTTACGGAAACGCCCGAGAAGTCTACAACCTAGGAATTTGATTATCTCCGAAGTCTCCACTTCAGCGGCAAAGCTGACATACCGTCCAATAACCTTCCAGTCCCCCGAAATTTCCACATCGTATTTGCCTTCCCAAAATTTGAATTGGATATCTCCGTGTCGCCAGTAACAAGGAGCCACCGTGATCAAGAACAACAAGAACAGCCAGCCGATGACCGAAACCCTCGAAGCCCGCACGATGTTCGCGGCTCACCCGATGGTTGCGGCTGCCCCGGTTGCTCTTGATGTGACCACCAACGGTTCTGACCTGGTCATCAACGGCACCGCTAAGAACGACGCGATCACCGTCACCAAGACCGACGCGGGCCTCCTGATCGGCAACACCGGTGGCTGGACCAAGCTGGTGGCCGGCAACTTCCATGCAATCCGCATCAACGGCAATCTCGGCAACGATCTCGTAACGGTTGACGCTTCGGTCACCACCAACACCATCATCCATGGCAACGCTGGTAACGACACCCTGATCGCCGGCAGCGGCAACGATCAGCTCTTCGCTGACGCCGGTGTCGACACCCTGATCGGCAACGCCGGCGACGACACGTTCGTCACGATCGGCGGCGGCAAGGACAAGCTGACCGGTGGCACTGGCAATGACTCTTACTGGATGAACACCACCACCACGATTTCGGACCTCGCTGGCAACGAAAACGGCAACGTTCACAAGGTTGCTTCGTTCGCCTCGGTCAAGACCGTCACGGTTGTCGGCAAGAAGACCAAGACCGTGACCACCGCCATCCCGACCACCCTGAACGGCCAGAACCTGATCGACCCGTCCTCGACCGGCACCGTTTACCGCAACTTCGCGGGTCGTCAGCTCTTTGCTGACAACGGCCCGATCGAAAACGACATTCAGCAGGGCTACCTCGGTGACTGCTACTTCCTCGCCACGCTCTCCAGCGTTGCGAAAGTGAACCCGAACGCGATCAAGCAGAGCATCGTTGACCTGGGCGACGGAACCTACGCGGTTCAGTTCACCAAGGGCAACACCCAGACCTTCATCCGCATCGATGCGGACCTCCCGACCTGGAGCAACGGTGCACTGGCCTACGCCAACACCGGCAGCCAGGGCAGCCTCTGGGTCGCTT